>Ga0208297_1000312_pt1 | contig 115471 bp, 90 predicted proteins | sample LMS_cellobiose_e_FD_187367 | JGI IMG/M metagenome (GOLD analysis project Ga0208297, IMG submission 187367) | Rumen-fistulated moose microbial communities from Alaska, USA - LMS_cellobiose_enrichment (SPAdes) (version 2) | ecosystem: Host-associated > Mammals > Digestive system > Stomach > Rumen...
CACGGTAGTTAAGGGCTCCAGCGGCGATGGTACTGTACAATTGACTATGGGAGAGTAGCACGATGCCGGGAATTTTTCTTGAGGACCTTTCAGCGATTCGCACTCGCCGAAAGGTCCTTTTTTTTCGTCCGCGGAAAAGCGCCGTTTGCCACGTTTCTTTTCTTGCAATTCCCCGGTCGCGGTGTATATTATGGACAGCAACGGAAAAAGATCGAAAAAGGAGCCGAAAGATCATGGGAAAACCGGATGTGAAAAAACTCGAAAGCGACCTGCGGAACGCCAAGATCGACCCGGCGGGACTGCGCTGGGCGGAGCCGAGAGAAAAACCCTTCGAAGTGCTGGGATTTTACTGGTTCGAGTCCGAAAAAAGGTTCCGCCGTTTTCCCGCCAAGGCGGAAAAGATGAACTTCCGACAGGGAGTGCTCGACCATGCGGCCTGTACCGCGGGGGGCCAGCTCCGGTTCCGTACCGACAGCCGCCGTATCGTCCTGTGGGTCCGGAGCGTCAAGATCGCCGACTCGACCTCCATGTCTGAAACGGGCCGAAGCGGCTTCGACCTCTACACGGGCGAGCTCGGGCAGGAGATCTTCTGGGACTCCGCGGCCCCCGCCTGCGGCAAAAAGGAGTATGTGCGCGAGATCTTCCACCCCGCCGAGACGACCATGCGGGAGTTCCGGCTGAACTTCCCCCTCTACAACGGCGTGGAAGAGCTGTGGCTCGGTCTCGAAAAGAAAGCGAAGCTTCTGCCGCCCGCCCCCCTGCCCGTGGAGCGGCCCGTGGTGATCTACGGCACCTCCATCACCCAGGGGGGATCCGCCACCCGGCCGGGGAGCGCCTTCACCAACCAGCTCAGCCGCCGTCTTCAAGTCGAGTTCCTCAACTTCGGCTTTTCCGGCAACGGCCAGAACGATCCCGAAGCGGCGGAACTGCTGGCCGAGATCGAAGATCCCGCCATGATCGTCATCGACAGCGAAGCCAACAGCGTTTCCGCGCAGCTCGTCCTCGAACGGGTGCCCCGTTTTCTGGAGATCATGCGGGAGAAACATCCCCTGGTCCCCATCGTAATCGTGACCAAGGTCCCCTACGGCCCCCGCTACGCCTGCGAGATCCCCGTCTTCAAGGAGGAGTTCCGGACCGTCTTCAAGGCCCGGAAAAAGGCCGGCGACAAGAACATCTATTTCGTGGACGGGACGAAATTCTGGTCGCCGAAGGACTACACCGAAAACACCATCGACGGCGCCCATCCTACCGATTTGGGCTTCACCCGGATGGCCGACAAGCTGGAGCCGGTCCTCCGCCGCCTGCTGGAAAAGTACGGCTACGCTCCCGGAAAAAAGGCCTGACCCGCGGTCTCACCCCAGAGCGCAGGAGCCCGCCTTTTTCAGCTCCTCGTCGTTTTCGGCTGTCTCGCACCTATGAAGAGCCGTATCTTCTGCCTGATCAGCACGTGAATAATACAAGATAAAGGATTATTATATGGCTTTTGAGCATCGGGATTTCAATCTGTCCGAGGAATACTCCACTTATCTTCACGAAGTGTGCAGTCTGTTTGATTTATGCTTCAAGAAACGTTCGCACACGCTTCCGCTGCACATTCAAATCGTTTGCGGGATGTTGTCTTTGTCTGATATCGATAAACTTCTGACCAAGAAACCGCATCTTGCAAATGTCACGGATGATGACGGACGTGTCCCCTTGATGGTGGGTTGGCATTTTTGTGCACATTATGCTCTGTTGAGGCACGGTGCCAATCCCAATGCCTGTGACATTCGGGGGAACACCGTGTTGATGTACCATCGTAAACATCCGGGGCTGATTCAAACTCTCGTCAAGGCTGGGGCAAATATCAATGCCAGAAACAAGGCCGGCAAGACTCTGATCTCCATGTCAGTGGAGGAAGGGCTGCCGCTCCAGCCGCTTTTGGATGCCGGGGCGGAATGGCAACCGATCCCGCGTGATAAGAAGGACGAGATCTTTCTGCACTATCTGCCCGGTGAAAGCATCGATGTCCTGTCGAGAATCGTTTCAGACTGGCTGCCGTCAGAGGAGGCTTATCATTTCGCCAAGGTATGGTGCGGCTGCCGCGATCAAGCAAAATTCGACTGGCTGAAGTCGATAAGTCACAATTATACGCTGTCGTACGACCATTTGACAGAAAAGGAAGAACGGGTTTTCTCGGATGTATTCAAATTTCTTAAACAGGATACCGATTCTCAACACTTCAAGGCGTGGCTTTCGAATATGGAGGAGTGCTTGGACAAATCGGCTTTGAATCGATACCTTGTCCGGGACCCATCGGTTTTGATCGATGTCAGGGATACGGATATCCTCGAGATTTTACTGAATGCCGGAGCTGATCCGAACCTTGGCGTGCAATGGAAGGATAACACAGATGTCACAGCGGTTTTGTATCGCGCTGTCGATTCCCGCGATGCCAGAGCCGTCAAATTGCTCCTCGAACACGGAGCTGATCCGACATCGGGAACCTCATATATGGATTTTGACGACACTTGTGTCGCCTGTGCAATCCGAAACAACGATCTCGACATTTTGCGAATGCTGATAGAAGCTGGCGCCGACTTGGATTATGCCATCAGGTGCAACAGAACGCCAATTATTACCGCAATCAGGGAAGATAATCTCGCTGCGTTGAAAATGCTCGTAGATGCGGGGGCAAATCCCAATCTGTCCGATGCCGATGGTTATGTCCCCGCCGGATGGCTGAATAAAGAAAAGAATTCTCAAGAATTGTGCAGCTATTTCGAATCTGTCGCAGATTCGGATACCGCGGCAAAATGGTATAGCTTCCTATGGTGATTTTGGACTTGAATTTTCCGCAGAGAGTCTGGATTAAGCGGCATTAAATAAACTCTTGCAGCGAAAACAATAATTCTTTACCCAATCCACGATTGAGATCCCCGTTATCATCCAGCAAGGGGACTTGCCATTGTGAAACAACCCGTTCCGCATGAATTACCCGATTTTTCGACGGCTGAAAGGAACCATGAGAAAGCGTATGTTCTCTTGATGCAGCCGGATAAATGAGAAAAACGTGAGGGGATTCGAATTGCAAACTGTATGTGTATAATTGTTTCAAATCCCCATCGTCAGAATAGACATCATTCAGTATTTTCCACTTTGTGTCCAAAACGAAAGTTCCGGAGGGTGTTTCGAGAACAATATCCGGGCGGATTGTTTTTCTGTAATTGCTGCCGGAATGCCGCCAGAAAACTTTTGCGACCTGGGATCTCATCTTGAATGCGGCAGCGGATTTTCTGCACTCCCGGCGGATTTCGTCGGCAATATATCTTTCGAAAAGCAAATTCATGTCGAACAGAAATGCCGCGACATGGAGCTCGCCATATTTCAAGTCGGGCTGGAACCCCGTTATAATCAGCTCTGCAAGGGTCATGGAGGGGCGATAGCACTCGGTTTTACGTGAATAACAAAGTTTCAGGAAATCTGAGGGAACGATTATTCGATCGGAGACGTTTTCGAAGTGCGCGAGCAATTCGGCGGCTTCCGATTTGAGATTTTTCGTCGAATGAACTATTATGGCAAGAGCCTGTTTCAAAATCTGGTTGAAAAGATGATCGGCGGAATATCGTTTATATTCGACAAAAATTCTCTCTTTTCGTATCAAGTTGAATTTTAATTGTTCGGGCAAGAGCAGACGACCTCTCACAAAGGATTCGTTGGAACGATATGGAGAATAATGTTTCGGCAACCCGTGCGATACCAACTCTCGAACTTGACGCAAAAACAGACGGAGATAAAGATCGAACAGCGATCCCGACGTCTTATTCAGCCAAGAAACTTCGGTACTTTCGAGCGGGAAGTCGCCGGTACGATGCAGCATTGTGACGAGCAAATCACGCATCGAACGTTTGTCATCATAATGCCGATCGATCTTTGGAAGAATCTCAATCGTCAGGTTGCATATATGGATCACCCCGACAAAATTCTGAAAGGTAATCCGGTTATGACCAACCACGAAGAATCGGCTTCGATGAAGGTCGTTGTAGGTGACGAGCCGATCGAAGTGGGCGCCGATAAAACCCGATTCCCCGACGCGGAGTGTCTGATATTCGAACCTTTGAATAACGACCGGTTTCATATCATTTAATCAGGGTATTAAAATCTTCTTCGTTCAATTCGAATATGTCGGCCACTTTCAGACTGGTTTTATCCTGGAAATCGACAGCATCCTCGCCGTACATCAGGCAATCTGAAGTCAGCTCCCCGTTTGCCTCCTCAGGGACAATGAACTTCTCTCCGAGAACCATCCGGACCTTTTCCAGATTGCCGTAGAAATAATCTTCGAGCAAAGGAATAATTTTGTCCTTGAACGCCGTTTTTAGATTGATTAGTTCGTCGTCGGCACTTTCGGCCTGAATGCTCATAAAATAGGAATGGCCGATCTTGTGGTCCCGATCAAGCAGAAATTCCACTCTGCGATTAAGGGCCTTCAACAGGGCACACAAGTCGATATGCAAATGTTTTGGCGCGAAATCCGGTTGCGACAGGAGCTCCGGCCGGGGAACCATCTCCACGAAAGAAAAGCGCCTGCGCAAAGCGGAGTCCAGCGCGTCGATACTCCTGTCCGCGGTATTCATCGAACCGAAAATGTACAAGTTCTTCGGAATGAAAAAGTCTCTTTTCGAATAGGGCAATATTACGTGCAGTTCGCCTCTTTTATCGCTTTCGATCAGAGTGATAAGCTCTCCGAAAATCCCGCTGACGTTTCCCCGGTTGATCTCATCGATAAAAAGGGTGTAGTCGTGTTCGGGATCATTCAGCGCCTGCTGGCAAAACTTCCAGAATGTCCCCGGTTTTACGTCGTAGCGGATATTGCCGCCCTCGTCGGTTTCAGCGCAGATGCCTTCAACAAAATTTTCATAGCTGTACGACTGATGGAATGTGATGAACTGATAGCGCTTTATTTCCGTGACCTTCGGGGCTGCGTGATACTGTTCCAGACGCTCCAGAAGATCAGGCCGAACTTCTGCCAGCAGATCCCGGTCAACGGTCCACGTGGAACGTTGGTCTTTGGAAAATACTTTCGGTTCAGACCGTCGCGTCAGGGAATAGTTAACATTCTGGCAACTTTCAGGTGTATGTATTTGGAGTTGCCCCCAAACTGCGTTATTGGGACTTTGCGAAGAGGTGTTCTTCAAATGCTCCGTCATCAACGGATGAGCCATGATTTCCGGCACCTTTGCACTGTTGCCAAGGTCAAGAAGACATAGGGAAATCACTTCCCACCAGCCCAAGTTCGCAACCACATCCGCGTTTCGTTCGGCATCGGTCAGCTGGCCGACTTTCTCATAAAAATACTTTTTGGCAATGATGTTGAGCAGCGTATAAGTCTTTCCCGTACCGGGCGGACCGTAAAAGATGGTATTCAGGGCATAAGGGATTTTTCCCTTGGGCTGGATGTCCTCATGTGAAACAAGCTCTTCTAATTGTCTGCATTTGTCGGGGGATAGTTTTGACAGTGCGCTTTGCGGGCAAGTAAATGGAGCTTCCCATTTTCCCGTATGGGTCCATTCAACAGCGCGGACATGCTGATATTCGCCATATTCCCCGAACTTATACTCTGATCTTATTGTCCCTCGGCCAATAATTTGAGAAGTTCCGGCCTTTACGAAAACAATATCTCCAACTTTCATCTCATGAGAAAAGTTCCATAACATCATGGCTGCCTTGGCGGGGCTTTTTGCATCATCGCTTTCATCTGAATATATCGAATAGGCCTTTTGGACGACACCCTCAAGTTCCTTTTTAGATGAGATCGGTGAGAGGTCTCCAACCTTGCTCCATCCGATTTTTACCATATTGCTGGAAACAAAATCATCCCAAAGGTGTGCTCCTTCTCCGGCTGCGATTAGCCACGCATCGGGGATGATATGCCCCTCCGTTTGGTCTGAATCACTTTTTTGTGCAAAAAGAATAATATCTTGTGTCAATACGGTACAGCCTGCATCCTTGTAACAAGAATCACCCAGACGCGATTGGTTAAGCGCCCTGAGTTCACCGTCCTGAAGGATAATCTGGCGCAAAGCATTTGCCATTTCAAAAAATGCTGGCAAATTCTCAATTCCTCCCTGCTTCGGGATGTTGTCGAAACCGAGCTGCCGAGCGACTGAGACGAACATTCCACGTTTATAAAAATAATATTTCTCTGGGTACCGGAATGTCAGATAGACGCTGATTGCATGCAAGTCCTGGTAATGTGCTTTCTTTTCAGCCTGCTCTCCAAAAAATTTTTTGTTAAGCTGCTGGGCGGTTTCGATAAATTGTTGAATCCGGCCAGAAAGCGGCGCTGTTTCATCGAACAATGCAATAAACCATTGGCGTGTTTCCTTCGGGAAATTCCGGGCATATTCGAGGATCATGCCCCGTGGGAATACACTTCGTGAGTCAAGCAGGTTTTTTGCTTTCGCCGTTGCTGCTTTCAACATCTCCTCGAAGTTTTCGGCGTCGGGGTTCCAGTTGTTCTGAAAGCATTTGATGGCTTCCCACTTGTATCTTTCCTCTTTGTCGACGCGCTGGAATGCCTTTTTGTACTCTGCAACAATCGATTTTGCGACTTCCGTATTCATCATATCTCTCCTATGCTTTTTTACTCGTCACTATCGAAACCAAATACCGCTTCAGCAGGAAGGCGCAGAAATACGGGAAGGTGGTGATCGTTTCCATTCTGCCGATGTTGGCGTGGGCGAACTTGATCCCGTGTCTGATGGCAGGATAATGGTCCGATGTGATCAGGTTGCGCAGGGACTTCGAGACTGTGTTCCCGGCCTTGACCTCCACCGGCAGAAGCTCGTCGGCAGTCCGGACGAAGAAATCCTCTTCCAGCGAACCGTCCTCGCGGCGGTAATAATAGAGGTCGTAGCCCGACTTCGAGAGCGCTTCCGCGACGAAGTTTTCGTAAAGCGCCCCCTTGTAGACGCCGAGATTCTGATTCTTTCTCAGGTCTTCGCCCGCTTCCTCGTCCAGCATCGCAATCAGAAGCCCGGTGTCGGCCATGTATAATTTGTATTTGGACTCGTCGTAATTGCCGGTCAGCGGCAGTTCCGGGAAGTTCAGGCAATGACAGATGGAAACGACCCCGGCATCCAGCAGCCACTCCACGCAGCCGAAATACTCGCGGCTTCTTGCACCCGCCGCCACCTTCGAGAGCTGGAATTTCTTGTTCTCCCGCGCCAGTTGCGGGGAGATGTGGTGAAAGACCGCCATGATGCGGGTCTGTTCCACGCCTTCAGCATACTTCCGGATGTCTCCCTGATAATCCAGCAGCAGCTGTTTCTGCATCTTCAAGGTGCGCTCAAAAGTCTTACGCTGGACAAAATCCCGGATCACGGCGGGCATGCCGCCGATCAGGATGTAGTCCATGAAGAGCGACGAATATTGGGTCATCTCCGCAGAGGAGAACGGTTTGTTCTGCTTCATGTGCGCGAGCATGTCGTCGGCAATGTCCTCCGGATACCCCATCGCCCAGAGGAATTCCTCGAAATCGAAGGAGCGCATGTCGTAATCGGTCTTGTAGCCGACACTGTGCGATTCCACCTTTTTGTAGTTGATGCCCAGCAGCGACCCGCTGCAGATGACATCGAACCGACCGTCCTGCTTGAAGAATTTGAGCGTAGTGGCGATGTCCGGGAATGCCTGGATCTCGTCGAAGAAGATCAGCGTTCTGCCGGGAACAAAGCGGAACTCCGGGTTCAGCCGTGAAATCAGCTTGACGACGCTTTCGGCCTTGTACCCTTCCTCTATGACCGCCCGGTACTGCGGCTCCTCGACGAAGTTGATCTCCACGATGTGTTCATAGCAGGAGGCGGCGAAGTGGCGGATCGCCTCGGTCTTGCCGACCTGCCGCGCCCCGCGAACGATCAGCGGAAGCCGGTCCGAATCCGCCCGCCATGCCGTGAGAAAGCCGTCGATCTTGCGCTTGAAATACATCTTGTTCTCCATTCCCATTGATTGTCAAGGGATAATATACTCGAAAAACGGTCAATTTCAAGCTCACCATCACAAAATTCTGACTTTTTTTGAGCTTTTTATCACAAAATTCGGCGTTTTTAAGCGCCTGAAATCACAAAATTAGGACCCGGGAGACAAAAAGTTCCGCCAAAGAAACGATCCTACGGGTTTACCCCACGGGAAACGATCCTGACCCGCGGGGTCACCCCTGAGCGCAGGAGCCCGCATTTTTCAGGGCGTCGCCGTTCCCGGACTTTTCGCAGCTTGTGAAGGAAGCTCCGGGGAATTTCAAGGTGAAGACCGGAACGTCGTTCCCCCAGGAGTCCACCGGGAGTTCCGTCAAACGCAGGCAAGGCCCCGCGGCGCTCAGGTAGACGATGGGCTCCAGCGTCGACTTCACGAAAGTCCCGTCGTTGCGCAGGAACGCTTCCAACGGGGCGATCTTAAGGGGCGGCAGGCGCAGCGTCGAGGAGTCGGGCAGCCGGAGCACGACGACGTTCAGCTCTTCCCCCTTCCCGGTGCAGAGAAGTCCGGGCGCTTCCACGTTCCCGCCGCAGGGGGGCGCGGTCAGAGCAGGCGAAACCCGGCGGTACCACTTCCCCACTTCGGCGAAGATCCGCCGGGCCTCGTCGGGGAAGGTCCCGTCGCTCCGGGGACCTGCGTTGAGAATGAAATTTCCGCCCCGGCCGATGTATTCGGCGATCTTCGCCTTGAGGTAATGCACCGTGTGATAGTCCTCGTTTTCCCGGAATCCCCAGCTGTTGACGCCGACGGAGTCGCACGCCTCGGTGGGCGTCGTGAAGGCGGCGTCGGGCCGGGCTTCGAAATTCCGCTCCGGGGTGGAAAAATCCCCCTCGCCGAAGCCCCGGTTGTTGATCACCGCGTACGGCTGGAGCTGCCGGATCATGGCGTGGATCTCGGGATCGTCGAAACCGGGGACGTTCATGTCCCACCAGATGCCGTGGATCGTGCCGTAATTGCTGCACAGCTCCCGGATCTGGGCCTTGAGGAAGGCCAGATAGGCGGCGGGGTCGTGTTTGGAAACATCCGTTTCGATCTCGTGGTGGCGGCCCAGATTGGGATAGGCCGGATGGTGCCAGTCCACCACGGAGTAGTAGAGCACGAGAGGGAAATCCCGTTTGTGGCACTCCTCGGCCAGCAGTCCGACCACGTCCCGCCCGTAAGGCGTGTGCATGACGTTGTAGGTTGTCTGCGCGGTATCCCACATGCAGAAGCCGTCATGGTGTTTCGTGGTGAAGACCAGATATTCCATCCCCGCCTCCTGCGCCATATCCAGCCATTGAGCCGGGTCGAATCTCACCGGGTCGAAGCGCCGGGCGTACTCCTCGTACACGGAAACGGGCGTCTTCATGCGCTGGAGTTCCTGCTCATGCCGTGCCCCCACGCTGTAGATGCCCCAGTGGACCATCAAGCCGAAACGTTTTTCGAAAAACCAGTCCCGTCCGTCGCCGAAATGCCGCATTTTTTTCTTCCCTTTCAGATCAAAAGCAATATGAGGAGCGTCAGCACCTCCGAAAGTTCCTCGGCACAGCCGATGGTGTCCCCCGTGGCGCCGCCGATGACGCGCCGGGTGAGTCGGCTCCAGCCGAACATCACAAGGAACAGCCCCGAAACGACCAACGCCCGGAGGCCGAAGAAGAGCACCCCGAAAGCCGCCGTCAGGGCAAGACCACTCAGTATGCCGAAGATCGGCTTGCGTTCGAAGCAGATCCGCCCCAGGCCGTCTTCCCTTGCATAGCGGCTCATGGCGATGTAACAGGTCATGCCCCAGCGGCCGGCGACCATCATCATCGCTCCCGCCGCAGGCATCAGCGCGGGGGGCAGTGAGGCGAAACAGGCGAATTTCAGCCCGAGACAGCAGACGACGGCTCCCACACCCATGGTCCCGATGCGGCTGTCGTGCATGATCTCGAGCTTCCGTTCCCGAGAGCGGCCCGAGAGAAATCCGTCCGCCGTATCGGCCAGCCCGTCCAGATGGAACCCCTTGGTCAGGGCTTCCGAAAAGAAGGTCAGCAGCGCCGCCGCGACCAGCGGCGGGAAGTACCGACAGCCGACCCATCCCGCCCCCCAGAGGAGCGCTCCCAGGACCAGCCCCGCCGCGGGGTAGAAATCGGCCATCCGCCGCATTTCGTCTTCGGTGGGCAGAAAATTGCCCGAAGGGAGGATGCTCAGAAAGGTGAGCGCCGCAAGAAATGTCCGCATTTACCTGATCCCTTCCACCGTGACGCCCGCATTGTCGAACGTGGCCATCTTGTTCATGACCGCCGAAGCCGCGTCGAGAAGGGGCATGGCGAGGGCCGCCCCGGTCCCTTCGCCCAGACGCAAGTTCAGGTCGAGGAGGGGCTTCTTGCCCAGAAGTTCCGCCATTTTGGCGTGTCCCGGCTCGGCGCTGCCGTGGGCGAGGATCATGTACTCCGCGGCGGCGGGAGCGAACTGCGCCGCGAGCAGCGCCCCCGCGGTGGAAATGAAGCCGTCCACCAGCACGGGCTTCCGGCAGTACGCCGAACCCAGAACGACGCCCGCGATGCCGCCGATCTCGAAGCCCCCGACTTTCGCGAGGATGTCGAGGGGATCCTTCGGGTCGGGCCGGTTGATCTCCAGCCCCCGGCGGATGACGGCGGCCTTGTGGGCCAGTTTTTCCGGGGGCAGACCCGCTCCGGGCCCCACGAACTTCGCCGGATCGGACTCCCCGGCGAGGATCGTCAGGATGGCCGTGGCGGGGGAGGTGTTGCCGATGCCCATTTCGCCCGTGGCGAAAACGTCCGTCTCCCCGGCGCGCTCCAGAACGAGTTTCATGCCGGTTTCCACCGAGCGGACCGCCTCTTCGCGCGTCATGGCGCTTTCGAGGGAAAAATCCTTCGTGCCGGGAGCGATCCTGCGGTCGATGATCTTCCCCGATGCCGCCAGTTCCGAAAGGTCCCCCGCGACCCCCATGTCCACCACGCTGATGCGGGCTCCGGCCGCGCCGGCGAGAGCGTTGATGCCCGCCCCGCCCCGGACGAAGTTGTGCACCATCTGCAAGGTGACGTCGCTTTTCTGCGGCGAGACCATCTGCCGGACGATGCCGTGGTCCCCGGCCATGAGGATGACCTCCTTCCGGCCCACGGGCAGAGAAAGATCCCCGGTCATGCCCGCCAGATCGACGGCCAGATCCAGCAGTCGGCCCAGAGCCCATTCCGGCATGGTGAGGGTCTTGATGTACGCCTCGGCCCGGTCCCGGTGCTCCCGTGACTGGGGAACGATGCCGCCGCAAATTTCACGTAAAAAATCCATTTTATTTGATCCTCCGCGGAATGCCCGCGATGAGAAAATAGACCTCTTCGGCCCTTTCGGCGACCAGCTGGGCGCAGCGGCCCGAAAGGTCCCGGAACCGACGGCTCAAAGCGTTTTCGGGGACCAGGCCCAGCCCCACTTCGCTGATGACCATGACGACTTGCGCCGGGAGTTCACGGGCCCGGTCGAGGACTTTTCCGCACACCTGGGCGAAAGCTTCTTCCGAAAGTTTTTCGTCGCGGTAGAGAAGATTGCTGATCCACAAGGTGAGGCAGTCCACGAGGATCGTTTCGGCCCCCTGTTCCGCCGCGCGGGAAAGAGCGGAAACAAGATCCGTCTCCTCCTCGATGGTCTGCCAGTTGTCCTTGGCCCGGAGCGCCTTGTGCCGGGCGACCCGTTCCGCCATCTCGGCGTCGAAAACGGGCGCGGTGGCGATGTAGAAACGTTTTTCCCCGCCCCCGCGGGCCAGTTTTTCCGCGAAGCGGCTTTTCCCCGAACGGGCTCCCCCCGTCACCAGAATAAGTTTATTTTTCATGCCATTTTCCTTCGACTTGGATCAGATGGACCATCCCCCCGCGGGGCGGCAGACAGGCGTATCCGGGCTTCCCTCGCAAACGGGAAAGGATCCGCATGAGGACGCCGCCGTGGGTCACTATCGCGACCGAAGCGAGAGGCAGCGAAGCGATCCGGGCGAAGGCCGCGTCCGCTCTCGCGTCGAACTCTTCCGCCCGCTCGCCGCCGGGGAAATACATCTTGTCGGGCTCCTTCGTCCACAGTTCCAGATGTTCCGGCGTTATCCGGGCGGAGATCTCCTCGAAGGTGAGATTTTCCCACTCGCCGAAGTCGATCTCGCGCAAGTCGTCGTCGATGAAGAGGGGCGCGGGGATCCACCGGGCCGTTTCCACCGCCCGTTTCAGGGGGCTCGAGTAGACGGCGTCGCACCGGAGCGCACTCAAGGCGCGGCAGGACTCCCGGCCTTCCGGGGAAAGTCCCGGATCCGTGGAGCCCACGTAGCGCCCGGCGAACTCCTTCGGGAGTTCCCCGTGGCGGATCAGGAAAAGTTCATCTGCCACAAGAGGTAAACTCCCGAAAGGATGAGAAGGAAGATCAATGAAGCCGCCCACGCGAGGATTTCCGCCCGGCGCAAGTCGCCGGGGAGGAGCTCATTTCGCCCGTCGCCCCAGAAGGGGTAATTTTCCACTTCGCCGCCGTAAACCGTGGGGCCGCCCAGGCGGATTTTGAGGGCTCCGGCGAAGCCCGCCATGCCGTATCCGGAGTTGGGGCTGGGATGGTCGTGCCGGTGGCGCCACCCGATCCGAAGCGTTTCCGTGAAACGCCCTTTCACCAGCGGCGCACTCAGAGCGATGGCCAGCAAAGTCAGCCGGGCCGGGATGAAGTGGACCGCGTCGTCCGTCCGGGCGGCGACCCGGCCGAAACGGCCGTATCTTTCGTTTTTGTAGCCCCAGCAGGCGTCGAGGGTGTTCACCGTGCGCAGGAACAGGGCCCCGAAGACCGCTCCCGGCAGCCCCCGGACCGCATATCCGGCGACGATCCAGAACCAGGCGCTGGTCACGGCGTCGATGAGGTTTTCGCCCACGCTTTCCACGGCTCCCCGGACGATCTCGGAGCCGCTCAGATCTTCCGTGTCGCGGGAAACGATCATGGCGAGGGCCCGGCGGGCGGCGGTCAGGTCGCCCCGCAGGAGGGGACGGCGGATCCGCTCCCCGTGGTCGTGGAGCGAACGCAGGGCCACGCAGAAGTAACAGCACAGCACCCCGAGGGCGAAGCCGCCCCACCGGGAACGGTTCTCCGCGAAAGCGGTGAGAAAGGCGAAAAGAAGGGGGATCGGCAGGGTGAGACACGCCCAGGCGAGGGCTCCGGAAAGGACGCCGTTTCCGCAGAGCTTCCGGAAGAGCTTTTCCGTCAGGGCCGCAAGTCTCCCGAACCAGGCCACGGGATGCCAGGCGTTGGGGGGCTCCCCGAGCAGCGCGTCCGCAACAAAGACCGCCGCCAGCAGGATGTACAACGTGCAGTCCATCACATTTCCAGCTCCCGGCAGAATTTTTCCGCGAAGGCGGGGTCGGAATCGAAGTAGAGGTGGATGAAACTTCCGCGGACACGCCCCCGGCTCCCGCCGCAGGCGAAACGGCGGCCGCGGGCGTCCGTTGCCTGCCACAGATGGGGCGAGGGGGGCTCGGCGGCAAGGGAAGCGTAGTGGAATTCGTGCCCCTTGAGGCGGCCCCAATTCCCCTCCACGCTCCGGTAGCCCAGCGCCGCGATGCGGGTGTTCATCACCGCTTTTCCGGGGAGCAGGCCCAGACCGGGGAAGGTGCGCCCGTCGGGCGAAGCGAGCTCTTCGAGAAGATAGAGGTAGCCGCCGCACTCGCCGTAAACAAGGTGACTGCGGGCGAACTCCCGCAGGGCGTCGCGAAGGACCCGGTTTCCCCCCAGTTCCTCCGGGAAGAGTTCCGGGTAGCCGCCCCCCAGATAGATGCCGTTCAGCCGGGGGGGCAGTTCCCGGTCCCGGAGGGGCGAAAAGGGGACGATCTCCACCCCGGCCCGGCGCAGGGCGTCGAAGTTGGCTTCGTAGTAGAAGCAGAAGGCCTCGTCCATGGCGACTCCGAGGCGCAGACGGGGAACCGGGAGCGGTGCGGGAGCGCTCTCGGGCCGGGGCGCACGGGTCAGGGAAAGGAGGAGCTCGAAGTCCAGCGTCTTTTCCAGACTTTCCGCGAGACTGTCGAGAAAGGCGTCCGACAGCTCGTGCAGGGAAAGCCCCAGGTGGCGTTCCGGGAGCTGCCAGCGCTCGGAACGCTCGAGGAAACCGATGAGGGGAGGCAGTCCGGCCGCTTCGAGGGAGTCCCGGAGCAGTTCGGCGTGGCGGGGAGAGCCCACGTTGTCGGCGATGACGCCCGCGATGCGGACATCCTTCTTCCACTCGGCGAAGCCCTTGACCAGCGGCGCGACGGAGCCGGAAATGCCCCGTGCGTTGACCGTCAGGAGCACCGGAAGGTGCAAGTTCCGGGCGATCTCGGCGCAGGAGCCCTGCAGTTTGCCGGGGAAAATGCCGTCGAAAAGCCCCATGACCCCTTCGACCACGGCGACGTCGGCCTCCCGGACATGAGGGGCGTACACATTTTCCGAACCGAAAAAGGTGTCCAGATTACAGGAGACACGCCCCGCCGCCTGCCGGTGGAACAGGGGGTCGATGTAGTCCGGACCGCACTTGAAGGGCGCGGGGCGCAGGCCCCGGCGGCGCAGGGCCCGGAGCAGACCCAGGGTCAGCGTGGTCTTGCCGCTGCCGGACCCTGTCCCGGCGATCATGAATTGCGAAAAATCAGTTCCCGACACCGTACTTCACTCCATATCCGCGCAAACTGAACATCTTGCCGTTCCGGAGCACGGTCCGGGAACAGCCCACGATCACCAGCGAGGTCATGGTCACCTCGCCGAAGGGAAAATCCTTCAGGCGCGTGACGGTGATCTTCTGGGAGGGACGGCAGGCGTTGGAGATCACGGCGCAGGGAAGCTCCTCCCCTCCCGCCCGGCGGAACTCGGCTATGGCGAACTCCAGCAGTTCGTGCCGCTTGGAACTGGCCGGATTGTAGAGCGCCGTGGGCAGATCGGCATCGGCCGCCGCCGTCACCCGCCGCCGGATCAGCTCGGCGGGGGTCATCAGGTCGGAAAGGCTCAGCACCGCAAAGTCGTTCATGAAGGGGGCCCCCACCAGCGCCCCGCAGGCGAGGGCCGCCGTGACGCCGGGGATCACCGTCACTTCGATGTCGGCGTACCGGGGCTCTCCGGTGAGCTCCAGCAGCAGCCCGGCCATGCCGTAGACCCCCGCGTCGCCCGACGAGACCACCGCCGTGATCTCGCCTGCGAGGACGGCGTCCAGCGCGAGCCGGCAGCGCTCCACCTCCTGCCGCATGGCGCCGGGGATCACCTTTTTCCCGGCGAGCAGGGGAGAAATCTGGTCCAGATAGAGCTTGTAGCCCGCCACCGCCGTACAGCTTTCGAGGACGTTCCGGGCCTGCGGCGTCAGCACTTCGGGGTCGCCCGGACCGATCCCCACGGCAAAGATGTTCTTCATTCGACGCTTCTCCTTTCGGCCGCGGCGACGGTGACGTCGGTATCGGCCAGCTTCGTTCTGATCAGCACGGCTCCTTCCCTCGCGCCCAGCAGGGCCGAGGCCTCGGAAACGGAGTTGATGCCCAACTCCCGCATGGCCGCCGCCGAGGGGTTGGGCACGGGGACGCCGTTGAGCTCTTCCGGGGAAAAGAAACGGCACTCCAAGCCGTTCTCACGGGCGAAATCGAGGAGTCCCGGCTCATTCTGCTTGACCGAGGCCGAGGCGATGAGGGAAACATCGGCCATATCCAGCTGCAGTTCCTCCAGTACGCGCCGGACCACGGCGGCGATCCGGGAGGAGCTCACATTCTTCCGGTAGCCGATGCCGAGAACGATGAAGGGCAGAGCCAGCTCCAGTGTGGCGCGGGGGGCGTGGACCAGCATACGCCCGTCGGTCCGCTCCCGGAGCAGAGTGAACTGCTCCCTCCCGGCGAAACATGCGTCGAAGAGCCTTCGGGGCATTTCGAGGCCGATCTTCTCGCGGTTGACCACGTCGGAAGCGACGGCGGTCAGCGCTTCCGGGTTGCGGATCTCCGCCCGGTGACGCCGGGCGAACTCGTCGAATGCGGGCATTTGTTCCACATCGCTCGCCGTGGTGATGACGGCCCGGCCCCCCGTGACGGCAGATACGTCGCGGGCGAGGTCGTTGCCGCCCCCGACGTGGCCGGAAAGGAGACTTACGGCGTAATTCCCCTGCTCGTCGCAGACCACCACGGCGGGGTCCTTTTTCTTGTCCGAGCAGAGGCCGGAGAGGTGACGGACCACGATCCCCGCGGCCATGACCATGACGAAAGCGTCGAACCGCGGCCAGTTTTCCGCGAAACAGCGGCCGAAGCCCCCTTCGGGGAAACAGGACCGGCGGAGTTCCGGAGCGCTCCCGGCGAATTTTTCCGGCACGAAAAGCCGGGCGTCGGCGAGGCCCGAAGCGATCTCGGAAGCCTTGAGCACCGCCTGACGGGTCAGGGCGAAAACGGCGACCTTTCCCGAAAACTTGTGATGGCGGAACCCGGTGGTGAAATGGCGGTCGTAAAGTTTCGAAAGTTCCCCGCTGCGGGTGAGCACTTCGCCCACCACGATCATGGCCTGCCGCTTGATGCCCGCATCGGCCACCTTGGCGGCGATGTCGGCGAGGGTTCCCCGGACGATCCGCTGATTTTCCCAGCTGGCCCGATAGACCGCCGCCGCCGGAGTTTCGGGGGAACGCCCCGCCTTGACGAGTTTGGCGCAAAGAGAATCCATATCGCCCACGCTCAGGAAGATGCAGAGGGTGCTCCCGTGCTTCGCCAGCTCTTCAAGGGCCTCTCCGGGCGGCACGGGGGTGCGCCCCGGCGCGCGGGTCATGATGACGCTCTGGGAAAGCTCCGGCATGGTCAGCTCCACCTTGAGGGCGGCGGCGGCGGCGAAGACGCTGCTGACGCCGGGGACCACCTCGTAGGGGACGCCCGCCTTGTCCAGCTCCCGGTACTGCTCGGAAACGGCCCCGTAGACGGCCGGGTCCCCGGTGTGGAGCCGGACCACCTTCTTCCCCGCGCGGAACTCCCGGAGCATGATCTCCATGACCTCTTCCAACGCCATTTTCGCGCTGTTGTGCAGGACCGCGCCGGGGGCGTTGGCGAGGAGTCTTTCATCCACAAGAGAGCCTGCGTAAATGATGACGTCGGCCTCCTTGAGGCAGGCCAGTCCGCGGACCGTGATCAGGTCCGGAGCGCCGGGTCCGGCCCCCACGAAGGTGATTTTTCCGATGTTGTCCACTTTCACGCCTCGCCTTTCCGCCAGACGGCCACGGCCACGGGATTTTCCGCCGCCAGCATGAGTTTTCCCGGCGAGATCTCCCGCGAACGGCTGATGCCGATCTGCAGGAACTCGCTTCTACATTCCGGGAGGAAGGACTCCATGAGGGCCAATGTGTCGAGCATGACCCCCGTCATGACCAGAAGTCCGCCCGGTTTCAGGCGGGCGAAACTCGCTTCGAGGAGCGCGCTCCCCCCGCCGCCGATGAAGACCCGGTCGGGAGCGGGGAGTGTGTCGAGCAGCGTTTCCCCCTCCCCGAAAAAGGCCTTGATATTGCCGACGCCTTCCCGGCGGAGATTCTCCCGCAGCTGGGCGAAGCGCTCCTCGTTTTTCTCCACGGCGCAGACGGTGAGGCCGGGGCAGAGAAGCGCCGCCTCCAGCCCCACGGAGCCGCTGCCCGCGCCCAGATCCCACATGACGCCGGGGCCGAGGCGCAGTTTCGACAGCACCACGGCCCGGATTTCCGGGTGGGTGATCATGTTCTTGAAGTGGGTGTAGGAGTCGTCGGGCAGCCCCAACGGGAATTGCGGGACTTCGCCCGGTCCGCCGGGGAGGAGCGCCAGCACCGAGAGGGAGGCGGCCGCTTTTTCACAGCCGGCGATCTCTTCCAGACGTCCCTGCATGACGAACTCCCCCGGAGTTCCCAAGTCGCACCCGGCGGCGGCAGCCCGGTTCGCGCAGGGGGGCCAGAGGGCGATCAGCTCCTGGGCGATGACCTTGGCGGGGCGGGCCGCATCGCCGTAGACGGCGCAGAGCCGGGAGCGCAAAATCCGCCGGAAGGGCAGTTCCTCCTCTTTGGCGTGGAGCGAAAAGAGCTCCGCCCCTTCCCACGGCTGCCCGATGGCGGCGAAAAACTGCTGGAAGGCCGTGGGCGCCGGGTAAAAAAGGATCTTTTCGCCGGGCAGCAGACGGCGGAGCGTCCCGCCGATGCCGTGATAGAGGGGATCCCCGGAGGCGAGAAAAAGGATCGTTTTCGAATCGTTTTCCCGGAAAAACCGGGGCAGATCGGCGATGAATTTCGCGTCGAGGACGCATTTCGCCGCGTTCCCCGGCAAAGAGACGGACTCCAGGAGCCGCCGGGGGGCGGCGACGATGTCGGCCTTTTCCGCCGCTTTCAGGGCCGTCTGCGAAAGGAGATCGCCGCAGCAGCCCGCGCAGATGATCTTCATGACACTTTTTCTCCTTTTTCGTTGTAGAGGACCGCTTCGACCCGGGTCGATCCGGCCCAGCTCTGCAGGACCGCGAGGGCCCGTGAATGGACCTTGCGCAGGACTTCGCGCCACGCTTCGGGGGCGAGATGGTGCGAAAGTTCCCCCATGGAGTCCATGCTTTCGAGGGGAACGTTCGGCAGATCGACGCCGAAGGAGCGCAGACGGGTCAGGTCGAGTTTGCTCTTGTGGGCGTGGGTGTTCTTCTCTTCGCAGGCGTATTTGAAGAGTTTGCCCGGCATGCAGCCCACCACGACGGCGGGGAGCGCACTTTCCGCCGCCGCCCGGAGCGCGATGTAGACGAAATCCCCCATGCGGACCACCCCTTCGGGCGGGATCTCGGGAAAATCCCTGGCCACGGCCTCGGCGGTGCGGTTCCCCGTCACCAGCGCCGCCTTCCGCCCGCCCGAAGCGGCGAAACTCCTTATCTGCAGGCGGATCGCGGCGGCGTAGGCCGCGTTGGAGTAGGGCCGGACGATCCCGGAGTTCCCCAAAATGGATATCCCGCCCACGATGCCGAGGGTGGGGTTCAACGTCTCTGCCGCGACGGTCTCGCCGTCGGCGGCTTTGATGCCGACGAGCCAGCGCCCCCGGACCCCGGCGCGGAGCAGATTGGCGAGGAGCATTTTCCGGGGCCCCGGATTGACGGCGTATTTGCCCACGGGCACGGCCAGACCGGGCCGGGTGACCGTGCCCACCCCGGAAAGCCCCCGGATCACCAGCGTCAGACCGTCCGCCGACTCCTCGTGGTCCCTGGGGTCCGCGGGGGCGTCGCAGGGGGAGAGGGTCACGGTGAGGGTCATGCCGCTCGTCACGTCGGGATCGTCCCCGCCGTCCTTGACCACCGAAGCCCGCCCCGGCTCCGCATGGAGTACGGGGATGAGGAGCGTTTCCCCCGAGGGGAGAAGAAGCTCCACCTGATCCGCCGAGTTCCGGAAAGCGGCCACGGCGGCGGCGGCCACGGCGCTGCCCGTGGTGAAACCGTTGCGAAGTTCTTTGCCCGGTTCAACTTTCATGAAAGTTCGTTCTCCATGATCCCGTGGAGCGCGGCCACGGCGAAGGGACTGCCGCCCCGGCGGCCGTTGAGACGGATCCACGGCACATCCGCATGGTCCAGCAGTTTCTTGGACTCCACCACGTTGACGAAGCCCACGGGCATGCCGATGATGAGGGCGGGCCGGATGTTCCTTTCGGCGATGAGCCGGACCACCCCGGCCAGGGCGAGGGGCGCGTTGCCGCAGAGGAAGATGGCGTCTTCGAAGTACTCCCGGTGGAGCTCCACCGCCGCCAGCGCACGGGTGACGCCCTGTTCCCGTGCGTACCGGACCACCTCGTCCTCCGCGATGGGGCAGAGGATGGAGTCGCGGGTGTAGGAGGCGTGGAACTTCTGCAGTTTCGGCACGGACAACCCGGAGCGGATCATGTTGGAGTCGCTGTAGATCGGGCACCCCCGGTGGAGCGCCGCGAGCCCCGACTCCACCGCGCCGGGGGAAAATTCCAGTATGTCGAGGAGCGAAAAATCGGCCCCCGTGTGGACCAGTCTCCGGGCCACATGCCACTCCTTTTCGGAAAATTTCGCCCTCTTTTCGGGCGGCGTTTCGGCGTCGATGCGGCGGAAACTTTCCTGCTCGATGCCGCTGCCGTCCAGATCCCAGAGTATGTTCGAAAAGTCCATCACCAATCCAGCCCTTTCTGCGCCGGGATCCCCGACTGGAAGGGGTGTTTCACCTCTTCGATCGACGAAACCAGATCGGCCAGTTCCAGAATTTCCGGCGGGGCATAGCGCCCGGTGACGACCACGTTCAGCCCCGCCCGGCGCTCCCGCAGGGCCTGAAGCACGGCGGGGAGTTCCAGATAACCCTTGCCCAGCGTCACGTTGAGTTCGTCCAGCACGAGCAGTTCCCCGTCGAACTTCTGCAGCAGTTCCGCCGCCCGGAGCCAGCCCGCCTGGGCGGCGGCCTTGTGTTCGCCGGGCTTGCAGCTGCGGCCCAGCCCCAGATCTTCGAAGAGGACCTGCGGGAAAAACCGCTTGAAAAAGAGCCGCTCCCCCGTGTCCCGGTCGCTTTTCATGAACTGCAGGACCGCCACGCGCCAGTCCCACCCCAGCGCCCGCACGACGGTGCCCAGCGCCGCCGAGGTCTTGCCCTTGCCGTTGCCGGTGAAGACATAGATGAAACTTTCGGGCGGTGTCATAATCCCATTCTCCTGTACAGTTTTTTCAGATCCACCCGGGAGCGGACGTGGTCGGCGAGTTTGTTCAAGGCCTCCTCGATCCCGTAGTGCGTCCGCTCGGGGGTTTCCGGCCAGTTCTTCCTCTTCCGCAGGCGGTTCAGGAAGGCCCGGCGGAAACGGTCGTCGTCGAAGATGCCGTGCAGGTAGGTCCCGAAGCAGTTCCCCTTTTCGAAGCCCGTTTCCCGCCCGTCAGGGGTGCGGTGGACCGTCACCGTCTCCGCCAGCGCACGGGTCCGGCCGTGGTGGATTTCGTAGCCGGAGGTTTCCCCGAGATCCCCGCAGAGACTCCGGGTCCGGAGGAGCGTCTTTTCCGGGGCCATGACGGTTTCGAGGGGTAAAAGACCCAACCCTTCCGCGCAGACGCCCGCGGACTCCACGTGTTCCGGGTCGCAGATCCTTTCGCCCAGCATCTGCAGTCCGCCGCAGATGCCGCAGAGATAGGCGGAACTCCGCTTCAATTTCTCCCAGAGCCCCGCCCGCCGGAGTCTTTCCATATCGCCCGCGACGGATTTGCTTCCGGGGAGCAGGATCAGATCGGGATCTCCCAGCTCTTCCCCCTCTTCCACGATCCGGAGCCGCACGTCGGGTTCCTGCTCCAGAGGAGCGAAGTCGGTGAAGTTGGAAATGTGCCCCGGATGGATCACCGCCGCGTCGAGACAGAGGGCATCCTTCGCCGTCTGAGCGGCGAAGGAGAATCCGACGGAGTCCTCTTCCGGCAATCCCAGCTTGTGCTGAAAGTCGATGACGCCCAGGACGGGCTTCCCCGTCATCTTTTCCACGTAGGTGTGGGCGTCCCGGAGCAGGGAGGGGTCCCCCCGGAATTTGTTGACGAGGAAGCCGTAAAGCAGTTCCCGTTCCCCCGGCTCGAGGGTCATCCAGGTGCCGATGAAGGAGGCGTAGACGCCCCCCCGGTCGATGTCGCCGGTCAGGATCACGGGGGCGCAGGCGTACTTCGCCATGTTCATGTTGACGATATCCGAGGATTTCAGATTGACCTCTCCCGGACTGCCCGCCCCCTCCAGCACCACGCAGTCGTGTTCGGAAGCGAGGGAATCGTAGGCCGCAGTGACTTGGCGCCACAGCTCCTTTTTCTTGCGGAAGTAATCCCGGACTTTGAAGTTGCCGATGGGGTGGCCCATCACCACCACCTGACTGCCCAGATCGCTGTCCGGCTTCAGGAGGATGGGGTTCATGCGCACGTCGGGGTCCAGACGGCAGGCTTCGGCCTGCACCGCCTGCGCCCGGCCGATCTCTCCGCCGTCGGGGGTGACGAAGGAGTTCAGCGCCATGTTCTGGGCCTTGAAGGGCGCCACCGAAAAGCCGTCCTGAAGGAGGATGCGGCAGAAGGCGGCGGCGAGGACGCTCTTGCCCGCGTTGGAACAGGTCCCCTGCAGCATGACGGCGGGTTTCGGGCGCTTGCAGGCGATATACGGAGCCTGCGAAGGCGCGATGGCCTGCAGAAGTTTTTCGTTGTCCCCGCGACTGCGGACCGCCACCCGGAAATAGTGCCCGTCCAGCCCCGGATAGTTGGAACAGTCCCGGACGGCGATGCGCTTTCCGAGCAAAGCTTCGAAGAGGGGACGCTCCGAGCGGCAGAGCAGATAATTGGCATGGGAGGGATAGACCTTCAATCCGGCGGCCCGGAGCCCGGAAGCAAGCTCCTCCCGCAATTCGTCCACCACGGCCCGGTCCTGCACGGCGGAATTCAGCAGAAAGGCCGCCGCCTCCGCCGCCACGGTCCCCACGCTCCAGGTGGTCTGCAACTCACGCATGGCGGCGATCCACGATTCCGGGCCGCGGATGAAGCCCGCCCGCACCCCCGCCATGGCGTAGAACTTGGTCAGGGAGTGCAGAACGAAAAGATTGGGCAGAGGGGGCAGTTCCAGCAATGTCTCCCCGGAAAACTCGGCGAAGGCCTCGTCGATGAGGAAGAAGAGACCTTCGTTCGCCTTCACCGTTTCCCAAAGGGAAGAAGCGGGCGCCGTCGCCCCCGTGGGGTTGTCGGGATTGCCCATGATGACCAGTCCGCCGGGGGAAGCGGCCCGGACCAGTTCGGTCAGGTCCGGCACGAAATCCCGCTCCTCGCGCAGGGGGAACTCCCGGACCGTCAGCCCGGCCTTTTCGCAGCTCCGGGCGTACTCGAGATAGCCCGGCGTGACGATCAGGGCCTCCCGGCAGGGAAGAACACGGGGCAGGAGCTCCAGCAGTTCGCTGGAGCCGTTGCCGAAGAGGAATTCTCCCGCGGGCCGGTTCCATTTGGCCCCCGCCAGACGGGAAAGGCTCTCGGCGTGAGGCTCCGGGTAGGGGCCCACCTTGTTCAGGGCGCGCTGCAGGACCGCGGGAAGCCCGTCGGGCATCCCCGAGGGGTGCAGATTCACGCTGAAATCCAGGATCTCTCCCGGATCGCAATGCGCAAGCTGCGCCAGAAAAGCCCGATCGCCTCCGTGCCGGATCATCGTCCGAATTCTCCCATTTTTCCTTGACCGTTACTCAACATACACCGGAACGCCGCGAATTGCAAATGCGCCGTGCGAAAGCGGCATGACTTTGCCGGAGTTTTCTCACGGTTCATCCAGCGCCTTCAGATAGTCGGGGAACAAGGCGGCCACACCTTCCGCCTCGCCCAGCCCCCGGAGCACGCATTCGCACCGGAAGCCCTTCGCTTCGAGGCGGGAACGCCAGGACTCCTCTTCCTCCCCCGCCATATCGTTGAGGGCGTGATCCCCCGCCACCAGCATGAAGGGGACCAGGTACACCTTCTTCGCATTCAGCTTCGGCATCACCTCGTCCAGGCCGGGAGCCCCCTCCACGCAGGCCAGATGGAACCGGGGATCGATCTTCGCAAGTTCCTGAGCCGCCGTCATATAGATGAAGTCGGCCCGGCCGTCGGGATTGCCGTGGCCCATGAAGAGCACATCCTCTTCCGGGCCTCTTTCCGGAGGCAGGGAAGAAGCGACCCGGTTCAGAAATTCCCGCATCCGGGCAAGGGAGGAAAAGGGGACCTGCGTGACGCGGCAGGGCAGGCTCCGCGAAAAACCGGAGACATCCCGGAGCAGGCGGTGGTACTCCTCCCCCGGCGACAGGAGACCGGCAAGGACGTCCACGCCCGTGTACCCCTCGAGCTGAAGTTTCTTGAGCAGCTCGGGCAGGGAGGGCACCGTGTACCCGATCCGCTTCCGCACGATCTCGGAAGTGTAGGCTTGAAACACCGGGACGCCGGGGAAACGTTTTTCCGTCTCCTCCGTGATCTTCCGGTAGGCTTCCCGCGCCCGCGGCACCGTACTGCCGAAAAAGACCGCCGCCACCGCTTTTTTTTGTATCGGTGAGGAAGTTACGGAAGGTTGAGTGCGAAGGTGTTCGATTGCGACAGAAAACATCTCCCCGGCACGGGTCAGATCCTCCGCATCGGGGTGCTTCATGGCCTCGGTGATCCGCCGGGCCCGCTCCGGGGTCCACCCGTGGCTGGAGGTCGGGGGCAAGCTCTGGAGTCTGGCGAGAAACTCGGGCGCGTAGGCTCCCTGGCAGGCAAATTTCACGCAGACCGTGCAGTCGGCAAGCAGCCCCTCGGCCCGGCCCAGACAGTTGGCGGCGGGCGCGGAGTCCGGCCACGCCCCCAGCGTCATGAAAAGCCCGACCTTCTTTTTCCGGCAGCGCTTCATATAGGCGATCATGTCGCCGTCGGGCCAGCCCCGGTAGATGCCGAAGCCCAGCGCAACGAAATCGAATCCGCCGGGATCGGGGGCTTGGGAAACGGAGAACAGGGAACACTCCGGCCCCAGCCGGTCGGCGATGGCCTGCGCCACACGGGCCGAGTTGCCGGTTTCCCGGCTGGCATAGACGATCAGGATCTTCATTTTTCACCTCTTGCCGATCCGGTGGTGATGCAGCAGGGGTAGCCCTCTTCGAGCATCACGATCCGGGCTTCGATCTGGAAGACCTCCCGCAAAATTTCCGGGGTCAGGACCTCGGCGGGAGTGCCGGTACAGCGGATCTTGCGGTCCTTGAGCATGATAAGCGTGTCCGAGCAGGCGGCCGCGAGATTCAGGTCGTGGAGGACCATGATGACCGTGAGCCCGGATCCCCTGTTCAGCTTCCGGATGATCTCGACGATCTCGAACTGACAGCTGATGTCGAGAAAGGTGGTGGGTTCATCCAGGAGCAGCAGTTCCGGTTCCTGAGCGAGAGTCATGGCGATCCACGCCCGCTGGCGTTCGCCGCCGGAAAGGGAGTTCATGGGCCGGTCGCGGAACTGCGTCATCCGCGTCATGGCAAGGGAGCGCTCCACCGCCTCCCGGTCAGTGGAAGACATGACGAAGTTCCATCCCCGGTGGGGATAGCGTCCCAAAGTGACCAGTTCCTCCACGGTGATCTCGCCGGGAGCCTGATGCAGTTGGGGCAGGACCGCCATTTTCCGGGCCAGCCCGGCGGAGTCGAGGGAAAAGAGCTCCTTGCCGTCCAGCAGGACGCTCCCGCCGCGGGGCTTCAGGATCCTCCCCAGCATCTTCAGGAGCGTGGACTTGCCGGAGCCGTTGGGCCCCAGCAAAGTCACCACCGAGCCCGACCGCACGGTGAAGCTCACGCCGTCGATGACCAGATCGGCGCCGTAGCCGCCCTTGATTTCGCGGACCTCAAGCTCCATAGCGCTGTCTCCTCAAAAGCCAGAGAAAGAAGGGAGGCCCCAGGAGGGCCATGATGATCCCCACCGGCAGTTCGGCGGGTTCGATGACCATGCGGCCCGCGGCGTCGCAGGCAACCACCATGAGCCCGCCGAAAAGGGCGGAGCCGGGAACGAGAAAACGGTTGTCGCTCCCGGTGACGAGCCGGACGATGTGGGGCGCGATCAGCCCCACGAAGCCGAGCAACCCTGCCACGCTCACCGCCGAGGCCGCCAGCAGCGCCGCCGCGGCGATGGCCAGAAACCGCACCCTTTCCACGTTCATGCCCAGCCCGGCGGCCACCTCATCGCCCAGGGCGAGGATGTTGAGTTTTGCGCCCAGCGCGACGGCTCCGAGAAGTCCGAGCCCCATGTAGATCCCGGCCTGTTCGATCTGAAGCCAGGAGCGGGCGGAAAGGGAGCCGATGGAAAAGTCGAGGATCCCGCCGGCCTTTTCCGCGTTGAAAAGCAGGATCGTGCTGCTGAAAGCGCTCAGCATGGCCGAGACCGCCACACCGGCCAGGATCAGCCGGACGGGGGAAGCGCCCCGTTTCCACGCGAGCAGATAGACCAGCACCGCCGTGAGCAGAGCGCCGCAGAAGGCCGCGGGGACCAGCAGGACGCTGAACTGGGGGAAGGCCAGCATGACCAGTATCCCCGCAAGTCCCGCCCCGGCGGAAACGCCGATGATTCCCGGAGAGGCCAGCGGGTTGCGCATGATGCTCTGCAGGATCGTCCCCGCCGCGGCGAGACAGGCCCCCGTGAGGGCTCCCAGCAATATCCGGGGCAGACGGATGTTGATGATGATCTGGCTCTCGATCCCTTCAGGCCGTTCCCACAAAAGACGCAGGATCTCCGAGGTGGTGAGTTTCAGCGCCCCGAAGCGCAGACTCAGCACCATGGCCGCCGCCAGCAGTATGGCGGTGACGATGCAGAAGCACGTTCTCCCGGCGGCGCTGTGGAGGAATCTCGAAAATCCGTTCATTTCCGCTCCATGTCGGGGTAGAGCAGTTTCGCCATGTACCGGAACGCCTCGGGATAATCCGGGCCGGCCATGTACAGGAAGAGCCGGGAGGGCAGAAAGTGGACCCGGCTGTTTTTCACCGCCTTCATGGACTGCCACGCGGGCTGCGAAGAAAATTCCTTTTCGAACTTCTTCTTCAGCGCCGGGGCTCTGCCCATGGTCACGACGAAGATCACGTCCGGATTTTCCATCAGCAGTTTTTCGTAGCTGAACTTGACGCGGCGGCTGACCTTCTCCTTGAGGATATTTTCCCCGCCCAGCATTTCCAGCATGATACCGTTGTTGGTCCCCCCCGCTTCGAGAGAAAATCCGGCGGCCGAGGCGAACAAGACCGCACAGCGGGGCGCGGGACGGCCCTTCACCCCGGCGCAGACGGACTGGACGTCGGCGATGATCTTTTTCGCCCGGGGCACATCCTTCAGTTCCCGGCCGTTGAGCCGGCAGAAAAACTTGAGCAGTTCGAGAAAGTCCCTGTAGGTGTTGTAGGTGACGCAGACGGTGTCGATGCCCATGCTTTGGAACAGCGCCGCGCAGTCCCGGTGCCGGGGCAGGTGGCCCATCAGCAGCACCAGATCGGGCTTCATGGCCGCGACGGCCTCCACGTTGGGAACTTGCGGCGACCCCGAAGAGGGCAAATTTCTCATGCTTTCCGGAAGCGCGTCCTTGGAAAGCAGTCCGGGCACGGCGATGGCGCGGCCCCCGGCCAGATCCCACACCTTGGCCAGGGACCCGTAGCCGATGACCACCCGCTGAGGGTTGACCTTGACGGCGACCGTATTGCCGTCGAGCTGCCGGTAGGGGATCGTCCGGGGCGCCGGCTTATTTCCGGCGGGATCAGCTCCGGGGAGAGAAGAAAAGGCGGCGGCGATCAGGAGGACCGCCGGGATGATTTTTTCGTACATGGCACACTCCGTTTTCTTTTATTGTTCCCATGCGCGGGCGGCGCATTCCATAAGTTCACTTGCAACGGCTCCGCATTGGAACCGGCCCCGCCGGGTCAGCCGGTACGCACCGAACCGGGGCGGATGAAAAAATCCCTTCGCCGCCAGTCCGGAGAGGGCGGTTTCGAGATTTTTCCGGACCTTTTCCCGCAACTCTTCCGGCGCGGCGGAAGCGGTGTATTCGGGGTCGCAGTTCATCCGGCAGTTGAGCTGGCCCGCGATCCGGGCGCCTGCGGCATGATCGGCGGGAAATCTTCCCGCCGAAGCCAGGGGCTTGCGCCCCTCTTCCGTCAGGCGGCGATAAAGGTCGAACTCCCCGGCCTGACCGAACCGCCAGACTCCGATCCGTCCTCCCGCACCGATGCCGAAGGGGATGCAGGGGGATTTCCACGCGGAAAGTTCGTTGTGGAGATCCCTTTCCCGCGGATGCAGGGAAAAGTGCTTGAAGGAAATGCGCTTCGCTCCCGCCTCCTCCAGGCGTTCCTCGGCGAGAGAGAAGAGTTCGAAGCACTCTTCCTCGCCGGGAAGAGCCGGCATGAGGCCCTGCCGGATCTTTCCGGCAAGGGGCAGTTTTTCGTGAAGATGGAGACGGTAGAAGGAGATGCCCGAAAGGGCGGTCCCCTTCACCGCCGTGTCGAGGTCGTTCAGCAGCATTTTCGGCGTCTGTCCCGGCAAACCGTAAAGGATATCTGCCGCCACGGAGGCCTGCCCGGCCCCGGTCAGCAGTTCGATGAGTTTCAGCACGGTTTCCCGGTCGGACGTTCGCCCAAGAGCCCGCCGCAAGTCCGTATCGAAGGTCTGCACGCCCAGAGAAAAGCGGTTGACGCCGTTTTCGAGCGCCGCCGCGATCCGCTCCTCATCGAAGCCGTCGATGCGGGATTCGAGGGTGATCTCGCAGTCGTTGGCGAGGCGGTAACAACTTTTCAGCGTGCGCAGAAGCCGCCTTATGGCCCCGGCCGGCAGATCGCTCGGCGTGCCGCCGCCGAAATAGACGGTGCTGATGAGCGTCCCGGCGAAAAGCGAGGCAGTCTGCCGAAGCTCTTTTTCGAGCAGCGCAACATAGTTCTGCCATTCCCGCCCGTCCGCGCTCCCCCGGTAGAAGGGGCAGAAGGAACAGCGGGAACGGCAGTAGGGGATGTGGATGTAAAGGAGCGCCCCCGGCGGAGGCACGGCAGCGGCCCGGTCCCAGGCCGCGAAGGGTTCCGGTTCCTCCGCGGCAGGATAACCCATCAAACTGCGCACTCCGCCGTGTCTGGTACCCCTCATGCCGCCTCCCCCCGAACAGGATTATTGAATGTATCTGTCGCTCGGAAGATAGGGATCGTTTTCCGGAGACCCGGCAAATCCGATCTTGGCCAGCCGGGCGACTGAATCGTCACAAAGTTCGCCGGGTTGTTCGGCGGAAACATGACCGTCCACCCAGGTGATGTTGGCCGTATTGGCGTGACGGAAATGAGTCGTTCCCTTGCCCGCATTGTCATTCCGGGTGCTGCGCGGGGTGGTCCGGGGGTACAGAAGTGCGACCGTGCGGTAAGGATCGTAGAGACTGGAGCCCATTTTGGAACGGGCGGAGTCGGCAAACAGGACCGTGCGCGAAGTGTTGGCCGTCATACCCCGTTTGATGGATTTGCCCTCCCGGTCATAATCACCGAACCACTGCCCCATGTAGCCGTATCCGCCCGCCCCGCTGGCGACCTGAGTGACGTCGCCCGTGTAGGTATGACCGCCGTTGTTGTACGCTTTGACCAGCCGTTCCGAAGGGCAGATCAGGACCTTCGGCACGTTGCCGTAATAACTGCCGAGAATGGGGCTGGTGGTCATGTCGAACACCTTGCCGTCGGCGGAGCGTCCGAACCAGTAATTTCCGGGCAGGCTCTTGCCGCTGGCGCCGGGATCGGGATTCACGTAGCGGCAGAACCAGTCGCTGTTATCTTCGGCGTAGGCATTGTTGGCCAGACCGAGCTGTTTCAAGTTCGACGTGCACGAAGAGCTCTTGGCTCTTTCGCGGGCCTGCTGCAGCGCGGGCAGGAGCATTCCGGCCAGGATGGCGATGATGGCGATGACCACCAGGAGCTCGATGAGGGTGAAGGAGTTGAGGGCGGTCCGGGAAGGAACTCTCCCCGCGGACAAAAACTTCGCTTGCATTTTTTTGCCTTTCTGTGTCTCTCGCACATGAAGCGTGTTGTTGATTTTCGAAGTTCCGGGATCTGACTCGAACGCGGACGCGTTCTCACAGTTGCGGGACAGTCCCCGATTTTCACGGGAGTTCACCGGGCGTGTACTTCGAAATGCTCTGTATATAAGATACACCCGAACCCCTTTTTTTTCAACCTCGAAAGGGGCTGCTCTCCGCTCTTTTCCGCCCCTTTTCAACGGGGAAAGGGGCGGCGGAAACGGAAGATCACTTTCTGATGACGAAACTTCCGGCGGGGATCCCCTCTTCCTCTTTCGACCCGAAGTTGGCCAGGACCCGGACACCGTCGGAGAAGACGGTGCGCTGGAGCGTTTCCGAAAGGAATTCGTGGGTGAGCATTTCCGCGGTGCAAGTGTCGCGCAGTTCCCGCGAAATGCGGAGCGAATCCGCCCCGAAGTCCCAGGGCAGCGCCCCGTAAAGGGCCACGTAGTTCACATACTCTTTGCCCCAGACGCCGCAGGTCCCCTGCCCGAAGAAGCCGTAGAGCGAATCGTGGTAGACCAGATACAGGAAGGGGATGGGCCGCCGGTTGGAAGCGTTGCCGTTTTTGATGCCGGGATAGGCTCCCAGGTCGATGTCCGGTATGGCGAACTCGTGAGGCGCCCCCTCGGTGGCCACGGCGCCGATGAATTTCTTTGCGAGGCGGAAAGTCTCCAGCCGCCACCGGGCGTCGTCCCGCTTGGAGCCGGGGTGGTCCGGATGGTAGCAGTTCCGCAGGGTCACCCCGCCCTGAACGTCCAGATAGATGGCCCCCCTTCCGCACATTTCGGCGATATGGGCAAGGTCCCTCTGCGCATACTTCAGCGTACATTTCCCGCACATGAGGTAACAGCGGCCCCCCTGCCAGATGCCGCCCTTGATGCGGCCGCCGTCCTGGTCGCGCATGACCTCATCGAAGGAAAATTCCGGCGTATCGGGGTAGACGTCCCGGTAGTTGTCGTGGACCGAGAAGATGTAGTCGGGCGACAAGCTCCGGCCGTAGGCGGCGGCGGCCTTGAACTCCTCTTCCGTGCCCCGTTCCGGATTCACCGGGAACCGGGTGGGATAGCCGCTGTCGAAGCCCTTGTAGCTCCACCCGGTGTTGAGGATGCACACCCGGTCGAATCCGGCGGCGTGAGCGGTGTCGAAGATTTCTTTCGCGCTCCAGTTGCCGGGGCGGCCTTCGGCTTCGGCCGCCTCGAGGCTGCGGGTGTAGAGGGAGTAATCCTTCTTCACGCCGGGCGGGACCGGACACGCGTAGACGTTGTGCTTCCAGATGACGGAGCCCGCCAGCTTGGCCGCTTCGGGCGTGGCGGCGATCTTGTCCTTCAGCGTGACGAAGCGCCCTTCGCGCTTGACGCCCGCCCGGTGCCACTTGGCCAGGTCCACGTAATTGCTCCCTTTGGGGAAGAAGTGCATCCGCACGGTGCGTTCGTACTCGCTCTTGCCCCGGTCGAAGCTGTGGATGAGGACTGCCTGTCCCGCGGGGCCCCGGTTGTTGACGTCGAGGCGGATCCGGTAGTCGCAAACTTCCGCGGTCCGGATCCCCGCGCCGCCTTCGGGGGTGAAAAAGCCCGCCACGGGCAGGATCGTCCAGTAGTCCAGATAGAGCCGCTCCTGCGAAGGATAGGAAAAGAGGGCCCCCGCCGTGTTGAAGGCTCCGGCCAGTTCTCCCGGTTTGGCGGTGTCCCATTTCAGCGCCGCGTCGGGGAAGAAGATCTCCACAGTCTCGTCGTCGAGGTTTTTCGGGACTTCGGTGATGAAGAGGACATCCTCGTCTTCCAGCCTGATCCGGAACGAAAAAGTGATGGGCGGCGCGGGATCGGGTTTTAAGTACCCGTGCCCCGGAAAACGGCCGTACCAGACGGTATCGGTGATGTCGATGCGGATCCCGTCGTCGGCGAGGGAGGTCTTCACCTTGCTCCACGGGAGCAGTTCCAGCAGCCTCTGCCCGCCGTAGACCGCGGTGATGTAGTTCTCCCGTTCCCACAAGGTGCCCCGGGGAGTGCGGATCTCGATCTTCGATCCGTCGGAAGCGAGGCGCAGATTGAGTTTGCCGTTGTCGAGTTCGAGAAATTGCTGCTGTGCCATGGAACGATTCTCCTTGTCGGTTATTTTGCCCTGCGGATCCTCAGTTCCGCTTTTTGAAGGATGAATTCCCCGCCGGGACGGCTGAGGAAGATGTTGACGTAGAAGGCGTCGCCCCCTTTCTGCCGGATCTGCGGCGTCGGGCGGAAGGTCCGGGTCAGCACCTGGGGCCGGTCGGAAAGGACCGTCCCCGGAACTTCGGAACTGTTGGCGGCGAAGCGGCCCGCGGCGTTGACCCATCCGGCGGTGAGATACGCCTTGCCCCGGCCCGGGAGGGTCACGGTGACGACGGCTCCGGAAGCCTTTTTGACGGCGGTCCGGATCACCTTGCCGCCCAGGGCGACGTAATCGTCCAGGGCCTTGTTCCCCGCGGGTTCGGGGACCACGATCTGATAGGGAGATTTTCCGCTCTCTGCAACGGTCAGTCCCGCCAGTCCGGAGAAAATGCCGCAGAGCGCCGCCGGAATGAGGAGCGTCTTTTTCATGTCGATGGGCCCCTTCACCGGGCGCAACGCGGCTTATTTCCACCGGTCTTCGTAGCCCGCCTGCGGCCAGGGATTCCAGAAGCAGCCGTAGAAGGCGGGGCTGCCCACGGACCAGTTGGCGGGGATCTGATACTTGTTCAGCAGCGCCACGTGGAAGTCGGCGTAAATGAGCACCGCGCCCGCGCCGCTGCCCGAGCCGTGGCGGTAGGCGAAGGCGTTGGTCTTCACCTCGCCCGGAACGGCCTCGTAGTTCCACGCAAGACACGCGGAAAGATCGCCCTGCTCCACTTCGCCGAAAGGACACCAGGCCGCGGGACGGCGGAGCCGGGTGCTCTTCACTTCACGGTTGGTCAGGGAGGATTTCGACCCGTTCTTGGTCATGGCGAGACCGCTCCGGTACTCTTTTCCGGGAGCGACCTCGCGGGGCAGTTTCGGACAGGCGAATTTGCAGACGACCATCTCGTTGTTCACGCGGCGGACGCCGAAAAGATAGGCGTTCGAGTCGAACCCCAGATAGTCGCACAGAAGCCCGAAGTCTCCGGCGTTGTTCGCAGGACGCTTCTTGCAGTAAAAGAAACACGAGCGGAAGGTCTGGTTGGGACTGCCGCCGTTCCAGTAGCCCGGCCAGAAGTCGCTGTTGTCCTGAAGGTAGAGGGCCAGGGCGTTGCCCAGGGTCTTGAAATTGTTCTGGCAACTGACGGCGGCGGCCCGGTCACGGGCCTGCTGCAGGGCGGGCAGGAGCATGCTGGCGAGGATCGCGATGATGGCGATGACCACCAGAAGTTCTATCAGCGTGAAAACGGAGTCTTTGGTTTGTTTTTTCATTCTCATTCCCTTTTTTTGACGATATGCCTTTAATATAGCACCGCAAAGCTCCAAGGCAAGGTTATTTTGTATATCAAGGTATATCAAATCGTATTTTTTCCGGTAAAAAGCAGGTTTTCGCCCCTCCCCGCGAGTTGCAAAAAAGGCCCGGTGGGAATATATTAGGAAGGACAGGTTTTTTTCGTTGATGAAGAAAGGTTTTCCCTATGGCATTCATTTTTCCGGATGCGCTGGAGCTGAAACGTGTTTCCCGTTTCCCGGCAAATGTGTCAGGATTGTATTCCTGCGGCCGGAGACGCTTCCCGGCGGACGAGCAGGAGATGATCTTCGGCAAGTACGAGGTCACGGTGCGCCTCGATTCGGACGCCCGGCTGTGCCGGGACGAGATCGACGGCCGGATCATGAACATCCCCTTTCCCAACGTGGTCTTCAAGCGTCCCGGCATGAGGATCCGCCTCGACGGCGTTTCTCCCCGTGAGGCCATCGGCTTCAGCTATCCGGCGGAAACCGTGGCGCTGCTGCGTTCGTGGGGCCTGTTCCCCGAAGAGCCCTTTCTGCCCCTGCGGCTGGGAACGGAACTTCAGCGGCTCGTGGGCGAATTCCGCAAGTTCATCCGCATCTGCACCTCGCTGGAAAACCCCGGAGACCGGATCGACGGCATCTGTTTCGACATCCTGCGGGAGCTCCTCTTTGTCCGGCAGGGAGCTCCCGCCGGAGAGCGGACGCCGGAGAGCCGCATCCGTGAAGTCGAACTCTACTTCCAACACCACTTCGACGAAAAACTCGCTCTGGACACCGTGGCGGAGCAGTTCGGATTTTCCCACGCCTCCTTCTACCAGTACTGGAAGAGGACTTTTCACACCACGCCCCACCGCTATGTGGAGGAGCTGAAGCTCCGGGCGGCCGCGGCGGCGCTGCTACGTTCGAAGGAGCCGCTGGCGGAGATCGTCCGGGAACTCCAGTTTTCCGGGGCGGGCTCCTTTCACCGGAAATTCCGGGAGCGCTTCCACGTCACACCGGGCGAGTTCCGCCGCGAAAAGGAACGCTGGGCGAAGGAGCTGGCCGATCTCTTCAGCGAATGACGCCGGCCGCCGACCTCAGGGAATGCGCCACGCGATACGGCCCGGCTCCAGCCCCGCTTCGCCGAAATGACACCGGGCCGCGGGACGGCGGAGCCGGGAGGATTTCACTTCACGGCCGGTCAGGGAGGATTTCGATCCGCTTATTGTTCCGGCAACTGACGGGGGCGGCACGGAGGTGTCTATTCCCACTCGATGGTGGCGGGGGGCTTGCTGGTCACGTCGTAGACGACCCGGTTCACCCCGGCGACCTCGTTCGTGATGCGGCCGGAGATCTTCCGGATCACCTCGTAGGGCAGTTCGGCCCAGTCCGCCGTCATCCCGTCGGAACTTTCCACCGTCCGCAAGGCTATGCACCAGTCGTAACTGCGCTCGTCGCCCATCACGCCCACGCTCCGCACGGGGAGGAAGACCGCGAAGGACTGCCAGACCTTGCGGTACAGTCCCGCCGCCCGGATCTCCTGGGTCACGACCTCGTCCGCGTTCCGGAGTATTTCCAGCGTCTCGCGGGTCACCGCGCCCAGGTGCCGCACCGCCAGACCGGGGCCGGGGAAGGGCTGGCGCATCACCGCCTCTTCGGGCAGTCCCAGCTCACGCCCCAGCTCCCGCACTTCGTCCTTGAAAAGGCACTTCAACGGCTCCAGCAGTTTGAACTTCAGCCCTGCGGGCAGGCCCCCCACGTTGTGGTGGCTCTTGATCAGAGCCGAGGGATTCCCGGCGATGGAAACGCTTTCGATCACGTCCGGATAGGTGGTCCCCTGTCCCAGAAACTCCGCATCGGGGATCCCGGCGGCGGCCTCGGTGAAGACCTCCACGAACTCCTTCCCGATGATCTTGCGCTTGGTTTCGGGGTCGCTCACGTTCGCAAGCTTCGACAGAAACCGCTCCGACGCATCCACGCACGTCAATTGCATCTTGAAGGATTTTCCGAAAAGTTCCCTCACCCGCTCCGGCTCGTTCTTCCGCAGCAGCCCGTTGTCGACGAAGATGCAGTGCAGCTGGTCCCCGATCCCCCGGTGGATCAGCGCCGCCGCCACGCTGGAATCGACGCCGCCGGAAAGCCCGAGAATCACCTTGGCTTTTCCGACCTTTTCCCGGATCTCCTTCACCGCGCTCTCGACGAAGGAGCTCATCCGCCACTCGCCGCGGCATCCGCAGATCCGGGTGCAGAAGTTGTTCAAGATCTCCTTCCCCCGGGGCGTATGGGCCACCTCGGGGTGAAATTGAAGTCCGTAGATCTCCCGGTCCTTCAGTTTCAGCGCGCAGAAAGAGGTGTTTTCGCTTTCCCCGAGGATCTCGGCTCCGCCGGGGGGAAGCTCGGTCACTTTGTCCCCGTGGCTCATCCACACCTCGATCCGCTCCGGGAGCCCGGCGAAGAGGGGAGTCGCCTTCTTTATCCGCACCTCGGCCTTTCCGTACTCGCGGGCCGCCGAACGGGCGATCACGCCGCCGAAGGTGTGCAGCGTGAGCTGCAGCCCGTAGCAGATGCCCAGCACGGGCACCCCGAGGTCGAAAATCGCCGGGTCGCATTTGGGCGCGTTTTCCGCGTACACGCTGGCCGGGCCGCCCGAAAGGATGATCCCCTTCGGCGCTTCTTTTCTTATCTCCGCCGCAGGCGTCCCGAAAGGCACGATCTGGCTGTAGACGTGACACTCCCGGATCCGCCGCGCGATCAGCTGACTGTACTGCGAACCGAAATCAAGAACGATTATCTTTTCCATTTCAATTCTTGTTGTTTACCTCAGATGTCTGTGATATTCCTGGAGCGAACAGACCTCGAAACGGCCGAATTCCAGCTTGTCCGAGAGCCCCTCCAACGCCGCCGTCGCGCCCGCGATGGTGGTGGTCAGCGGGACTCCCGCGCCCACCGCGCGGGTCCGCATCAGGATCTCGTCCACCCGCGCCGCCGCGCCGGGCTCCGTCGTGTTGATTACCCACTGCACCCCGTGTTCGTGGAGCAGATCCAGCAGATTGGGCCGCCCGTCGGAGATCCGGAAAATCGCATGGGTCTTGATCCCGGCGCCCCACAGCAAGGTGGAGGTGCCCAGCGTCGCGTACAGCGTGAACCCCAGCCCCTGGAGCTTCTTGCCGATCTCGATGATCTTCGGCTTGTCCGCGTCCTTCACCGAAAGGAAGACGTTCCCCGTCTGGGGCAGGCGGCTCCCCGCCGCGATCTGGCTTTTCAGGTAGGCAAGCCCCCGGTCGGGGTCGATGCTCATCACCTCGCCCGTGGATTTCATCTCGGGACTCAGTATCACGTCCGCGCCGGGGAATTTGACGAAGGGGAACACGGCCTCCTTCACCGCCGTGTAGGGCAGTTTCACCTCTTCGGTGAAGCCCTGCTCCTCAAGGCTTTTGCCCACCATGCACAGCGCCGCCATCCCGGCCAGGCTCCGGCCGATGGATTTGCTCACGAAGGGGATGGTCCGCGAAGCCCGCGGGTTCACCTCGATCATGTAGATCACGCCCTCCTTCACCGCCAGCTGCATGTTCATCAGCCCGCAGACGTGGAGCTCGCGGGCGAAATCCAGCGCGTACTGCCTCACCTGTTCCCGGATCTCCGGCCCCAGGGTCATGGGCGGCGTCACCGACGCCGAATCCCCGGAGTGGATCCCGGCGGGCTCCACATGCTCCAGAACGGCCCCGATGACGGTGGTTTTGCCGTCGGAAATGCAGTCCACATCCAGCTCCGTCGCCTCTTCGAGGAACCGGTCGATGAGGATGGGCTTGCCTTCCGCCGCGGCCGCGGCCTCTTCCACGAACTTCCGCAGGTATTTCTCTTTGTAGACGATGACCATGCCCCGGCCGCCCAGCACGAAGCTGGGCCGCACCAGCACCGGGTAGCCGATCCCTTCGGCCACCGCCACCGCTTCTTCCACGTTGTGGGCGATGCCGCTGGCCGGCTGGCGGATCCCGATCTTCGAGGCCAGCTGCTTGAAATAGTCCCGGTCTTCGGCCAGGTCGATGTCCTCGGGGGTCGTCCCCAGCACATGGGCTCCCGCCTGTTTGAGGGCGAGGGCCAGGTTGAGCGGCGTCTGCCCGCCGAACTGGACGATCACGCCTTCGCACTTTTCCCGTTCGTAGATGTTCATCACATCCTCGAGGGTCAGCGGCTCGAAGTACAGCTTGTCGCTGGTGTCGTAGTCGGTGGAAACCGTTTCGGGGTTGGAGTTCACCATCACCACCTCGAAGCCCGCCTCGCGCAACGAGAAGGCCGCGTGGCAGCAGCAGTAGTCGAACTCGATCCCCTGGCCGATCCGGTTGGGGCCGCCCCCGAGGACCATGATGGATCTCTTCCCCGTCTTCCGGACCTCTTCTCCCCGGTCCGCCCAGGTGCTGTAATAGTAGGGCGTCACCGCCTCGAACTCTCCCGCGCAGGTGTCCACCGCCCCGTAGACGGGGACGACGCCCGAATCCTTCCGCGCCTGCCGGACCGCGGTTTCCGTGCTCTTGAGGAGGAACGCCAGCTGACGGTCGCTGTAGCCCAGCTCCTTGGCCTGCCGGAACAGCGCCGGATCCTGCGACAGTTTCTCCAAACTGCCCGCGCCCGCGATCTCCTCTTCGAACGTGCTCAGTTCTTCCAGATGCCGCAGGAAATAGGGGTCGATGGCGCTCAGGCCGTGGACCTTTTCCACGCTCCAGTGCCGTTTGAAGGCCGCCCGGATGCAGAAAAGCCGGTCCGCGTGGGGACGACTGATCTCATGCGCCAGCTCCTCGTCCGAAAGGGCTTCGAATTTCCCGTCCTTGCCGTCGGCGCCGAAGCCCGCCCGGCCCGTTTCCAGACTCCGCAGGGCCTTCTGGATACTCTGCTTGAAGGTCCGGCCGATGGCCATGACCTCGCCCACGGACTTCATCTGAGTCCCCAGCGTCGTTTCCGCGCTGGGGAATTTTTCGAAAGTGAAGCGGGGGACCTTCGTCACCACGTAGTCCAGCGCCGGTTCGAAACAGCTGGGGGTGCTCCCCGTGATGTCGTTGCGCAGTTCATCCAGCGTATAGCCCACGGCCAGCTTCGCCGCGATCTTCGCGATGGGAAAGCCCGTGGCCTTGCTCGCAAGAGCGCTGGAACGGCTCACCCGGGGGTTCATTTCGATAATGATCCGGCGGCCCGTTCCCGGCTCCACGGCCCACTGGACGTTGCTGCCGCCCGTTTCCACGCCGATGGCCGCCAGCACCCGCAGCGAATCCGTGCGCATTTCCTGATACTCGCGGTCGGTCAGGGTCTGGATGGGGGCCACGGTGATGCTGTCGCCCGTATGCACCCCCATGGGGTCCAGGTTCTCGATGGAGCAGACGATGACGCTGCTGCCCTTCTTGTCCCGCATGACCTCCATTTCGAACTCTTTCCAGCCCAGGAGCGATTCTTCGATCAGCACTTCGCAGTTGAGGCTCGCTTCCAAGCCCCGCCGGACGATGACGCCCAGCTCCTCCTCGTCGTGGGTGATGCCGCCCCCCGTACCGCCGAGGGTGAATCCGGGCCGGATGATGAGGGGCCAGCTGCCGATGGTCCGGGCGATGGCCCGTGCTTCGTTTTCAGTATGGGCCGAACCGGAACGGGGCATGTCGAGACCGATCTTCTGCATGGTCTCCTTGAAAAGCTGACGGTCTTCCGCCCGCCGGATCGCCTCCGCCGAAGCCCCGATGAGCTCCGTGTTGTACCGTTTGAGCAGCCCCTTTTCCTCCAGCTCCATGGCGAGGTTCAGGGCCGTCTGGCCGCCGAGGGTGGGCAGCAGCGCGTCGGGACGTTCCCGCCGCAGGATCTCCTGCAAAATCTCGCAGGTCAGGGGTTCGATGTAGGTCCGGTCCGCCAGCTCCGGGTCGGTCATCACCGTGGCCGGGTTGGAGTTGACCAGGATCACTTCGAAGCCGTCGGCTTTCAGCGCCTTGCAGGCCTGTACGCCGGAGTAGTCGAACTCGCACCCCTGCCCGATGACGATGGGGCCGGAGCCGATGATGAGCACTTTTTTGATGTCATTGCGTCTGGGCATGATCATTTACCTTTCAGTGCGGCCCGGACGAGCCCGTCGAAGAGGGGATGGGGCTCCATGGGCCGGGATTTGAACTCGGGATGGAACTGGCAGCCGATGAAGTAGGGATGATCCGGGATCTCCACTATTTCCACCAGATCCTGTTCCGGATTGACGCCGGAAATGCGCAGTCCGGCCGCCTCCAGCTCCTTCCGGAACCGGTTGTTGAACTCGTAGCGGTGGCGGTGACGTTCGCCGATCTCCTCTTTCCCGTACAGCTCCGCGGCCAGTGTGCCGGGGGTGAGGCGGCAGCCGAAGCGGCCCAGCCGCATGGTCCCGCCCTTGGCTTCGATCCCCCGCTGGGACTCCATCAGGTCGATGACGGGGTGAGTGCTTTCGGCGGAAAATTCACTGCTGTCCGCATCCTTCCACCCCAGCACGTTCCGGGCGTACTCGATGACGGCGCACTGCATGCCGAGGCAGATGCCGAGGAAGGGCAGATTGCGGGTCCGGGCGTACTCCACGGCCCGGATCTTCCCCAGCACCCCTCGGACGCCGAAACCTCCGGGCACCAGAAGAGCGTCCGCGTCCTTCAGCAGCCGGGCGGGGTCCCCCGTTTCCAGATCGCCCGCCTCGATCTTCAGCACCTCCACGCGGCAGGAGTTCCTGATTCCCGCGTGGCTCAGGGCCTCGTAGATGCTCTTGTAGGCGTCCTGGAGCCGGATGTACTTCCCCACCAGCGCCACGGTGCATTTCTTCTGCGGATTCAGCACCCCTTCCAGCCAGCGGCGGTACGAGGTCAAGTCCAACGCGGGCTTTTCGAGGCGCAGCAGTTCCAGCACCTTCTGATCCAGGCCCTGGCTGGCCAGTTCGAGGGGCACCTCGTAGATGGAGTTCTGCACATCCAGCTCTTCGATGCAGTACCGTTCCGGCACGTTGCAGAAGAGGGAAAGTTTTTTCACGTGTTCGGCTTCCATGGGGACCTCGGTCCGGCAGATCAGCAGATCGGGCACGATGCCGATGCCCCGCAGCGTCGCCACCGACTGCTGGCTGGGCTTGGTCTTGAGCTCCTTGGCCGCCTTGATGTAGGGGACCAGCGTCACGTGCAGAAAGACGGCGTCCCCGGCGGGAACTTCCAGCTTGAACTGGCGGATCGCCTCCAGAAAGGGGAGACTTTCGATGTCGCCGCAGGTGCCGCCGATCTCGGTGATGGCGATATCCACGTCGGGGGATTCGAGGGACCTGATCGCCGCCTTGATCTCGTCGGTGATGTGGGGAATCACCTGCACCGTGCCCCCCAGATAGCCGCCCGCCCGCTCGCGGGCGATGACGCTGCTGTAGATCCGGCCCGAGGTGTAGTTGCTGTTCTTCGAACACTCCACTCCGGCGATCCGTTCGTAATGGCCCAGATCGAGGTCGGTCTCGGCGCCGTCGTCGGTGACGTAGACCTCCCCGTGCTGATAGGGATTCATGGTCCCCGGATCCACGTTGAGGTAGGGATCCAGTTTCTGGATGGCCACGCGGCAGGAACGCTGTTTCAGAAGCATGGCCAGAGCGGCCGCGGTGATGCCTTTGCCCACGCTGGAGACGACGCCCCCAGTGACGAAGATGTGTTTGGTGCTCATTTCTGTTCCTCCATGAGTCGGGCGAATTCTGCGAAAAGGGGATCGGCATCCCGGGGGCCGGGCGCCGCCTCGGGATGGTACTGGACGCTGAATGCGGGGAATTTTTTATGCCGCAGACCTTCCACCGTGTTGTCGTTCAGATTGATGTGGGTCAGTTCCAGGGTGTCCGGCAGGTCGTGCAGGGCGTAGTTGTGGTTCTGGCTGGTGATGGCGACTTCGCCCGTGAGGAGGTTTTTCACCGGATGGTTGCAGCCGTGGTGGCCGAATTTCAGCCGGGCGCATTTGGCCCCGCAGGCAAGTCCCAGCAGCTGGTGTCCGAGACAGATGCCCATGAGGGGGACCTTGCCCAGCAGGAGCCTGATGTTTTCCTGCGCGTAGCCCACCGCCGAGGGATCCGCGGGGCCGTTGGAAAGGAAGACCCCGTCGGGTTTCAGGGCCAGCAGTTCCGCCGCCGGAGTCCCCGCCGGAAAGACCGTTATGCGCATATCGTGGGCCGCGAGCCGCCGCAGGATGTTGTACTTGATGCCGAAGTCGTAGGCCGCCACGCGGAATTTTCCTTCCGTGTTCCATTCGAAGGGCTTGTCGACGGTCACCTTCCGGGCGTAGTCCTGCCCGTCCAGACCTTCCCACGCCCGTGCACGGGCGACGCCCCCTTCGGGAGAAAGCTCGGAGTCCTCCACGTGGAGGAAACTTTTCATGCTCCCCTTTTCCCGCAGGAGCAAGGTCAGCGCTCTGGTGTCGATCCCGGCGATGGCGGGGATCCTGTTCCGCATGAGAAAGTCGTGCAGACTTTCCTCCGCCCGGAAGTTCGATTCCGGATTGAGTTCGTGGATCACGAGCCCGTTGAGGAAGGGCTTCCGGGACTCCATGTCCTCTCCGTTGCATCCGTAGTTGCCGATCTCGGGGGAAGTCAGCGTGACGAACTGCCCCGCGTAGGAGGGGTCGCTCAAAATTTCCTGATAGCCGGTCATGCCGGTGTTGAAGACCGTTTCGCCCGTGGTGTCGGCGGGGAACCCCGCGCTCCAGCCCCGGAACACCGTCCCGTCGGCCAGGGCGAGAAAGGCGCGTTTTTCGCGCTGTTCCTTCCAGTGGTATTTCATATTTCAGTAAGCCCTTTCGCTGTTGTTGTCGAAATAGTTGACCAAAGCCCGGTTGGCCACCGTCACGCCGCCGGGGGTGGGATAATCCCCGGTGAAGTACCAGTCCCCCGTATGGCCGGGGCAGCAGCTGCGCAGGTCGGCGCAGGTCTGGTAGACCACTTCGAAATCGGCGTTGAGTTCCGGCGGCGTGAGCAGCCGGGTGATCTCCGGCAGCAGCTCTTCGTCGGGAACGGCGTCGTAAAGTTTCTTCATCCAGTTGATCTCGGATCCTTTGCCGCTCGCAAGCGCTTCGCGGGCGCCGTCGCGGCACTCGTCGAGGAGCGCCTGGGCGTTTCTTTTCTTCAGGAGCGAGATCAGCGCCTGAAAGGCGATCAGCTCCCCGGCCGTGGCCATGTCGATGCCGTAGCAGTCGGGGTACTTGACCGGCGGCGCGGAGCTGGCCACCACGATCTTTTTCGGCCCCAGCCGGTCCAGCATGGGCAGGATGGCGCTCCGGATGGTGTTGCCCCGGACGATGGAGTCGTCGAGGACCACCAGATTGTCGCTCCCCGGCCGGACCAGCCCGTAGGTGACGTCGTAGACGTGGCGGTAGATCTCCTGCCGGTGGGCCGCGTCGGTGATGAAGGTGCGGAACTTGGCGTCCTTGACGGCCACCTGGCCGAAACGGATCACGTGCTTTTTCTTCATGGCCGAAAAACTCAGTTCCTCGAGAAGGCCGTGAAAGGCCGCCTGAGCCGAGTTGGGAATGTAGCTGAAGACGGTGTTGTCGAAATCGCTGTCGACGCTTGCGAGCACGGCGGGCACGAGGGCCTTGCCCAGGGCCCGGCGCTCGTGGTGGATCTCGCCGTCGTTGCCGCGGGAAAAGTAGATCCGCTCGAAGACGCAGCTCCGGCGGGGGTGGGGATCCAGACAGTCGCAGATCTCCAGCTGGCCTTCCCGGCGCAGGATGACCGCTTTGCCGGGAGGCAGTTCCATGACTTCGGAGGTGGCCCGGTTGAAGGCCGCCTGGATGGCCGGCCGCTCGGAGGCCGCCGCGAAGACCTCGTCGTCGAAATAGAAGTAGCCGGGGCGGATCCCCCGGGAATCCCGGAGCAGGAAAAGGTCCCCGGAACCCGTCACTCCGCAGATAGTAAAAGCTCCGTCGAGGCTGTTTACGGCCTGACGGAGTATTTTCACGTAATCGGGACAATCGGGGTGGACGTTCACCTCCTTTTCCAGAAAGTGGGCCACCGTCTGCAGGAGGAGATAACCGTCGGCGGTGCTGGCGGGGTGGTGACCCGAAGCGGCCAGATGTTTGAGCATTTCCCCCGTGTCGGTGAAGTTGAAGTTCCCGGCGAGGAGCAGCATCCGGTCGAGACAGGTGCTGTCGTGGAGGAAGGGGGAACAGCAGCTCACGTCCCCCTTGCCGAAGGTGGCGTAGCGCAGGTGGCCGAGAAAGATGTTCCCTGCGAACTCCTCCCTTCTCGCGGCCACCTTGTCCAGCAGGTCGGCCAGGGGGGAACCGCTCGCGGCGGACTTGGCCAGCGCGCAGGCGGGGGTCCCCGGCTCCGGATCGAACTTCACGGCGGCGAGCCCGGCGCCGTCCTGTCCCCGGTTGTGCTGTTTTTCCAGGAGCAGCGTCACCTTTTCCAGACCGTAGTCGGGGATCCCGCAGCTCCGGGCGTACCAACCGAGGTTCTTCCGGAGCCGGACCAGCGCCACGCCGCATTCGTGTTTGAGCAGTTCCGACATGCCGCGCCTCTTTTCTTACATGATGAAGAGCATTTCCCGGTACTTGGGCACCGGCCACAAATCGTCGGGCAGGACCTTTTCCAGCGCGTCCACGCTCTTTCTCAGTTCGGCCATGGCCGCGAGGATCTCCTCGTGTTTGCCCGTCAGGGCCTTGGCGAGAGCGGCGCAGGCTCCGTGACAGGTCTCCAGCAGAGCCCCCAGTTCCGCGGCCTGTTTCTTCACCGCGGCGCTCCCCTGCTTCACGCCGGCCTCCTTGGCCTGACAGAGGGTCCGGAGCAGCCGTTCGTATTCGTTTTCCGCCGCGGGAAGGACCATGGTCCGGGCCATTTCCAGCGCCACCTGGCCCTCGATCCGCACCTTGCGGTGGTAATCCTCGAGGAAGACCTCGAAGCGGGATTCCGTTTCCCTGGTCGAGAAGACCTGATACTTTTCGAAGAGGGTCCGGTTGGCCTCGTCGTTGAGGCAGCGCAGGGACTCCATGGTGGTGCGGGCGTTGGGCAGTCCCCGCGCCGCGGCCTCCTTGAGCCACTCGTCGGTGTAGCCGTCGCCGTTGAAGATGATCCGCTTGTGGGCCTTGACCAGCGACTGCAGGTGCTTCTGAAGCGCGGCGTTGAAGTTTTCCTTCCCGAACTTTTCGAGGGTCTCCGCCATGCGGTCGAAGGCTTCGGCCACGATGACGTTCAGCGTGACGTTGGCGCCGGAGCAGGACTGGCTGGAGCCGGGGGCCCGGAATTCGAACTTGTTCCCCGTGAAGGCGAAGGGGCTGGTCCGGTTCCGGTCGGTGGCGTCCCGCGGGAGCGTGGGGAGCGTGTCCACGCCGATCTTCATGGTGTTGGCGTGACGGCTGCTCCGGGGAGCGCCCTTTTCCAGCTGGTCGATGACGTCCGAAAGCTGGTCGCCCAGGTACATGGAGATAACCGCCGGCGGCGCTTCGTTGGCTCCCAGCCGGTGGTCGTTGCCCGCGCCGGAAACGGCGGCCCGGAGCAGGTCGCCGTGCCGGTCCACCGCCTCGATGACCGCGCACAGAACGGTGAGGAATATGGCGTTCTGGTGAGGATCGTTCCCCGGATTGAGGAGGTTGCGGCCGCCGTAGGAAATGCTCCAGTTGTTGTGTTTCCCGGAGCCGTTGACCCCGGCGAAGGGTTTTTCATGGAGCAGACAGACCAGCCCGTGCCGTTCGGCGGTCTGCCGGAGTATTTCCATGACCAGCATGTTGTGGTCGCAGGCGAGATTCACATCCTCGAAGACGGGGGCCAGCTCGAACTGGGCGGGGGCCACTTCGTTGTGGCGGGTCTTGGCGGGGATCCCCAGCTTCCAGAGCTCCTGTTCCACCTCGGTCATGAAGTTCAGGACCCTGGTCTTGATGGAGCCGAAGTAGTGGTCCTCGAGCTGCTGGTGCTTGGCGGGCGGCGCGCCGAAGAGGGTCCGGCCCGTCTGGAGCAGGTCCGGCCGCTGGAGATAGAAGCGGCGGTCGATGAGGAAATACTCCTGCTCCACGCCCAAGGTGACGGAGACCTTTTCGTCGCCGGGCAGTCCGAAGCACTTCATCAGGCGGCGGGTCGACCGCGAGAGGGCCTGGATGGAGCGCAGGAGCGGGGTCTTCTTGTCCAGCGCCTCGCCCGTGTAGCTGCAGAAGGCGGTGGGGATGCACAAGGTCGCCCCGTTGCTGTGGCGCTTGATGAAAGCCGGACTCGTGGGATCCCAGGCGGTGTAGCCCCGCGCCTCAAAGGTGGAGCGCAGCCCTCCGGAAGGGAAGCTGGAGGCGTCGGGTTCCCCCATGATGAGGTTCTTGCCCGAGAAGGAGAAGATGGCCCGGCAGCCGGAAGGCTCCAGAAATGAATCGTGCTTTTCGGCGGTCCCGCCGGTAAGCGGCTGGAACCAGTGGGTGTAGCTGGTGGCGCCCCGGCTCAACGCCCACTCCTTCATGGCGTGGGCCACGTCGCCCGCGATGGCGGGATCCAGGGCTTCGCCCCGTTCGATGGTCGCCTGCAGTTTGGTGCAGATATCCTTGGGGAGAAACTTCTGCATGACCTCGGCGTCGAAAACGTCCGAGCCGTATTCCCCGAGTTCGGCGGGCACGGCCTCACGGGGCGGCGGAACGACGAGATTGGCGACGGTTTTCACGGCTTCACTGCGGCTTGGACTGCTCATTTTTTCTCCTCTCGGGTGGTTTTTTACGGTTTACCTGCCAAAAGCTCTTGCAAAAAGTGTGCCAACTCCGCCGTTTTTCGTATTCTTCCTTCGCGTTTCCTCGAAATTTCATGGCGCGACGCCGGGCCGGGCGGCGAAGTTTTACAATTTTTGTAAAACGATACTCCCCGGTTTTACATTTTTTGAAAAACTTTTCTCCCGATCCCGCTCCGTGCCGGGGCGGCCGGGGCTTTGGCACACTTTTTGCAAATGCGTACGCAAAAGAGCAGCGGCGGGGCCGGGCTTCCGTGTTTCGCCGCATCCGACTTGATTCGAAGACGACGGTTTTTCCATGAAAAGACAGCTTTTTCAGGCGCAGCCCGCGGGGCTGTACCGCCCGGAGGATGAACACGATGCCTGCGGCGTCGGTCTGGTGGCCGACCTGGGCCGCCGGGCCTCGCACCGGATCGTGGAACAGGGCATAACAATTCTGCGCCGCCTGATGCACCGGGGCGCGGCGGGGAGCGATCCCGAGACCGGAGACGGCGCGGGCCTGCTGCTGGCGCTGCCCGACGCCTTTTTCCGCCGTGTAGTGCCGGAAGAACTCCCCGCGCCGGGGAAATACGCCGTTGCCATGCTTTTCGGCGGCATCGGGGCGGAAGCGGAAATCGAAAAGATCGTCGCCGGAGAGGGCGGCCGGGTCATCTGCCGGCGGCAGGTCCCCCTCCGGCCCGAGTGCATCGGCCGCAAGGCCAGGGAAACGGTCCCGGTGATCCGGCAGCTTTTCATCGACGGGAGCAGTTTCGCCGATCAGGGGGAGTTCGAACGCAAACTTTTCGTCATGCGCCGTCTCGCGGAAAAGCTCCGGCGCGACCTCTACATATGCAGCATGTCCTCGCGGACCATCGTCTACAAGGGGCTGCTGCTGGCCACCCAGCTGGAAGGCTTCTACCCCGACCTTTCCGAGCCGGACTTTTCCTCACCGCTGGTCCTCGTCCACCAGCGCTACAGCACCAACACCTTCCCCGACTGGCGTCTGGCCCATCCCTTCCGCTATCTGGCCCACAACGGCGAGATCAACACGCTCCGGGGCAACCTCAACGCCCTGAAGCTCCGGGAAAGCAGTCTCGAAAGCCCTCTTTTCGGCGAAGATCTGGCCAAACTTCTGCCCCTTATCGACGGTGACGCCCCCACCAGCGATTCCGCCGCCTTGGACAACATGCTGGAACTTCTGGTCGCTTCGGGGCGTTCCCTCGAACACGCCATGCTGATGCTCCTGCCTCAGGCGTGGGGAGAAAAATACTACATGGGCCGGGACGTGCGGAACTTCTTCGAGTACCACTCCGCCCTCATGGAGCCCTGGGACGGCCCGGCGGCGGTGGTCTTCAGCGACGGCGTCAACGCGGGAGCCATGCTGGACCGCAACGGTCTCCGCCCCGTGCGCTTCACCGTTTCCGCCGACGGCACGGTGGTGCTGGCCAGCGAGACCGGCGTACTGGACGTCGATCCCGCCGAGACTGTGACCTCGGGGCGGCTCCGGCCCGGGGAAATGCTCTTTCTCGACTTGGAAAATCACCGCATCATCCCCGATGCCGAACTCAAGAACCGTCTGGCCCGGAGCAAGCCCTACCGCCGCTGGGTGGAGGAGAACCGGATCACGGTCCGGGGGCTCTTTACCGAGATCATTTCCGCCGAACCGGAAGGGGCCCTCGAGGAACAGCAGAAGCTTTTCGGCTGGACTCGGGAAGACGTGGAGCTCATCCTTTCGCCCATGGCGGAGATGGGGCTTGAACCCATCGGCTCCATGGGGGGCGAGGCGGCCTTCGCGGCCCTTTCGAAGCGGCCCCGGCTGCTTTTCGACTACTTCAGACAGCTTTTCGCCCAGGTGACCAACCCGCCGGTGGACCCCATCCGCGAGGAGCTGGTCATGAGCCTTATGACCTACATCGGCAACAGGGGGGATATCCTCGGCGAGACCCCGGAACACGCCCGGCTGGTCAAGCTCCGCCGCCCGATCCTCACCGATGCGGAACTGGAACACCTGCAGACGCCGGGAACGGCGCAGGGCTCAGCCGCCGTGCTGCTGTGCGGCTTCCCCGTCTGGGGCGGGAGCGAAGAGCTCCGGAGGTCGCTCCGGGAGCTCGCCTGCGAGGCGGTCCGGGAGGTCAGGGCCGGCAGCCGGATCCTGATTTTGTCGGACCGGGCTCTCCCCGTCAGTATGGCGGCCATCCCGCCCCTGCTCGCATTGTCGGCGGTCAACCGGGCGCTGATCGACGCCGGGGTCCGGAGCGAAACGGGGATCATCGTCCAGTCGGGAGAAGTGCGGGAGATCATGCACTTCGCGCTTCTTCTGGGCTTCGGCGCCACGGCGGTGAACCCCTATCTGGCCCTCCAGACCGTGACGGCCCTCGCCCGGTCGGGCAAGATCGCCTGCGACGCCGTGAGCGCCGCCTCGAACTATATCCGGGCGGTGGACAAGGGGCTCCTCAAAACCATGTCGAAACTGGGCATCTGCACCTTGCGCAGCTACCGCTCCTCCCGGAGCTTCGCCGCCTTGGGGCTGAGCCGGGAATTTCTGGAAGAGTTCCTGCCGGGAGTGGTCTCTCCCGTAAGCGGCATCGGCATCGACCGGGTGGCCGCCGACGCCGCGGCGCGGGCCCGGAGCCGCCGGGAACCGGGGCCCCTGGAACGGGGCGGCATCTGCAGATTCACCCCCGGCGGCGAGGAGCACCTGTGGACGCCCAAAGCCGTCGCCCTGCTCCGTCAGGCGGTCCGGGAAAACGATCTTGAAAAGTTCGAGGCTTTCTCCGCTCTGGCGGATGAAAACGCCCGCGTCTGTACGCTCCGGGGACAGCTGGAATTCGCCCCAGCCGCCCCGATCCCCCTCGATGAGGTCGAATCCGAAGAGGAGGTGATGAAACACTTCGCCGCGGGGGCCATGAGTCTGGGATCGCTCAGCCCCGAAGCCCACGAGACCATCGCTTCCGGAGCCAACGGCTGCGGCGCCATGAGCAACTGCGGGGAGGGGGGAGAAAACCGGGACAGGTTCCACACGCCCTTCAGCTGCGCCGTCAAGCAGGTCGCCAGCGGCCGCTTCGGCGTCACCATCGACTACCTGGTCCACGCACGTGAACTGCAGATCAAGATGGCTCAGGGGGCCAAGCCCGGCGAGGGCGGCCATCTGCCGGGGGACAAGGTCAATTCCTTCGTCGCCGGACTCCGGCATTCGCTCCCCGGCGTCTCCCTGATTTCCCCGCCGCCCCACCATGACATCTACTCCATCGAGGATCTTTCCCAGCTGATCTTCGACCTGCGCTGCGCCAATCCCGAAGCCCGCATTTCGGTGAAGCTGGTCTCGGAACCCGGCATCGGCCCCGTGGCCGCGGGCGTGGCCAAGGCCCATGCCGACGCCGTCGTGATCTCGGGAGGCGACGGGGGCACCGGAGCCGCGCCGCTCACGGGCCTGCTCCACGCGGGATTTCCGTGGGAAACGGGCCTCGCCGAAGCGCGGCAGACACTCGTCCTGAACAATCTGCGGAAAAAGGTGCGGCTCCAGATCGACGGCGGCTTGCGGACCGCCAGAGACGTGGTCGCGGGGGCTCTGTTGGGCGCGGAGGAGTTCGCTTTCGGGACCGCGCTGCTGATTACGCTTGGATGCGTCATGGACCGCAAGTGCGCCTGCAACACCTGTCCCGCGGGCATCGCCACTCAGGATCCGGAACTGCGGAAGCGCTTCGCCGGAAAGCCGGAGCACATCGCCAACTTCTTCCGTCTGCTGGCCCGGAGCGTCCGGGCGGAGCTGGCCGCGTTGGGGCTCCATTCCCTCGCCGAAGCCTGCGGCCGCACGGATCTTCTGCGCCAGAAGGAGGAGACGCTCCGAACGGGGCTCGATTTGCGGCCCCTCCTCGAAAAGGTCTCCGCGGCACCGGGTCAAACCCCGGCTTCCGAACGGAACGGGGGGGAAAACTTCGACCGGACCGCCCTGCTCGGGAAACTGAAACTGGACGGCTCGCCGGAGACGCTGGAACTGAAACTGGACAACACCTGCCGCAGCGTGGGCACGGCCCTTTCCGGGATCGTTTCCCGAAAGACCGGGGGCCGGGGATTCCCCGACGACACCATAACCTTGAATTTCACCGGGGTCGCCGGGCAGAGCTTCGGCGCTTTTCTCGCCCCCGGCATCACGCTGAACCTCGCAGGCAGCGCCAACGACTTCGCGGGCAAGGGCCTTTCCGGGGGGAAGATCATCATAAAAGTGCCCGACGGCGCGGCCTTTCCGGCGGAAAAGAACGTCATCGCCGGGAACGTCGTCGGCTACGGCGGCACTTCGGGCAGGATCTTCATCAACGGTCTCGCGGGGGAGCGTTTCGCCGTCCGCAACAGCGGCATGATCTGCGTGGCGGAAGGCGTGGGCGACCACGGCTGCGAATACATGACGGGGGGCCGGGCGGTGATCCTCGGCCCCGCCGGAGTCAACTTCGGCGCCGGGATGACGGGCGGCATCGCCTACGTCTACGACGAAGCGGGGGATTTTGATCTTGCCTGCAACATGGAAAGCGTGGACCTGGAAAGCGTGGAGCCGGGGAGCGACGCCGAAAAGGAGCTGCGAAGCCTCATCGAAGAACATTTCCGCGCCACGGGGAGCGCAAGGGCCCGGCGGTTCCTCGCGGAGTGGCCCTCGCACCGGCCCCGGTTCGTCCGGGTCTTCCCCGTCGAATACCGCCAGGCGCTGGCGAAGGAAGATCGGATTGCGAAACAATCTTGAAATGAGGAGGGAAAAATGAAATTCGAGAAATGGAGCGGACTCGGCAACGACTTCATCTTCACGACGGGAACGGAGCTCCCGCCGGGCCTCGACGCCCGGAAGCTCTGCGACCGGAAGAACGGCATCGGGGCCGACGGGGTCATCCTCATCTCGCCCCGGAGCGGCAATGAGTTCGGCATGCGCATCATCAACGCGGACAACTCCGAAGCCGCCATGTGCGGCAACGCCTCCCGCTGTGCGGCGAAGTTCCTGCACAATCATCATCCGGAGCTTGGGACCGCGTTCAAGCTCCGGACCATCAGCCGGACCGTGGCGGCGGAGGTCCGGCCCGACGGCCTCGTCACCGTGGACATGGGGAAGCCGGAGCATTTTCTCGGCCGCATCACCCTCGCCGCCTGCGGCAAGACCTTTCAGGCGGAAACCGTCTCCATGGGCAACCCCCACGCGGTGATATTCGTGGAAGACATGGACGCCGTGGAACTGGAAAAATGGGGCCCCGTGCTGGAGCACGACGCCCAGTTCCCCGACCGGTGCAACATCGAATTTCTGCAGCGCCTGTCGCCGGAAAAGTTCCGGATGCGGGTGTGGGAACGGGGGTGCGGCGTCACCGCCGCCTGCGGCACGGGGAGCTGCGCCTCCATGGTTGCCTCAAGAATGTGTGGGCTCGCCGCACCCGAAGCGGAAATAATTCTCGACGGCGGCGTACTGTTCCTCCGTCACGATCCCCGCGGCCCGGTCTTCATGACGGGCGATGCCCAGCTGATTTTCACAGGAGAGATCTGAAAATGAACGAAAAAATCCTCAATCCCTATTACGGCGAACTGCCCGAAAGCTATCTCTTTTCCACCATCGCCAAAAAGATCGCGGCCTACAAGGAGCGCAATCCCGGAAGCGAAGTCATCAGTCTGGGCATCGGCGACGTGACGAGCCCCCTCATCCCGGCGGTCATCGAGGCCATGCACAAGGCCACGGACGAAATGGCGAGCAAGGCGACATTCCGCGGGTACGGCCCCGAACAGGGCTACGGTTTCCTGCGCGAAGCGGTGGTCCGGGGGGAATACGCGCCCCGCAAGGTCGATATCTCCCCCGACGAGATCTTCATCAGCGACGGCTCCAAGTGCGACGTGGCCAACTTTCAGGAACTTTTCTCCGCCGACTGCCGCATCGCCATCCCCGACCCGGTCTACCCGGTCTATCTGGACAGCAACATCATGGCCGGGAGGAAGAAGAACATAATCTTCCTCCCCGCCACGGCGGAAAACGATTTCCAGCCGGAACTTCCGGAAGGGGTCGTGGACGTGATCTACCTCTGCAGTCCCAACAACCCCACGGGGACCGTGCTTTCGAAAGAAACGCTGACCCGTTTCGTGGAGTACGCGCTGAAAAACGGAGCCCTGATCCTCTTCGACGCGGCCTATTCCGCCTATATCCGGGACGCGGCTCTGGTCCACTCGATCTACGAGATCCCCGGCGCGAAGGCCTGCGCGGTGGAGTTCCGCAGTTTTTCCAAGACGGCGGGCTTTACGGGGGTCCGCTGCGCCGTCACTGCGGTCCCGAAGGAGCTGGGGAAACTCCGCACCATGTGGCTCCGGCGGCAAACCACCAAGTTCAACGGCGTGAACTACATCGTCCAGCGGGGTGCCGAAGCGGTCTATTCGGAATCCGGCATCGTCCAGACGAAACAGGTCATCGACACCTATATGGCCAACGCCGCCCGGATCCGCACCGCTCTTGCGGAGTGCGGCTTCACCGTCTGCGGCGGGGCCCACGCCCCCTACATCTGGTGGAAACTCGAGGGGTGGAACAACTCCTTCGAGTTTTTCGACCGGCTGCTCGAAACCTGCGCCGTGGCGGGAACGCCGGGGAGCGGCTTCGGCCGCTGCGGCGAGGGATTTTTCCGTCTCACCGCCTTCGGCGACCCGGAACGGACGAAAACTGCGCTGGAAAGAATACGAAACAACTTGAAAAGTTTGCGTTGTTGAGCTATATTACGCGGCATGACAAAACGCGCCACATCACCTGAGATATCCTTGATCCAGGAGGTGAGCCGCGTCATCATCCACGAACGCGACGTCAATATACTGCTCGAGAAGGTCCTCGACCTCCTCGAACAGCGCATGGGGATGCTGTGCGGCACTTTCACGCTCCTGATCGGGGACACCCTTTCCATCGAAGCTTCCCGGGGACTGGACGAGAGCCGGAAAAATCAGGTTTACCGCATCGGCGAAGGCATCACGGGGCACGTGGCGGAAACGGGCCGCAGCCACATCATCCCCGATCTGCGGAAAGACCCCCGGTTCCCCAACCGGGCGGGCCTTCGGAAATACTCCGGGCAGGTGGCTTTCATCTGCGTCCCCCTCTTCCACCACGAGGAGATCATCGGGACCCTTTCCATCGATCGGCCCGTCGAACCCGACAGCGACCTGGAACGGGACGCCGCGCTCCTCGAGATCGTGGCCGGCATCACCGCCGACGCCGCCGCGGAGTGCATCGAACTGCGCTCCGAGCGCCAGTCGCTCCTCGAGGAGAACCGGAAGCTCCGGAATATGCTCGCCGACAATCCCGGCAAGCTGGTGGGCAACTGCCGTGAAATGCAGCTCATCTACCAGCAGGTCCGTCAGGTGGCCCCTTCCGACGCCACGGTGCTCATCCGGGGGGCCAGCGGCACGGGCAAGGAGCTGCTCGCACGGGCCATCGTGGAGCTTTCCAACCGCAAGGACAAGCCTTTCATTACCTTGAACTGCGCCGCCTTGCCCGAAAATCTGGTCGAAAGCGAACTTTTCGGCCACGAACGGGGGGCCTTCACGGGGGCCGTGGCGCGGCGCATCGGCCGGGCCGAGGAGGCCGACGGCGGCACTCTCTTTCTGGACGAGATCGGCGACCTTTCGCTCCAGACCCAGGTGAAACTTCTCCGGCTCCTTCAGGAAAGGACCTTTTCGCGCATCGGCAGCAACGAGGAACTGCACTCCGACGTCCGCTTTCTCGCGGCCACCAGCCGGAATCTGGAAGAGCTCATGGAGAAAAAACTCTTCCGCGAAGACCTCTATTACCGACTCAACATCTTCCCCATCATGATGCCCGACCTGGCGGTCCGCAAGGGGGACGTTCTTCTCCTCGCGGAGCACTTCATTGAGAAGATGAACCTCAAGTACGGGAAGAAGATCACCGGGCTTTCTCCGGCGGCGGTGAACATGCTCACCACCTATAGCTGGCCGGGAAATGTCCGCGAACTGGAAAACTGCATGGAGCGGGCGGTGCTCACGGCGCAGTCCGACTGCATCCACCACTACAACCTGCCCCCCGCGCTCCAGTACCGGCAGTTCCACGGCGCGCCGCCGGGGGCGGAAGGGGGCAAGGCCCCCCTCGAAGTGCTCATGCGGGAGTACGAGCGTGAACTCATCACCCAGGCCCTCAAACGGAACAAAGGCAACTGCTCCGCGGCGGGCCGGGAACTGGGCCTCTCGCCCCGGATGATCTCCTACCGCATGTCCAAGCTCAACATCAAGCCCGAGTAGCGCTCCGGCGGCGGGCCGCTCAGCGGGAAAGCTTGGTGTAGCGGCGGGCGGCCTCTTTCCACGACAGTTCCTTGAACTCTGCGAGTTCCGGGGCGCATTCCAGCGCCGTGTCGATCATCCGCTGGCCGATGGCCCGGTTGCAGGCCGAAAAGGTGAGGATCTTGCCCACGAGGAAAAGTTTTTCCGGATCCCGGAGCAGGTAATTCTTCAGCCGGGCGCCCCGGTTTTCCTCCAGCTCCGCCACGATAGCGTCGGGGGTCTCGGCGTCCAGCCCGGCCGCCGCCTGGGCCAGGGCTTCGAAATAGGCGTACTCCGCCCGCCTGAGCGAGAAGATGATGAAGATCACCAGCGCGATGAGGAAGCCGATCCCCGCCACGGTCAGGGAAACGGGGAGTTTTTTCAATCCCGTGCCGTCGATCCAGCTCATGGCGAGGATGACGACGGGCAGCGTCAGGGCGAGAAACAGCAGCCAGCCGCGGGAGTCGGCGCACTGGTAACGGCATCTGCGGAGTTTGCCCCGTGGGACCGCCTTCATTTTCCCCCGCCTCCGAAAAGCTGTGACGCAAACCGAGGGAGTAAAAAAGCGCCCCGGTGGGTCTCGGGCGAGTAGTAGCGCAGAACCTTTTGCAGTTCCGGGTCCGGAACTTCCCGGGGCTCCCGCACGTCGCCCCCGTCGGAACCGACGCAGCAGCCGATGAGGCCCGTGGGATAGGTGGGCACGTTGATCTGGGCGAAGCCCGAATATTGAAAAATGTTTTTCGCGAAACGCACCACCCGCGCGGCGATCTCGGGCAGAAGATAGTAGGACTCGGCCTGCGTGGCGATGACGCCGCCGGGCCGGAGCGCGGCTTTCATGTCCCGGTAGAAGGGCTCCCCGAAAAGGGGCTCTCCGGGGCCGCCCGGATCGGTGGAATCCACGATGATGAGGTCGTAGGTATCGGGATGGGCCTTGATGAAGGCGCTGCCGTCCCCCACGTGGATCTTCACCCGCGGGTCGTCGTAGCCGCAGGCGGTTTCGGGCAGGAATTTGCGGGAAGCTTCGATGACGGAAGCGTCGATCTCGCAGATCTCCAGAGATTTCAATTCCCGGTGCCGCCCCAGCTCCCGCAGGACGCCCCCGTCCCCGCCGCCGATGACCAGCGCCCGTTCCGGTACATGGGAACAGGCGTAGAAGGGCACGTTGGCCATCATCTCGTGATAGGCGAACTCGTCGAAGGAGGTGAGCTGGACGATGCCGTCCAGCATGAGCAGACGGCCCAGATTGACCGTTTCGAAGATCTCCAGATGCTGAAAGGGAGTTTGGATGTCGCAGAGCTGACGGCGGACTTTTATCGTCAGCCCCCAGCCCGCATTGACTTCGCTGACCCAGCGTTCTCCGGCCATCTTCACGCCTCCCCGAGAACGGCGGCGGTGAATTCAGGAAACGTGCCGAAGACCCGGTCCGGGATCTCGCTTCCGGGAGTGCCGAAGCCCCACGAGGCAAGTCCCCGGCGGAATCCCGCCCGGCGGCCCGCCTCCAGATCGGTGTAGTTGTCCCCCAGCATCCAGCATTGAGCGGTGGGCACACCGAAACGCTTCTGCGCTTCCAAAAGCGCGTCGGGTTCGGGCTTCAAAGGAAATCCGGAGTCCCCGCCCCAGATGATGTCGAGCAGCTCCGCCGCCCCCAGCGTTTTGAGGATGTTTTCCGCATGGGGGGTGGGCTTGTTGGTGAAGACCACGAGGCGGGTTCCGGCGGCTTTCATGGCCGCCAGCCCCCCGGCCACGCCGGGATAGAGGGTGGTGGAGTCCACCAGATGTTCGGCGTAGAAGCGTCTCTGGCGCTTCACCCCTTCGGCGATGTCTCCGTCCGTCCCGGCCAGAGCCCTCGTGACCAGACTCACCACGCCGTTGCCGGTCATGGCGACGATGTCGGGGATGGGCAGCTCAGGGAATCCGAAACTCGTCCGCATCCGGTTGACCGCCGCGGCGATGTCGGCAGCGGAGTCGATGAGGGTGCCGTCCAGATCGAATACGACCAGTCCCGCCATACTTCAGATCCAGTGCGCCAGCAGCTCTTCCCGGTCGTAAACCGAGAAGTAGGCCGGCGGGATGTCGAGGATGGTGAAAGCGCCCCGGCGGCCTTCGGCGAAGAGCCGGGCCGCCGCCCGGGCGTGGGCCACGAGGACGTTGCCGGTGGCTTCGGGGTTGCTCCCCCAGACGCACCGGTATTCGATGCGGGCGGGGTTGCCCTTGCCGGTGGTCCCGGCGGCGGCCACGGCCCCGTCATGGGGGAAGCCTTTGTACTTTTCGTTCAGCTCTTCCTGAGAGATGAAGTTCACCACGGTCTTGTAGGGGGCGAAATAGCCCGGCATGGCCTTGATGGTCGCCTCGATCTTCGCCTTGTCGGCGCCGGGTTCCACCACGACGAAACACTCTCTCGTGTGCATGTCGCCGGGCTGGAAAGAGGGGTTCTCGCCCCGCCGGACCCGCTCCAGCGCTTCGGGCACGGCGTGGGTGAACTGCCGGGCGTCGACCACGCCGGGAATGGTCCGCAGCGCGTCGGAGTGCCCCATGCTCAGTCCGCCCTTGGGGCCCAGTCCGTAGAAGCCGTAGGCCCGGCTGCCGGGAAGAAACGCCCCGCCCAGGGTCCGTTCGAGGGAGAAGATCCCCGGATCCCACCCGGTGGAGATGATGGAAACGTGGCTCCCCTTGGACGCGGCTTCGTCCATGGCGTGGAAGTATTCCGGCACCCGGCTGTGGTTGTCGAAGCTGTCGACGGTGTTCATGTACTGCGCCATCCAGGGCCCCTGTTTCGGCAGATCGTCCTTGGAGCCGCCGCAGAGAATGGCCACGTCGGCCAGCAGGCCCAGAAATCCCGCCACGTCGTCGTATTTGAGGATGGGGACGCCGGAAACTTCCCTGGCGACCCGTTCCGGGGAACGGCTGATGATCCCCGCCAGTTCCATGTCCGGATTGTTCCCGATGGCGGCGAGGACGCCGCGGCCCACATTGCCGAATCCTGCGATCAGCACCCGAGTTTTCTTCATCATTCCACCTCGATAAGAAATAAGAATCGTATTGTATACAACATAGCACAAAAGTGCCCTTTTGTCAAACGGAAAACGGGGGGAAGAAAGAGGTTTTTCGGCAAAAAACGCCCCCCCGCAAAAAGCGCTTGGCCGGAGCAAAAAGCCATTTTTCCGGAAAAAGGCATTGAAAAAACTCAAGTTTCGTGTTAAATTAACCGCTGAAACGTTTTTCGAAGCCGGAAACAAGGAATGAACTTTGAACATGATGAAAGGAATTCGTTCATGAAAAAGATCCTGATGATGGGTTTCGCCGCCGTGACGATGGGAGCTTTCGCCCTCGATCCGGGCGGAGTGTCGGTGGACCTTTCCGTCCTGAAGGGCGGGGCCGACGTGGGGAGCAACGCCGTCAACCTCTTCAAGTGCGGCGACTTCGAGGGTGAAAATGCTTTCAACACGAAAACCGCCCCCTGGAGCGGCGGCAGCTACGTGTGGAGCAAGGGCCTCAAGGACCAGTCCCACCGCCGGCGGATCATTTCCAAACATCAGCGGTTCATCGACCCCAAGGGCGGCGTCAACGGCTCCGCCTGCGCCGTGATCCTGACGCCGGAAGGGCTTGCTTCGGAACAGAACGCCGACGGAAATCCCTGGATGGCCAGTTCCTTTTCCCAGCGCGTCGGGCTTCCCGATTCCGACACGCCCGTCAAGTACTCGCTCCTTTTCATGGTTAAGGGCTTTACCGGCAAGGCTCCGGGGATCAACAGTCTGCGCATATTCGTCCATTTTTACGACCAGAGCCCCGGCATCTACAAGAACGTGAAGAGGACCCGTGACGTCATCAACCACGCGGTCTCGCTTTCCAGGGAGTTCGAACCCCGGGCGCTGACCTTCGTGGCGCCGCCCCACACCAAACGGCTTGACATCAGCTTCACCCTCTACGGGCAGGGGAAAGTCTGCCTCGACGACGTGAAACTGGTCAAGGTCGAAATGAAGGATGGCGCCGGCGTCTACGTGACGCCCTGGAGCTTCCTCGACAACACCTACTGCATCGGGGAAAAACAGCCCGGCACCGTCGTCTTCGAAATGCAGAACGAGAAGGGCGTCAAATACAAAAATCTCCGCCTCGTGCTCAAGATCCCGGCGGGGTTCAAACTCCACTCGGGCAACGAAAACAACATCCTCCTTTCGGAAAAGAAGAATCCCGACGGCTCCACCGACGCCGTCTTCGATATGCGGCGTTACCTCCCCGGAATCCCGAAAGACGGCTACGGCATGTGGTCGGCCCCGTCGATCACTTTGATCCCCGAGGTCGCCCGCTCCGCAAAAACCTATCCCCTCGAATACCACCTTGCCGGAGGTGAGTGGAAAAGCGAGACGAAGACTCTGCAGCTCAAAGTCATCGAACCGCCGCAGGGCAAGCGGCCGAAGCAGTACGTCTCCGGGGTCGAGCTGGTCCATGAGCTCAATCTGCCCGCCGCCAAAATCTCCGTCATCCGGGACTTTCTGGACCGGGTCGGCCTCAATGCCGTCCACGGCGGCAGCGTCACCGTGGCGAAGAGCGTCAAGACCGTCGGCATGGCCCGTTACTACCAGCCCCATGTGCTCTGCAACGGCTACCGTGTGGGCGGGACGAAGAACCGCACCGAGGAGTCCTATTTCCGCCAGATGGACGGCACTCCCTTCAAGCGGAGCATGGTGAAGACCTGCCCCGTGGAAGTCTACAAACGGGGCAAGTTCTACCAAAGCGAGGTCCTCGGGATGCTGGAAAAGCTGCTGGTGACCAACGACATCGCCGACCAGATCATGCCCAACTGGGAGCCCTATTATCTGGACTACAAGGGGTGCTTCTGCGACCGCTGCAAAGAGGAATTCGTCACGTGGATGAAGGGCAAGGCCAAACCCGAAGAGGTCCGCGCCAAATGGCCCCGGCAGATCATCGACGCCTACAAGGACCAGTGGATCAAATTCCGCAGCTGGCAGCACGGCCGCCTCTGCGTCACCCTCGAAAAGGACATCAACGCCCTCGGCCGCAAGGCGGGCAAGGACTCCCACTTCATGCCCGAGATCGCGTGGAGCCAGCTGATCGAAGCGGAAAAGAAGGGGTTCGCCCAGTATTCCCCCCTGGATTACATGTCCGAACTGCCCTGGCTGGAGCCCTGGGGGCCCTACATCTTCAGCAGCTTCACCGAGAGATACACCTACTATCCGGGGATCCACCTGATCACTTTCACGGCGGGCTACGACAACAAGGCTTTCGTCCGGCGTTATGTGAAAGATCCGGCCCGGCGGCCCAAACTCATCGCCCTGCCTCACAGCTTCCAGTGCGGGACCTGGGTCACGGAGCCCGAGGCCTTCGCCTTCGAAACGCTGGGGTTCTTCCTCCAGGGCTGGGAGGGTTCTTTCGGCTACTTCTTCCCCAGAGGGTACGACCACCGCTACTGGAACGCCCTGGCCAAAGCCAACCGGATCATCGCCGACTTCGAGGAGGTGGTGATGAAGGGGCAGGAGGTCAACAGCGCTTCCATCAAGCTGCTGACGCCCGCGCCCCGGCCCTTCTTCCCCGCCTACTGGAGCGAGGGAGGGAATTTCAAGAAACGGCTCCCGACCCTGGCCGACGCGGCCATCGTGCAGCTGAAATGCTACCGGCGCGGGCATGAGCTCGCCGTCGGCGTGGGGAACTTCTGGCTGAAGGGGGAGGTTTTCGTCGAACTTTCGATCAGCGGTCTGGAAAAGAAAGGGAAATACACCGTCAACTCCTCCGAAAATTACTCCCTCGGCGTCTTCACGGGTGAAGAGCTGGCCCGCGGCATCATCGTCCATGCGGGGGCGTTGCGCTGGAATCTGCTCAAGATCCTCCCCGGCGATCAGGTCAGGGGGCAGGTCATTACCCAGAGCGCCCTGAAGGAGTCGATGAAGAAGCGTCTCCCTGCCATCCAAAAGGCGATGGAGTGGGAAAAAGCCTACTCCAAGAAGATGCAGGACGAGGCCTCCGCCGACAATCCCGTCAACGACTTCAAGGCCGTCTATGAGCTCGACAATTCCAAGGTGAATCTGAAAGCGGTAAAGGAGAACGGCCGGGATTATCTGCAGATCTCCGCTCCCGGATACCGGGCGCTGCTGGATCCCGGCACGGCGGGCCGGCTCGCTTCGCTCAAGGTGGGCGGCAAGGAGCTCGTCCACTCGGGCGGCTTCGGCGCGGACGGTTTCTGGGCCCCGAAAAAGGTTTGCCACAACGTGGACAAGGGGTTCAAGATCACCGGGATGGAAAAGAGCGGCAACGGGATCCGCGTCGAACTGACCCGGACCCTGAGCATTCGCGAAAAGTCCTCTCTTGCGGGGCTCCGCATCGTCAAGAGCTGGTTTTTCGACGCCCGCGGTTTTTCGGTCAAAAGCACGTTGACCAACACGGCGGCCGCGCCTCTCGAATTCGCCTTCCGGTTCCACAACATCCCCAACCATCTGGCGGGGGCGGAGGGCAAGGTCTTCTTCGGCAAGACCTCCTTCACCAGGGAGCAGTCCCTGAAAATCGCCCGTTTCGGCAAGCCGGATCAGGGGATCGACACTCTCTTCAAGGTCAATCAGTTCATCCCGGCCCCCGCGGGGAAATTCCTCCTGCGTCTGCCGAAACTGCCTGACGTGACGGTCTCGCTGGGCGGCGCCGCCCCCTACGGCGTCATCTTCTGGGACGGCGGCACCTTTTCCACCATGGAACCGGTCTTCACCACCGTCAAGCTCGATCCGGGAGCCCAGGCGGAATTCGTGATGAGCATGACCTGGTAGGCGAACACTCCCGCCCTGCGCGCCGGTCTCCGATCGGCCGGAAAAGTTCTCGTTTTCTCGAAACGGCGCTTGACAGGAGAGTCTTCAGCGCCTATATTATAAACGACGTCGAAACCACCCCTTGGAACAATTGGAGTTCCCGGCATTGGCAGTTTCGACGTTACTTTTTGAAAGGCTCACTTTTCGAGGGTGAGCTCCTCCAGGCAGATTTTTTGCCAGAATTTGTTTTCTCCCCGCTTGGCGGGCGTGAATTCAAAAGCGAAGTTCACGCTCTGCCCGGCCGCCAGCGCGGCGGGGACGGTCGCGCGGACGGTCGGAGTGATGCCGGGTTCTCCAGTCAGTTTCCTTTCCGCAACGACCGTTCCTCCTGCTGTGATCTTCAGCGTCCCTTCGGCCATCATGGCGGTTTTGGCAAAGCGGAATACGAACGTTCTCGACCCGGAACCGGGGGGCAGGCGCACCCCCAGCTTTTCCTCGGGCGGGAGCTCGAGGAAGTGGTGCCCTGAGACATGCCGCGCAGGCAGGATCAGCTCCGGGTAGAGGGCCATTGACCTGAACTCGAGCACCTTGCCCGGCGTCAGGGGCCGGGGCTTCATCGCCGGGGGGGATGACAGGAAGGCCGCGCCCTCTTTCTTCACCTCGAGGAAACGGGGGAAGACCCGCAGTTCGGAGTTGCTCTCTTCCGTCTCGTCGAAACAGCCCTCGATGTAGAGGCGGTAGATGCCCTCCGGGAAGGGGAATTTTTCCGCCCTGATCCGGTCGAATTTCCGTTCGTAGGACCCTTTCGTACTCCAGTGTTCGAAGGTCTCCACGTTTTCCGCCCGGAGCGTGAAGCCGCCTTTTGTCCGGGAGAAGATGAGATCCATCTCGATCTGCAGTTCGCCTCCCGTCAGGGGCGTCGCTCCGGAAAATACCCCGTCGTGGATCAGGGGTCCTTTCCCCGCTTCGCGCCGCCACGGCGGCATTTGCAGGCAGAATTCCTTTTTCCGGAATGAATCCAGATTTCCCGCCCGAACCGGCCGGTCGTAGATGGAAACGGCGTCGGTTTTGAGGCCGCAGACTTTCGCCACGGTCCCGGCGAGCTCCTGAACCTTGCAGGGAACGGAGTTGACGGCGAGCTCCTTGTGCCGCTCCCCCGGACGCTTGATGAAGGTGATGGTTTCGGGCGTGTACTCCTCGGTGTGGTCCCCCGTGATGACGATCATGGCCCGGTCGTAGAGCCCGGCCTCCTTCAGGCGGGCGAGGAGCAGCTCCACGTTTTTGAAACTGCCCCGCAGCTGCCGGTAGCGCTCCACGCCGGGGCAAGGAGCGAGATTCTCGTCGCTGTTCAGGGGGATGTGGGCGCCGAGCAGGTGCAGATACTTGAAGACGTCGGCGTGGCTTCCGGTGCGGAACTCCGTACCGAGAGCCCGGAGGAATCTGCGGTCGTGGCTGCCGTCCTCCCCGGCGTCACCGGGGGCCGCCGGGAGAAAGGGCTCCCCGGTCGGCGGCATCAGGCGCGCGGTCAGCGGCTTCAGGATGAAGGGGACCTGCCGGTCCATGACCATCTCCCCGATCCGGCGGAGCGAGGCTTTGCGGACCTGCGGCGTGATGGGGATCGAATTGTCGATGACGTCCGGAGCCAGGGGGATGCACTGCATGATGAGGGGGTAGCCTTCGACTTTGTATCCGTGCTTGCGGAAGAGTTTGAGGAGCGAAGTTTCCCCGCGGCAGACCCGGTCGAGGTAACGGGCGTGTTTGGCGTCGGGGGTGTACGCGCCGGGATCGTCGAAGACTTTGGCCGTCTCTTCCGCATCGTCGAAAAGTTTCCCCGTCAGCATGGCCGGAACGGCGAACATCGTCTTGGGGAGCGGGCTTTCGATCTTGTCGAAGCAGGTGAAGTCCCGCAGGGCTTCCCTGAGTTCCGGAAAGGCGGTGAGCATCCTCTTGGCCGTCCTTTCGCCCATGGCGTCCACCACCAGCAGAATGACGTTGTTCCGGGCGCCGAAGGTGAATTTCCCCTTTTCCGAAAAGGTGTACTCCTGAAAGTCGTATTTGACCTCGTTGTCGGTCGAGCAGAGCATTTCGACGACGGGGACCGCCTGGGTGAGGATCAGTACGGCGGCTGCCTTCCCCGCGTGGCGGTGAAGCTTGCGGCGGAAGATCAGCGCGAGAACGAGGGGGATCGACAGGCACAGCAGATGGCAGGCCCCCAGAAAAATCCCGTCGAGCTCGTAGCCTCTTCCCGGCCAGTCCTTGAGGAAGATCTCCGGCAGAAGCGCGTACTGCAAGGTGAGCATGGCGCTCGTTCCCAGAAACGCCGCGCTGAGCCAGGGCAGGATCTTCTTTTTCCGGCAGAGGCAGAGGGGCACGGCGCAGACGAAGAACACCGCGCAGAAAAAGAGCCCCGCGAGGAGCGCCCCCTCGGCCAAGCTCAGGGTGAACTGGTTGCGGTTTCCGGCGAGGATGGCCAGGGCGGGAAAGGTCAGGGCCGAAGCCACGGCCAGCGCCGGGGCGGGGAACCCGCCACAGTCGTCCTTATTGTTGTCCGGCGCGGACGCGGGCGCGGAGACGGGAGCGTCTTTCATTTGGATATTTTTCTTTCTTGTGGTGAGGAGTTCAGTTCAGCCGCAGCAATGTCCGGCAGGAGCCGGGGATGGGGATCCGTTCGCAAGTTCCGTACTTTTGCGCGAAAGCGCGGCACACTTCGCCGAGAGTCCAGTCGGGACAGTACTCCTCCCGGCCCCGGAGGAGCTGTTTCACCTGCGGGTCCTCCCGCGGGACGAACTCCACCAGGGCCTTGGGGGCGAGCCGGGCGAAAAGTTCCGCGATCTGCTCCAAACTCCAGTTCCCCGTGATCCGCAGATGGTGGATCAATGCCAGCCCCAGCACCAGATCGCCCCGGAACCGGGCGAAAAAGGAGTCCCGTTCGGTGTTGAAGACCCCCAGCGCAGGGGAGGGATTGTTCAGATCCTGCAGCACGGGCACCAGACCGGGGGCCCTTTCCCGGTTCAGTCGGTAGAGATGTTCCACGGCGCAGGGGTCGATGTCCGCCGCCACGACATGCCGGGCGTACCTGGCGGCGATCTCGGAAAAGACGCCGCTGTTGGCCCCCAGGTCGAGACAGACTTCCGGCGCGGAGTCCCGGCAGAAGGCATCGACGCACTGCTGCTTGAAAAGGAAACTGTTTTCCTCGTAACTGGTCGTGCCGGTGTACTGCGCCCACGCGGTCTTCTGCCGGGGAAAATGCAATCCCCCGGTGAAATCGATCATGGAGTCGAGCATGTTTTCGAACTGTTTCCGGGAAAGCGGCGCCTGCCGGGCCTCGCCGGGAACTTCGGAACAGCGCTTGTCGAAGGCGGCGTGGAGATGGATGTGGAGCAGTATGCCGGGACTGAGGCGCGTGTACCACGGGAGGAGCCGGGAGGCCAGTTCCAACGGGATCCCTCCCAGATCTTCACGGAAGAGCCCCAGACAGCGCAGGTCGCACTTCCGCATCAGCAGCAGGGGGGCCAGAAAGTGCATCACGAACTGCCGGTAGGCGCACCAGGGTTCGTTTTCCCGGTAGGCTGCGAAGGAGGTGTGGTCCATGAACACGGGCCGCCCCTCCCGGAAGGCGACGTTGAAAGCGCTGGCGTCCTTGAGCACCATGTCGTGCCTCAGGGCCTCGCGGGCAAGATTCAGCGTCAGGAGCGCCGCGTCGCGGAGCTGGCTGAAACTCCATTCGTAAGGATAGGTGATGAAGGGGAGCTTTTCCAGTTCCAGCAGCGTCTCATCCCCGGCGGAAGGTTCGAAGGGGACGAGCTTGCCTTCCCGCACCAGTTTTTCCGCCAGCCCGGAGCCGGTGAAGCGGGAAAAATCCGTTTTGCCCGCTTCCGTGATCCGGCGGAAGAGCCGGTTCCCTTCCGAGAACACATATCCGGAAGGGTCGCGGAAGGAGCCCGACAGCCGTTCCGCGGCCATGGTCAGCGCGTCCCGTGGAGCGCGTTCCGGTGCAGATGAGCCTTGAACCAGTTCAGAATCTGCCGCCAGAAGACGGCCATGCCGAAAAAGACCGCCGCCATCGCTTGAAGCGCCATGCTTCCCGTGCCTGCATCGATGTACATAAATCACTCCTCTTTCTCTTCTTCGATTTCTCCGCGGCAGGAACGCCGCACATATATAACGGCGGAAAAGCGTGTTTTATTTTCCGACTGCCGAAAAATATTTTTTCCGGCAAAAAAAAGAACTGCCGCGCATGTGCGGCAGTTCCGGAGAGACTGCGGAAACGAAGCCCCTTATTTCAGGTCCACGGGGAATTCCCCGGTGACGCCCGAATCCACGTCGCGGACTCGGATCTGCCACTTGCCCTGTTCGTCGTTGCAGGCGAACTGGAAGTCGAAGGAAGCGTTCGTTGCCGGGGCGTAGATGTTCCAGGCGTAGCCCTCGGGCAGGCGGCCTTTCGGGTCGCGGATCTCGATCCTGAAGACGTGGCTGCCCCGGCCGCCCCGGACCTTGAGGCCGACCTTGCGGCTCTCGCCCCGTTTCCAGGAGCTCGGGAGCGCCGCGTCGATCCCGGTAATCTTTTCGGGCAGGATGGAAATGAGCGCCGGATCGCCGCCCCGGACCTTGAGCTGACAAACCTGACCTTGGCCCAGATATTTGCCCGAACGCATCTCGTACAGGTGGCCCGCGACGGGGAACTTCAGCTTGACGTCGGCCCATTTGAGGGAATCATACGAGGGGGCGTCTCCGAATTTGGGCAGGAGACCTGCGTAGAAGTTTTCCCCGTCCCTGCGGAAGAGCAGCATGGGACCGGCCACCCCCGTGACCTCGAAGGGGATCTTGCACTTTTCGCGGATCAACGGCTCCGCAAGCTTCCGGAAGGCTTCCCTCGTGACGTTGGAGCCGCTCCTGGCGATCTCCTCTTCGCCGCCCACGCCGCCCAGCGTGACGGAGTAGTAGTTGCCGATGGCCAGATTCAACAGCACGGTTTTGCCTTTGCCGTGTTTCTTCGTGATCATGAGAGGTTCCCCGTGCTCGGTGATCCCTGCCGCGGCGCCCTTGAGCTTGAGCCCGGTCTCGCCCACGGGGAGCGTTTTGTAGACGGGGGCGTCGGCCGGGTAGAACCGGGCGGAGCTCCGGTCGATGCCGAAGAGATCCTCCGCCAGTTTGTCCTGAGCGCGGTTGCCGTGGCCGTCGTACCAGCCCGTGCCGCAGTCGGCGATGACCGTGCCGCCCCGTTCGGCGAACTTTTTCAGATTGATCAGCTGCTTCCGGCTCAGACTGAAGGAGCCGGGCAGGATGACCACCTTGAATTCGGGGACCTTTTCCTCCAGTTCCTCATAGGAGATCATCCGGCCCCGCAGGCCCAGATCGCTGAGCAGCGCGGGCCAGGAGCTCCAGATGTTGGTGATGTTCTGGGCCCCCACCTGATTGGAAAGGGCGCAGAGGACCGACAGCTGGGAGTAGAGGATCCCCACTTCGCGGCCCAGTTCCCGCCCCCGGAGCAGCCGGGCGCCGAAACCGGAGCGGATCTCGCGGACCGCTTCGCCGAAGAACTCGGCGTTTCTGGTCAAGGTCAGGTCGCCCAGCAGCGATTCGCAGGGGAACTTGCAGATCAGATTGGCCCCGAGGAAGGTGTCCTGCCAGATGCGGCCCTTGACGGAGACCTCGTTGCGCAGGAAACCCCTGGTGTAACCCAGCCACTGGCCCCGGATCGCTCCCGGCGGGCCGAAGTCCCGCACCGCGTTGCCCTGAGGACCGCCGTAGTAGCTCAGCAGGGGATTGTACTTCATCATCTGGACCCAGTCGTAGCTGTAGCCGGGGTTCCCCGTGCCCGAAAGGCCGGAGATGGCGTCGGGGACCTCCTTGCGGTAGGCCCCGCCCACCGCGCCCACCCAATCGCGGGCGAAGACCTTGTTCATGAAGAGCTTGTGCTCGACATACCGGGCCAGACGCTCCTTGTCTTTGAGCTCCTTGAGCTGGACCGGGACCACCTGGTCCCAGCTGGTGAAGGAGGTGTCCCAGGACTTGTTGAGTTCGGCCAGATCTTTGTACCGGGTCTTGAGTTCCTTGCGGAAGGCGGCCAGACAGTGGGGCGAATAGCACACCGTGCCCCCCAGGTCGGCTTCGTCGGCCACGGAGTTGTACCGGGCGCCGAAGTAGCGGAACCGGTAGTCTTTGGCGACCCGCCGGATCTCGGCTTCGACCTTCTTCTTGCGGTCGGGATCGGAAAAGCAGGGATTCCGCACCGGATCCGTGGCTACGTTCCCCCGGTAGACCCGCTGGGTCCGGTTCAGGATCGCGCCGGAACCGAAGGGAACGGGGGCCAGCATGTTGGAGGCGATGGCCCGCAATGCGCCCCGCTTCACGATGTCGTTGGAAAAGTTGGTGTAGGTCATGGTGAAGCCCATCTTCCGGAGGATCGGGTAGAACTGGAACTGGCCGCACCAGATCACCGCCGAGGTGTCGAAGGGGTCGATGGGGGCGGATTCGAGCGAAAACTCCTGCTTGAGAAGAGCGCTCTTGCCATTGAGTTCCGCCTTCACGAAAAGGTGGTAGAGTTTGGAGAAGGGGAAACGGAGCGGCGCGGCGAATTTCGTTTCCTTGCCGCTGCCCCGCCACACGATCCGGCCGTCGGTGTCGGCGATCTCGCACGAGAAGAGCGCGCCGGGAGCGCTGTCGAGGGTGAAGCTGACCGGGGCTTTCCGGGCGAAGATCAGATCGGGCGCACTCATGTTGATCTTGAGAGGCAGCGCCGGGGTGTCGATCTTGCTCGCCCCGCAGTCGAGCTCCCGGCCCTGCGCGTCGCAGACCTTGAAGTTGAGGACCGAGACCCCTCCCGGCAGAGGCGTCGCGGGGAGCGGCATCACGAGCCGGTTCTTCCCCTTCTGCAAAGAGAACTTCTTCTCGGCTTTACCGATGGGCCGCCCGTAGTAATCGATCGCGGAGGTTTTGAGCGTGACCGTGCAGGGCTCGGCCGACTCAAGTTCGAGGGCGGTCCCGTCGGCCTTGCGGGCGATGACCTTGCCTTCGGCCCCCGTGGCATAGCGGAGCGCTTTGAACTGCAGAAGATAATAGTACTCCCAGTAGGGGAAATCGAACCCCTTGGGATTGGGGACCAGTTCGTAGGCGAACTCCGCGGGGACGAAGGGGAGATACCGGACGTCCCACGAGGTGAACGCGCCGGTGCGGAAGGTGAAGATGGGCGCCTTGCCCTGCTTCGCGAAGCGGAAGTTGCTGAGGATATAGGAAGGTCTCACTTCGCGCATTTGGGGAAGCGTGGCCAGCAGGTGAGGCGGCAGGGAGGCGGCCTTGCCCTGAAGTTCCTTCGGGATGTTCGCGCAGTTGAAGAAGATCATGGGCGTCCCCTGCTTCTGCCACGAAAGGAGCTGTTCCCGCGTCACCTGGGGAATGTAGACGAAGTCCACCGTGTCCAGCATCACCGCTTCGGGCGCCTTGACGATGGCTTTCAGCTTCGCCAGCGTGTAGGCTTCGAGATCGTTGGCCCAGTTGAAGTGCCACGAGGTTATGGCGCTGCCGATCTTGCGGAACAGGGGCAGATAGGTGAATTCCAGTTTTCCCCGCTGGGCAAGTTCGATGATGTGGCGGCGGTGGACATGCCGCGTGATGAAGCTGCCCGTGTTCCCCGTGAGATAGAGGAGTTTGGGGAGCTTCTGCGCCGGGTTCTCGAACAATTTCCAGTGGGGCGTCACCACGGCGCTGCTCAGGTTTTCGGTGAGGGAAAGTCCGGGGACGTAGGTGGAGACCAGCTCTTTGCGCAGCAGTTCGGTCTCATCCATCTTGCCGGAGCGGAAGGGTTCGGCTTTGAGGGAAATGCTCTGCACATCCATCACCTGATCGAGAGCGTAGACGCGGAAGAGGAGCGTGGCCGCCACGGCCCCCTTGGGGGCGACGAAGGACTTGGTCCGCTCCTTGAGGGGCAGGGCTCTCCGGTCGTGGGCGAGATAGATGCTCGTCCCGGCAGGCAGGCTTTTGCCGTTTTCATCATTGAAAACTGCGCTGACGACGATCCAGTTCCCGCCGGGATTGGTGCAGGAGAACTTGGAGGAAAAGGTATACCTGACGCCCCGCTCCAGCCGGAGGGGGATGGTGAAGCAGTCCCAGCCCTTCTTCTTCCGGATGAACCGGAGTCCGGGCTTGGTGAAGCTGAAATGCTTCCGGCCGGACCTCTCGTCATTGGCGAACACGCCGTAGAAGCCTTCCGGATAGTTCGGATGTTTGGCGTCGGGAAGCGTGAAATTCCCGTTGTAGATCAGTTCGGCGTCGCCTTCGGGAATGGTGTTGTCGATGACGCCCCCCTTGCGGAAGAGCAGTCGGCAGCCGAAGTCTTCAGGCACCGAAACGGGATTGCGGACTCCGGCGGGAGTCGCCTTGCCGTCCTTCCAGATCACGCCGCTGCCGTAGCCGTGGCGCAGGCCGGGGACCTTGAACTTGACGATGTTCCGCCCCGAAGCGTCCTTCAGGACCCGGAAGGGCACCGCCCGGTCGGTCGGTTTGCCATCTTTGAGCTCGAAGAGCGAAAGAGCACCGGGATCGGCCTTTTCGGGCAGTTCTATGGTGCGCCAGGAATGGTTGACCTGACGTTTGGGAAAGACGTCCATACAGTCCTTCCCGGCCTCGGCCGCCGCGCAGACGATCGCCGCGCTGCACAACAGTGAGAAAAAGAATTTTTTGAACATGGGATACCCTCCGACGGTTGTAAACTCTTGCTAAATATACACGACGAAAGCGGAAAAGTCAAACGGGGGACACGGGCTTCATGGCCCGGGCGGACTATGAATACTTACGAATACTGTGATCGGACCGGGAGCGGCGCGAAATTAAATCAAGTTTTCTCTTTTTCATCTTGAATTGAGTCTTTCACGGGTGTATCTTATATGTCAGACATATTCGGGAGAATTCGGCCCGCGGGCCGCGGAAACGATTACAAAGGGGAAAAGGAAAATGAAAAAAGCGATCTCCGCAACGGTAACGCCTCTTCTCGAGGACGGCTCTCTGGACAAAACAGGTCTGCAGAAGATCTTCGAACGGAACATCCGCCACGGACTGGACGGGATCTTCATCCTCGGTTCCATGGGCGAGTGGGGGAGCTTCTCCGACGGGTTCAAGGAGGAATTCGTGGCCGAATCCGCCCGGATCACCGCCGGGAAGATCGATCTGCTCGTAGGCGTCAACGCCACGAGCCTGCCTCTGTCGCTGGAAAACATGAAGCGGTACAGCAAGTACAAGTTCGACAGCTACGTCTTCATGCTCCCGGCGCGGACCTCTTCGCTGGATCCCGTCAGATCCGTGCTCACCGTCCTCGACAAGGCGGACCGACCGGTCTTCTTCTACTACTGCCCGCCCAACAACAACGTCAACTTCTCGCTCAAGGATTTCGACACCATCATGGCCCATCCCAACCTGAAGGGCATCAAGAACTCCTCTTCCAACATGTGGCTCCGGCGGGAACTGCTGCTGCTCAAGCGCGACAAGGGGTACAAGACGCTCCTCATGGAAGGGCAGGAGTGGGCCGTGGACGAGGCCCTCATGGCCGGCATGGACGGCATGGTCTGCGGCATGGGGGCGCTGTGCTCCAAGCTCATGGTCGCCATCGCCCGCGCGGCGGACCGCGGGGATTACAAGGAGGCGGTCCGGCTCCAGAACCGCTTCATCGAGATTTTCCACGGCGTCTACGGCATCGACCTCGCCAACGTCTGGAACGGCCAGAAGTACGCGCTGATGAAACTGGGGCTGTGCGCCTCGGCCTACACCATCGCTCAGGAGATGGATTCCCTCACCCCCGCCGCCATGGCCCGGGTGGAAGAATGCATCGCCCGATTCAAGGAGGAGCTGGACTGAAATGCTCCGCTATCAGGAAAACAACGAACTGCACCTGGATTTCCACGGCACCACCAACACCACGTTGAACTACATTGCCGACCACTACGGCGTGGAGGCGCTCAAGGGCATCCTGCGGAAAACCGGGCGCGAAGTTTACAAGTCCATCCACGAGAAACTCCAAAAGGGGGACGCGTCGGAACTGCTGGAACACCTCAACTGGTTTTACTTCCGGGAAAAGGGGAAGTATCAATTGACCGTGGAGCCGGGGAAGATCGTCCTCGAAGTCTTCGAGTGCCCCGCCATCCGTCATTTGCGGAAGCTGGGGCTGGAGCCTTCGCCCCACGTCTGCCTGCAGACCAGCGAGGTCAACGCGGGGATGTGCGAAGACTCCCCCTGGCGCTCCGAAGTTCAAGTTTTGGGCGAGGGCCACTGCATCCAGACCTTCACGAAAGAGGACGGCAAATGATCCCCAGCGACCACTTCGTGCGCTTCTACAACGAAGTCTTCAAGTTTCTGGACGAACGGGACGGTCTGCAGCCCTATTACGAGGAGATCAGCCGCCATCAGGAGTTCCACTGCCTGAAAGAGTTCCGGGAGAAGGGGCTTCAGGGCGTGTACGAGTACTATCAGAAGATCCGCGTCGAGGAAAACTGCATCCTCCGCATCACCATGGAAAAGGACCGGATGGTGAGCTTCATGGACAGGTGTCCCAGCCTTTCCAAGGTGCTGGATTGCGATGCGGAGCCCTGCGCCAAGTATTGCGAACACTGTTCCGGCTGGTCGATCCCGCTCCACACCAAGGCCGGCATCTACTACGTGGAGAACATGATGGGGCCGAAGGAGCCCCGTTGCGCTTCCGTGAGGACCGAAAGCCGGGCCGTCGCCGAGCAGGCCGTGGCGGATTTTCTGGCTTCCGGAGCGAAAGTTGAGCACATCTTCTCCAACTTGGACCGTTGGGAGGAAGTGGAGAAAAACAAAAAGGAAGGACGCAGACCATGATTCCCAGCGACCATTTCGTGCGTTTCTACAACGAAGTCTTCAAATTTCTGGACGAGCGGGGCGGTTTGCGCCCCTATTACGACGAGATCAGCCGTCATCAGGAGTTCCACTGTCTGGAAAATTTCCGGAAGAACGGCCTCAAAGGCATGTACGAGTACTGGGAACACATCCGGGTCGAGGAAAACTGCGAAGTGACGCAGGAGCTGCTCCCCGACCGGCTGTGTTTTCATATGACCCGCTGCCCCAGTCTTTCCAAGGTGCTGGACTGCGACGCGGAGCCCTGCCGGAAGTACTGCGAACACTGCGCGGGCTGGGTGCTGCCGCTCCTCACCAAGTGCGGCTATTACTGCGTGGAAAACATCGTCGGGCGCACGGTGCCCGAGTGCTGGATGTTCATCACGCCGGACCGGAAGGTGGCCGAAGAGCTCTTCCGTCAGCACAAGGCCATGGAAAAGGAGCCGGGCACGGTCCTTTCCAACCTCGACCGTGGGGAAGAGATCGAGCGCAACCGGAACCAGGCCTGACGCCCCTTATCGCTCCGCCAAAGGAGACCAAAAAGGTTTGGAAAAAGGGGATGGGGCCCGGGGAAGGGGAAAAAAACTTTCCTCAAAAGGTTTTTTCCCTCTTCCCCGGCTCCCTTCACATTCTTTTTTTCACCCTTGAGGGGGGCAAAGGGCTTGCTTTTCGCTCTCGGCGGCGTTATATTAAGGGCAGGCGTCGGGATCGGCGTTCCGGCGCGAGACCAATTTTCAGCGTGAAACAAGGAGGTTCCGTCATGCTCAAGCCGTTGTCCGTTCAGCTCTACTCTCTGCGGGAATATGCCAAGACCGATTTCGTTCAAGTTCTGAAGAAGGTCGCCGCCATCGGCTACAAGGCCGTGGAACCGGCGGGATTCTTCGATCTGACGCCGGCGGAGTTCAAGAAGATCATCGACGATCTGGGGCTGGAGATCCACTCCTCGCACCGTCCCTGGGCGCACACGGTGGCCGAGGTTCCCGAGATCGTGGATACGCTGGGTGTGCTGGGCCTCGACAACTGCGTCTGCGGCTACGGCCCGGATGATTTCAAGGATCTGGACGCCATCAAGCGGACCGCGGACAACTCCAACGCGCTCATCGACGCCTTCGCCAGGCAGGGGATCACCCTCTTCCAGCACAACCACTACTGGGAGTTCGCCCGGCTCGACGGCAGGATCAAATATGAGATCTACGACGAACTCTGCCCCCGGATGCTCTATCAGATCGACTGCTTCTGGAGCACCAACAAGGGGGTCGAGGATTCGGTGGAAATGCTGAAGAAGTTCGCTTCCAAGACCATCTTCCTCCACATGAAGGACGGCGTCTGCAAGCAGCAGGCGAAGAACGCCGGGATGAAGGACGGGCTCCTCGATATGAAGGTGGATCTGCTGCCCTTGGGTACTGGAACTCTGCCCATCCCCGAACTGGTCCGGAACACGCCCGAGCAGGTCAAGAGCATCATCGTCGAGCTGGACTACTCCGAAGTGGAGATGTGGAAAGCCATCGAAGAGAGCTACAAGTACATGACCTCCAACGGTCTGGCTCTGGGCAACAAGTAACGGTTCATTTTCCTGAAAGCACATAAGGACATCAGAAATGGCTAAGGCAGTCAAGAAAGCCGCCGCACCGGTCAAGAAGGCCGCGGCGAAGCGTACCGCAGCGAAGAAGGCTCCTCTGGGGATCGTGCAGCCCAAGAAGTTCCGCAAGATCAAGGTGGGGCTCATCGGCTGCGGCATGATTTCCGATTGGTATCTCAAGGCGGCGGGGAAATTCCATGTCATCGACATCGTGGCCTGCGCGGACATCATCCCCGAGCGGGCGAAGCAGAAGGAAGAGCTTTACGGCTGCAAGGCCATGAGCAACGCCGAACTGCTGGCGCGCAAGGACATCGAGATCGTCCTCAACCTGACGCCGCCGCAGGTCCACTCCGAGATCGCCCTCGACTCGCTCCACGCGGGCAAACACGCCTACAGCGAAAAGCCCTTCGGCGTGGACGCCGCCGACGCGGCCAAGGTCATGAAGCTGGCCAAAGAGACGGGGCTCCGGGTGGGCTGCGCGCCGGACACCTTTTTGGGCGGCGGGCTCCAGACCTGCCGGAAGCTCATCGACGACGGTTGGATCGGCAAGCCCATTTCCGCCACGGCCTTCGTCATGGGCCGGGGGCCGGAAAAGTGGGGCCAGGCGCCCTTCTTCTACGACTACGGCGCGGGTCCCATGCTGGACATGGGGCCCTATTACATCACGGCGCTGGTCAACTTCTTCGGCCCGGCGAAGAGCGTGGTGGCCATGACCGTCAAGGGCTCCGAATTCCGCACTTTCGGTGAGGAAGTGGGCGAGACCTACAAGAAGATCTACAAGCCTTTCGACCGCTATCCCGTGAACGTGACGACTCACCTGACGGGCGTGGTGGAGTTCTGCAACGGCGTGCTGGCCACGGTGACGGCGAGCTATGAGTGCTACGCCAACACCCATCCGCGGATCGAGGTCTACGGCGATCAGGGAACGCTCCTTGCGCCCGATCCCAACACCTTCGACGGCCCGGTGAAGGTCTACCGCCGGGGCATCAAGCAGTGGCAGGAGGCTCCCCTTTCCCACATCTACACCGAACCCAGCCGTTCCATCGGCGTGGCGGATCTGGCCGTATCGCTCCAGCGGGGCGTGCCGCACCGCTGCTCGGGCGAACTGGCCAACCACGTCCTCGAGATCCTGCTGGCCTTCGACAAGTCCAGCTCCCTCGGCCGCAAGGTGGAACTCGAAACCACCTGCAAGCGGCCCGAACCCCTGCCCATGGGGCTCGAACCGGGCGAACTGGTGAAGCTCTGAATTCCGTTTTTCACGAGGAAGAAAAAATGATTGTCGTCAACACCGAAACGATCCCCGGCATGAAGATCGTGGAACTCAAGGGCCTGGTCCAGGGCAACACCGTCCGGGCGAAAAACGTGGGCCGGGACATAGCGGCCTCGTTCAAGAATCTGGTGGGCGGTGAGCTCAAGGGCTACACCGAACTCTTGGTGGAGTCCCGCCGCGAGGCGGTGGCCCGGATGATCGCCCAGGCGGAGGAACTGCAGGCCAACGCCATCGTCAACGTCCGTTTCGCCACCAGCAGCATCACCGCGGGCGCGGCGGAGCTTTACGCCTACGGCACCGCCGTGATCGCCGTTCCGGCGGAGGGCTGATCATGGGCGCCGAAGAAGCTGCGGCGGCCGAAGATGTCATGCCGCTTGTCAGACTCCTCATCGTACTGTTCTTTTATGTAGGACTGCCCCTGCTGCTCCTGGGAGGCTCGTGGCTGATCCATCATCTGATCCTTTCCTCGCGCCGCAAATACCTGACGGCGCAGGAGGCTTATTTCAGGGAACGGATCCCGATGACGAACCTGAAGCAGTTCCCCGCGGGGAACTGTTCCGCGCCGACCCTCGTGACGGGATCCGCCGTCATCGCCAACAACTATTTCGTTTCCTTCGCTTCCGCATTCAAGCATATCTTCGGCGGTGAGCTCAGAGGCTACACGGGGATGTGCTCCGATGCCCGGCGCCTGGCGCTGGTGCGGATGCTTCAGGAGGCGGAACAGCTTGGGGCCGACGGGGTCTGCAACGTCCGTTTCGAGACGGCCACCATCGTTTCGGCCAACAACCAGAAGCAGTCCGGCGGCGTGGAACTCATCGCCTACGGGACGGCCTTCAAAGAAAATCGTCCGTGATGGACCGGAAAAAGCTCTTTTCGGTCGAGGACGAGGTGGCGCTTCACCCCGAAAAGGTGAAGCCCGCCTCACAGCATGAAGAGCTGCCGGAGGCCCCGGCGGAAGAAAAAAAAGGCTCATCGGAGGCGTGTTATTATGCCTCGACCGCCTTCGAACCGGGGGTGGGAGATGGGACTTCCTCCGAATACCGGGAACTGCTCCGCCGGGAGCAGGCCCGATATCCTGCCCGGCAGCTCCCGCTCCTCTCGGCGTTGAGCGGCATCGCGGGCGGGATCTTCGCCATTCCCGCCATCCTTCTGAACGGGAACTCCTCCTGGATCGATTTTCTCGTCATCGTTTTTCTGGCGCCTTTCGCCGAGGAGACGCTGAAGCAGTCGGGGGCGGTCTTCCAGCTGGAAAAGATGCGGGGATCGCTCCGGTACGCCTGGCAGTTCTTCCTCTCGGGAGTGCTGGGCGGCGCGGTCTTCAGCGTGCTCGAAAATCTCACCTACCAGTACGTTTATCTGGCCAAGCTCCCGCCGGAAAAACTCGCTTCGGTCATGACCTTCCGCTGGACCGTCTGTACGCTCATGCACATCCTCACCACGGTCGTTTCCTCCATGGGCCTGTGCCGGGTGTGGCAGGACAGTCTGGAAAAGGAACGGCCCTGCCGCCTGGCGGACGCCTTCCCCTGGTTCGCCGCCGCGACCTTCATCCACGGGCTCTACAATTTTTCCATGCTGCTGCTGGATCCCTTCGGAGTGTGATCTCCCGTGCTCCGGGGGAGCGCATGGCGGGGAGAGTTATTTTTCCGTTCCGTCGGGACTTTTCCGGTGACGCACGGCGGAAGCGAAAAGAGCTCCGGAAAGGTTGTGCCAGATGCTGAAGATCGCGCCGGGGAGCGCCGAGGCGGCGCCGAAAAATTGCTGGGAAAGCGCCGCCGCAAGACCCGAGTTCTGCATCCCGACCTCGATGGCGATGGTGATGGCGGTCTTTTGGTCGCATTTGAGCAGCCGGGCGCAGCTGTAGCCCGCGGCGAGGCCGAGAACGTTGTGCAGGATCACCGCGGCGATGACCAGCGCGCCGCACTGGCGCATCCGGTCCGCATTCAATGCGACGACGATCCCGATGACGAGGAGTATCACCGTCACTGAAACGGCGGGACAGATCCATGCCGGAAGCTTCTTCCGGCGGAAGACCCACGTGTTCAGCGCCAGTCCCAGGCTCACCGGCAGCGCGACCACGAAAAGAATGCTTTGGAACATGGCCCACGCGGGGACCTGCACCGTCTGACCGAGATACAGCGACGACAAAAGCGGCGTGAGGACGATCCCCGCCGCCGTGGAGCAGGCGGTCATGGTGATGGAAAGGGCCACGTCGCCCCCCGCCAGATAGGCGATCACGTTGGAGGCCGTGCCTCCGGCGACGGTCCCCACCATCACGAGGCCGATGAACTGTTCCCGCGGCAGCGCCAGCGCGTGACCGACCCCCGCCGCCAGCAGAGGCATCAGCAGGAATTGAAGCGCCATGCCCGTGAGGACCGCCTTGGGACGTTTCACCGCCGTCGCGAAATCCGCCGGGGAAAGGGTGGTCCCCATGCCCAGCATGATGACCCCGAGGAGCGGCACGACGAGCCCGCTCAGGGGCGTGAACCACTGCGGCCGCAGACAGGCGAGAAGCGATATCAGCACCGCCGCGAAAGGAAAGAATCTGACGATCAGCATTGTTTCAACTCCGAATGACGTTCGCCTAATATAGCACGACTTCCGCAAAATGTAAATGGCTCCCGCCGGATTTTCCCCATGGTTTCCGGGTTGACAAAAGGAGGGCCGGCACCTATATTATGTCCATGCTCATCCTCAAGACACCCACACGTGCGGAGTTCACGGTCAAGAACTCCCGTTTCGTCGCCGAGGCGGTCCCGGTCGCGTCGCCCGAGGCCGCACGGGCTTTCTGGCATACCCAGAAGGAACGTTACGACAACGGGGGCCACATCGTCTATGCCTTCATCACGGGGCCGCAGGGGAACGTGATGGGCTGCTCCGACGACGGAGAACCTTCCGGTACGGCGGGGCGGCCCATGCTGGCCGTCCTCAAGGGGAGCGGGCTCACCAACGTCATCGTCACCGCCGCCCGCTGGTTCGGCGGCACGAAACTGGGCACGGGGGGCTTGGTCCGGGCCTACTCCGACTGCGCCCGTCTGGCGCTGGAAAACGCACAAGTCTGCGAACTCGTGCCCATGACGAAACTGGGCGTGGTCGTCCCTTACGCCTTTTTCGAGCAGGCGAAAAGGTTGCTCGGAGAGCGGAATTTCGCGATTTCATCGGAAAACTTCGCCGAAGCGGTCACGCTCGAGGGCGAGATCGCTTCGGCCGATGCTCCGCAGCTTCGGGCGGACCTTTCGGAACTCACCGGTGCGAAATGCCGCTTCTTCGAGCCCTCAGGGGAGATCGACCCGGCCGTAGGAGCGGGGCCCGAGGACGCCTGAAGCGTTTTCGAATTTCCACGGTTGACTTTCCGGCGTGTAGTTGGCCAGAATGAGGGCTCTTCCCCCTTCCGGCTTGTGCCATACCGAATGGATGACGGCGGGCTGGTCCTCTTTCCTTATCGTCCGCAGATGCTCCTTGTGGGTGAAGATGCCCCGGACCACGAATTCCACGGTTTGTTTCCCGCACTCCAGAATTCCGGGGGCGGCCATGTCGGCGGAGTAGAGGATCTTCCTGTTGTCGTGGTAGAAGCGGGCCGTGTCGAGGATGAACTTATAGACTTCGGCGAACTTCGGGTCTTCGATGTGCTTCATCTGGAAGTTGCAGATCATGGGCTGCATGCCCCAGACCACGTCACGGGCCAGTTCCAGACAGAACTGGCAGGGGTAGAGGGCGTTCCAGTCCTTCTCGTCCGCGGCGGGGAAGCGGTCCCCGGCGGGCCAGAGCTCATCCCACGGGGGGATGCCGTCGGGCAGGGCGTAGCTGCCGAAGATGGCGTTGGCGCCGTGGTAGATCGCGCTGAAGGCGGGAACGTAGTCGTTGCGGTCGCCCATGCGCTCGCCGCTGGTGGAAAAGAGGACGATCATGGAGTCGAAAAGGTCCAGCCAGTCCTCGGCGCAGTCCTCGGTGGAAAAGAGCTTCCCCGGATTTTCCCGGCGGATGAGCTCCATCATCTTCCGGAATCCGCCGATGCTGTAGCTCCCGCCGCCGGAGGCATGCTTGTGGGCGGGATTGTAGCAGTTGGTCCCCGCGGTGCAGCCGATCATGTCCAGATAGACGCCGGGGAGCCCCGCCTCACAGAGCTTTTTCACCAGATCGGCCATCTTGCGCTGGAAGATGGGCGCTTCGCCGCACATGTAGCCCAGCCGGTGGTGGTTGTAGCTGTTGAAGGCCACGGCGTATTCGGTGCCGTCCCGCCGGATCTCGATTTCCTTCGCGCCCCCCTCGTGGAAGCTGGGGCCGTCCATGTCCCACGTGCGGCCGTTGATGTAGACCTGCGTGTAGATCCCCTGATCGGTCATGCGCTTGACGGCCTTTTTGAAAGCCTCTTCGCCCTCGCGGGGCGGCCAGAAGTCGGGATAGTCCGTGTCGTAGGGGTTGTGGTGCCACCAGTACCAGTCGAGCGCGACGGGGACGCCCGACTCTTTCGCCAGACGCTCCACCGGGGGGAAGACGTAGTCGATCCGGCCCCGGTTCCACAGCCACATGGAAACGTCTTTCAAGGGATTTTTCTCTTTTGCGGCGTTGACGTACCACCGCTGACAACGGGCCCACGGGCGGTAGATCTGCACCGCTTCGAACCAGTCGCCCTCGAACTCGGCGACGGTGCAGGGATAGGGAAGGGAATCCCCCGTCCTGCCGTCGAGGGGGCAGTAATGAATGTGGGAAAAGAGCAGTTTTCCGCTCTCCCAGTCCCATTTGTAGCTTTTGTTGTGACACTCCGGGTCCCGGCAGTCGAAGTAGAGCCCCTTCCCGCCGAAGAGGGCCGCCGTGAAACGGAAGGCCCGGTAGCGTCCGGCGATGGATTTCTCTTCCCGCCATTCGGCCGCAAGGTCGATGATCCTTCCCTGACTGTTAGGGGTGAGGAGTTTCGTCTTTTCGTCGAAGGGCATGGCGGCGCAGGGGAAGTGGATCTCCTCCACGGGCGTCCCCGAGGTGTTGCCGGAAAAGGCGATGGTCCCTTGAAGCAGCCCCTCCTTTTCCTGCCATTTGACGGTGACGGCGAGCCCCGCTTCGTTGCGCCAGACGCCCCCGTCGGGCGCGGGCGTGAACTCCGGCATGTCGCCGTCGGAAAGATATGTTATTTCACCCTTGCCGTTCCCGAAGCCCAGACGCCAGCCGATCTCGGCGGGCCCGGCGAGGAGTTTGCCCCGTTCGAATTTCATTTTTTCCCCTTTCCGAATTTCATGATGAGACCGATGACCCGGTCCCGGTACGCTTCCATCTTTTCCGGAGCCCAGACGCAGAATTGGTGGACGTCGATATGCCGACCGAAACGATTTTTGTAGACTTCGAGGTCGATGACCGTGTCCTTGCGCAGCTCGGCCAGGAACTTCCGGGCTTCAGTGGCGGCGGCGCTCTTCGGGGCCTTGGCGATGCACTCTTCGAGTTTGCGCAAGTAGCGCAGGTCGTCCAGACCTTCCCGGATCGATTCCCACTGCACGGTGGAAACGATTTTCCCGTCCATGACGTAGACGGCGTTGTGATCGTGGGCTTTTCCGTCGCAGTCGTTCCAGGCGTCGCCGCCTGCGTTGTCATAGGCCCAGTAGAGCTGGCCCGTGCTGCCGCAGCGCCAGGCGAAATATCCCGCCTTGTAGCGGTTGACGTCGGGGAACTCCCGCCCGGCGTTGGAGTACCAGTAGAAGTGGGCTTTGTCTTTCGCACACGCCTGGACGATCCGGTCGGGTTCGAACTTGGCGTAGCCGGTGATCATGTAGCAGCGGAAGTCCAGATATTTCCCGAAGCTGTCGATGTCGTCCTCGGTGACGGTGCTGTAAGTCCGGGTCCCCGGAACGCTCTTCACCATGGGATAGAGCTTTTCCGCGATGTGCCGGCGGCCGAAGTGGGGCTCGTCCACGGGGTAAAAGAGGATCTCCCGGAGTCCCGTTTTCTTCACCAGCTGCTGGATGAATTTTACTTCATCCAGCGTCATCTCCTGATTGTGCCACGCCATGGGGAAGCGGGGGTAGCCGCACTCGTCCAGAAGCCTGTTCACGGCGAGATACTGTTTCTCGAACTTCTCCTTGCCCGGGAATCTGCCCGAGGGATAGAGGATGGAGTTCATGTTGTGCCGCCGCATGTCCAGCAGACGGACCCGGTCGAATGCGAGATCGGAACGCTCCGTCAGGAAGGGCCGCTGGTAGTCCGCTTCGTACATGGCCGCGTACTGCTTTTCGTCGTAACGGGGCAGTTCAAAGGGCAAAATCCTGAACTCCACCGGAAGCGTCGCACCGGGGATCCCTTTGCCTTTGACGGTGAGTTTCCCCTTGTACGTTCCGGGTTTGCTCCCTGCCGGGACCTCGAAGAGCAGGTAGTACTGCCGTGTCCGGCCCGCGAGGCCGAAAAGGGGCGCGTTGTCTTCGAGGAGTTCGGGAACCACGGCGCAGGTCCGGGCGCTCCCCTTGTGGCCCGTGCGCTGGATCCAGTTCCGCACCGGGTGGACCGTCGCCTTCACGGGGCCCGACCAGGCGACTTCGAAGTCGGGGATGTTTTTCAGGAAATGAAAGGAGACGGTCGCGGCTTTGACGGTGCCGGGGGCCCCCTGCGCCCGGAACGTTTTGCCGATCTGCTCCGGTTTCGGGGTGGTGCTCTCGAAAACCCGCTGGTCGATGGGCGTGACGAAAGGAATGAATCCCTGCTTGGCTTGCGCCGCCGTCGGCTTCCCCTTCGCCGTGTGGGTGGGCTGGGGATCGGCCTTGAAGAGTTTGTAATTTTTCCCGATGACGGTTTTTCTCACCGCTTCGTCGAAGGCCTTTTCCGCCGCAAGGGGCGCGGCGATCACGGCGTTGAGGAGCCAGGGGGCTTTGAGACGGATGTCGATCTCATCTTTCGCCTCCACGGTGCAGACGATCCACGGGAAGTTGAGCCCCGGAGCGCCGGGCAGACGGAAGTTCCTGCCGTTGACGGTGAGGCTCGTTCCGGGGGAGGAGGCGAACTGGTCGCCCCCAATGATGAAGACCTGCCAGACGCCGGGCTGCTTTATCGGGATGACGATCCGGGCGTCGGCGAAGCCCGCCGCGACGCGGCGGCGCACCGGGTCGGGCTCGCCCCGGTCGGCGAAGAAGAGTTTTTCCTTCGGCATGACGACGGGAGCGGGCACGAAGCCCGGTTCGAAGGCAGCTCCCGCCGGGGCGAAAGCGTACCGGAACACACCGTCATCGAGAGCCTTCGGGGGAAGGACTTTGGCGGGTGCGGGGGCTTTCCAGCCCTGCATGACGGTCATTTCGTCCAGCCGCGCGATGCCGTCCATGGTCGAGAAGCGCACCTTCGTCCCCGTCACGGGGGCGAAGGTGAACACGGGATGGGCGTCGGGGAGGGCGGTCCCGTAGCGGACTTTGGGGTCGTTCGACTTCATGGCGGTGAAGAAATTCCGGGTGTAGCCTTTCACGTTCACCAGATTTTTCCACGCCTTGCCGTCGAAGTAATCGATGGTGAAGGTGCCGCAGAGGACGGAAAAGTTGTAGCGCTCCACCATGTCCAGCTTCACCGCGTCGAAGGTGACAACCTTTCCGAAGTCGAAGATCACCCAGTGGGGAGCCTTCGCCTTGTTCTTGAAGTCGCTGGCCCAGTAGCGGGTTGTGTCGCCGATTTTTCCGTCGCCCACCGTTTCCGGACCGTGGAATTCCCGTTTGTTGTTCGCCGAGAAGAAACTGCTCCCCGTGATCTTCACCGGGCGCAGGATCTCGACCGCCTGAGCCGTGTTCAGCAGCAGCGCCGCCGCCAGCAACGAAAAAATCTTTTTCATGTTTCGCCTCTTTTTTCGTGATCTGTAAAAATTCAAGGTCTACGGATTGGGGGCCCCTTTCCAGCCGGTCCACATCCGGGAGTTCTGGCTGTGGGGTTCGATGTCGTTGGATTTCAGGGGCTTTACGTTGCCTCCCAGAAACAGCATGTTGACGGCCCCCGCGTGGTTGTAGCCCAGCGTGCTCCGCTGCATGAAGTTTCCGCAGTTGGTGGCATCGCCCAGAACGAGGAGTTCACTCGGCACGTCGATGGTGGAAAGTTTGTAGCTCACCTCGAACGAAAGGGTCCGCCCCTTGGAGCCGTTGGGGTAGTAGCCGTTGTACATGTAGGTCCCCCACGAGGGCGCGTAGAGGGGCGTGTTGCGCAAACCGTTGATGATCGGAGCGGTGACGCCGCAGATCAGCAGTTTGTCCGTGTGCTGGACGTTCTTCGCCCCCGAGATGTAGCCGTTCTGCACCAGTTCCCGGCGGTAGTCCAGCCAGGTGCAGCCGGTGACGCCCTTGTAGGTGTATTTGTGGATGATCATGTATTCCTGATTGTCGTTGCAGTAGGCGGCGAAGATGGTTCCCAGCTGTTTCAGGTTGTTCTGGCATTTGGAGCTCTGCGCCCGCATCCGGGCCTGCTGCAAGGCGGGCAGGAGCATTCCCGCGAGTATTGCGATGATGGCGATGACCACCAGCAGTTCGATCAGCGTGAAGCGCAACAATCTTTTTTTCATGAGCGATTCCCTTTCCTTTTCAGGTTGTTTAGAAACTTTCCACGTTTATGTAGCCTTCGATGAGTTCCACCGTATTCTTGAGTCGGTCGGTGATCTCCTGAGCGCGCGGCATCCGGTCGGGACGCCAGACGGCTCCCGCCGCGGCGGCCACGCGGCCCTGCACCCGGAGCGGGACCACGGCGGCGTATTTGCCATGGTGTTCGCAGCAGAGGAGACTTTGACGCGAGAGCTCCCGGAGCTGAGCGAGGACCTCCCCGTCGGAAACCCCTGTGAAAACGCCCCGGTCTTCGCCCCAGGACGCGATGATCCGCCGCTGTTCGGCTTCGGGGGCGTGACTCAGGAGCACCCGCCCCGAGAGGGCCCGCTGCAGGTCGTAACGGCGGATCCGGCGCAGATCCAGATTCAGCCCCGGATCCCCGTCGAAGCCGCAGAGGATGAGCCGGCAGTTCCCCTGCCTCAGGCAGAGCTGGACCGAGATTTTCAGCTCCGCGGCGAAAGTACGCAGCAGACGTTCCCCGTGAAAGGCCAGCTGCTGGTAGCAGCCGCCGTTGAGCAGGGCCGCCGCCGGGCCGAGAGTATAACCCTTCCGCGGCGAAAGTTGTTCCAGATACCCTTTTTCGGAAAGGAGTTTCAGCAGCCGGACGCAGGTCGAGCGGGGGATCTTGCACCGCTCCGCCGCCTCTCCGGGCAGCAGGGGCCGGGGCGAAACTTCCGCTGCGTACTCCAGCAGATCGAAAACCTTGTTCAGAACTTTGATTTCCATATATTCCACATTGTGAAATTGTTTCGTCATATCGTGGACACTTGCCTCTAACATACCCCCGCGCGGCGAAAAAGTCAAGAGGCACGGAAGCGTTTTTTTCCGAAAACATAACGGGGGGTACGGGGGCGAACGTCACCCTCGAAGTTACGCGGCGGCAGGTCGCCCTGCGGGCTCCCGACTCGCCGCAGCTCACAAATCAACGTTGGCGGCGCTGTTGTCGGACTCGCCGGACCAGTCGGACCTGTCGGACAAACACCCGCACCGCTCGGGCATACTTGCAGAGCGTTCATAAAACTCCCAAAGGTGACGTTTGCCGGATCAAAAATTGCGAAACTCCTTGAAATCCGGCGCATGCGGGGTTATAGTAAATAAGATGCATCTTCCGGCAACACCAAAATCAAGGAAAATCTTCATCATGTTGAAAAAATTGTTTCTCTGCGCCGCGGCGGCCGCGGCGCTCACGCTTGCGGGGGCCATGCCCCAGTTCGCTCCCAAGCCCGTCAGTCCCCGGAGGTGTGTCCTGGGCAAGACTCCGGAACATGTGCTGGTGAAAGGGGGCAAGGTCAACTTCGAGATCGTGGTGAAAAAGAACGCCGTCAAGGCGGTCCGGTTCGCCGCCGAGGAGCTGGCGGGGTTCATGGGCCAGGCCGTCGGGGCCAAGATCCCCGTGGTCAGCGCTCCCTCGGGCACGAAGTGCGCCATTCTGGTGGGGGACCGGGAGGCGGCGGCCGCCGCCGGGCTCGACCTCGAACACTTGGACCGGGACGGGTTTTTCATCAAGAGTTTCAAGGGGAACATCATCATCATCGGCAACGACGACAAGCATCCCCGGGCGGCGACGGAGTCCTTCCGCCAGCTGGGGACCCTCTACGGCGTCTACGACTTTCTGGAGCGGTTCTGCGGGGTGAGGTTTTATTTTCCCGGCCCCATGGGGACCATCGTCCCCGCGAAAAAGGAGCTCGTTCTCCCCGCCATCGACATCGCCGACCGGCCCGACAACCAGTTCCGCCAGATCTACTGCATCGAGCTGAAGGAGCTCAACAAAGGCAAGGGCGATTATCTGCCTGAAAGCATGAAGAAGCTGAACGTGGGCCGAACCACCAACCACCGGACGAGGATGAGCACGCTGAAGATCCCCAACTGCCACGGCCTGGCCTATCTGGGGCTGGTCCAGCGCTTCCGCAAGAGCCACCCCGAGTACTTCGCGCTCCGGGACGACGGCGGCCGCATGGACGGGACCCACATCACCGCCCCCAGCACCCGGAACGGCCACCTGTGCTTCACTTCCAACGTGAAGGAGGAGATCTATCAGGACGCGGCGGCCTTCCTTTCGGGCAAGCCCGCCTCTTCGCGCAACGTCCTCATGCCCAACGGCAAGGTCTACTGGAACGGCAACTTCTTTTCCCAGCCCTTCTTCAACATCATGCCCAATGACGGCATGTATCACTGCCGCTGCGAGAAGTGCAAGGTCATCTACGCGCAGGGGGATCAGGCCGTTTCTAACCACATCTGGAAGTTCAAGACCGACATCGCCCGGCGGCTGATACAGAACAACATCCCCGGCTACATCACGGTCATGGCCTACGGGGAATACCGGCTCATCCCCGACATGGAGATCCCCGACAACGTGATCGTCCATCTGGCCCTGACGGGGCCGTGGAACGAGCTGAACCCCAAGGCCCAGAAAGAGAGTCTGGAGCTTCTCGAAGCATGGCATAAGAAGCTGAACAGGAAGACCTATCTCTGGACCTACATCACCAAGTGCGGCAACAAGATCGAAGACATCCCGCCCTTCACGCCCCGGGCCGTGGGGAGCTTCTTCAAGAAGAGCGCCCCCCACTCCTTCGGCGCCTTCCTCGAAGCCGAGACCGACCACTGGATGTTCGGATTCCTCAACCTCTACGTCTTCGGCAAAGTCATGTGGAACAACGACACCGACGTGAACGCCCTCATCGACGAGCACTGCCGCCTCATGTACGGCGCGGGGGCTCCCATGATGAAAGAGGTCTACGCCGCGTGGGAAAAGCATTGGCTCAAGGACATCATGTCCAACATCCGGGAAACCTCCGTGGGGCCCCAGGCGGTGATCCCCTCCAAGTACGACATCTGGCACAAGATCTACCCCGCGACCGAGATCGCGCGGATCGACGCTCTTTTCGACAAGGCGGAAAAAGCCGCGGCCAAAGACAGGGATGCTCTGGCCCGGATCAAGTTCATCCGCAAGGAGCTGTGGGGCAAGGTCCACGACGGCCGCCGGGAGTACGACAAGGCCAACAACGACCGCCGCATCTGGACCGCGTACATGCCCGAAACGGCCGAAAAGATCACTATCGACGGCAAACTTTCGGAAAAGGCGTGGGCCAAGGCCGAACCGGTCCACATGGTCCTGCGCAAGGGCACCGGGCCCATCGACGTGAGTACGCAGGTCCGGCTGCTGTGCGACAAGGAAAACTTCTACGTGGGCTTCGAGTGCGAAGAGCCCTTCACGGACATCATGCTCGAGGCGAAACGGCAGAAGGACGACATCGAGCTCTGGCGGGACAATCTGGTGGAGCTTTTCTTCGCTCCCGATCCCCGCTCCGAGGTCCTTTATCAGATCATGCTGGGGAGCAACGGCTGCGTTTCCGACATGCGCTGGGTGCTGAAAAAGAACGACATGAAGTGGAACAGCGATCTGGAATACAAACCGGGGGTGGTTCCCGGGAAAAAGTGGATCGCCGAAGTGCGGATCCCCCGGAGCTCCATGCCCGAGCTGAAGGACAAAAAGAGCTTCATGGCCAACTTCACCCGGGGGCGGATGATCAAGGGCAAGACCTTGACGGCCTATTACGTGTGGACCCCCTTCCCGAAGCAGAACCCGGAAAACTGCGGCGTGGTCCGCATCGGGCCCAAGCCCGAAGACAAGTCCCTCATCAAGCACGGCGACTTCACCCGCCCGGTCTACCACAAGCGTTTCCTGGGGAACTCGCAAGGCACCTGGTACGGCCAGAAGATCCTCGTCCGGGACACCAAAGTCTTCCGCACCGGGGGCGCTTCCATGCTGATCCCGCCCGAGGAGGGGCTCTACTACTACTTCAAGAAGAGCCTCAAGCCCAACACCCGCTACCGCTGGTCCTATTCGGTCAAACTCGAGGACGTGAAGGCCCGCGACCGCTACGCCAGCGGCTTCTACGGCAATCTGCGCATGGGGGGCGTGGGGACGACCAATCAGATCGTTTCCCTGCCCGAACACGCCATGACCGGGACCAACGACTGGATCCGGCTGGAGCTGGAATTCACCACCCCCCCCGACGTGGGCAAGAAGTCCGAGCCCTATCTGGGGCTCTACCTGCGCCACGCCACCGGGAAGGCCTGGGTGGACAACGTCCGGCTCGAGGAGGTCGGTCCGCGCCCGTGACGGCGGGCCGGGGAGGGGATTTTTCGTTGCAAAAATCCTCGTTCCCCTTCTTGCAAAAGCGCCCGTTAAGGTGTATCTTATATGGAAGTGAATTTTTCATGACCGGTTTCCCGCCCGACGCGGGGGACGGTCGTCAAGTTTTGGCTTAAGGAGATCGTGTCGAAAATGAAGGCTGAAGAGATTCGCCGCCGTTTCATCGAATTTTTCAAGAGCAAGGGGCATGTCGAGATCCGCAGCGCTTCGCTGATCCCCGAAAATGACCCCACCTGCCTCTTCACCACCGCCGGGATGCATCCGCTGGTGCCCTATCTGCAGGGGGCGAAGCACCCCGCGGGGAGAAGGCTCACCGATTACCAGAAGTGCGTCCGCACCGGGGACATCGACGAAGTGGGCGATGCCGTCCACCTCACCTTCTTCGAAATGCTGGGGAACTGGTCCCTGGGGGACTACTTCAAGGAAGAGGCCATCAAGTTCAGCTTCGAATTCCTCACGGGGAAGGAGAATCTGAATCTGCCCCTCGACATGCTGGGCTTCACCGTCTTCGCCGGCGATGAGGACTGCCCCTTCGATCAGGAGGCTTTTGATCTCTGGCGCTCCCTCGGCGTGGCCGAGTCCCGCATCGCGAAGCTTCCCAAGAAGGACAACTGGTGGGGCCCCGCGGGCATCACCGGCCCCTGCGGCCCGGATACGGAAATGTTCTACTGGACGGGCCCCCTGCCCGCCCCGGAAAAGTTCGACCCCGAGGACAAGCGCTGGGTGGAGATCTGGAACGACGTCTTCATGCAGTACAACAAGAACGCCGAGGGCAAATACGAGCCCCTGGCCCAGCGGAACGTGGATACCGGCATGGGCCTCGAACGGGTCACCGCCGTGCTGCAGGGCAAGAAGAGCTGCTACGAAACGGAAATTTTCGCGCCGCTTTTCGCCGAGCTGGATCTGATCCGCGGCGCGGAAGCCGTGGACCCGGCGCTCCGGAGCGCTTCGGAACGGATCATCGCCGACCACCTGCGGGCTTCGTGCTTCATCATCGGCGACGGCATCACCCCCGGCCGGACCGATCAGGCCTACGTGCTCCGCAGGCTTATCCGCCGGGCGGTGCGCGAGGGGCGCAAGCTGGGGATCGAGGGCAATTTCTGCGCCCGCATCGCCGCGCGGGTCATCGAACTTTTCGAGGGACTTTATCCTGAACTTGCGGAACGGAAGAGTGTGATCCTTCAGGCTCTGGAAAAGGAGGAGACCCAGTTCGCCGCCACCCTGGAAAAGGGGACGAAGGAGTTCCAGAAACTCATCGACCGGGTTCCGCCCCACATCACCAGAAAGATCATTTCGGGCAAGAACGCCTTCAACCTCTTCGAAACTTACGGGTTCCCCATCGAACTCACCGTCGAGATGGCCCGCGAACAGAATTTCGAAGTGGATATGGCCGGCTATCAGGAGGCCTACAAGAAGCATCAGGAACTTTCCCGCGCCGGAGCGGAACAGAAGTTCAAGGGCGGCCTCGCGGACGCTTCGGAACAGACCGCGAGACTGCACAGCGCCACGCATCTGCTTCAGGCGGCTCTGCGGAAGACCTTGGGCACCCACGTCTGCCAGCGGGGCTCCAACATCACCGCCGAGCGGCTCCGGTTCGACTTTTCGCACCCCGAAAAGGTCACTCCCGAACAGCTCAAGATCGTGGAGGATCTGGTCAATCAGGCCATCGAAAGGGATCTGGAGATCACCTGCGAGGAAATGGATCTGGAAGCCGCCCGCGCACGGGGGGCCATGGGCCTTTTCGGCGACAAATACGGCGCACGGGTCAAGGTCTACACCATGGGCGACGTGAGCTGCGAGATCTGCGGCGGCCCCCACGCCAAACGGACCGGGGAGCTGGGACATTTCCGGATCATCAAGGAGGAAAGCTCCAGTCAGGGCGTGCGCCGCATCAAGGCGGTCCTCGAAAGCAAGTAACATCTCGAATTCAGGATACTTCTGCTGATGAACGAACAGGATCTCAGGATCGGTGAAGCCGGCGACGTCTACGTCGTGACCGCCGTCGGCCGGGCCAACTTCGAGTACGCCGTGCCCATCCGGGAGCTGGTCAACAGCAACGAGGGCCGCCGGACGATCCGCGTCGACTTGAAGGAGTGCACCGCCATGGACAGCACCTTCATGGGCGTCCTCTCCATGGGCGGGCTCAAAGCCGCCGACAACGGCAGCGCCTTCGAGATCTACAACGCCTCCGAGGCGCTGAAGCGCTGTCTGGCCGACTTGGGCGTGGACGAGCTTTTCGCCTTCCGCGAAGGTTCCCCCGGCACGGTCACCGGCTCCGCCGGGACCCCGCAAAGCTCCGACATGCTCGCCACCGCCGAAACGGTGGAGGAAGCCCACCGGAAGCTGGTGGAGGCCGACAGCGCCAACGAGCCCCGCTTCCGGGCGGTCATCGACCTGGCCGCCGCGGATGTGGAAAAACTGAAACGGAAAAAGGACGAATGAACGTCTCTCCCCCAAAACCTAAAAACAGGAAAGGAAAAAGAATGAAGAAATCACTTGCAACGCTGCTCGTCGGAGCAGTCGCGACCGTTCTGCTGATGAGCGGTTGTGCCGAGCCCAACATCACCCGCACCGGACGGAACGCTATCGAACAGCTGGTGCTGTCCACCGCCGCCGACCGGACCGTCAGCAAGATGAACTTCCGCTCCCTCAAGGGGAAGCAGGTCCGCATCGACTACTCCAATCTGGCTCCGCAGGTTGACAAGAACTACATCCAGGGCATCCTCGAGGCCCGTATCGCCGCCGCCGGCGTCATCATCGCGCTGAAGCCCGCTGATGCGGCGTACGTCCTGCGTCCTCTGTGCGCCACGCTGGCCACCGAAGACGACAAGATCATGCTGGGTACGCCTCAGCTGCCCATTCCGATCCCCCAGGCCGGGATCTCCGTCATTATCCCCGAACTGCCCATCTTCAAGCGGATCCGCCGCTTCGGCTACTGCAAACTTTCGGTCGAGATCCTCGAAGCCAAGACCAACAAGCAGGTCCGGGTCGAGGGGCCCTTCATCAGCGGTGCCGTCAACACCAACTGGGTGGTCCTCTTCTTCCCCTTCGTCACCAGGGACTTCAAGGTCGGCGACACCGGCAAGACCGAAGTGTACTGGCTCGAGTAATCGCCTCGCGGCTCACTTGAACGAGAGGAGAGCTTTCGCATGAAGAAAGTGATCGGTTTCCTGTTCATGGCCTTTGCGCTGGTTTCCGCCCTCCAGGCGGGGATCACCGAGACCAAGACCTTCAAGACGGCCGACGGTCTGGTGGAGTTCGAACTTTCCACCGACAAGTCCGACTGGAAGATCAAGGTCGGCGAGCCCGTGACCTTTTCGGCGCAGGTCTTCACCCGCGAAAACGCCAAGGCGCCCCGGCAGGCCCTCACCGGCAGAAAGGTCCTCTGCCGCCTGTTCGGCGACGGCCTCAAGACCGTGAGCAAAAGCGAGGTCCTGAGCGGCAAGCCCGTTTCCGTCTCCGGCAAACTGGACCGGCCCGGCTGGATCTACGCCTACTTCACCCTCTATGAAGCCGACGGCAAGACCGTGTCTTCGATCATCGACGCCCGGAAGCGCAAGACGACGGTCCAGGGCGGCATCGGCGCGCTGGTGGAGCCCGACAAGCTCAAGCCCGGCATGGAGCGCCCCGCCGACTTCGACGCCTTCTGGAAAGCCCAGCGGGAACTGCTGAACAAGGTCCCCCTCAACGCGGTGGAAACGCCCGTGGTTCTCAGCCCCGCCCTGGCGAAGCAGTACAAGGTCTTCGACGTGAAGGTGGACTGCGCGGGCGGCATGCCCGTCCGGGGGTACGTGAGCATCCCCGCGAACGCCAAGCCCAAGTCGCTCCCCGCCTGGGTCACCTTCCACGGCGCCGGAGTCTCCTCTTCCGGCAGGCCCATGGACCCCAACTGCATCCGGATGGACGTCAACGCCCACGGCATCCTCAACGGCCAGAAGCCCGAGTACTATGCCAACCTCTACAAAACGACCCTCAAGAACTACTATCACCAGGGGAAGGAAGATCGTGAGAAGATCTACTTCCACGGCATGTATCTGCGGGTCATGCGGGCCCTCGACTACGTCAAGAGCCGTCCCGAGTGGAACGGCAAGGTGCTGATCGTTTCCGGCAGCAGCCAGGGCGGCGGCCAGACCCTCGCCGCGGCGGCGCTGGATCCCCAGGTGACCTTGTGCGTCGCCGGAGTCCCGGCCCTGAGCGACCATGCGGGCTCCCTCGCCGGACGCCAGCCCGGCTGGCCCCGCTTCTACGACGCCCGGAACGGCAAGAAGTACGATCCGGCGATCAAGACGGCCGCGGCCTACTACGACAACGTCTTCTTCGCTCCCCGGATCAAGTGCGAAGCTTTCGTCACCACCGGGCTGATCGACGGCACCTGCTCTCCCGAGGGGGTCTATGTGGTCTTCACGCACCTGGCTTCCCCGAAAAAGCAGCTCGACGTCGTTTCCTCCGGGAACCACGGCGGCGCGCCCATGACCAAGGGGTACGCCCGGATCCGCGAGGTCATCAAAGGCAAGTGATCTTTTCCGCGGCCCGGCCGGGGGCTTACCCCGGTCGGGATTTTTTCGCGCGGGCCGGTAAAATTTTCCGGCCCGCGACTTTTTTTTCTTGAAAAATTCCGGAAAAGGCGTTATTTTATGAAGCGAGCGTCTTTTTTGTCTAAAAACGGGTTGTCATTTTATGGAATCTCTGCTGAATCTCCTGAGCATCATCGGCTCTCTGATCTTCGTTTTCGTGGCCATCGGGCTGTGCATCTTTTCCCATGAACTGGGCCATTTTCTGGCGGGCAAGTGGCGAAAGCTGCACATCGACGCCTTTTCGCTGGGCTTCAGGCCCTTCTGGCGCAAGAAGATCGACGGCGTGGAATACCGTCTGGGCTACCTGCCCTTCGGCGGCTACGTGGAACTGCCCCAGATCGACGCCACCGACGAGACTCCCAAGAGCGCCGACGGCAGGGAGCTGCCTCGGGCCAAGGCCCTGGACCGGGTGATAACCGCGGCGGCGGGCCCCGTCTTCAACATCATCTTCGGCATTCTGGCGGGATTCCTCATCTACTTCTTCGGCATGCCCCAGGATACGGCCAAGATGCGGGAAATGACCGTGAACTACGTGGACGCCAAGGGCCCCGAATACGCCGCCGGGCTCCGCAAGGGGGATAAGATTGTCAAGCTCAACGGCAGATCCTTCCATCTGAGCTGGGCCCACTTCGTCAAGGAGATCCTCTTCACCGTGGACCCGGTGAGGCTCGAAGTGGTCCGCGCCGGCAAACATCTGGAGATCGTCTACATCCCCAAGGTCAACCCCGCCGCTCCGGGGGCGCTGAAGGCCGAGGGGCTGGCCTGGCCCTTCTTCACGGTCCAGATCCCCGTGGAGGTGATCCCCGAGCGGGGCTCCGTGGCTGAAAAGGCCGGGATCAGGCGGGGCGACATCGTCACCGCCGTCAACGGCGTTCCGCTCCAGCAGCCCGCCGAATTCCAGCATTTGCTGGATATCGCGGGGGATACGGAACTTTGCCTCACGCTGAGCCGTCAGGGCAAGGAGTACACGGTCAAGGTGCGTTCCGAGGTGATCCCCGGACTGCCCGAGGAGTTCACCCGCTACATGATCGGGGTCTCGCTGGCCCAGACCCCCGCCGGGGTCAAGGTCGAAAGCGCCGTCGCGGGGACCCCCGCCGCCAAGGCGGGGCTGCTGCCCGGCGATATCCTCATTACCGCCGCGGCCCCCGAGGAGAAGGCTGTACCCATCCGGGAAACCCTCGCGTTCATCAAAAAGATCCGTTCATTCAAGGACAAACCCTTCGTCATCACCTTCGAACGTTCCGGCAAAAAGATGAGCGTCTCCATCGTTTCCCACAAGGTTGTTCCCCGAACCATCGGCGTCAGCGTGGCGGTCTACGACTATCCTTCGCCGTGGGAGATCTTCGTCTCCACGCTTGATATGAGCTGGAAGTCGCTCCGGGGCATCTGCGTGGGCATCGGGCAGAAGCTGGGCCTCACCCGGAAACAGAGCTCCCTCAAGCCCAGCCACATGTCCGGCCCCTTGGGCATCGGGACCACCCTCTTCAACTCCGTCTACCGTTCCTCCCTCATGACCGGGATCTACTTCATGGTGGTGGTCTCCTTCGCGCTGGCCATCTTCAATCTGCTGCCCTTCCCGGTGCTGGACGGGGGCCACATCGTCTTCGGCCTCATCGAAATGATCTTCCGCCGTCCGCTGCCCACGGTGGTCATCAAGACCCTTTCCATGGTCTTCGTGACCTTGCTCGTGGCCCTGATGCTCTTCGTGACCTTTGCCGACGGCCGACGGCTGATCCGGGGCTTTTTGCCTGCGGAGCGCCCCGCCGCACCTGCAGTGGAAAAGATCCAGGAAGGGAGCGCCGCCCATGGCGAGAAGAGCGACCAGAACCGTTGACGCGGGCGGGGTGGGGATCGGTTCGGCCTTCCCCGTTTCGATCCAGACCATGACCAACGTGCCCCTGGCCGACGCCGGGCGGACCCTCGCGCAGGTCGAACGGTGCGCGGCATTGGGCTGCGACCTGGTCCGGGTGGCGGTGGACGACGAACGGGCCGAAAAGAATCTCCCCGAGGTCATCCGGAATTCCCCCGTGCCGCTGCTGGCGGACATCCAGTTCCACTGGGAATCGGCCCTCGCGGCCATCGATGCCGGTGTCGCCGGGGTCCGGCTCAATCCGGGCCTGCTCCGGGACGAGGCGAAGCTCCGCGCCATCGCGGAACGCGCCCGCGACCGGGGAAGTTGCATCCGGGTGGGGGCCAACGGGGGCAGCGTGGACCGCGCCGAACTCGAAGGGGCGCGGGAGCGGTTCGCGACCTTCGAAGAGGCCATGGCCGACGTGCTCTGCCGAAGCGTTCTGCGTCAGTGCGAAGCCCTCGAGCGATTCGGCGTCCGCAACATCAAGGCGGCGCTGAAAAGCTCCAGCATCCCCGTGACGCTGGCAAGTTACCGGAAATTCGCCTCCCTCACCGATTATCCCCTGCATCTGGGGCTCACCGAGTCGGGCGTCCCCGCCCGCGGCATCGTCAGATCCGCCGTGGCGCTGAGTGCGCTGTTGATGGAGGGCATCGGGGACACGGTCCGGATCAGCCTCACCGCGCCGCCGGAAGAGGAGGTCCTCGCCGCCCGGCGTCTCTTGGAGTCCTGCGGTCTGCGCGAGGCCCGGCCGGAACTGGTCAGCTGTCCCGGATGCGGCCGCACGGAGTTCGACCTCTACGCTCTTGCGGAAAAGGTGGACGCCCTTCTCCGGGAAATCGAAAGTTCCGGGAAATTCGTGGACCTGCGCAAGCTGGCCGTCATGGGCTGTCCCGTCAACGGTCCCGGCGAGGCGAGGGACGCCGACCTGGGGCTGGCCGGGAGCCGGGGCGGGCGCATCGTCCTCTTCCGGCAGGGAAAGATCTGCGGGACTTATGACGCGGAAGAAGGATGGAACCTTTTCCGCGAAGAGGTGTTGAAACACGCCAAGGTGAGGAGAAAAAGATCCTGAATCCCCAATGGCAAACGGGTGTGCGGAAATTCCGGAGAAAAGTCTTCGACCTTCTCTTTCTGGGAGCTTTGTGCCGCTGCGCCGCCGTATCCTTCTTCATCGCGGGGGTGGTGACGGCGGTTTTGCGCATCTTCCGGGGGAGTGAAGTCCCCTTCTGCGCCGCCGTGACGGCGGGGCTCGTGCTGGCGGCGTTCCCGGCGGCTTTCGTGCTGGCCCGGCGGCGTCTGCCCTCGCAGGAGTCCTTCCTCGCCTTTCTCGCTTCCCGCACGCCGGGGGGCGCGGTGGTCCTGTCGGCTCGGGAGTGCGGGAACGCGCAGTGGACCCTCCCGCCCGTGCCGCGGGAGCCTTCGGTCCGGATCGCCCGCTTCGGGCGCAAGGCCGCCTTCCTTTTGGCCGGAGCCTGCTTCTGCGCGGGGACCTTGTTCTTCCCCGAGCCCGCCGGGGAGGAGCCGGAAAAAACGCCCGGAACTCTCGACCTGAAAGACGAGGCCGAAAAAATCGCCGCTCAGGCGGAGCTGCTTCAGAAGGAGCTCCCCGGCAGAAAGGACAAGGCCGCCGCGATCTCCAACGAACTCGAGGAGATTTTGCGGCAGGCCGAGAGCACCGCTCCGGGGCGCAGTTACGAGATGCTCCGGGAGCTGCAGAAAAGGCTCCGGGGCGAGATGGTTTCCGGCATCCGGGAACAGGCCCGGACCCTGCGGCGGATGGAGGCTCTGGAACAGCTGGCCCGGAATTTGAGCGGCAAGGGGAAGCCCGGCAGCGCGGCGGCGAAGGAGCAGTTTTCGCAGCTCGTCAAGGCCCTGAGCGCCAAGGACCCCCGTCTGGCCGAGAGTCTCAAAAACGGGAAATTCGACGGCTCCGGCTTGAACCGTGAATCCCTCGAAAAACTGGCCGACGCCCTCAAGACCGACCGGGAGAAATTGAAGCGCCAGCTGGAAAATCTCTGTAACAAGTGCGGGCAGCAGGCCCCCGGCGCTTCCGGCGACCCCGCCGCCGCGAAGGAGGAGCTGGAACAGTTCCTCAAGGAAAACGTTCCCGGCTGCGACGATCTGCTGGAATCCCTGACCAACCGGGAGGGGGAAGAGGGCGGTTCCGGCGGAGGTCCCGGCGGCGAAAGCGCAGGTTCGGGGGGCGTTTCCCGGGGCCGGGGCGACGCCGTGCTGGAACTTTCGGGCAAGACCGAGGACTACGGGGCGAAACGGATCGACCGGGCCCTGCCGGGGAAGGGGGACGAAAAAGGGGCCGAAAACTCCCGGCGCATCGGCCGGTTCGCCGTGGATACGGAACAGAAAGAGGAAGCTTCGGGTCCGCAGGCGGGGGGGAATCTTTCGACCCGCGCCGCCGGGGCCGGATCGAAGCAGAGCACCGTTCATCCCGCCCACAGGAAAGCGGTGAAAAGATATTTCGACACAGGAGACAACAGACCATGATTTCCACACTTGTCGGCGAAGAGAAACTCCGCAATGTCCAGCAGAAGACCGCTGCCGCCGTGGCCCAGCTGGACCGGCTGCTCCTCGGTCAGCACGAACTGCATTTTCTGGTCATGGCCGGGATCCTCAGCCGGGGCAACATTCTGCTGGAAGGGCTCCCCGGCGTGGGCAAGACCGCGCTGGTCCGGGCGCTGGGCGAGGTGCTGAAGCTGAAGTTCAACCGGGTCCAGTTCACTCCCGACCTGCTCCCCGGAGACATCACGGGGGGCACCATTTTGCAGACCGCCCCCGACGGCTCCCGGCGTCTGGAGTTCCAGCCGGGGCCCATATTCACCAACATCCTGCTTGCGGACGAGATCAACCGGGCCTCGCCCAAGACCCAGTCCGCCATGCTCGAGGCCATGCAGGAGCGGCAGGTGACCTGCGCCGGGGAGACCCGGCCCCTGCCCGAGCCCTTCTTCGTCCTCGCTTCCCAGAACCCCATCGACATGGAGGGGACCTACCCCCTGCCCGAGGCCCAGCTGGACCGCTTCATGTTCAAGCTCAACGTAACGCAGGTGGATGCGGCGACCTTGACCGAGATCATCGCCGGCCGCCGCCGGGGCGAACCCGAGAAGGTGTCCTTCTTTCTGGAGCCCGCGGAACTGGCGGAGTGCTTCGAAGTCATGGAGCAGATCCACTTGAGCCGCCCCGTGGCCTCCTACATCGCCCGCCTCACGGCGGCGGCCCACGCGGGCACCCCGGAAGAGGTGAAGGAGGTGACGGAGTGCGCCGCCTTCGGCCCCTCGCCCCGGGCGGCCATCGCCATGGCGGAATCCGCCCGTGCCTCGGCGCTGATGAACGGCCGCCCCGCCGTGGGCTTCGAGGACGTGCGGCGCGTGGCCCCCGCCGTCCTCAACCACCGGATCATCCTCAACTACCGGGCCAAGCTGGAAAAGAAAAACCCCTTCGACCTCGTGGGTGAACTGCTGAAACGCGTCCCCGCCGCCGGACTGGACACCGGGGGGAACATCGAAACCGGGGAGGGATCGAAATGAAGCGTTTTCTCATTTCCCTGCTCTGCGCCGCAGCTCTGCTGTCCGCTTACGGAAAGTCGCTCCCGCGAAGCATGGGGCCCGCGCCGGTCAGTCCCAAGGCTCCCGTCTCCGTCCGGGTGTTCAAGAGTACGCCCGCGGTGTACGCGGAGTGTTTCAGGCCGCACCAGTACGTTTTCCGCTGCACCAACCGCACCGCGGCCCCCATGCCGCTGCTCCTGAAGGGCAGTTTCCGGTCTTTCGGGCATGCGAGGTACGAAATGACCCGCTCCGTGGTGGTCCCCGCCGGTTCCACCCGGGAGTTTCCCATGCTTTTCCCCGGGGTCAATTATTCCTCTTCCCTCTCTTTCGAAGCGGAAGCTCCCGTCGGCGTGAATGTGGATTTTTCCTCCCATTCCTTTCACCACGGATGGATGAGAGACCCCAAGACGCTGGTTTCCCCCGCCTTCCGTCCGGAAATTTACGAGTTTCTGCTCCCTTCCGAAAGTACCGAGCGGGCCAACACCCCCGTGCGGGACTGGCCGACGGAGACGGCCGCCTATGCCGGGATTCCCGTCATCATCCTTGATTCCGGCGACGTGCTGTCGCCGGAACTGGAGCGGGCGCTGCGCCTCGCCGCCGCGCGGGGAACGGAGATCCGGGTCATGGTCATGGGGGACGCCCCCTGGCCCGCTTACGCAGGAACGGAGCGCAAGGGACAGCCCTTTGAGGAAAGGATCGGCTTCGGCTGCTGGAAAGTTTTGCGTTCTCAGGCGGTGGACTCCAATCCCGCGTGGAAGCGGTTCATCGCAAAGAAGCGCTCCCTTGCCCCGAAGCGGGGCACGAGTTCGCGCTTCGGCCCGGGGAGCAAGGCCTTCCGGGGGGTGCCCTGGCACGAAACTTTCTGGTATGTGGTGGGGGGCGACGCTCCCTTCGGCAGAAGGATCCTCAGCAACGCCATGTCTCCGACCGGGGTGAAGCCGGGAGTCCCCCGGGAAGAGCTGCTGGACAATCTGAATGTGGACATCCCCCTCGCGCCCATTCCCCTGGGGGGACTCACGCTGCTCATGTTCTGTTTCGTCGTCGTCATCGGTCCCTGCAACTATCTCTTCCTGAAGAAACGCCGCCAAGAAATGTGGTGTCTCGTCACCATCCCGATCCTTTCTCTGCTCTTTTCGGGGGCCGTCGTCCTCACCGTGGTCTTCCGCGAAGGCTTCGATTCCAAGGGGAAGGGCCGGGTCCTGACCGTACTGGACCAGAAGCGGGGACTTGTTTCCAGCCGGGGACTTTTTTCCATCTATTCCCCCCTTTCCATGAAGGAGTTCCGTTTCGACCGGCAGGATCTGCTCTATTTCCGGGAATACGGCGAAATTCTGGGTGAAGTCACCGATGATTACCGCTTTTCCAGCCGTCTGCTGCCCTCGCGGATGCGCTTCATCGGCGGCACCGAGCGCGCGGAGTTCCGCAGCGAGAAGCTGAAGTTTTCGGAAAAGAACGGGAAACTCGAAGTCGTCAACGGGCTGGGCGTTCCGGTGGCGAGCCTCTGCGTCAGAAGTTCGGGCGCGAAGTACTTCAAGCTCGGCGCGCCCCTCGCCCCCGGCGCCCGGGCGGAGCTGGTCCCCGCGTCTCCCGCGAAGGACGGAACGCTTCCCGAGGGAATGACGGGGAAGCCCGTCCGGCTGGAACAATACACCTATCTCGCCGGGGTGAAGAAGCCTCTCTTCATCCGCCCCGGCCTCGTGCCGGACCGGTACGACCACCGCCAGCTCGTTCTGGGACAATGGGTTCAGGAGTGAAAAATGGAAGTGAAAGTTGAAAATGTGACCCGGATCTTCGGGCCGGTCACGGCGGCGGACCACGTGAGTTTTTCCTTCGGATCCGGCAGCATCTTCGGGTTCATCGGCCCCAACGGGGCGGGCAAGACCACCACGATCCGCATCATGGCCACGCTGGACCTGCCCGACGGGGGGGACGTCTTCTACGACGGCGTTTCCGCCGTGCTCTACCCCGAGGAGGCCCGGAAAGTGGTGGGCTTCATGCCCGACAGCCTGCCCGGCTTCAAGGACATCATGGTCTGGGAGTATCTGGACTTCTGCGCCCGGAGCTTCGGGTTGAAGGGGAAGCTCCGGCAGAAGCGGCTCCGGGAGGTGGAGGAGTTCACCGAACTGGGCGACATGCGGGAAAAACCCCTCGCCGCCCTTTCCAAGGGCATGAAGCAGCGGGTCAGTCTGGCCCGTGCTCTCGTCCACGACCCCGCGGTGCTCATCATGGATGAACCCGCCGCCGGACTGGACCCCCGCGCCCGGCTGGAACTGCGGAATCTGCTGAAGATCCTCGCCTCTCAGAAAAAGGCCATCCTCCTGAGCAGTCACATCCTGTCGGAGCTTCAGGACATCTGCAACGGGGCGGTGATCATCGAACAGGGCAAGGTGCTTTCGGCGGGCTCGCTCCGCGAAATGTCCGCGGCGGTGGAAGAGAAAAACGCCCCCGCAGAAGAGGAAAAGACCGTCACCATCATCCTCGAATGCGCCGCAAGGAACGGGGAACTGCGTCTGAAACTGCTGGAAAACCCCGCCGTGGCGGAAGTCCGGGAGGACGCGGGCGGAAGGCTCCACTTCGCCTTGAGAGATTGGGAAAACACGCTCTCGCCCCTCATGGCCGGGCTCTTCGGCGCCGGGTTCCCGATCACGGGATTCCGCAAGGAAGAGCTGAGCCTGGAGGAACTTTTCATGCGCATAACCACCGGAAAGGTACAGTGACGAAATGGATATACGTTTTTGGGACGACCGGGTCAATCCGGTGCTGATCAAGGAACTGCGGCAGGCCTTCCACAACCGCCTGATGCTCTCGCTTTCCGGCATATTGCTGGTGCTCCAGTTCGCGGTACTGGTCATCTTCAATCTGCTCAAGAGCGAGTGGATCAACTCCTCTTCCGGCGGTGGATCCCTCTTCGTCGGTATCGACGCCGTGCTGATGAATTTGTGCATCCTCATCGTCTGCGCCTACGGTCCATTGCAGCGCTTCACGGCGGAGCGCTCGTCGTCGGAACTGGACTTCGCCGCCATCACGCTGCTCACCCCCTTTCAGATCATCTTCGGGAAACTGGTCTGCGCGCTGGTGACGGCGCTCCTCATCGCCTCGCTGTGCCTGCCCTTCATGACGGTGGCCTACTTCTTCCGGAACGTGACGCTTCTGGAGATCGCAGGGATCTTCATCTCGGAGATCGTCCCCGTATTGCTGACGGTCCAGCTGGCCCTTTTCTGCGGCGCATTGGGGAAAAAGTGGGGACAGGCCCTCTTTCTGGTCATTTTTCTCCAAGGGGCGGGGCCCATGTTCATCGGCGCTCCCGTGCTCTTCAACACGGCAGTGCTGAAAGGCTCCTCGGAGCAGTTCCTTTTCTGGGGAATGCAGTTGGGGGGAGTGCTCGTCTTCTCGCTTCTTTTCGTTTCCACCACCGCTCTCATCACGCCGCGTTTCGCCAACCGGATGTTCTTGCCCCGGCTGCTGGGGATGGTCTGCGTCGTCCTCTTCTGCTGCATCGCCTTCATCCCCGGAGTGCTTCGCGGGCTGTCCGGAGTCAGCGGCCGGGCATTCCGGGAAATGTTCCTTTTCTGCTGTCCCGTGCTGTTGACCGTGTTTCTGGTGCTGCTGGCCGTCTGCGACCGGGATGAGCCCGGCGCCCGGGTGCTTTCCCAAACGCCCCGGCACTTCCCCGGACGGCTCTGCCACTTCCTCCTTTCCAGCAACCGGACCGGGGGTGTGCTCTGTCTGCTTCTGGCTCTGGCCCTTTTCGTCGTCGGCGCGGCGGCGATGAGGGCTTGGGACGCGCATACTCTTTGGGCCACCATGGCGGCCGCAGGGGTCTGCGGCTACCTCGTCTTCTACGGTGAATGCGCCGTTCTCCTCAGCCGCCTCACCCCCAAGGTCTCCGGCTGGGTCTGGCTGCTCATCGTCGGCGCATTTTTCGGCGTCCTGTGCCCGCTGCTCGCCGACGGGACGCGGCTGAAGCTGGAAGATATCTTCGTTTCGCCCCTCCAGCTGACCGGGCTCCGGGTCGGAGACTTCGCTTCGCGCCGCGCCTCCATCCTTCCCGACCTCTCTCCCTCCCTGCTCCGGGTCTGCATCGGTCCGCTGCTGGCGATGCTCCCCGGCATCTGGTTTCTCATCGAGGGCGTGAAAAAGTTCCGGGCGTGGCGCGCTCCTGCGCCTGTCCCGGCGGAAAAGGAAAAGGGCGGGGAGATCGTGAAGCGTTGAGTTTTTTGCGGGAACGGGGCCGTTTCCCCTTGAAAAAAACGCCTTTTCGTGCTATGGTATGAAGCGGACAGCCAATTCGAGGTGCAAAAGGAGTTTATGAGCAGAATAAAGGTTCTCTCTTACAACGTGTGTTCCACCGTCGGCATGGACGGCGTCGCCGATTTCCGCCGGAGCGCCGAAGTGATCCGGCAGGCCGCTCCCGACGTGGCCGGAGTAGAGGAGCTGGGCGTCCACACCCGCCGCGTTCCCGAGGTGGACGCGCCCCTCGAGATCGCCCGGTACACGCTTATGAACTACCTCTTTTCCCGCTCCCTCGTCACGACGCCCCAGGGGGGCGAATACGGCGTGGGGGCCTTTTCGGTGTGGACTCTCGAACTCAAGGCCCGGCTCCTGCTCCCCACCCCCGAAGGCGCGGAGCCCCGGTCGGCCCTCATCGCCAAGGTCAATGCCCCCGAGCCCTTCTACTTCGCCGTCTGCCACTTCTCCTATCAGGGGGAGTACGAAAAGAGCGAACTTTACCGGCAGATCGGTGCGAAGCTCATCACCGACACCGTCGTCGACAACCGTTTCTTCCCCTGCGTCTGGGCGGGGGATTTCAACACCTTCGAGGGGAGCGACACTTTGAATTACATCCACCGCCACTGGCTGGTGGCCAATGACGCGGGCCCCCGCACCCCCACGGCGGACTGCACCTTTTCCGGGCCTCGCCAGATCGACTTCATCTGCGCTTACCCGAAGGAAAAGTTCACCGTCGAAAGTTTCCAGGTCCTGCCCGACCGCACCGCGTCGGATCACAATCCCGTCGCGGCGGTCCTGACACTGAAATGACCCACCACAACAAGGAGAAAGGTATGAAAAAGATCGTTTTCACTCTCGTTCTTTCCGGCGTTGCCGCACTGTGCGCCGGTCCCTATGACCGGGCTCTGCAGAAGGCCCGTCATGTCGCCGGACCCGGCGGCGATCAGGCCATGCGTCAGGCGTGGATCCAGATGGGCGGCGTCATGCACGCCCACCGGGGCGCTCTTCCCGGCCCCGGCGGCGTGGCCGGGTTGAAGGTCATCTGCGGCCCCGGCCGGGTCGATCCCGCGCTGCTCCGGCTCCGGGACCTCCCCCGCATGGACGAAAGACACTGCCCCGTGGCCTACGTGGGCAATGAACTGGGGGCTCTCCGCATGCTTCCCAAGACCGTCGGCCCCGGTTGCCCCGTCCTCTTCACCAAGCCCGCTCCCGGCGTCACGACGATCGACGTCCTGCTCGCCAACGGTCATGTGAAAAGGATCGACGCCCGGTATACCCGGAACTGCGTGGGCGTCATCCGCTATCTCAAGCGCGAATCCCGGGAGCCCGGACATCCGGTGTGGGCCCGGCTCGAACAGGCCGCCGCGCGCATCGACAACCCCCTGCCGCCTCCGCCGCCGAAACCCGCCCCCGCGGTCCGTCCGGTCCCGCCCCGGCCCGCCCCCGTCCCGGCTCCCCGTCCCGCTCCGGCTCCGATCCGGCCCGCCCCGGCGCCCGGTCCCGGTCCTGCGCCCGCCCCTGCGCCGGGACCCAAGCCCTACCGGTCCTGGTAAGGATAAGTTTTTTGCTTGAAACGCGGAAGTCTTCCGCCTGAACAACAAAGGAATGAAAAACATGTTTTCGGAAAATGGCAAATACCGGATCCGTCCGGTCATGGGCAGTCAGGTCAAGATCGCCATCGCGGGCGACGTCTGCCCCCACAAAAGCGCTGAAGCCGACCTGCTCGAAGGTAACGCGGCCCGCATCCTGGCCGGGATCAAACCCGCCCTCGCGGACGCCGATCTGCGCATCGTCCAGTGGGAAACGGTCGTTTCGGACACCCCCGCTCCCATCTGCAAGTGCGGTCCCAATCTGCTGGTGAAGCCCGGTTGCGAATGCTTCCTCACCGAGGGCGGTTTCGAGATCGCCCTCATGGCCAACAACCACACCGGCGACCACGCGGGCGCGGGCGTCCTTTCCACCATGAAGATCCTGCATGACAAGGGGATCAAGACCGTGGGCGCGGGCGCCAACGCCGAAGAAGCGGCGAAAGCCCTGCGCTTCGAAAAGAACGGCATCAAATTCAGTTTGATCAACGTCTGCGAAATGGAGTTCGGCACCGCCCGGGCCGACTATCCCGGCGCCAACGCCATGCGCGAGTTCGAGGTCCCGAAGCAGATCGCCGCCGAGAACCAGGTCAGCGACTTCGTCATCGTGGTCATCCACGGCGGCAACGAGTACAACCCCGTGCCCAGCCCCCGGATGAAGAATCTCTACCGCTCCTTCGCCGCCGCGGGGGCCAAGCTGGTCATGAACATCCACACCCACTGCCCTCAGGGCGTGGAAGTGGTGGACGGCGTGCCCATCGTCTACTGCCCCGGCAACTTCTTCTTTTCCGACATGGACAAGTTCAACCCCGCCAGCTTCTGGTGGAGCGGCTACCTGCCCAAGTTCACCTGCGACGGCCGCGGCGTGGCGGAAATCGAGATCACGCCCTACATGTTCTCCCCCGATCCCTGGAAGATCGAAGCCCTCACGGGGGCCCAGCGCCAGTGGTATTTGGACTACATCGACAAGATCAGCGGCCTCATCGACGCCGAAGGGGACCACCTCTACGACATCTGGTGCGCCTACAGGTTCTCGATGCCCTTCTGGTGGGTCCAGAACGCCCCCGCCGAGGCGCTTCTCGCCAATGCCGAGGATCCGGAAGCCCTCAAGAAGTTCCCGCCCATCCGGCACATGCTCACCTGCCAGTCCCACTGCGAGCTTTCCCGCAACATCTTCATCCTCACCGAACTCAAGAAGATCGAGGCTCTGAAGAAGGAGATCCCCTATCTCACGGAACTCCGGACCGCCCGCTTCGCCGAACAGGCCAAGTAAGGCTCCGCGCCTCCCCGACTCCCGGCTCCTTCCGCAGGGGCCGGGTTTTTTTCTTTGCGAACGGACTCTTTCGGCAAGAAAGATTTGTAAAAAAGCCGTTTCGGGTGTATATTATATAAAGAGGAGCTATCGTCTTACAGAAAGGAGTGTTCAGAAAATGGCTACTGCGAAAAAAAGTAACGGAAGCAAGCGGACCCCTGCCGCAACCGAGAAGAAGGGCACCGGACTCCGGGCCGTCGTCTTCGAACTGGAAGATGCCCCCGGAAAGGTCGTTTTTCTGGCCGGCAGCTTCAACAACTGGCAGATGACCGACCAGATGACCTACAAGCCCAAAACCGGGGTCTACTCCCGCCGTCTGCTGCTTGAGCCCGGAAAATACCAGTACAAATTCGTCGTGGACGGCGAGTGGCGTCTCGACGGCAGCAACTCCTGTTTCGTTCCCAACGGCTTCGGGGAACTCAACAGCGAGATCACTGTGGAAGACAAGTAATTCCTGCTCCCGCGGGTACGGGGCAGGGAACGGCAATATCGAAAAAAAGGTGATCTTTCATGAATCTTCAGCTTTACAACGTGGCGCCCCGGATCCCCGAGGAACTGCAGTTTCTCGAAACGCTGGCCAACAACATCTGGTGGTGCTGGCATCCTCAGGCGGTGGACCTTTTCACCCGGATCAACTCCTACCTCTGGCGGGAACTTTCGGGCAACGCCAAGACCTATCTGCGCCGGGTCTCCCAGCAGAGACTCGAGGAGCTTTCGCATGACCACGGGTATCTGCGGCTGCTCCACGCCGTGCGCAGCGAATTCGAGAAACAGGTCCCGGCGGAAGACAACTTCCCCGCCCGGAGCATCGCCTACTTTTCGCTGGAATTCGGGATCCATGAGAGTATTCCCATCTTTTCCGGCGGTCTGGGCGTACTGGCCGGCGACCACCTCAAGGCCGCCAGCGACCTGAAACTGCCCCTCGCCGGCGTGGGACTGCTCTACCGCCAGGGCTATTTCCGTCAGGTGCTGGACCGTTCCGGCTACCAGACCGAGCACTATCCCGTTTCCGAGATCCACGACCTGCCCATCCGCCGGGCCAAGGACGCTTCGGGCAAGGAGATCACCATTTCGGTGCCCCTCATCGACCGGCAGCTCTATGCCGCCGTGTGGATCCTGCCCATCGGCAACGTGCCGCTGGTGCTGCTCGACGCCGAGATCCCCGAGAATCCCCCCGAGCTCCGCTCCATCACCTGGCGGCTCTACGGCGGCGACAAGACCATGCGGCTCCGGCAGGAGTTGCTCCTCGGCATCGGCGGCATCAAGGCCCTGCTGGCTCTGGGGTGCGAACCCCAGGTCTGCCACATGAACGAGGGCCACGCGGGCTTCCTGTCGCTGGCCCGCATCGCCCATCTGGTCAGGGACCGGGGATACGAGCCCAACGTGGCGCTGGAAACGGTCTGGCGCTCCAACGTCTTCACCACCCACACCCCCGTTCCCGCCGGGAACGAGGTCTTCCCCATCGATCTGATCCGGCCCTACATCAACACCCTGGCCGCCGAGGCCGGGCTGGACCCGAACCGCATCATCAACTGGGGCATCGCCATCGGCGAACGGGACCGTTCCCAGGAGATCTCCATGACCATCTTCGGTCTCCGTCTGGCGGCCAACTACTGCAACGGCGTGAGCAAACTCCACGGCGAAGTGGCCCGCTCCATGTGGAAGCACCTCTGGCCTCAGCGTTCCGTGGCCGAGATCCCCATCCGGCACATCACCAACGGCGTCCACATCCGCTCCTGGGTGTCGGCCCGTCTCGGCGTCCTCTTCGACCAGTATCTGCCTCCCCGCTGGGCGGAAAATCCCAGCGCGGCCAACTTTTCCGAAATGGTCCAGGGGATCCCCGACGAAGAGCTCTGGATGGCCCACGAACTCTGCCGCCAGTCTCTGATCCGCCGTTCCAGACGGTGGATGCAGTACAGTCTCCGGGGCATGGACAGCCGGGGCGACAAACTTTCCCAGATCCTCCAGCCCGACGTGCTGACCGTCGGCTTCGCCCGCCGTTTCGCCACCTACAAGCGGGGCACTCTGCTGCTCCGGGACCGGGAGCGGCTTCTCACGCTGCTCCGGGACACCCGGCACCCGATCCAGTTCATCTTCGCGGGCAAGGCCCACCCCGCGGACGAAGGGGGCAAACAGCTCATCCGCGACCTGATCCAGTTCGCCCGCGAGGAAAAGGTCCAGGACAAGTTCATCTTCCTGGAAAACTACGACATCGGCATGGCCCGCGCCCTCGTGCAGGGCGTGGACGTGTGGCTCAACACTCCCCGCCGGCCCCAGGAGGCCAGCGGCACTTCGGGGATGAAGGCCGCCATCAACGGCGTCATCAACTGCAGCATCCTGGACGGCTGGTGGGCCGAAGGCTACAACGGCAGGAACGGCTGGGCCATCGGCGGCAACGAATTCTACAACTCCGACGACGACCGGGACAATTTCGAGTGCCGGAACCTGCTGGATCTCCTTGAAAACGAGATCATCCCCTGCTTCTACGAGCGGACCGAGGGGGAACTCCCCACCCGCTGGATCGCCCGGATGAAGGAATCCATCATCACCGGACTGGGCCGTTTTTCCAGCACCCGCATGGTGCAGGAGTACGACCGGGATTTCTACCGCCCCGCCGTGGAGAACTACAAACTGCTCACCGCCGACAACGCCGCAAGGGCTCGGGAACTGGTGGGCATCAAGAACAAGCTCAACGACAACTTTTCCAACGGCAAACTCAGCATCTCCTTCCCCGAGGTGGTGGGCGGAAAACTGGAAAATATCCACGTGGGCGACAGCTTCAAGGTGCGGACCTGGGTCCATCTGGGCGACCTGCAGCCTTCCGACGTCGAAGTGGATGCCTATTACGGCACCGTCGACGCCCACAACGAAATGATCGCCAGCAGTTCCGAACCCATGGTCATGGCCGAAAATCAGGGCAACGGCAACTACGTCTACGAGTGTACCGTGGAGTGCCGTCAGGCCGGACGTTTCGGCCTCACCGCCCGGATCAAGGCCGGCGGCACGGCGTGGGACAACAGCATCCCCAGCTTCATGTGCTGGCCCGTCCAGAAGTGAAGGTATCCCGACCATGAAAAAGAAAAAACGTTCTCCCAGGATCCTGGTGGTGACACCCGAGATCACCTCCCTGCCTCCCGGTATGGGCAATATGGCCGACCGGCTCCGGGCCAAGGCGGGGGGGCTGGCGGACGTTTCCGCTTCATTGGTCGGGGCCCTCTTCCGGCAGGGGGCGGACGTCCACGTGGCTCTGCCCCACTACCGCCGGATGTTCCACGTGGACCTGGGCAACATGGTCAGCGCCGAGGTCCGGGCCTACATGATGCACTTCAACAACAGCTCCCGGATCCATCTGGCCGAGGACCGGATCTTCTATTACCGCGACTCCGTCTACAGCAACTACGCTCAGGACGGGTTCAAGCAGGCCGTGGCCTTCCAGCGCGAGGTGCTCAACAACATCATCCCCGCGGTGAAGCCCGACCTCATCCACTGCAACGACTGGATGACGGGGCTCATCCCCGGAGCCGCGCGGCGCATGGGGATCCCCTGCCTCTTCACCATCCATAACATCCACACCTACAAGGTGACGCTGGAAAGCATCGAGGACCGGGGACTGGACACCGCGCCCTTCTGGCGGAACCTCTACTACGAGCGGCCCCCCGTGAACTACGAGGAAACCCGCAGCACCAACCCGGTGGACCTGCTCACCAGCGGCATCTTCGGCGCCCACTTCATCAACACCGTGAGCCCCACCTTCCTCAAGGAGATCGTGGACGGCTGTCACGATTTCATCGAGCCCCATATCCGCAGCGAGATCGCCGCGAAGTACCATGCGGGCTGTGCGGGGGGCATTCTCAATTCACCCGACGAATCGGAAAATCCCGAGACCGACGCCGCCCTCGTCGCCCGCTACACGCCGGAAAATCATCTGACCGGCAAACGGGCCAACAAGATCGCCTTCCAGGAACGGACCGGGCTCATCGTCGACCAGCATGCGCCGCTTTTCTTCTGGCCCAACCGGCTGGACCCGGTGCAGAAGGGTTGTCAGCTTCTGGCCGAGATCATGTACGACGTGATCCACCGCTACTACGACCGGAACCTTCAGATCGCCATCGTGGCCAACGGCGCCCACCAGAAGGTGTTCCGGGACATCGTCGCCTTTCACGACTTCTACGACCGGGTGACGGTGTGCGATTTCGACGAGAATCTCTCTCATCTGGCCTATGCGGCCTCGGATTTCGTCCTCATGCCGTCCCGGTTCGAGCCCTGCGGGCTGCCCCAGATGATCTCCCAGTACTACGGCAGTCTGCCCGTGGTCCGGGACACCGGCGGGCTCCACGACACCGTGGAGCACTTCGACTTCGACCGGAAGACGGGCAACGGCTTCGTTTTCCGGGACTACGACGCCAACGGGCTCCGCTGGGCCATCGACGAGGCCATGCGTTTTCACGCCCTGCCCGAAGAGGTCCGGCAGGAGGCGGTCGCCCGCGTCATGCGCGAAGCCAAACTCCGCTTCAATCACGACGTGACCGCCCAGCACTACATCGATATCTACGAATCCATGCTGGAGCGGCCTCTCCTCTGAAAAGTCCCCCTTCCGGGGAAAAGAAAAAGGCGGGAAACGCGAATCGCGCTTCCCGCCTTTTCGTTGCCGTCGAAGAGGCTTACTTGCGGAGTTTTTCCGCCCACTCGGCGAGGAGCTTGGCAGCCGTTTCGCGGCCGCCCACGCCGAAGGCGATGGCCGCCGCCACGCAGACGGCTCCCAGGATCAGCGTGAAGGCGATCTGCGCGATGGCGCCGCCGATGCCCAGATTGCCGATGGCCATGGCCGCGGTGAAGACGATGACGCACACCCGGACCAGACCGGTCAGCAGCGCGCTGCACTTGCCTTCGAGGGCGTCAGCCGCCGCATTGGCCAGCCAGACGCCGATGAGCAGGACGGCGATGCTGAGCAGGATGTTCCCGCCGAAGGCGGCGAAGGACCGCAGCAGCAGAGCCAGCTGGCTGAACCCGAGGATCTCGCAGGCGCTGAGGGCCGCGAGGTAGATGATGACCACGAAGGTGAGTTTCCCCACGGCCACCGAGGGGGTCTGGCCGTTTTCGTCCTTGCTGTGCAGCATGCCGTTGATGAGGCGGTTGAAGCCCAGGGCCGCCACCAGCTCCGACACCAGCGCGGAAACGAAACTCCCGGCCAGCACGGCGGCGAAGATCAGCAGGGCCGCGCCGATGATGTCTCCCGTGGCATTGAGCAGCTTGTTGAAGAAGCCCGTCACCGAATCGGAAAGGGCGTTGATCTTGAGGGCGGTCAGCGAGGAGATCACCACCGGGATCGCCACCAGGACGTAACTTACCACACCGGCCATGGCGGCGATGCCGCCGTTGCCGAACAGCTTGGAGACCCCGATCTTTTCGCCGAAAGCATCGAGGCGGGTGATGACCACCAGCCCGGCCACCGCCCGGCGGATGACCCCGGCCACCCACAGACCGACCAGCAGGATCGCCCCGGCCGCCGCCAGATTGGGCAGGTAGGTCAGGACCTTGGCGAACATGGACTGCAGAGGTTCGGTGATGCCGTAGATTTTGAGGGAATTGAGAATGGCGGGCAGGAAGAAGAGGAACACCGTGTAATAGACGGTCGAGGCCACATAGTCGGCGGCTTCTTCCGGCGTTTTCCGGATCTGGGCCGCCAGCCGTTCATGGAGCCGGCCTCTCAGGACGGCCGCGCGGGTCAGAGCCCGCAGGATCCCGGCGACGATCCAAGCGATGACCGCCAGAAGCAGCGCGCCGGCGATATTGGGCACGTACTTGGCCACGGTCCCCACGAAGTCCTGCAGAGGCGCCGCCGCCGCGTCCAGCTTGAGGATGGAAAAGCATCCCAGCACGGTGAAGAGCATGATGATGACGTAGATCACCTTGCCCGCCACGCTGTCCGCCTGATCCATGGGGGCGGGGGTGCCGTCCGGCAGCCGGGAGTTGTCGGGCGAAATCGTCCGGACCAGTTTGGAGACCTTCCGGGCCAGGACCGACGCGATGAGCCAGCCGGCCAGCAGCAGAAGAAGCGCGCCGACCACAGCCAGCAGATGGCTGTCGAGAATGATTTGCCAGATTTGTTCGAAGAAGTTTTCCATGCACATGCCTCCTTGTTTTGACGGGTTGAAAAGGATACGCGGGATCCTCCCGTTCGGCCGGAATCCCCGTCCCTGCGGCTAATATAATCTTTCTTGAGTATTTTTTCAAGGCTTTTCCGCGCCGGCGGAGCCTTTTTCGGGAAAAAAAGTGCTTTCGGCTTGTATTCCGGGGCAAAATGTGGTAAATTATGACTTGGACATCGCTAACTTCAAGCAGAAAGACAACAAAATGATCCAACATCTCGCTATCATCATGGACGGCAACGGCCGCTGGGCCGAACAGCGCGGCCTTTCGCGCAGCGAAGGACACCGGGCCGGAGCCAGGGCGATCTCCGGGGTCGCCCGGGCGGCTCTGAAGGCGGGGATCCGGTACATGACGGTCTACGCCTTCAGCACGGAAAACTGGAAGCGGCCCAAGGCCGAAGTCACCACCCTCATGGGCCTGATTTCCGAATTCGCGGTGAGCGAGCTCCCCAACATGATGAAGGACGGGGTCCGGCTCCGCACCATCGGCCGCACGAACGACCTGCCCTTCGCCGCCCGGACCGCGCTCCTCAGGACCATCGATCTGACGGCGAAGAACGACAAGCTCATCCTGACCGTCGCCCTCAGCTACGGCGGCCGGGCCGAGATCGTGGACGCCGTCAACCGCATCATCGCGGAAAAGCGCACGGCTCCCGTGACCGAGCAGGACTTCACCTCCTACCTCTATGCCCCGGACATCCCCGATCCCGACCTGCTCATCCGCACCGGCGGGGAAAAGCGGCTGAGCAACTTTCTGCTCTGGGAGCTGTCTTACGCCGAGCTCTACGTGACCGACACCTACTGGCCGGACTTCGATGAGAAGGAACTCCAGAAGGCTTTGGCGAGCTTCGGCGGCCGCAAGCGCCGCTTCGGCGGCCTGAACGAGCAGAATCAGTAAGGAACGAACGGAGGATCGAAATGCCTGTCATCAATTTGACCTCTTCCTTCGGGAACCACCGTACCGCAGTGGAACGTCTGCCTCTCCGGTCGCCCAAGACCGCCTACACCGGCATGATCTATTATTTCGACTACGAATCCATGTCCACCTCGTACCTGGACCTGCCCGGCCACATCGCCGAAACCGACGACGGCCGCCATGCCGCCATGCTCGATCCCGGCGACTGGTACCGGCAGCGGGCGAATCTGATCCGCATCCCCGTCCGTCCCGGCGGCGAGGAGTTCGCCATCCGCCCCGCCGACATCGAGAAGGCCATGACCGGGAAGAAGTGGCTCCCCTGGATGGTCATCAACGCCCTGGGCCGGAAGGACGACGACGGCGAGGCCCGCTATTTCCGCATGACCTATCTCGCCCTCGATACGGTGGACATGCTCATCGACAAGGGCGTGAAGGTCATCATCGGCGACGCCTGGGAAAGCCGCCGTCTGGACGGGGTCTTCACCCGGCTGTTCAGTGCGGGGGTCTGCACGGTGTGCGGTGTGGCCAATCTGCACAGGCTCCCCGATGACCGGGAGTTCTTCGTCACCCTGGGCTTTCTGCCTTATCCCGGCGGCGTGACCCAGATCCCCTGCTCCGTCCTTGCCGAGTACGAGAAATGAATCAGATCACTTCATTGCGCACGGGGAGCGTGGTCAACCGCTTTTCCGGACGGGAGACGGAAAAGGGTTTGATCCTCCCCGTTTCCGGCATCGCCGACGAGGACGCATTCGTTTCGGTCAACGGTGTCCCCGCCGAGGTGACGGGCGGCGCCTTCACGGCGGAGATCCCCGTGACGGATAAGTTCACCGACGTGGTCATGACGGCGGAAAACAACTGCGGAAGGACCACTCACACCGTCCGGATCGTCTACGACAAGGGCTCCTTCAAGCGGTACAACTTCTTTTTCGACGACAACAGCTTTTTCTGGACCGAGATCGTCAGGAAGAGACCGGCGTCCCTTTTCGACCAGTTCTATCTGGCCTTCCTGCGCCGGATGCACGAAAAGTACGGAACGAAGTTCACCCTCAACCTCTTCTACCGCAACGACCACGACTTCTGCGAACTGAAAAGTTTTCCCGACTGCTACAAGGGGGAGTTTCAGGACAATGCGGACTGGCTGCGGCTTTCGTGGCACGCCTATTCGGAGTTCCCCGACCGCCCCTATCAGAACGCCCCCGCCGAAAAGGTGGCCGCGGACTATGACCTCATCCGTGAGGAGGTCTGCCGCTTCGCCGGGGAAGAGAGCTTCATCCCCCCGGTGGCCGCCCACTGGTCCATGCTCCGGCCCGACGGCATGGCGGAGCTGGTGAAACGGGGCGTCCGGGTCATGGTGGCCCAGTTCCTCAACCCCAAGACCTCTCTCACCGAGAAGCAGGCCGAAGCCCATCTCTGCGACATCAATTACTTCGTCAATCTCAGGGAGTGCCTCTATCTGGCGCGGAAGAAGATGCTCTACGATTTCGCCGAAAAGGTCCTCTTCCTCAAGGGGACGCTCATCTGCAACTACTGGACGCCCGAGCAGATCGTCAGGATCATCGACGAGGAATCTTCTCAGGCGGGTTTCACGGACATCCTGAGTCTGGAGACCCACGAGCAGTATACCTTCCCGCATTATTTCAACTACCTGCCCGACCACATGGAGCGGATCGAAACGGCTATCCGCCGGGCGACGGAACTGGGTTACGCCCCCGTCTGGTTCGCCGAAGGATTTCTCGGCAACACCGCCCGGGGACGGTAGAGATCCCTCTTTCGGGACAAAAAAATCCGGGACCTTTTCAGGGTCCCGGAATTTTTTTCCCTCGGCAGCCGGTCATCTGTTGTCGTCGTAACACCGGTAATAGAAGATGCCTGCCTTGTGGACGGACCAGGGATTTCCGGAGTGGACCGCTCCGATCATGTAGGACCGGGCGTAGGAGCCCACGTGGCCGTCCACGTGAACGGTCTGGGTGCTCTTGCCGGCGAAGTGCCCCCAGGTGCAGTTGGTGTAGCTGCCCTCGCCGTTGAGGTTGATGTAGAGGCCGCTGTCGGGCGTATGGTTCCGGACGTCGATGATCCAGGCGCAGCGGGTGGGCTGTTTGATCCGGGACCACAGGAGCTGCTTGGTCGGATAGCCCGACGGATGGGGCCGCTCGACCTTTCCCGTCGCATTGATGGAAATGGTGTAGTCGATCTTGGCTCCCCGGTCTTTGGTGCCGTCGGGGGCGGAATTGCAGGCGAAGACGCCGGGTTTGACGATCCGGTTGAAGGAGTTGGGCGTCAGGCTGATCTTGATATAGGAGTTCTTGTAATATCCGGCGTAGGGAGCCAGCATGACGAACCAGGCGCCGATGTCCTTGGGGGCGTAGCCAGAGGAGCCCGAAGTGCCGCTGGAGGTGCTCCGGAAGGCGAAGCTGGCGTTGTCGTTGTTGTCTTCGGCGTAGGACTGTGCGAAATGGCCGCAGGATTTCAAATTCGCGGCGCAGCTGGCGTATTTGCCCCGCTCCCGGGCCTGCTGCAATGCGGGCAGCAGCATCGAAGCGAGGATGGCGATGATGGCGATGACCACCAGCAGTTCGATCAGGGTGAAATGACGCGCGGAGGAACCGGCGTCAGTTGCGGATTTGTTTTTCATTATGCAATACCTTTCTGTATTGGGTTGTTTGCTGCTTCGGGGAGGAACTTACTGGTCCTTGCCGAACATCCGGTAATAGAAGATCCCCTCGGTGAAAAGGCTCCAAGGGGAATTGTTGTGGAACCTGCCGATCTGCCCCACGGTGTAAGTGAACACGTGTCCGTCCACGTGCTGAACGGGCACGGAGTTGCCGTGTTTCCAGACCGCTTCGGAAAAGTTGACGCCCGGGTTCAGATTGATGTGCCCGACACCGGCGCTTTTCTTGCGTGCGTCGAAGATCCACGCCGTCCGGGCGGGCTTGAAGATCCGGGACCACTTCAGCTGGTAGGTCGGGTAGCCGGAGGGGTGCCCCTTGACGGAGGCGCCCCGGGCGTTGATCGAAATGGAAAAATCCCGCTTGCAGCCGTAGGTTTTGCTGGTCTGGTCGATCCAGCTGCCGCAGGAAAACGGCCCCGGTTTGGTGTAGGGGACGAAACTCTTTTTGGTCTGGCTCACCCGGTAGAAGTCATACTTCAAGTACCCCGCATAGGGGCTCAGCAGCACGGGCCAGGACCCGATGTCGTGAGTGACGTAGCCGTCGTAATTCGACGTGCCGCTGGAGGTGCTCCGGAAGGCGAAGGGGGCCCAGTCGGTGTTGTCCATGGCGTAGTTGTTGGCGAACATGCCGCAGGATTTCAGATTGTTGGTGCAGTTCATCAGTTTGGCCCGTTCCCGGGCCTGCTGCAATGCGGGCAGCAGCATGGCGGCCAATATGGCGATGATGGCGATGACCACCAGCAGCTCGATCAAGGTGAAGAAACGTTTTTTCATTTTTTTGTTTCCCGTTTTCAAGGAATGATCACATGTTGTAATAGAAGATGCCTTGAATGAAAGCGCTCCAGGGGGAACTGCTGTGAAACTTGCCTATCTGCCCGACACTGTAGGAGAAAACATGACCGTCCACATGCTGGACCGGCACGGATCTGCCGTTCATGTGGGACCAGCGGGCCCCCTCGAAGTTGGTGCCGGGGTTCAGGTTGATGATGCCGGCGCCGCTGGCGCTGGCGGTCCGGACGTCGATGATCCACGCCGTGTTCGAGGGCCGCTTGATTCTGGACCACTTCAGCTGGTAGGTGGGATAACCCGAGGGATGACCTTGAGAAACGTATCCCCTGGCGTTGATGGAAATGGAGTAATCGATCTGGACGCCGATGCTCTTGATGAACGACGCACTCGGCTGCCATGAGGCGCAGGCAAAGGGGCCCCGCGCGGTGTAGGGGGTCATCTTGCTTTTCACCTGGCTCACCCGGTAGAAGTCGAATCTGTTGTATCCGGCGTAAGGCCCGAGAAGCACGGGCCAGGTGCCGATGTCATGGGGCGCAAATCCGGAATAGGAGGAAGTGCCGCTGGAGTTGCTCCGGTAGGCGAAACTGGCCCAGTCTTTGTTGTCTCCCGCGTAGGAGTGGGCGAACATGCCGCAGGACTTGAGGTTGTTGGTGCAGGTCATCACCTTGGCCCGCTCCCGGGCCTGCTGCAAAGCAGGCAGCAGCATGGCGGCGAGGATGGCGATGATGGCGATGACAACCAGAAGCTCGATCAAAGTAAAGGAACGCTTATTCACAGGCTATACCTCGAATCGGTTTGTTACATGGGATAGTAGAAAATGCCCTGAGTGAAGGTCCTTCAGGGATTTTTGTGGGTAAAACATTCCGCACATCAATCTAACCTGAATCTTTCCTCTTAATATAATTGTTGTTCGTTCATTTGTCAAGCAGAGAAATGCTTGACCCTGTGTGAAAAATCA
>Ga0208297_1000313_pt1 | contig 115062 bp, 94 predicted proteins | sample LMS_cellobiose_e_FD_187367 | JGI IMG/M metagenome (GOLD analysis project Ga0208297, IMG submission 187367) | Rumen-fistulated moose microbial communities from Alaska, USA - LMS_cellobiose_enrichment (SPAdes) (version 2) | ecosystem: Host-associated > Mammals > Digestive system > Stomach > Rumen...
GACCGCGCACCGATGCTTGGCGCACGCTGACGCGGGAGACGACCGCAAGCGGTAATGCCGACCGCGCACCGATGCTTGGCGCACGCTGACGCGGGAGACGACCGCAAGCGGTAAAACCGCACCGGCGGGTGGCACACGCCGACGCGGGATATTACCGCAAGCGGTAAAACCGCGACCGCGAATCGGTACGGCGTCAAATTGCCCCATCAGGGCCGTCCGCAACCACACGCTTCGTGCGCGGCGGCCCGCCTTGACCGAACCTCATCCAACCATGACGGGATAAAATATGCACAAGGTAAAGTACGGACTCTTTTTCGACAACCATACCCAGATGGAAAATCCGGATGTCGGGAAGAACTTCGATCCCGAATATTTCACCGACCAGCTTTTATCCTGCGGCGTGGATTATCTGGGCTTCCACGCCCGGTGCAACGTCGGCATGGCGTACTACGACACCGCGATCGGGATCCGGCATCCGGATCGAACTCCCGCCCTTCGAGGGGTGCGCGGTGGTGACGCTGGACTGCAAAGGATGAGGCGATGAGCGGAACGCTTTGGGCGATCTTGAGCGGCGTCTGCACCGGCGTCGGCGGCTTATCCTACCGCTATGCGGCGGAGGGACGGGTGCCGACCATCCAGTTGAACGCCGGGCTGGGGATATGCGGGTGTCTCCTGTTCGCCATGCTGGGAGGCGATCAGTGGGCGGAGTTTTCGCCCGTCGCCTGCCTGCTCGGACTGGCGGGAGGAGTTTCCCAATACGCCGCGATCCGGCTGCTGCGGTGGACGATGCGGCGCGGTCCCCTCGCCCCGGCGTGGTGCGCGATGTCGCTGGGCGGCTTCGTGCCGGTGATCGTCTGCGCGTTCCTCTTCATGGGCGAACGACCGAGCCGGCTCCAATGGCTGGCGCTGCTGTTCACCTGCGCGGCGGTCGGCGCCGCCGCGGGGCAAGGCAAGGTCAACGCCGGAACCGGCGGCATCACCCGCCGGGGAATGGCAGTCTACGGCGCGATGCTGGTGCTGCTGATGGTGCTGGCGGGCGGGGTCAACGTGATACTGAAATACGCCGCCGCGGGTCCGCTGCTGCAGGCGCAGGGCAAGATACTGATGTGCTTCGTGTACGTCGGGATGGCGGCGGCGTGCGGCGCGGATCTGACCCTGCGCCGCGGGTGGGTCGTCAACCGTCATGCGCTGATCGGCGGCGGCGTCTGCGCGGCGGCGGCGCTGGGATCATATCTGATAATACTTTCCATCATGGATCTGCCGTCGATACGGATCTTCGCACTCAACAGCACCGCGTCGATCCTGACGGTGGCGCTGGGAACCGCAGTGCGGTTCCGGGAAAAACCGGATCTCGGGTGGTATATGGTGGTGGTTTTTTCGATCGCGGCGGTCATTCTGAACCGCTGAGCGCAATAAAATCTTCGAGGTGTGTTTATGGAAAAAGACGCAAACTTGCGGAGGGAACTTCGCGCATTTAACGGCGGGGACGGCGGTCGGGGCTGCCCCGACGCCGAAATATCGGGGAAAAAATGGTATCAGCGCTCGCTGCGCCGTCTGCTGGTGGATATGCACATCCCCGACCGGAGCGACGAAATGCTCCGCGATTTCTCCCCGGAAAACTACGCCGACATGATGGCGCTCGCCGAGGTCGACACCGCCGAGATCTACGCCGGTTCCTGCCTCGGACTCTGCTACTGGCCGACGGAGGTCGGGTTCCGCCATCGCTGCCTCCACGGGCGCGACCTCCTCGGCGAGACCGTCGAGGCATGCCGCAGGCGCGGGCTCAACATCCAGATCTACTTCAACTTCTGGAGCCGCGCCGCCTATGACGCCCATCCGGAGTGGCGGATCGTCCTCTACGACGGCAAGGGGACCTGCGAACACACCAAATCGCGCTTCGGTCAGTGCTGCCACAACACCGGATATCGGGAGTTCTTCATGCGCCAGTTCGCCGAGATCGTCGAACGCTACGAGTGCAGCGGTTACTGGATCGACATGATGGGGCTGCTTCACTACTGCTACTGCCCCGCCTGCGAGGATCGTTTCCGCCGCGAAACGGGCTATCCCGCCATTCCCCGCCGCCCGGATTGGAACGACCCGGTCTGGCTCGCCTACGAGCAATGCCGCGCCAACTGGCTCTCGGAATTCGTGGAGGAGATCGCCGCCACCGTCAAAAGCCGCGCTCCGGAGCGGACGGTCTCGATGCAGAGCGCCGGCGCCCTGCACTTCTGCGGCGGCGGAGCGCGGGAGCGCTTCTTTCAGGCGAACGAGTTTCTCGCCGGGGATTTCACCGGCAGCCGGATCGAACAGTCGATGATCTGCAAACTCTTCGCCGCGATCTCCGGACACCGCCCCATCGAATTCATGACTCCGCGCTGCGAAACGCTGGAACACCACACCGCCACGCGGCGCTTCGGCAATCTGCTGATGCGCTCTTACGCGGCGGTGGCGAATCAGGCCTCATTCACGCTGATCGACGCCATTGATCCGCGCGGCACGCTGGACCGGCGCTTCTACGAACTCGCGCGACGGGTCAACAGTTCCTACGCCCGGTTCGAGAAGTACATCGACGCCGACTCGCATCCCGTCTGCGACCTCGCCATCTACCACAGCCCCGAATCGCTGGTCGATCTGGACGGACGCTTTCCCGAGATGGCGGACCTTGAGAACTGCTCCCGCTCCACCAGACCGTTCATGCGCACCCGCATGAACCTCACGCGGACATTGATGGGCGCGCATCTCATGTTCACTTTCGTCGGCGGCGACCGTCCGGAGCGCTGGAAAGGCGTGCCGGTGATCTTCCTCAGCGACTGCGCGTTCCTCTCGGAGGAAGAATGTAAGCGTTTGGAAGAGTTTGTCCGCTCCGGCGGCAAACTTTTCGCCACGCTGCGCACGTCGCTTTACGACCGGACGACCGGCATCCGCGGGGACTTCCGACTGGCGGAACTCTTCGGCGTCCACTTCGCCGGCGCGTTCACCGAACACCCGTCGTACCTCGCCCCGGCGCGGGAGGACGCCATCCCCGGGACCACCCGGGACTACCCCGTGATGCTCAACGGAGTACAGGCCCGGATCACCGCCGGACCCGAGGCGGAGGTACTCGGCACGCTGACCATGCCGAGTTCGCGCTCCGACGACATATCCGACTTCAGTTCCGCGATCAGCGACCCGCCGATGATCGCCACCGGAGCCCCCGCGATGGTGCGGCATAAATACGGTCGGGGCGAGGTAGTGTACGTCGCCGGAATGCTCGAAGAGGTCGAGGTGGACTACCACCGCGAAATCGTGGCGGAACTGCTGAAACGCATGCTCGACCGCCCGGTCGTCGAAACCGACGCTCCACCCTGCGTGGAGTGTACGCTGTTCGACCAGCCGGAGCGGCGGCGGCTCGTGTTTTCGTGTCTGAACCTGCCGGCCGAACTCCCGGTGCTGCCGATCCGGGATACGGAGTACCGGGTGCGTGTCCCCGAGGGCAAACGCGTCGGCAAAGTGCTCGCCGCACCGGGGGACGAGGAGTATCCATTCGAGTTCGCCGACGGGACGGTGACGCTCAAGATCCACGAACTCCGGGAGTTCGCGATGTTCATTTTCTTGTATTGAAAAAAACAGGACAAACATAAAATCAGGAGACTGCGGCAAAACTGCCGGAGAAACGATGTTTATGGAAAAATACGCAACCTTGCGGAGGGAACTCCGCGCATTTCACGGCGAGAACGGCGGTCAGATCTGCACCGACGCCGACCGGCTGGCGCGCACCGCCCGCCGGGTCGAGGCGATGGAGCGCTTCGCGGCGGAACACCCCGACGCGGACGTGTGGACGCTGCGCCGCCGGATCTACGAACTCGTCCGCGAGGACTTCCACCCGATCGTCTTCCCGGATTCGCCCTTCTACGGCGAGATGGGCGGCAACGGCGGCTGGAACCACTCCGGGATCGGCTACTGGCTCTACAAACACAACCGCGACCGGGTGCTCAAAGACCCGCGGCCGGAGGTCTGGGACCTCTTCAAAGCGCGGCAGGCGCAGCGCTTCTACCTCTGCTGCGGACCGTTCTACGACGAGGGGCACGACTCCAATCCCTACCGGTATGTGCTGGAAAAGGGCTTCCGCGGGATCCGGGACGAGGCGCTGGCGGCGCTCGCCAAGTGCCGCACCGCCGCCGAACGCGCGTTCGTCGAGACCGCCCTCGCCGGGCTGGAAACGGTGCGTGTCATCTCGAACCGCTACGCCGAGGAGGCGCAGCGCCGCCTCGCCGCAGACGACCTCACCGCCGATCAGCGCGCCTGCCTCGGCCGGATCGCCGCCTCCGCCCCGGTCGCTCCGTGGGAGCCGCCGCGGACCTTCTACGAAGCCCTGAACACCATCTGGTTCGTGCGCGAAGTGCTGGGCGAACTCGACGGGCTGGCGGTCAATTCGCTGGGGCGTCCCGACGCGTGGCTGATCGACTACTACCGCGCCGACCTCCGGAGCGGCCGGCTCACCGCGGAGGAGGCGCACGACCTCGTCTGCCGCTTTCTGATCCTCGGCGACTCGGTGTACGACCGGGAGTCCAAGGTGTTCAAGTACGGCGACCACGAACACGAGATCGCCATGACGCTCGGCGGCTGCGACGAACAGGGCAACGAGGTGTATAACGAAGTCACCGAACTGTTCCTCCGGGTGCATCGGGAACTGAACCTCATCTACCCCAAGCCGCACTGCCGCTACAATGCGAACTCCTCGCGGGAGTACCTGCGGTCGATCACCGACGACATCGCCCGCGGCCGCGGCGTCTATTCGCTGCTCAACGACGGGACCATCATCCCGGCGCTGGAAAAGAGCGGCAAGCGTCCCGAAGACGCCCGCGACTACTCGTGCACCGGGTGCTGGGACCTCGTCGTGGACGGCCGGGAGGACAACTCTGGCGGCAACTACTTCAGTCTGGCGCGGATACTGGAGGCGACCATCCACGACTCCGACGAAAATCTCGCGGCGTTGAAATACGACTTCCGGCGACTGGACGGCAGCGCCGACTTCGAGGAGGTCCGCGCCCGGCTGATGGGCAACGCCTTGCAGGTCTTCCGCGAACTGCTCGACGCCCAGAGCCGCTACGGTCGGCTGCGCGTCGACGTGGCGCCGACGCCGCTCTTTTCGGCGTGCTCCGCGGACGCGCTCCAAAAGCGGACGGACTTCACGCAGGGGGGGATGCGCTACAATCCGCACGCGGTGTCGCTGTGCTTCTTTGCGAACTTCGTGGATTCGCTGCTGGCGATCCGCGACCTCTGCTTCGAGCGCCGGATCTGCCCGCTCGACGAACTGCTCGGCGCGGTGCGCGCCAACTGGCAGGGCGCGGAGACGCTGCGGCAGGAGGTGCTGCGCGCCCCGCATTGGGGCGACAACCGCCCCGAGACCGTGGCGCTCGCCCGGCGGATCTTCGAGGAGTTCCTCGCGGCGCTCAAGGAGTTCCGCAACGCGCGCGGCGGCGAGTACCAGCTCGGGATGTGGATCTACCGCGAGTTCCGCTTCTGGGGCGAAAAGACCAAAGCCCTCCCCGACGGCCGGCGCGACGGCGACCATCTGGCGCTGAGTCTGGGACCGTCGCACTTCCGCAACGACGGCGGCGTCACGGATATGCTGAAGTGCGTCACCTCGCTCGACCTCACGCGATGCGCGGGCAACACGGTGGTGAACGTCGTGCTCGACCGCTCCGTGGTCACGCCCGACGCGGCGGAGGCGCTGGTGCGCTCGTGCGGGGCGCTGGGGCTGGAACTCCTGCACCTCAACTGCTTCAGCCGTCAGGATCTGCTGGACGCGCAAAAACGGCCCGAAAATTATCCGGCGCTGATGGTGCGGATCTGCGGCTTTTCCGCCAAGTTCACCTCGCTGTCGCCGGAGTGGCAGACCGAAGTCATCAACCGCACCCGCTGGGCATAAACGACATCAGGAGGAAAAAAAGATGAAAGTCCATGCGTTGTTATTGACCGCGATGTTCGCGGCGTCCGCCCTCTTCGGCGCGCCGCCCGCCGCCGCGACGAAAGTGAAATACCCGCGCGTCGAAAGACTCAAGAACGGCGAACAGGTTCGGTTCCACCACGCCCTGCGCCCCCCGTTCGAGGTCAACGGATTCCCGTGGCGTCAACCGGACAGCGACGTGCTGGAACGCCTCCCCGACCACATCCGGCCGCCGCAGGTGGAAAAGGTCGTCATGTGGCTCAAAAAACACACCTCCGGCGGCACGGTGCGCTTCGCCACCGACTCGCCGATCATCGTCTTCAACGCCACGTTCCGCGCCTGCGCCGACTTCGCGCACATGACCCGGCTGAACGAGGCGGGCTTCGACCTCATGCTGGATTGCGGCACCCCCGCCGAAAAACATCTCCGCGTCATCCCCGGCGCCGGACGGCAGGAGATCGACGGCAAGGAGCCGTTCGTCCGGACGGTCCGGATCCCCGGCGAGCGCAAAATGCGCGAGTACACCGTCTTTCTGCCGCTCTACGGCGGGATAAAGTCGCTGGAGATCGGCGTGGCGCCGGGCAGCCGGATCGCCGCCCCGCGCCCTCAGCGGGTCAAACTGCCCATCTGCTTCTACGGTTCCAGCATCACGCAGGGCTGCAGCGCGTCGCGCCCCGCCAACAACTACACGACGCTGCTCTGCCGCGCGGTGGACGCGCCGCAGGTCAACCTGGGATTTTCCGGCAGCGCCCGCGGCGAGGAGGTCATGGCGCGGGCGATCGCGGGGCTGAAACTCGCCGCGTTCGTGCTCGACTACGACCACAACGCCTACAACCCCGAACACCTCCGCAAGACCCACGAACGGTTCTTCCGGATCGTGCGCGAGGCCCAGCCGACGCTGCCCGTCATCATCGTCTCCGGGCCCAAGGAGTCCGACCCCGATTCGCGGCTGCGGCGCGACATCATCAAGGCGACCTACGACCGCGCCGTCGCCGCCGGGGATGAAAACGTCTATTTCGTCGACGGGCTGACCTTCTTCGACGAGGTGCCCCGGAGGTTCGCAACGGTGGACGAAGTGCATCCGACCGACCTCGGCTTTTACCTCATGTACCGAAAGATCCTGCCGGTGCTGAAACGCGCCATCGGGCAGAAATAACTGAAACCAGTGGAGGAAGAACAATCATCATGTCTGAAGCCAAAAAGATCGGCATCTCCGTCGTGGGATGCGGCGAACGGGCGCGCACCGTGGTCGGCCATCTGCTGAAAGATTCGGCGCGGCAGGTCGAAGTCGTCGCGGTATTCGACCCCGACGCCGCCGAAATGGATTTTGCGAAAGAACAGTGGCAGACCCCCGACGCCATGAACTGCGCCGACGAACAACAGGCGATCGGCGCGGCGGGGACACAATGGACGATGGTATTTTCGCCCAACGCGTTCCATCACGATCACGTCATCGCCGCGTTCAAGGCGGGCAAACACGTCTTTTCCGAAAAGCCGCTGGCGACCTCCGTCGAAGACTGCGTGGACATCTACAACGCCTACCGTCAGAGCGGCCGGCTGTTCGCGACCGGCTTCGTGCTGCGCTACTCCCCCGTGTACCGCAAAGTGCGGGAACTGCTCGACTCCGGGGAATTCGGAAGCATCATCTCGATCAACGCCGAGGAGAACATCTCCGCGCGCCACGGCAGTTATATCATGACCAACTGGCGGCGTCACACCGCCATGGCCGGTCCCCACATCCTCGAAAAGTGCTGTCACGACCTCGACCTCATCAACTGGTTCGTCGGTTCCAAGGTGAGCCGGGGAGTCAGTTTCGGCGGCAAGAACTTCTTTCTGCCCGAAAACAACCGTCTACGCGACAAGTATCCGGCGGGCGTATTCGCCGGCTGGCGCGACCCCCACGCCATCGACACCCCGTTCAACGCCGACAACGACCTCATGGACAATCAGGTGTCGCTGTTGGAATACCGCAATCAGGTGCGGGTGCAGTTCCAGTGTACGATGTCCAACGCGATACCGGTCCGGCGAATGTATCTGAGCTGCACGGAGGGAACGATCGAGGTGGAATTGTACAAAAGCGTCGTCCGCTGGCGGCGTATCGGTTCCAAGGAACTCCACGAGGAGTACTTCAACTGCGACGGTCACGGCGGAGGCGATGACGTCATCATGAAGGAACTCTTCGCCACCATGACCACCGGCGTTCCGCCCAAGTGCAGCGGCAGCGAGGGGTTGGAGAGCGCGGTGGTCGCGCTGGGACTCGACACCGCCGCCCACAGCGGACAGGTCTTCGATTTCGAGCCCGTCTGGAAGCGGCTCGGTCGATAGCGGGAGCGGCGCGCGTTACGCCAATTCCGCCTCCAATATAACGGTGCCGTGCGGCGGGATCTTCACCGTCAGCACGGTGCCGCCGGACTCGTCCGGGGCGGTCGCCACCGGCAGCGACGGATCCTCCGTCAGCGCGCGGACCGCCTTAACCGCGCCGCGCACCCGCAGCCGCCCGGTCCGGTACACCGCCCGCCGGTTGCGCGCCAGGATGCGCAGTTTCCCGTCGCTTTGCCGCCACGACCACACCTGAAACGCCCCGTCGCCGCCATCCGCGACGACGGCGGCGTGCGCGTTGAGTTCCGCCGCGAGTCGTGCATAGACGCCGCGGTCGCGCGGCTCCGGCTCCGGGAGCGCGTTCAGCCACGACTCCGGCTCGCCGCGCCTGGCGGAAGCGACAAGTTCCGCCGCCTCCGCAAAGCGCACCCGCCCGCGTTCCCGCACCTCGAAGCGGAAACCGCCGTCGCGCATGACCCCCGCCAGAACGAGCCGCCCCGCGCGGCGTTCGATCAGCCGCCACTCGTCCTCGGGGAAGAACGCGGGGTTGAGGACCGCGAGTGTCATCGCGTTCTCCGGCTCCGCCGCCGCCAGCTGCCCGACCGTCAGTTCGGATACGAGTTCCGCCCCGGCGTGGAGCAGTTCGGTCAACAGCGTGTTGGACGAGGGGAAACGCCGCGCTTCCGGCGCCGCCGCATAGACGGAAAACTCTTCGTCGAAGGCGCGGTCGCTCCACACCGTGTGGAGAGCCGTCGCCGCACCCGCCGCCGGAGTTCCGGAAAAGGCGAGCGTATGCACCGCGTCGATCGTATTCCACTCGCCGGGCGTGAGCCCGTCGCCCAGGCACACCAGCAGACCGTCGGTACAGCGCCGGCCGTTGCGGAATAACTGGTTGAGGGTATAGGACTCCGACCGCATCCACGTCGGCGCGTGGCGAAGCGCGTCGTACTGCTCCATGCCGTCCTTGGTGGCGCCGAGCAGCACGAGCGGCGTATCGGGGAGCATCGCCGCGAGCCGCTGGACCGCCGCGAGCCGCTGATCCAGCGAGTCGGGTTCGATGTCGTTCCACCCCTCGAGTTCGCACACCGCCGCCGACGCCTCGACGATGAAGCCGTCGATGCCGCTCGCCGCCAGCAGCCGGTAATCCACGCCGTAGCGGAAGAGCGCTTCGAAGGGGTCGCGCGTCCAGCAGCTGTTGAGCCGACAGGACAAGCCCGCGGAGTGGAGCGCGGAGGCGACTTTGCGCCAGAAACCTGCGTGGCGGGCGGCGTGAAAACGGCTCCACGCTTCGCGCGCATGGCCGAGTATCCACTCGGCGCGCTCCGGGAGCGGCAGCGGAGGGAGTTCCACGCCGGAAGCGGCGGAAAACTGCGCCGTGAGGTCGTCGGAAAAGTCCCCCGCGCACAGCGCCTTGCGCGGATGCCCGTAACCGTCGCTGCCGTGAAGCCCGGAAAAGCCGTAGTCCCGAAGAAACTCGACCACGCGCCCGGCGAAGAAATCCTCGTACAAACTGCCGTCGGCCAAGTGCTTCAGCAGACAGAAGGTGGAAGAACTCCGGGAGCCGTCGCGGCGCTCGACCAGAAGTTCGGGGTGCCGGTCGATCCACTCCGACGGCCGGCGGCGGACGCCGTGACGCTCCGCCTGATCGGTGGAAACCACGATGTCGAAGAACGACGCGAGGACTTCGATCCCGTGTTTTTTGAGTTCCGCGACCAAGCCGCGCAGTTGAAACGCCGTCCAATCCTGCCGCGACCGCTCCTCGTTGAAGGGGCGCCCGAAGTAGGAGCACTGCAGGTCGCCGAGCGGGAAGTCGTGCTCCAGACCGGCGTGAGCGTGGACGATCTCCGGGCTGAAGAGCAGCAGCGAAACGAAGCGCGGGGGCACCGGCATCCGCGCCAGATACTCCGCGACGCCGTAGTCGGGGAGCGTGTTGTCGAAGCCGATCAGTTCCACCCAGATCCCCTTGACCGGAGATCCGGAAGCGTGTTTTGAGTTCATTCCCGATCCTTTCCGTTCGCCGACCGCCTTCCCCGACACCGGGACCGCCGCGGGGCGGGAGTTGCCGGTTTCACTTGACCGCGGGATTAATATACCGCGTTTTCCCGATAAAAACCACAACCCCGACCGGGAAACGGCGAGCGGCACCGCGGATATGCCGAACCGCAAGGCAAAAAACAACTCAGTTTTGCGAAGCGGCACTTCAGATCAGCGAAGCGGGGATGCATTGCGTATTTTTATTGGGCAGCGGCATAAGTTCCGGGCAGTTGCAGACCAGCGCCCCTTTACCCACCGGGAGTTTGAAACGCGCCAACGCGCCGAAACTTCCGACGTCCTCCGCCTTGGGCGTCGCGGTTTTCTTGAATTCCACCGGGTGAACGCAGTCGGGAGTTGAGATCAGCAGGTCGATTTCGCGCATCTCCTTGTCGCGGTAAAAGGAAAGCGGCGCGTTCTCGATCCCGGAATTCCAGTAGCTCTTCAATATTTCGGATATGCACCAACTTTCAAAGAAAGCGCCGCTCATCGCGCCGACTTCGAGCGTTTCCGGCGTCGGCCATCGGGTCAGATATGCGCACAGCCCGGTATCGAGCAGGTAAAGTTTCGGCGTCTTCACCAGCCGCGAGGTCAAACTTGCCGCATAAGGCGGCAGCAGATAAGCGATCCGCGACGACGTCAATATGGCGAGCCAGCTCTGCGCGGTTTTGACGTCTATCCCTGCGTCCCGGGCAAGTTCGCTGCAGTTGAGCAGCTGCCCGGTCCGGGCGGCGCAGGAGCACAGGAATTTGTAGAAACGGTCCAAATCGTGGACGCGGGTCAAATTGCGGATGTCCCGCTCAAGATAAGTGCTTATATAACTGGAATAGAAAAGGTCGCGTTCCTGCGGCGAAGCGTTGACGACCTCGGGGTAACAACCGTTCCAGATGCGGCGGAAGAGTTCATGTCCGCCCGCGCCGACGGTGCGATCGAAGTTCCGGTCGGGGGTGAACGGAACGTTCCGTTCATTCGCCAGTTCGGTTTGGGAAAGCCCCGACAGTTCGAAGATGCCGATCCGCCCGGCGAGGGATTCGGCCACGCCCTTCATCAACGGGAAGCGCTGCGATCCGGCCAGCCAGTACATCCCCTTGGCGCGTTCCGGGGCGCGGAACCGCTGCTCGTCGATGGCGATCTTGATGTGATCAAGCAACCTCGGAACGTACTGGATCTCATCGATAAGCACCGGCGGAGCAAATCGTTCGAGGAAACTGCGGGGATCTTCCGCGGCGAGCATCCGAAGCGCGGCATCGTCCAGCGTCACATATTTGCGTTCCGCCTCGGCCATGCGCCGCAGCAGGGTGGTCTTGCCCACCTGCCGCGGCCCGGTCAGCAGTATCGCCGGGAAGAACGAACTGGCGGCGCTTATCACGTCGGTCAAATGTCTGGAAATATACATACCGCACCTCCCGGCTGCATTGGGTTTCAATTCCAATATAGCCGCATTTCATTTTTTTTCAAGCGGTGCAAAAAAAAAATTCGGACAATGGGCACGCGCTTCGGATCGCGGGCGAAGGAGTTGCATACACGACCGAGCGAACGACGAGCAAGGCGCGAGATATGCCGAACCGCAATGCAAAAAAGTGGTGCGCGGCGCGGGACTTGACAAGGCGGCACGCGCGAAGCGCGAAAAGCCGCCGCAGAGCCGTGCCGAAGGCGCGGCACAAGCCCATTGGGGCGCAGAGCCGTGCCGAAAGCGCGGCACAAGCCCATTGGGGCGCAGAGCCGTGCCGAAGGCGCGGCACAAGCCCATTGGGGCGCAGAGCCGTGCCGAAAGCGCGGCACAAGCCCATTGGGGCGCAGAGCCGTGCCGAAGGCGCGGCAACCCTAAAAAAGTCTGCGACGAGAAACAGGACCTAAAAACAAACAGGGTTTGTTTTTAGGGAGTGGTGCGCGGCGCGGGACTTGAACCCGCAAGCCTTGCGGCGAAGGAACCTAAATCCTTTGCGTTTGCCAATTTCGCCAGCCGCGCTTGGGTCAGGTGGATAAAATACTCCGCGGAAGAGTTTTTTTCAACCGGAAGAGCGCTTTTTACACCGCTCCGACGGATTTGCGTCATCGGCCGCGGGCGGGGCGGTAGCGCTGGTCGTCGCCGCGCACGATGTGGAATTTGAGTTCGAGCGTCATCAGCACCGAGAGCAGCGTTCCCGTATCCAATCCGGTGGCGTCGCGCAGTTGTTCGAGGTCGGCCTCGCCGGCAACGCGGAGCACGTTCATCACGGCCGTCTCGGCCGGGGGCGCGGAGGCGGGCAGTTCGTCGACGCCGAAGCCGGGCAGTTCCGGTTCGGTCGCGTGGCCGAAGCCGAGCGCCTCGGCGACGTCCTGAAAGTTCTCGATCAGTCCGGCGCCCTCCTTGATAAGGCGGTGGCACCCCTGCGCCTGAGCGTTGTCGGCGTGTCCGGGGACGGCGAAGACCTCGCGGCCGAGTTCGGCGGCCTGCCGGGCGGTGATCAAAGCGCCGCTCTGAAGCCCCGCCTCGGTGACGATCACGGCGCGGCCGAGGGCGGCGACGATGCGGTTGCGGCGCGGGAAGTTCGTGCGGTGGATCGGGAAGTTCAGCGGGAACTCGCTGACGACCGCGCCGCCGCAGTCGATCATGCGGCGGGCGAGTTCGAGATTATCCTGCGGGTAAAAGTGGTTCAGCCCGGCGCCGATGACGCCGATGGTGGGGCAGCCGAGTTTGACCGCCGCTTCGTGGGCGAGGGTGTCGGCGCCGAGGGCGAGTCCGGAGACGACGCCGAAGCCCGCGGCGGCGGCATCGGCGGCGATGGAACTCGTCATCCGCGCACCGTAGGAGGAGAGCCGACGGCTGCCGACCACGGCGACGAGCGGCATTCCCTCCTCCGGGAGCCGTCCGCGCCAGTAGAGGCACAGCGGCGGGTCGTACAGGTCGCGGAGCACGGCGGGGTACTCGGGGTCGTGCAAGGTGAAGATGCGGATGCCCGCCTTTTCGGCGGCGGTGAGTTCGGCGGCGACTTCGCGTTCCGCGTCGAAGGCGGCGAGGCTTTCCGCGAGGGCGGCGCCGATGCGCGGGACTCCGCGCGCCGCGGCGGCGGAGATGGGGAAGATCGCCTCCGCCGAGCCGAAGTGACCGACCAGCGACTGGTAGCGGGCGAAGCCGATCCCGGGGATCAGATTCAGCGCGATGCAGCACTCGCGGGCGGTCATGCGCAGACCTCGCATAGCAAGGCGGCGATCCGTTCGGGCGGCACGTCGGAGACCTGACGGACCTTGCCGAGGGCTTCGGGGAGGATCAGCACCACCTTGCCGTCGCGGGCTTTTTTGTCGCCCCGCATCGCCTCGAAGCAGGCGCCGGGGTCGATCCCGGCGGGGACGCGCGTCGGCAGTTCGAGGGCGCGGAGCAGCGCCAGCTGGCGCGCCGCGAGTTCTTCCCCGCAGATGCCGAGCCGGACCGCGAGTTTCGCCGCCAGCACCATGCCGATGGCGACGCCTTCGCCGTGGGCGAGGCGGAAACCGCTCAAAAGTTCCAGCGCGTGGCCGAAGGTGTGCCCGTAGTTCAGAAACGCGCGGCAGCCGTGTTCGTGGGCGTCGGCGGCGACGATGGCGCTTTTGACGCGGCAGCAGCGCAGGATGATGTCGGCGTACAGTTTTTCGGGCAGCGGCGTCGAGTAGAGGCGTTCCGCGTTCTCTTCGAGAAGTTCGAACAACGCCGCGTCGCCGAGGACGGCGGTCTTGACGACCTCGGCCAAACCGTTGGCGAGTTCGCGTTTCGGCAGCGTGCCGAGCAGTCGCGGCTCGATCACCACCCGGCACGGCTGGTGAAACGCGCCGACGAGGTTTTTGCCTTCGGGCAGGTCGATCGCGGTCTTGCCGCCGACGCTGGAATCGACCATCGCCAGCAGCGTGGTCGGGATCTGCATCACCTTGACGCCGCGCAGGTAGATCGCAGCGGCGAATCCGGTGAGGTCGCCGGTGACGCCGCCGCCCAGCGCCACGAAGGTCGCGCCGCGGTCGAGTTTCAGATCCGCCGCCCGGCGGCAGATCGAGAGCAGGGTGTCGGCGTTCTTGGACGCCTCGCCCGCGGGAAAGACCACCGTCGCCGCGGGGGCGAGCAACCGCTCCGCCCACTCGCGGTGGAGTTGCGCCACATTGGAGTCGCAGACGAGCAGTTTCCTGCCGGGCAGCGCCAGCGCCGTTTCCAAATTTTCCGGGGCGGTCAGGATATCGTAGTTGCCGCCCGCGCAGTCGATATGCAGTTTTTCCATCGTGTCGCCTCCGTGTTCGTGTATAGCGGCGCCGTTACCTCGCCGGAGCGTCCGGCAGGAAGGCGTAGAAGCGCGCCCCCGCCTCGCGGGCGGTCCGCCACACCCCGGTCGCCTCCCCTTTCGGCGCGACGCCGTAGAGGAGCCGCCCCGAATAAACGATCCCCGCCGCATCCGCGCGGCGCAGGTTGAACCACGGATTCAGACTCAGCGTATCGATCCCCCCCGCGTGCAGCGCTCCGGTCAGCGCGGCGAGACGGGTCTCGGGCGCGGGCGGCAGCGCGAGCAGGAACGACTCCCCCGCCGGAGGCGCTTCCACCGGACGCAGACGGTACTCCACGGCGGCGAAGCCGTTGAGTTCCTGCCCCGTCCCGCGCACGGCGAGCCGCCGCTCCGCTTCGGAGCCGCGGGCGTCGAGACCGTTGATCCGCCCCGGAGCGACGCCGAGGCACCACAGACTGCGCATTCCGGGGGCGGTGTTCATCAACCGCGCGTAGTGGTCGTCGACCGCCTCGGGGTGGTTGTTCCACATCAGCGGATACCCGGCGGCGGCGGGATAGACGGTGAAACAGTTTTCGGGCATCGCCCGCCCGGCGCGGAACCACCCCCAGTAATCGACGACCTGCCACTTGGGGCGCTGCTGGTAAAAGCCCAGCGCGGCGAGCGCCGCCGTGGCGACGATCAGGATCCGCGCGAGTTTGCGGTTGCCGCGGATCCGGGCGGCGGTGAACAGAACGTGCGCGCCCCGGGAACAGCCGAGCGCGACGATCACCGAGAGCGGCAGATACACCCGCGACGGCCCCGCCCCCACGAACGCGGCGGAGCCGAGGATCAGCGCGGTGCAGAACAACAGCAGCAGTCCCCGCCGCCGGTCGCACCCGGCGAAGACGATGAGGAACGGCAGTATGCCGAAGGAGATGTAGTCGATCAGCGTGACGGCGATGAAGCCGCCCCACTCGGTCAGGTCGGCGAGGCGGACGCCCCAGCTCTGGGCGCGGCGCAGCGCGGAGTAGTTCCACGCGAGGTAGCCGACGACCAGCGCGGCGGCGATCCCGGCGGCGAGCATCACGGAGGGCGCCGGGCGTTCGCGGCGGTAGATGCGGCCGCAGAGCGTCACCGCGACGAGGAAGATCGGCGCGCTCGGCAGCGACAGCACCGCGCCGACGGCGCCGACCACCATCGCCGCTTCGGGGAGCCAGCGACCGGGCAGAAAGCGGCGCAGCCGCCCGCTCCACGCGACGCCGCAGGCGAAGAGCAGCAGAAAGCAGAGCTGCGCCGAGTAGCCGCGGGCGAGTCCGCTGTAGTAGATGGCGGGGGCGTCCAGCGCGAGGAAGAGCATCGTGAACAGCGAGTTGATCCGGCCGCCGGGCAGCAGCGCCCGCGCCAGCACGCCCGACAGCGCGACCGCCAGCACGCCGAAGACGAGCGAGTGGATCCGGATCGACTGCGGTTCGGTGAAGCACACCAGCCACGCCTTGATGCAGAGCGAGTTCAGCGGGTGGTTGTTCGGCAGCGCGAGGTCGGTGAGGATCCGCCCCACCGGGAGGCGCGAAAAGTTCTCGAGGCTCCAAATCTCGTCGTATTCGAGCGGCGAAAAGAGCATCCCGAAGAGCCGCACCGCCAGCGCCGCCGCGAGTATCCCCGCGACCGCCAGCACGGATCCGCGCCGCCGCGCCATGAGCGTCATGAGTTGGTTCATTGCCGTATCCGCTCCGTCACATAGCGTCGCGCCTCCGTGTCGGCGGCGCGCCGCGACTCCAAAGTCCCGTCGTCGAAGTTGCCGCAGCGCTCCAGCGCCGCGCCGACCAGTTCCCAGATCCGCGGGAACGCGATCTCGTCGCGGATGAACGCCTCCACCGCCGTCTCGTTCGCGGCGTTGAGCACCGCCGGAGCCGCTCCGCCCCGGAACATCGCTTCGCGCCCCAGCGTCAGCGCGGGGAAGCGCGCCTCGTCCGGGGCCTCGAACTCCAATTTGCCGACCCGCGCCAGATCAAGCCGCCCCGCCGGCAACTCCGGCCGCCGTTCGGGGTAACTCAACGCGTACTGGATCGCAAGTTTCATATCCGGATTCGCCAGCTGCGCGATCGCCGAACCGTCGCACAACTCCACCAGCGCGTGCACCATCGACTGCGGATGGATCAGCGCCGCCACCTGCTCCGGACGCAGCCGGAACAGATGCCGCGCCTCGATCAGTTCGAGCGCCTTGTTCATCAGCGTCGCCGAGTCGATGCTGATCTTGACCCCCATGCTCCACACCGGATGCTTCACCGCGTCGGAGCACTTCGCGCGCGCGATGCGCTCGGCGCTCCAGGTGCGGAACGGTCCGCCCGAGGCGGTCAGGACGACCCGCGCCACCTCCGACGCCGGACGCCCCGCGAGGCACTGGAATACCCCCGAGTGCTCGCTGTCGACCGGCAGCAGTTCGCCGGTCGTTATCCGGTTCACCAGATCCCCCGCCGCCACCAGCACCTCCTTGCTCGCCAGCGCCACGCGCTTGCCCGCGCGGAGCGCCGCGAAGACCGCGGGCAGCCCCGCCACTCCCGTCACCGCGCAGAGCACCGTATCGACCTCGGGGAGCAGCGCGAGGTCGGTCAGCGCCGCCTCGCCCGCCAGCATCCGCGCGCCGGGCGGCAGATCCCGCGCCGCGTCGCGCGCGGCGCGTTCGTCGGTCAGCGCGAAGGTCCGGCAGCCGAACTTCGCCCCGAGCGCCAGCAGTTCCGGCGCGCTCCGGTGCGCCGCCGCCGCGACCAGCCGGAAACGCCCCGGATTCGCCGCGACGACCGCGGCGGCGGAGCGTCCGATCGACCCCGTCGCCCCCAGCAGCGCAATGTTGCGGATCGGCAGATCCTCCATCGCCGGTCAGCGCCTTTCCCGCATCCTCATCCCGCGGCGGATCGCCAGCGCCATGCTGATCACCGCCAGCACCGCCGCGACGATCTGCGCCACATGCAGTTCCAGCCCGAAGCCGACCGGCCCCCCGTGAGCGGGGGATATCCACAGGATGTAGCACAGCACGATGAAGGTCATGAACACCCCGGGGATGATCGTGATCACCGCGTTGCGGCGGCGGGCGATCAGCCACTCGGTGGCGGCGGTCAGCGTAAACGCCGCGAGTACCTGGTTGCCCCACGCGAAGTAGTTCCACAGCAGATTGAAACTCTTGGCGCTGGCGGCCGACCACCAGATCAGCAGCGCCACGACCACGATGATCGGCAGGCACAGCAGGACCCGGCTCAAGAGTTTCTTCTGGGGGATCCGGAAGATCTCCGCCAGCGACAGCCGCAGACTCCGCATGGCGGTGTCGCCGCTCGTGATCGACAGGATGATCACGCTCACGACCACCAGCGCCCCGACCTTGCCGCCGAGGAAGTGCGCGCAGAGGAACTGCAGCACCTCGGGAGCCTTGCGAAGCATCTGCTCCGGGAACAGGTTGTAGATCGCGAGTCCGCCCGCCGCCCAGACCATCGCGATGAAGCCCTCCAGCACCATCATCCCATAGAAGTCGCTGCGCGCCTCGCGTTCGCTGGGCATGGTGCGCGCGATGATCGGCGACTGCGTGGCGTGGAAACCCGACAGGATGCCGCACGCGATGGTCACGAACAACAGCGGAATGACCGGCTGGTGCTTCTCCGCCGTGAACATGTACTTCCGGAACCCTTCGCTCTCCTGCAGCAGCGCGGGATTGGTCCCCGCTTCGAGCATCAGTTTCACGAAGAGCGCCAGCGTGCCGATCAGCAGCAGCGCGCCGAACAGGGGATAGCACATCCCGATGATCTTGTCCACGGGGAAGATCGTCGAGATGATGTAGTAGATGAAGATCACCGCCACGGCGTACCACAGGATGTTCGCGCTCGGAACCAGACTGTCGCAGAGCTGCGCCGGAGTCGTGATGAAGACCGCCACCACCAGCAGCAGCAGGATCGTCATGAAGATCGAAAACAGCATCGCCAGCAGGCTGCCGTTGCAGTTCTTGATCAGCGTGGGCAGGTTCGCGCCGTGTTTGCGCAGCGACATCACCCCCGCCACGAAGTCGTGGACCGCGCCGCCGATGATGTTGCCGATCGGGATGATCAGAAAGACGATCGTCCCGAATTTGATGCCGAGGATCACGCCGATCACGGGACCCACGCCAGCGATGTTCAGCAGCTGGATCATCATGTTCTTCCAATGCGGCATCGCCACATAGTCCACACCGTCGCGGTCCACGACGGCGGGAGTCGCCCGCTTCGGTTCGACGCCGACGATCCACTCCACCAGCCGGCCGTACAGCAGATACCCGACCAGCAGTATCACCAATCCGCCGAGAAACATCAGCATTTCAACGCTTCCTCCCCGATCACTCCTCGACGGCGTCGAGGATCACCACGTTTTCGACCGGGACATCCTGATGCATGCCGCGCCGTCCCGTTTCGACGGCGGCGATGGCGTCGACGGCCTCCATGCCCGAGACGACCTTGCCGAAGACGCAGTACCCGTAGTGCTGGGGCGTCGGCGCCTTGAAATCGAGGAAGCCGTTGTCCACCAGATTGATGAAGAACTGGCAGGTCGCCGAATCGACTACGCTGGTGCGCGCCATCGCGATCGTGCCGCGCTTATTCGAGACCTGATTCGCCGCCTCGTTTTTGATCGGAGCCCCCGCGGGCTTCTGGGTGAACGCGGTGTCGAAGCCGCCGCCCTGGATCATGAAGCCGGGGATCACCCGGTGGAAGATCGTGCCCCTGTAGAAACCGTCGCGCACATACTTTTTGAAGTTGGCGCAGGTTACGGGCGCTTCCGCCTCGAAAAGTTCGAGTTTGATGTCGCCTTTGTCCGTTTTCAGCGTGATCATGGTAAAATCCCCCGTGATTTGTGGTTTGCCCTATATTGATGTGACATTATAATATACACTCGTTTGGAAACAATACCAAACCCGCCCGGACGGACACGAACGGATCGGGACGGGGCGAAGATCCGCGCACCGGCGTCGGCACGCGCCGGGCGCGTTCCCGACAAAAAAAACGTTTTTTTTTCGCCGCGGATATTGCATTATCCGCAATTATGACGCATAATAATCGTTATGTCCATACGTCCAAAGCGAGGTATCAAAATGAAAAAGCGTTCTTTCACCCTGATCGAACTTCTGGTAGTGATCGCGATCATCGCCATTCTGGCGGCGATGCTGCTCCCCGCGCTGCAGTCGGCGCGCGCCCGCGCCCACGGCACGCGGTGCGTGTCCAATCTGAAGCAGTTGGGCACCGTCGGGCAGTTGTACATGGACGACAACCGCAGTTTCTGGCCCGCGCCGAACGTCACGGGGTTCAACGACAGCATCTCCTACGCTCAGGGCGGCTGGGTGGCGCGGCTGTGTTTCGCCAAGTACATCTCGGGCGCCTATCCCGGCAACTACAAGTCGCTCTGCGCCGGCGAACCCGGGTCGCGTCCGGAGTGGATGAGCTGCCCCGCGCTGCCGATCCGGAAGATCTCCGGCGCCGGCGACTACGCCGGAGTGCAGTTGCAGACCTACGCGGCGATCTACAACAACAACACCGGCAGCACCTCCGAATCCAAGGACAAACTCTGGGGAGTCAGCTTCAACCACAACGACTACAACCGCGGGTATCTGAAGACGGGCGACAGCAAACCCGCCGACGAGAGCGTTCCCCTGAGCAAACGGGTGTGGTTCGCCGACGGCAAGAGTTACCAGCACGGGACCCATTACAGCCATCTCGCCTCCACGTCCGTCGCCAGCGACTTCAGTCAGGGCGGGCAGACGTACGCGCGTTTCCACGTCGCGCACAACGGCCGCGGCAACATCTACACCTGGGCGGGCAGCGTCGAATCGACCGACGCCGACAGCATGAAGAACTTCTATCAGGTGTACATCGGCGGAGAGACGAAACGCCGTTCGGTGTCGCTGTACTACTACGCCTCGCCGGATTTCGAATGCACCTCCAACGGCGGCCCCGGTCACATGACCAACTACTGACGGATCCCTTCCCTCGCATCCTCCGACGCCGTTCCGCCGGCCGACCGCCCCGTGCGGGGCGGAACAAGTTGTTTTTGGCGGATCGGCGTGTTATATTTTTATAATACGACGCTCCGTCGGACGGAGCGCGGCACGGGCACATTCCATAACGACATACACGGGCGATGCTGGATTTTCACAATATCTGCAAAAGTTACGGCGGGCGTGACGTTCTCAGAAACGTCAACATCCGGATCAACACCGGCGAACGGGTCGGGGTCGTGGGACCGAACGGAGCGGGCAAAAGTACGCTGTTCGCGATCGCAACGGGCGAACTGTCTCCGGACGCGGGGAGCGTGAGCATCCCCCGCGACCACCGGCTGGGGATCATGCGGCAGACCGTGCCGCACACGGAACTCGCCCGGCCGCTTCTGGAGTTCACGGCGGACGCGATCCCGGAACTCCGGACGATGGGGAGCGAACTCGCCGCGATCGAAAAGCGCCTCAACGAGGAGGCTCCGGCAGGGGACGAACTCGCCGCGCTGCTCCGCCGCCACGGCGAACTCCAGAGCCGAATCGAGCATCTGGGGGCGTACCGGCTGGATCAGGAGGCGGCGGAGGCGTTGAGCAACCTCGGCTTTCCGGTGGAGCAGTTCGAGCGGCCGCTGTCGGAGTTCTCCGGCGGCTGGCAGATGCGCGCGGCGCTGGCGCGGGTGCTGATCTCGCACCCGGACACGCTGCTGCTGGACGAGCCGTCCAACTACCTCGACGTGCCGGCGGTGGAATATCTGTGCCGCTTCCTGAACGGTTTTCCGGGGACACTGGTGCTGATCTCGCACGACCGTTTTCTGCTGCGCAAACTCACGCGGGTCACGCTGGAGGTCAACGCGGGAACGGTCACACGTTACGCGGGGAACTACGACTTCTACAAGCGCGAGCGCGAAGCGCGGATGGCGCATCTGGAGGCCGAAAAACGCAACATCGACCGCCGGATCGGGCAGATGGAGCGGGTGATCGACCGCTTCCGCGCCAAGAGCACCAAGGCCGCCGCCGCCAAGAGCATGCAGAAGAAACTCGACAAGATCGAGACCATCGAACTGCCCGACGCGCTGGACTACCACGGGATCCTGCGTTTCCCGCAGCCGCCGCCCGCGGGGACGGAGGCGTTCCGGCTGGAGAAACTCACCTTCGGCTACACCACGGAAAAGTTTCTGTTCCGCGACCTCGATCTCGACGTCAACACCGGCGACAAACTCGCGGTGGTCGGCTACAACGGCATGGGCAAAACGACGCTGCTGAAACTCGTCGCCGGGCGACTGAAGCCGCTCGCCGGGCGGGTGGTGCCGGGACACCACACGGTCATCGGCTATCAGGCGCAGGAGTTCTCGGATGTCATCAGCGACGAGATGAGCGTTTACGACGCGGTGCGCGACGCGCTGCCCGCGGGAGCGTCGACGGCGGGGGTCAACAACGTACTCGGGGCGTTCGGCTTCGGCGGCGAGGAGGGCAAGAAGCCCTGCGGCGTGCTGTCGGGGGGCGAGAAGATCCGGCTGCAGTTCGCGCGGATCTTCGTGAATCCGCCGAACCTGCTGCTGCTGGACGAGCCGACGACCCACCTCGACGTGGCGGCGCGGGAACTCCTGCAGCAGGCGATCGCGAACTACCGGGGGACGGTCTGCATGGTCAGCCACGACATCGACTTCATCCGGGCGGTGGCGACGACGATCCTCGCGGTGACTCCGGCGGGCGCGAAGAAATACTACGGCGGCTACGACTACTATCTGGAAAAGTCCGCCACCGAACACGCTGCCGCCGAGGCGCACCCGGCGCCGGAGCGCGCCGGGGTCGAGCCGGGGCAAGCCGCGCCGATGCTGGCGCGCGACCGGCGGCGCGAGCGGGCGCGCCAGCGGCAGGCGCTCGCCGGCGACCTGAAGCGGGCGCGGGAGCGCGTCGCCGCGCTGGAGACGCATATGGAACAGGATGCGGAAAAACGCAAGGTGCTGATCGCCAAACTCTCAAGCGGGATGAAGATCGACTTCGCGGCGGCGCGGCGGGAACTTGCGGAACTGGAAAAGCGCATCTCCGCCGCCGAGACCGAATGGGAAGAAGCGATGACCGAACTGGAGGCGCTCCGGCTGGAAAACGAGCGCATCCACAGTTGACGCTTGACAGCGGCGCGACGCCGTAATATATTTTAGTCCCGGGTGCCGCTCGCGGCATCCATGAAAAACCGCAACGCCCGAACTGGGGGGAGAATACGGAAGATGAAACGGATGTTGCTGCCGGTGGCGCTGGGTCTGGGGTTGCTGGTTTCGACCGGTCTGCGCGCGGAGGCGCTGACGCCGGACAACATCACGGCGGAGGCGCTGAAAAACTGGCTGGCGGAGAAATACGGCTGCAAGATCGACGGCGACGGCGATCTGATCGTCAACTGCAAAAACGGCAAGATCGGGATCTCGGTGCTCTCGAAAGCGCGGGCGATCCGCTTCTGGAGCAACTACGGCAGTTACGACAGGCGCGACCATCAGGCGATGGTGGGGCTGGCCAACGAATTCAACTGCCGGAAGCGGCTGCTGCGGATCTCGATCGAACCCGGCGGCACGTCCAGCGTGTGCGACTACTATCTGCTGTGTCCGGGCGGGGTGGAGCGGAACAATTTCCTCGCCACGATGGAGTGGTTCGACGGTCTGAAGCCGGTGTGGGAGCAACTCGTCGTCGACGGCAAAATAAAGTAAAACTTACCTGCGCGTGCGCGTCCGAGGGGCGAAGCCGCCGGATAAGACCCAAAAAATTATCGAACAAGGGTTGAAAAAGAGTTTTTCCGGCGCTATGTTATCGGACATAGGAGAATGTAAAAATCCCGGGAACGGCCGGAATGGGGCGCGGCTGGGGAGCGGATCCCTCCTGCGGAGGGGCTTGCGCCGGGAAAATTAGGATCTACAGCGGAGAGAGTATATGAAATTCGACTTTGTAAAGTTCGTCAGCAAAGATTCCGTGATGACGCTGACCGGCAAGAACAAGTTGGAGGTCATGGAGCAGTTGATCAGCCGCGCCACCGACCTGACCAAACTTGACCGCGACGTGATCTTCCGTCTGGTGTGGAAGCGCGAACAGATGATGACCACCGGGGTCGGCGGTCAGCTGGCGTTGCCGCACATCCGGATCAACGACATCGTGCGTCCGTTCGTGATCGTCGGCGTCTGCGAGAATCCGATCACCGACTATCAGGGGCAGGACGACCAGCCGGTGCGGGTCATCGTCTTCACCATCGCGCCGGACGAGGATCAGGAAAGTTACCTGCAGCTGTTGAGCAGCATCTCGCGGCGGCTGCGCAATCCGGAGCTGATCTCCGAGCTGATCGGCGCGGTGGGCAACACCGTGAGCATCCTCGAGATACTGCAGCGGGACAACGCCTGATCATGACCAGTGCGGCTGCGGAACTGGGCGCCCGGGCGCAGATCGACTTCAAGTGCTTCGTCGACGGCTGCGCCGGAGTGGTGAAATTCAATCTGGCGGACATCGCCGGTCGGGATTTTCAGGCGGTGTGTCCGGTGTGCCACCGGGCGTACGCGCTCGAAAGCGGTCTGCGCGACAAACTGCGCCGGATGCTGGAGTTGATCAACGCGCTGCGCAGTTCCGAGGACATTCTGGGCGACAGCGTGGTCTCGGTCAACGTCGCCGGCGGCGAGGTGCGGGTCCCCTACGCTTTGCTGCTCACCCGCCTCAACACGCTGATCACGCTGGAACTGGACGGCAAGAAGGTGGACTTCCATCTGTGGGTGGAGCCGACTTCGCCGGATACTTTCCGCTGACGGCGGTCGACCGTCCGCAAACAAGTCAATATCCGCAGCGCCCGCCGGATCGGTCGCTCCCCGCGGGGGAGCAATGGCCGAACAGAGCGGGCGCTTTGCTGAAAAGGCGGCCATGAGCGAGGACATTTGGAAAATTTTGTACGCCGCCGCCCGGGCGGCGCAGTCGCCGCGCCGGATCTCGGAGTATGTTACGGCGGGCGAAGTGGCGGCGGCGGTGCTCGACGAAGCGGGAGAGATCCACACCGGGATCTGCGTGGACAGTTGCTGCACGCTCGGCATCTGCGCGGAGCGCGCCGCGATCTTCGCAATGCTGGCGGCGGGCGGGCGGAAGATCCGCAAGGTGCTGGCGATCCTGCCCGACGGCCGGTGCGGCGCCCCCTGCGGCGCCTGCCGCGAACTGATGACGCAGCTGATGCCCGAGGATTACAGCGGGATCGAGATCATGGCTGACTACCCCGCGCGGCGGGTCGTGAAACTGGGAGAACTGACGCCCGAATGGTGGATACCGGGGGCGGCGGCGAAAGATACGGACAAACGCAATTGACATCAACATAAAGAGGTACTTGTCATGACGGAAGAACAGATCGTAAAGATCCTCAAGGAATCGGGAGCGTTGCTCACGGGACACTTTCAGCTGCGCAGCGGACTGCACAGCGACCACTTCTTTCAGGCGGCGCTGCTGCTGCAGTATCCGGACAAGGCGGAGGTCGTCTGCCGCCACCTCGCGGAGCGCTTCGCCGGGGTGGAGATCGAGACGGTCATCAGCCCCGCGGTCGGCGGCCTGATCGTCGGTCAGGAGGTCGCCCGGGCGCTCAAGTGCCGCGCGATCTTCGCGGACAAGGAGGACGGTCAGCTGGTGCTCAAGCGCGGCTTTGCGATCCGCAAGGGCGAAAAGGTGCTCGTCGCCGAAGACGTGGTCACCAAGGGCGGGCGCGTCCAGCAGACCATCGACCTCGTGCGCTCCTTCGGCGGCGACGTGGTCGGCGTGGCGGTGATCGTCGACCGTTCCGGCGGCGACGCGAAGTTCGACGTGCCGTTCCAGAGCGCGCTGAAACTCGATCTGCCGACCTTCGATCCGGCGGCGTGTCCGCTGTGCGCCAAGAAGCTGCCGATCGACCGCCCCGGCTCCAAATAAGAAAGCGGTCCGCGTTATGCTCAGTGGAATCTTAAAGGCCGTATTCGGCACCAAATCCGCCCGCGACGTGCGCCGCATGCGGCCGCTCGTCCGCCGGATCAACCAGCTGGAGGAGGAGTATCGAAAACTCTCCGACGCGGAACTTCAGGCCAAGACCGCGGAGTTCAAGGAGCGCTTCGCCAAGGGCGAAAGCCTCGACAGCATGCTCTGCGAAGCCTTTGCGACCGTCAAAAACGCCTGCCGCCGCCTCAAGGAACGCAACTTCGAATTCGAGGTCTGCGGTCAGCCGATGGTGTGGGACATGGTCCCCTTCGACGTCCAGCTGATCGGCGGCATCGTCCTCCACCGCGGCGGCATCGCCGAGATGGCGACCGGCGAGGGCAAGACCCTCGTGGCGACGCTCCCCTTGTACCTGAACGCCATCACCGGGCGCAACTGCCAGCTCGTGACCGTCAACGACTATCTGGCGCTGCGCGACTCGATGTGGATGGGGCAGATCTACACCTTCCTCGGCCTCACCGTCGGCTGTCTGCAGAACATGCAGGATCCCGAGACGCGCCGCGAACAGTACGCCTGCGACATCACTTACGGCACGAACAGCGAATTCGGCTTCGACTACCTGCGCGACATGGGCATGGCGACCGACGCCTCGCAGCTCGTCCAGCGCGACCACTACTACGCGATCATCGACGAGATCGACAGCATCCTGATCGACGAGGCGCGGACGCCGCTCATCATCTCGGGCCCGGTGCCGATGTCCACCCACCAGTTCGACGAACTGCAGCCGCTGGTGGCGGAACTCTACAAAAAGCAGAATCTGCTCTGCTCGCGCCTCGTCCGCGAGGCGAAGGCGGTGCTCGACGATCCCAACGCCGGTACCGACGCCCGCGACGCGGCGGTCACCAAACTGCTGCAGGTCCGCTACGGCATGCCGACCCACCGCCAGCTGCTCCATGTGCTGGAGGACGGCGAACTCGTCAAGGAGGTCGAAAAGGCCGATATGCGCGCCAACAGCGACACCAACCGCGGGCTGCTGCAGGAGATCCAGAGCGATCTGTACTTCACCATCGACGAGAAGTCCAACGAGGCGAACCTGACCGCCAAGGGGCGGCAGGAGATCTCGCCCGACGATCCCGAGGCGTTCATCATGCCCGACCTGCTCGGCACGATCCACCGGATCGACACCGACGATACGCTCTCGCCGCAGGAGCGCACCGAACGCAAAAACGCGTTTCAGGAGGAATTCGCCGCCAAGAGCGAGCGGCTGCACGACCTGTCGCAGCTGCTCAAAGCCTACTGCCTCTTCGAGAAGGACGTGAGCTACGTCGTGCAGGACCGCAAGGTGCTGATCGTCGACGAACACACCGGGCGGCTGATGCCCGGCCGCCGCTTCTCCGACGGACTCCACCAGGCGCTCGAAGCCAAGGAGCATGTGCCGATCGAGCAGGAAACCCAGACCATGGCGACGATCACCATCCAGAACTACTTCCGGATGTACAAGAAACTCGCCGGCATGACCGGAACGGCCGAAACCGAGGCGGCGGAGTTCCACCAGATTTACAAACTCGACGTCACGGTGATCCCGACCAACCGCCCCTGCATCCGCAAGGACGACAACGACTCGATCTTCAAGACCAAACGCGAGAAGTTCAACGCGATCCTCGGCGACGTGGCGGAGCGCCACGCCAAGGGGCAGCCGGTGCTGCTGGGCACGATCTCGGTGGACGACTCCGAGATATTGTCGCGGATGCTCAAGATCCGCGGCATTCCGCACAACGTGCTGAACGCCAAGAACCACAAGAACGAGGCCGAGATCGTCGCGCGCGCCGGTCAGGTCGGCGCGGTCACGGTGGCGACCAACATGGCGGGGCGCGGCACCGACATCAAACTCGGTCCCGGCGTGCCGAAACTGGGCGGCCTGCATGTGATCGGGTCGTCGCGGCACGATTCGCGGCGCATCGACCGCCAGCTGCGCGGCCGGTGTTCGCGGCAGGGCGACCCCGGATCGTCCAAGTTCTACGTGTCGCTCGAGGACAATCTGATGCGCCTCTTCGGTTCGGACCGGATCGTCAAGATCTTCGAGAAGTTCGGTCTGGAGGAGGGCGACGAACTTCAGCATCCGTGGCTCAACAAGTCGATCGAGACGGCGCAGCGCCGGGTCGAGCAGCAGCACTTCGCGATCCGCAAGCGCACGCTGGACTTCGACGACGTGATGAACAAGCAGCGCGAGATCATCTACGCCCTGCGCAAGGACGCGCTGCTGTCGGAAAATCCGCACGACGTGCTGTTCGGCATCATCGATCAGGTGGTCGAGCAGCAGGTCGCCGCGGTCGCCAACGGCGACGAGCGCAAAAAGGGCGCGGTCGCCTTCGATTCGGCGCGGCTCGCCGCCGAGTTGAACGCGCTCTTCCCGCTGGACTTCAAGCCCGAAGAGTTCACCGCGGGCGTCGCCCCCGACGGGCGGCTCGCCGACGCGCGGGAACTGGCACTGCAGATCATCGACCGCGTCGAATCCGCCTACGACCGGCGCAACGGGGAGATCGACCCCGAACAGCTCGACTATCTGCAGCGTCACACCGTACTGGAACCGATCGACCGGCTGTGGCAGGAGCATCTGTACGCGATGGACGGTCTGCGCTCCAGCATGTCGCTGCGGGTCTACGCGCAGAAGGATCCGCTGGTCGAATACAAGCACGAGGCGTTCGGCGTCTTCAAGGCGATGATGGATCAGATCTACCGCGACGTGGCGAAGAACCTCTTCACCGCCACGCTGACGCGGGTCTTCACCCCCGACGAACTGCCGGAGGAACTGCGCCAGATGCTGATCCACCACCAGTTCGAGCAGTTCGGCGGCGTGCTGCCGGAGGAAAGCGGCGTCCCCGCCGGCTTCCCCGGCGAGGAACCGCCGGAGACGGAGGCGGCGCCGGTGATCCTGCCGTTCCGCCGCGAGGCGGAGAAGGTCGGCCGCAACGACCCGTGCCCCTGCGGCAGCGGGAAGAAGTACAAGAAGTGCTGCGGCCGCAACGAGGAGTGAACATTTCGGGGAGGTGTCGGTCATGAGCAGGGTGTTATTGCTGCTGGCTCCGGGCTTCGAGGAGATCGAAGCGCTGGGAACGTGCGACGTACTGCGGCGGTTGGATATCGAAGTGGTGCTCGCCGGGCTGGACGATGACGAAGTCGCGGGGGCGCACGGCATCCGCGTAACGGCGGACGCCCGGCTCGCGCAGGTCGACGCTTCCGACTTCGACGCGATCGTGCTGCCGGGCGGGATGCCCGGCGCGGTCAATCTCCTCAAGGCCAAGGATCTGGTGCTCGCCTTCGCCCGCGAGGGCAAGGTCACGGCGGCGATCTGCGCCGCGCCGATCGTGCTCTCGGCGGCGGGAGTGCTCAAGGGGCGCACCTTCACGATGTACCCCGGCTTCGGCAAATACCTGCAAGCCGGCGAGGAGCCGACCGGGCGTCTCGTCGAAAGCGACGGCACGGTCGTGACCGGCAAGGGGCCGGGGGCGACGTGCTTCTTCGCGGCGGCGGTCGCGCGGGCGCTCGGCGTCGCGCCGGAGCGCACCGGCGAAGTGGTGCTGGGGGCGATGTTCGCCGTACCGGAGCGCTGACGCCATGGCGAATTGCTTCGAACTGCTCCGCCGCGATCCCGCCAGCCGGGCGCGGCGCGGAGTGCTGCACACGGCGCACGGCGACATTCAGACGCCGGTCTTCATGCCGGTCGGGACGCGCGGCAGCGTCAAGGCGATGTCGCCCGCCGAGTTGGAGGACTTGGGCGCCGAGATCATCCTCGGCAACACCTACCATCTGTTTCTGCGACCGGGGTCGGAACTCGTCGCCGCGGCGGGGGGACTGCACGAATTTTCCGGCTGGAAGCACCCGATACTGACCGATTCGGGTGGCTTTCAGGTCTTCAGCCTCGCCAACTTGCGCAAACTCGAACCCGACGGGGTGCGCTTCGCTTCGCACATCGACGGCACGCGCTTCTTCCTCGGCCCGCGCGAGTCGATGAAGATCCAGCGCGACCTCGGCTCGGATATCGTGATGGCGTTCGACGAATGCACCCCCTACCCCGCGACGGTCGCGGCGGCGGCGAAGTCGGTGGAACTCACCACCCGCTGGGAGACGATGTCGCGCGAACAGCCGCTCAAGGAGCATCAGCTGCGCTTCGGCATCGTGCAGGGTTCGGTGTACCCCGAACTGCGCGAAAGGTCGGCGCGGGCGATCACCGCGCTCGACTTCGACGGCTACGCCATCGGCGGCGTTTCGGTCGGCGAACCCGAACCCGAACAGTTCAAGGCGGTCGAGGCGGCGGAGCCGTTCCTCCCCGAGGATAAGCCGCGCTATCTGATGGGCGTCGGCACTCCCCGCCAGATCGTCGAAGACGTCGCGCGCGGGGTGGATATGTTCGACTGCGTGCTGCCGACGCGCCTCGGCCGCCACGGCGGGGCGTTCGTCGGGTACGGCGACACGCTGCCCGTGAAGGCGGGGCGTTACGCGCGCGACTTTGCGCCCATCGACGAAAACTGCGGCTGCTACGCCTGCCGTCACTTCAGTCGCGCGTACATCCGCCACCTGATGAACGTGGGCGAGATACTCGGCGTGCGGCTGCTGACGATCCACAATCTGCACTACTACCTGAATCTCGCGCGCACGATCCGCGCCGCGCTGGACGACGGGAGTTTCTCCGAACTGCGCGCCCGCTTCCGGGCGTAGAAAGGACACGCTCATGAAAGAAGTTCTGCCCACTTGGGACCTCGCGGCGCTCTATCCCGACCTCGCGGCGTGGGAGCGCGACGCGGCGCGGATCCGTCCGCTCACCGAAAAGTTCGCCGCCTACCGCGGACGCCTCGCGGAAAGTCCCGCCGTACTGCGCGAGGCGATCGAGGCGCAGGATGCCGCGAGCCGCCTCACCGCGAAGGTCTACACCTACGCGCATCTGCTCTCGGACGAGGACACCGGCAACAACCCCAACCGCGCCCGCGTCGACAAACTGGACGCGCTGCTGGCGTCGCTCGCGGAACTGGAGGCGTGGTTCGAGCCGGAGTTCATGCGCATCCCCGACGACAGAATGCGCGAGTTCCTCGCCTCGCCGGAACTCGCCTTCTACCGCCGCAGCATCGAGGAACTGCTGCGCGACAAGGAGCATACCCTCTCCGAGCCCGAGGAGCGCATCCTCGGCACCCTCTCGGACGTGCTGGGGAGTTCCGCCAACACCTTCGAACTGTTGAACGACGCCGATCTCTCGTTCGGCAGCGTGCGCGACGGCTCCGGGCAGTCGGTCAAACTCACCCACGGCAGTTACCGGCGGCTGATGGAGGACTCCGACCGCAGCGTGCGCCGCACCGCGTTCCGCAAACTCTACCGCCGCTACAAGGAGTTCCGCAACACCTTCGCCTCGACCCTCGACGGCGAGATCAAGTGCCACGCCGCCTCGGCGAAACTCCGCAAATACCCGTCGTGCCTCGCGGCGGCGCTCTCGGACGACAACGTGCCCGAGGCGGTCTACACCAATCTGATCGACACCGTACACGCGAAACTCGATCGCTTCTACCCGTACATGGAACTGCGCCGCAAGATGATGGGGCTGGAGAAACTCGACATGTACGACATCTACAACCCGCTGCTGCCCGCCGCGCGGGGGCGCTACACCTTCCAACAGGCGGAGCAGCTGGTCAAAGCCGCGCTCGCCCCGCTCGGGGAAGAGTACCTGCGCGACCTCGACCGCGCGTTCAAGGAGCGCTGGATCGACGCCCCCGAACGCCGGGGCAAACGCTCCGGAGCGTACTCGTCGGGGTGCTACGACAGTTTCCCGTATCTGCTCTTGAACTACAATTCGACCCTCGACGACGTCTTCACGCTGGCGCACGAACTCGGGCACTCGATGCACAGTTTCTACTCGCACCGGGCGCAGAAGTACCACTACGCCGGGTATCGGATCTTCGTCGCCGAGGTCGCCAGCACCACCAACGAGATCCTGCTGTCGGAGCATCTGCTGCGTCAGGCGGAGACGAAGGAACAGCGCGCCTACCTCTACGGGCATCTGCTCGACGAGATCCGCGGCACCGTCTACCGCCAGACGATGTTCGCGGAGTTCGAGCTGGAACTCCACCGCAAGGCCGAGGCGGGGATCCCGCTCTCCGCCGACGAACTCACCCGGAGTTACTACGACCTCAATAAACTCTACTACGGCGACGCGGTCGCGGCGGATCCGCTGATCGGGCTGGAATGGGCGCGGATCCCCCACTTCTACTACGACTTCTACGTCTACAAGTACGCGACCGGCATGTCGGCGGCGCTGGTGCTGGCGGGGAACCTGCTCTCGGGCGATCCGCAAAAGCGCGAAGCGTATCTGAACTTCCTGCGCGCCGGGGACTCGAAGGACGTGCTCGACATCATGAAGGATGCGGGCGTGGACCTCGGCACCCCGGCGCCGGTCGCGGCGGCGCTCGACTACTTCGGGGAAACGGTGAAGAAACTCGAACGGGAGCTGGGGCTTTGACGCGCCTCGACGCCATGCTGAAGCGCGCCGTCGCCGGAGCGACGCTCGCGACGGACGAACTGGAGTATCTGCTCCAGCTGGAGGACCCCGCCGAAAACCGGGAACTCTTCGCCGCCGCCTACGAGGTCAAACGCCGCGAAGTCGGCACCGGCGTGTACCTGCGCGGCCTGATCGAGACGAGCAACCTCTGCACCCGGGACTGCCGCTACTGCGGCATCCGCAAAAGCAACACCCGCGTCCGCCGCTACGAACTCGCGCTGGAGGAGATCGTGGCGGGGGCGAAACTCGCCGCCGACTTCGGCTACGGCGCGGCGGTGCTGCAGGGGGGCGAGCGCTCCGACCCCGAGTTCATCCGGTTCGTGACCGCGGCGGTGCGGCGGATCGGCGAACTCCCCAACGCGCCGGAACTCACGCTCTCGTTCGGCGAGCAGACGCTCGACACCTGCCGCCAGTGGCGCGAAGCCGGAGCGGTGCGCTACCTGCTGCGCATCGAGACGACCGACCCCGGATTGTACGCGGCGCTCCACCCCGAAGGCACGCTCGACGGCCGCAAGGCCGCGCTCGGCCGACTGCGCGCGGCGGGCTTTCAGGTCGGGACCGGCGTGATGATCGGGCTGCCGGGGCAGAGCGCCCGGATGCTCGCGCGCGACGTGGAGTTCTTCCGTTCCGTCGATGCCGACATGATCGGCATGGGTCCGTGGATCCCCCACCGCGACACCCCGCTCGGGATCGCCCACCCGGGGACGCGCGCGGATAACCTGCGCCGCCTCGAACTCGGGCTGCGGATGATCGCCGTCACCCGGCTCCAGCTTCGGGACGTGAACATCGCCGCCACCACCGCGCTGCAGAGCATCGCGCCCGCCGACGGCCGGGAGCGCGGGCTCCTCGCCGGGGCGAACGTCATCATGCCCAACGTCGGCGGTCTCGAACACCGCGCCGACTACACGCTCTACGACGGCAAGGCGGGGATGGACGAAAACGCCGCCGAGACCCGCCGCAAACTCGACGAATCGCTCGCCCGGATCGGCGAAGCGGTGCGCTACGGCGTCGCCGGCACTCCGCTCCACTACCTGAAACGCACCGGACAAAGTTCCGCCGGGAAGTAGCGATGGGCATCTTCCGACTCCACAGCAAGTTCCCCCCCGCCGGGGATCAGCCCGAAGCGATCGCCGCGCTCACCGCCGGACTGCGCGACGGGAAGCGCTACCAGACGCTTCAGGGCGTCACCGGTTCGGGCAAGACCTTCACGATCGCGAACGTGATCGCCGAAGCCGACCGCCCGGTGCTGGTATTGTCGCACAACAAGACCCTCGCCGCCCAGCTGTACAGCGAACTCAAGGGCTTCTTCCCGGAAAACGCGGTCGAATACTTCGTGAGTTACTACGACTACTATCTGCCCGAGTCCTACATCCCGCAGACCGACACCTACATCGCCAAGGACGCTTCGATCAACGAGGAGATCGAAAAACTCCGCCTCTCCGCGACCGCGAGTCTGATCGAACGGCGCGACACCATCATCGTCAGCAGCGTATCCTGCATCTACAGCCTCGGCGCGCCGGAGGAGTTCACCGAGATGTGCGTCCATCTGGCGCTCGGCGACACGATCGACCGCGACGAACTGCTGCGGCGGCTGATCGACATCCAGTACAACCGCAACGACACCGCCCCCGAGAAGGGGGAGTTCCGGGTGCGCGGCGACGTGGTGGACGTCTACGAACCGCAGCTCGACGACTTCGTGCGCGTCGGCTTCTTCGGCGACGAGATCGAATCCATCGAGCGGCGCGACCTCGTGACCGGCAAGGTCAAGGCGTCGCTCGAACGCACCACGCTCTTTCCCTGCAAACACTTCGTGATGCCGCAGAACCGGATCGAAAGCGCGGCGCAGTCGATCCTCGCCGAGTGCCGCGAGCGCGTCCGGTATTTCGAGGAGAACAACCTCCTCGTCGAAGCCCAGCGGCTCGACCAGCGGGTGAACTACGACCTCGAGATGATGCGCGAACTCGGCTACTGCAGCGGCATCGAAAACTACTCGATGCACCTCTCCAACCGCCAGCCGGGGATGCGTCCCTACTGCCTCTTCGACTTCTTCCCCGACGACTTTCTGACCGTGATCGACGAATCCCACGTCACGCTGCCGCAGCTGCAGGCGATGTTCAAGGCCGACCGCCAGCGCAAGCAGGTGCTGGTCGACCACGGCTTCCGGCTGCCCTCCGCGCTGGAGAACCGGCCGCTCAGTTTCGAGGAGTTCAACTCGGTCTGCGGCGACACGATCTTCGTCTCCGCCACCCCCGGCGAGTACGAACTCGGACTCTCCGGCGGAGCGGTCGAACAGGTGGTGCGCCCGACCGGACTGCTCGACCCCGCGATCGAGGTGCGTCCGCTCGAAAACCAACTCGACGACGTGATTTCCGAGATCCGCGAATGCACCGCCAGAAAGGAGCGCGTGCTCGTCACCACGCTCACCAAGAAGAGTTCCGAGCGCCTTGCGGACTACCTCTCCGAGTGCGGCATCCGCGCGAGTTACCTCCACAGCGAGCTCGACGCCCTCGAACGGGTGCGCGTGCTGAACAAACTCCGCGACGGCGACTTCGACTGCGTGATCGGCATCAATCTGCTGCGCGAGGGCATCGACCTGCCCGAAGTCGCGCTCGTCGCCATCCTCGACGCCGACAAAACCGGCTTCCTGCGCTCCGAACGGTCGCTCGTCCAGACCGCCGGACGCGCCGCCCGCAACGCCGCCGGGCGCGTCATCCTCTACGCCGACGGGATCTCCCCCGCCATGAAGGGCATGATCGACCAGACGAACCGCCGCCGCAAACGCCAGATGGCGTTCAACGCCGAACACCACATCGTCCCCAAGACGATCCAAAAGGAAAAGCGCCCGACCATCAGCGAGATCATCGGCGCCCCCAAGAAGCGCGGCAAGTCCAAAATGCCCAAACTCGCCGGGGACGTCTTCGGCGACGCGGTGGTCCCCGATCTCGACCGCGCGGGACTCCCCGACGCCGAGGCGGAGGCGCTCGTCGCCGAACTCACCGGCGAGATGCTCGCCGCCGCCGAAGCGCTGGAATTCGAGCGCGCCGCACTGCTGCGCGACCGCATCCGCGCGCTGCAGCGCTCCGCCAAGTGACGCCCCCTGCCGCGAAGCGGCAAAAAAACTTCGCCGGAGGGCGGCGGAACGGTGGATTTTTCCAACTACCGCCGTTATATTTAGTCGGTAAAGAAATCCGTGTCGCCAAACCAACAGCAGGTGGATCGTTCAAGTGTTTCACAACCGCAACATCGTCAGCGCCGTCGAGATGGGGACCAGCAAATTCTGCGTGCTGGTCGGCGAGATCGACGAAAACGGCCGTCTCGATGTCATCGGCCGCGGCGAAGCCCCCTCCGCCGGGTCGGTGGTCAAGGGGGAGATCGTCGATATGGAAAAGGCGGGCGACCAGCTCGCCAAGGCGCTCGACGAAGCCGACCGCGCCAGCAGCCGGGCGCTGGCGCTGAGCCACCTGATGATGGTGGTGGTCACGGGGTGCAGGATCTCCTCCCAGCCCGGGGTCGGCGTGGTGCTGATCCGCAACGACAGCCACGTCGTCACCGAGGCGGAGCGCGGCGAAGCCAACGAAAACGCCCGGGTGCTGAACCTCGCCGCCGACCGCAAGATCATCAATACCAGCGAGTCGTTCTTTCTGGTCGACGGGCGGCGGGTCAGCAATCCGCTGCGCCATCAGGGCAGCAAACTCGAGGCGCACATCCACATCGTCCACGGCATCTCGGCGCGGGTGGACAGTTTCCGCAACTTGCTGCGGGAGTCGGGGTTCGAGGATACCGCCATCGACCTCGTGTTCGCTCCGGTCGCCGCCGACTTCGGCGTGCTGAGCGAGGCGGAACGCGAGGACGGGGTGCTGCTGATCGACCTCGGCGCCGGATGCACCGAATATGTGATGGAATACGACAACGGCCTGTGCGCCTCCGGGGTGCTGCAGGTCGGCATGGAACACGTCGCCAACGATCTGTCGATCGGTCTGGGGCTGTCGATCGACCAGTGCCGCAAACTTCTGGTCTCGGGCGAACTCCAGCGCGCCGGGGAACGCGGCGAGACGCACCTGACGCTGCGCGGCGGCACCGGGGCGGAGCGGGCGATCCCGCTCTGCAGTTTCGACGCGGTGATCGACAGCCGCCTGCGGGAACTCTTCACGATCATCCGCCGCCAGCTGGAGCAATCCGGAGCGCCGCGTTCGCTGGCGGCGGGCGGGGTGCTGACGGGCGGCGGAGCCTTGTTCCCGCGGGCGCGGGAGATCTTCAGCGAAGTCTTCGACCTGTCGTGTCAGGTGGCGTGCCCGCGTGACGCCGAGGGGGCGATCACCGATCTGGCGAGCCCGCGTTACAGCGCGGTCTGGGGCGCGCTCAAGATCGCCGCTCACTACCGCGACAGCGGCGCGGCGGGGGGGCGGGGCGGCTTCTGGTCGGTCTTCGACAACCTCACCGATTCGCTGCGGCGCACCGGCGGGAAATTGGGAAAGGCGTTGAAATTTTGAACGGACAAGCACCCATCACGATACTCGCGGTCGGCGGCGCCGGCTGCCGGATCATGCGGATACTGCGCACTTTGCCCGGCGCGGAGTCGCTGCGGCTGCTGGCGCTGGATACCGACCGGGCGGCGCTGGACAGCACCGGTCTGCCCGAAACGGACAAACTGCTGGCGGGCGAACTCTGGCGCGGCGGCAAGGGCTGCGGCGGCAGCGAACTCGACGGCCAGCGGGCGGTGGCGCACGAGCGGCAGACGCTCGAAACGATGCTGCGCGGGAGCGCTTTTCTGCTGGTGCTGTGCGGGCTGGGCGGCGGGACCGCCTCGGGCGGGGCGCCGGTGGTGCTGAGTGTCGCCGCCAAGTTGAAGCTCCCGAACCTCTTCATCGTCACGCTGCCCTTCATGCTGGAGGGGCCGCGGCGGCGCAATCTCGCGGAGCGGGTGCTGAGCGAAAACCTCTTCGACGTCGCCGACGCGGTGGTGGCGCTGCCCGACGATCTGCTGTTCTCCACGCTGCCGGGGGATACGCCGCTCGCGGCGGCGTTCGAACTGGCGGACCGCGAATGTGCGGGGACGGCGCTGGCGCTCTCGACGGTGCTGAGCGCGGGGAATCTGCTCAACGCGGACCTCGCAAGTTTCACGGCGCTGCTCAAGCGGCGCAAGAGCATGTGCTCGATCGGCGTGGGACTGGTGCGCGGCGACGACGGCTGCCGCGCCGAGGAACTCCCCGAAAAACTGGTGTCGGGGATGCTCGCCTCGCCGCTGCTGGGCGGTCCGCGGGTGCTGCGCGACGCCGACGCGGCGGTGATCTCGATCCTCGGCGGAAACGACCTGTCGCTGGGCGATATGCGCAACACCTTGGAACTCGTCGCCAAATATCTGCCCCCCAACGCCGAACAGTTGACCGCCGCCAGCGCCCGTCCGGATTGGCAGGGGGCGCGGCAGCTCTGCGTGCTGACGGTCAAGTATTCGGAGCCGGAGCCGGAGATCCCGGCGCGCCCCGCCGCCCACCGCAAGCGGAGCGCCGCGGCGAAGCCCGAATCCGGCGGCGGCGAAGCGGAGCAGCTGACGCTGAAACTCGACCCCGTCAGCAAGGGGATCATGGAACGCACGACCCCGGTGATGTGGAACAACGAGGATCTCGACGAACCGACCTTCAAGCGGCGCAACGTCGTGATCGACGACGGCCGCCGCGGCTCCGGAGCGCGGTAGCGGAGGGCGCGGCATGGGCGGCAGGATATTTGAGGCGGTCATGATGGTGTGTTTCGGGTTCAGCTGGCCGCTGTCGATCATGAAGACCTACCGGGTCAAGAACCCCGCCGGCAAGAGCGTCGCGTTTCTGTGGCTGATCATCGTCGGCTACCTCGCCGGAATGGCGAGCAAGATCGCAAGCGGAAATATCGACTGGGTGATCGGACTTTACGCGTTGAACACGCTCATGGTCGCCACCGATCTGGGTTTGGTGTACTTTTACCGCGCCCGCAACGCGGCGGCGGAAACGGGCCGGAAGTGAAGAGCCGCACGTTCAAAATCCCTCCGCGACTGGCGGGACCGTTGAGCGCGCTCCCGTTCGCGGCGGCGCTGCCCGCCGTCGCCCGGATGCTGGCGATCCGCTTCGTCGACCAGCGCTACCAGACGCTGGTGATGCCGGAAAAACTCCCGGAGTGGGCGTACCCGGTCGCGGTGCTGCTCCTCGCCGCCGCGTACTGCGCGGGTTTCATGCTGCTCAAAAAGCGCGGCGGGAACGCCGCCACTCCCGCCGCCGGGCTGCTGACGGCGGCGCTGCCGCTCGTGCTGCTGGCTCCGTACTGGTATTTCCCGCTCACCTACTTGGGGCTGATCTTCGGCATTTTCTGCTTCGCGCTGGCGGCGGGGCGGCTCTTCGCCCGGCTCCCCCAGGTCCCGACGCCGGGGGACGACGCGGCGCGGGAACGCCGCCAGCTGCCGCTCCTCGGCGGGCTGATCCTGCTCGGCGCGGCGTGGGGAGCGTTCCAGCAGTACCGTTCGCACACGCTCCTCGGGATGCAGTGGCTCGACTGGGGGCACTACTACGAGGCGCTGCTCAACACCTGGCGCGGCAGATTCTTCCATCTGAACCTCAGCCACGGGTGCTTTCTCGGGTCGCGCTTCTGCCCGTCGCTGCTGATCCTGTCGCCGGTCCTGTTGACGGGGGTGCCGGGATTCTTCTTCGCCGGGGCGCTGGCGGTGGCGTCGGGGGCGCTCCCCGTGTACCTCGTCGCCCGGCGCTTCGGCGCCTCCGCCGCGGAAGCGCTGCTCTTCGGCGTCTGGTATCTCGTGCTGCCGGGGGTGGTCAATCTGGAACTGCCGCTCCTCGACGGATTTCACGAGGTATTCCTGCTCTTTCCCGCCGTGCTGTGGGCACTCTGGGCGTATGTGACGAAACGCCGGAAACTCGCGTGGGCGCTGGTGCTCTTCTCGTTCGGGGTGCGCGAAACGATCCCGTTCATGTTTCTGGGCTTCGGGATCACGCTGATCCTGACCGGGCGGCGGCGCGACGGCGTGCTGCTGGCGGCGGCGAGCCTCGCCGCGCTGGTGCTGATCCTCGGCGTGCTGATGCCGCTGGCGCGTCCGGCGGGGACGGTCTACGACCATGTGACCTTCTACCCCCATCTGGGCAGCACGATCCGCGAGATCGCGCTGTCGCCGCTCACCCGGCCGCGGGCGTTCTGGGGCGCGGTCGCCTCGGCGCACTCGTGGCGGTACTATGCGGCGCTGCTGCTGCCGTTTCTGTTTCTGGCGCCGGCGGCTCCGGCGTGGTGGCTGCCGATGCTCTGCGACCTCGCGATGGTGGCGGCGGACCGGCGCTTCGATTCGCAGACGCTGCTGCGCCACTACCAGTGCGTGATGCTGCTGACGCTGGTCGCCGCCGCGTTGGAAGGCTTCCGCCGGATGCGCGAAAACGGGACGCCGCGATGGTTCCGCCGCCTCTTCGGCGCGGCCGACCCCGTCGGCGGAGTGCTGGCGGCGACGCTGGCGGCGACGCTGGGGATGACGCTCTTTTTCACACAGGTCCCGGGACTGCCCGGCTCCGATCCGCGCCTCGGCAGATGGAGCGACGCGCGGCCGCGGCTGGCGAAGTTCCTGCGGCATATCGAACCGGGGGCGGAGGTCACGGCGGGGCCGCGGCTGGCGGGGTTCCTCGTCGGGCGGAACGAGGTGTTCCTCTCGGCGGACGCGCGGGAACCGCTCAAGCGCTACGTTCTGATCGAAGGGCTGGTCCCGGACTACCGGCAGATGCGCCTGCGGCGGCGGCTGCTGGGCGATCCCGGCTGGACGCTGCTGGGATCGGAATACCTCGACGACCGGCTGATCCAGCTCTTCGAGCACAAGCCCCGCACCGCTCCTTTGGAGCACGGGGTGCGGAAACTTGCCGCCGCCGAGTGGGCGAAGTGCGGACAAACCGTCCCGTTCCTGGTCCCCGGGGTCGAAGTGCGCGGCCGGGTCGAGCGGGGGCTGCTGATCCTCGCCGCCCGGATCGGCGACGCGGGGTTCCCCCCCGAACTGGACCTCGGCTTCGCGCTCCGGATCGTCTACCATGACGCGCCGCCGACCGAGGCGTTCGTGACCTTCGGCAACGGGATGCTCCCCGCCGGGATGGCGGCCCCCGGCGACGTCTACACCTTCGCCGTGCCGCTGGCGGGACGGGTGAAAAGCTGCGTCGTGGATCCGGTCGGGATCGGCGGCGCGGGGCAGGAGTTTTGAGACATTGGAAAAGGAACCGTTTTCGGTTATATTGTAAACCCACAGGAAAGGAATGAAAAAATGTATATCGGCAGAATCGTCGCCATCGGCAGGACCGCGCAGGGCAGCAATGCGGCGATGTACCGCGTCTCGTCGCGGTCGTTCCCGAACCGCCGGATCGTCCGCAGCGGCGACCAGCTGGCGGTGATCCCCCGCGAAGGGTGCGAGGCGGATCTGGCGAAGAACCCCTACATCAGTTACAACTGCCTGCGGCTGGCGGGCGAATGGGCGATCGCGACCAACGGGTCGCAGACCGATCCCATCACCGAAAAGATCGCGGCGGGGATGCCGGTGCGCGACGCCATCGCGCTCGGGCTGCTGGCGCTGGACTTCGAGCACGATTCGCTCGACACGCCGCGCATCGTGGCGGTGGCGCACCGCGCCGATCCGGTCGGTTTTCTGGGGATCGTGCGGCGGGATGCGCTGCTCGTCCGCGAGTTCAAACTCGAACCGGGTCAGGGGTACTTCGTCTCGACCTACGAGCGCAACTGCCCCTGCGACCGCAACCGCGAACCCGCCTTCAATGCGACGACCGCCGAAGCGGCGGCGCAGTTCGTGATCGACGGCGGAGTCTTCGCGGAGTTCACCAATCCGGTGACCGCCTGCGCCGCCGTCGCCGACGGCAAGGGCTTCGCGCTGGCGTTCAAGACGGTGTGACGCGCCGGGGAAGAGCGGGAAGCAGACGATGGAACTCACCGATCTCGTCGAGTCGTGCCGTCCGGGAGCGGTCGCGGCGGAAGTGCCGGAGCACCAAAACGTGCTGCGGCTGTACTTCCACGACGGCGACGCCTTTCGCACCGAGGAAGTGCCGTTCCGGCGCTTCGTCGTGCTGGGCGGCGGAGCGGAACTCGCCGCGCCGGGGCGCGTCACGAAACTCGCCGGGGGACAGGCGCTCGACCGCCTCGCCGAGTTCGACACCGAGGAGGAGTACCTCGCCGCGCTTGCGGAACTGCGCGCGGCGAAAACTCCGGCACTGGTGCTGCGCGACGTGCTGCGGCAGGCGCTGATCCGCGCGCGGCTGCGGCTCTTTTCGGGTCTGGAGTTCTCGGAACTGCGGCGGCTCGCCGTCGCGTTCGCCCCCGACGGCGCGCTCGAAGCCGCCGACGGCGCGGAGTCGCGCCGCTGGAGCATGGCGACGCCGGAGGATGAGCGCCGCGCGCTCGAAGAACTCCGCGACTTCATCGTCCGGCGTGACCCCGACGCCATCGAGGGTTACGACCTCTACTCGACCGTTCTCCCCGCGCTCGAAGCGGCGCACAAGCGCCACAAACTGCCCTTCGCGTGGGGCAGAAACGGCGAAAAGACCACCCGCTCGGCGGGGAGTTTCACGCTCCCCGAGGGGGTGGTGCGCTGCAACATCTACCGGACGGCGGGGCGACACCTCGTCGACGCCGGGATCCTCACCCGGCTCTACGACGCCCGCTACCGGACGCTCGAATCGCGCGACTGGGACGACGTGGAACGCTTCTTCGCCCTCGCGGGAGCGACGGCGGCACAGCGGGTGCGGGAACTCTCCGGCATCCTCGGCCCGGCATACTTCTACCAGACGCAGGTGCTGCCGCTCGGCTATCAGGATCTGCCGCTGCGCGGCTCGGGCGGCAATCTGGACGCGCTCTTCGTGGCGGAGTACCTGACGCGGGGGCATTCGCTGCCGTTCCCGGAACCGCCGCGGGAGTTTCAGGGGGCGCTGACCAAACTGGAGCAGAGCGGTGTCTTTCACGACGTGCGGCATGTGGACGTGCGCTCGCTGTATCCGTCGATCCTGCTCGCGGAGCAGGCGGCGCCCGCCCGGGACGAACTCAAGGTCTTCCCCCGGCTGCTCGAAAGTCTGCGGCGCTTCCGGCTGGCGGCGAAGGACGCCGAACGCTCCGCCGCCACCCCCGCCGCCCGGCGCGACGCGGGAGCGCTCCAGAGCGCGTTCAAGATCCTCATCAACAGTTTCTACGGCTATCTGGGCTTCCCGCAGGGCAGTTTCAACGACTACGAACTCGCGGCGCACGTCACCCGGCGCGGGCGCGAGATCCTCGGCGCGATGCTGGACAAACTCGCGGCGCTGGGGGCGGCGGTCATCGAGGCGGACACCGACGGCGTGTACTTCCAGATGCCGGAGGCGGCGGACGAGGCCGCCTTCGACGCCGCGCTGCGCGCCGTCCTGCCGCCGGGGATCGAGGTCGAGTTCGACGCCGCCTACCCCGCGATGTTCGCCTACAAGAGCAAGAACTACGCGCTGCTCAAGGCGGACGGCGCGGTGGCGCTGACCGGGGCGGCGCTCAAGTCGCGCGCGCTGGAGCCGTTTCAGCGCGACTTCATACTGCGCGCGGTCACGGCGCTGCTGCGGGGCGTCCCGCACGAGATCGGGGCGTACTACCGCGAACTCGGCGCGGCGATCGCGGAACACCGCCTGCCGCTCGAAAAATTCGCCAAGACCGAGGTGCTGAACGACTCCCCCGAAGCCTACCGCAGGAAACTCGAATCCGGCGCCGGCCGGCACAGCGCCGCCTACGACCTCGTGCTGGCGTCGCCGCGCACCTACCGCGCCGGCGACCGGGTGCGCTTCTATGTGACGGGGACCCAACGCAAGCCCAAACTCACCGGCAACACCCGGCTGCTCGAGGATGCCGACGGCTCCCGCGACGAAAACACCGCGTTCTACCTCGACAAACTCGACGCGCTGTACCAGAACTATCAACCATTCATCCCCTCCGGGGGAGAAAAACTTTGAACCGATCCGACATGACGGCACAGGAAATACTTAGCAAACTCAATCCGGAACAGGCGCAGGCGGCTTCGACCGTCGACGGCCCCGTACTGGTGCTCGCGGGAGCGGGCACCGGCAAGACGCGGGTCATCACCTACCGCATCGCCTACATGCTGGCGCTGGGCATCCCGCCGACGAGCATCCTCGGCATGACCTTCACCAACAAGGCGGCGCGCGAAATGCGCGAACGCCTCGCCCAACTGGTCGATCCCGCTGCGGCGGAGCTGGTCACGCTGGGCACCTTCCACTCGTTCTGCGGGCGGCTGCTGCGGCGCGAGATCCACCGCCTCGGCTACCTGCCCAACTTCACCATCGCCGACGAAGCGGACCAGTCCGGGCTGCTCAAGCAGGCGGCGGGACTGGCGGGGCTGAACGCCGAGGGGTTCAACCTCGCGGCGGCGCAGGCGCTGATCAGCCGCTGGAAGAACCGCCTCTTCACCCCGCGCATGGCGAAGAACGACGCCGCCGGGCGCTTCGAGGAACTCGCGGGACGGCTCTACGAGGAGTACCAGCAGCTGCTCGAAATGCAAAACAGCGTGGACTTCGACGACATGCTGCTCCTGGCGTACCGGGTGCTGACCGAGTTCCCCGAGGTCGCGGAACACTGCCGCGACCGCTACCGCTATCTCCTGATCGACGAGTATCAGGACACCAACGCGGCGCAGTTCGCGATCGTGAAACTGCTCGCCGGGGAGCGCCGCAACCTGTGCGTGGTCGGCGACGACGACCAGAGCATATACTCGTGGCGCGGCGCGGATGTCGGCAACATCCTCGACTTCCCGCAGCTCTTCCCCGGCGCGAAGGTCGTCAAACTGGAGCAGAACTACCGTTCGACCAACAGCATCCTCCACGCGGCGAACGCCGCCATCGGCCACGGCGCGCGGCGGCTCGGCAAAAAACTCTGGAGCGCCCTCGGCGACGGAAAGAGACCCGTCGCGCTGTCCCTCGACTCGGGCGAGGCGGAGGCGGAGTTCATCTGCAACGCGATCCGCCAGTCGATGGCGAACGACTCCCGGCGGCGTTACAGCGACTTCGCGGTGCTGTACCGCTCGAACCAGTTGTCGCGGCAGCTGGAGCAGACCTTCCGCAACTTCGGCATCCCCTACCGGATCTTCGGCGGGCAGCAGTTCTACCAGCGCCGCGAGATCAAGGACGCGGTCGCCTATCTTAAACTCCTCGTGAACCCGAACGACGACCAGAATCTGCTGCGGGTGCTGGCGGCGCCGCCGCGCGGCCTCGGCGACAAGGCGGTCGCGGCGCTCAAGGAGGCGCGGCGGGTCGCGCACCGCCCCATGCTGCTGTCGCTCGGCGACGCGGAGTTCGCCGCCGCGCTGACCCGCAAGGCGGCGGAGGGGGCGCGCGAACTGAGTTCCGTCTGCGCCCGCTGGCGCCATGAATTCGACGCCCCCGGCAACCTCGCCGCCAAGATCGCCAAGTACCTCGAAGAGATCGGCTACACCGGCGCGCTGCAGCGTATCTACAAGGACATTGAAGACGCCCTCAAGCGCCGCGACAACGTCGAGGAGTTCATCAACGGCGCGGGGCAGTACGAGGCGCGCCGCGGCGAGCCCGCGACGCTCCGCGACTTTCTGGAGTCCTTCGCGCTGCTCGAGGAGGAGGACCGCGACGAAGACGCCGACCGCGACGCCGTAACCTTTTCGACCGTCCACGCCGCCAAAGGTCTGGAGTTCCCGGTCGTCTTCATCGTCGCGCTCGAGACCGGCACCTTCCCCCACGAACGCGCCCTCGCCGAAAACGGCGGCGACGAGGAACTCCGGCTCTTCTATGTGGCGCTGACCCGCGCCAAGCAGGAGCTGTATCTGCTCAACGCCCGGTCGCGGCTCCAGCGCGGCGTGCCGCACACGGTGCGGCCGTCGCCGTTCCTCGCCATGCTCGACGACTCGCTCGTCGACCGCGAAAGCCCCGAACAGCTGATCCGACCCGCCGACAACCGCAGCGCGGTCGAGGCGTTTATGCGGATCTACGAGCGGTTGAATCGGAAATCCGGCAATAAGTGAACTTGAAAATACGTTATATATATGATACTGTAAATAAACGTATCGGTGATCAGGACAACTCCGCGGCGGCGCGGCAACCATAGGAAAACGAGATGAATACGGTGTGGAAAGTCCTTTTGACGGTGCTGGCGATCGGCGTACTGGTCGCGGCGGGATGGTTCATTTACTCGATCTACGCGACGGAGGGCGAAACGGTCTTCCGTACCGAAAAGGTCGCCCGCGGCACGCTGCTGAGCGTCATCAACTCCTCGGGGACCGTCGAGCCGGAGGAACTCGTCAACGTCGGCGCGCAGGTCAGCGGCAAGATCATGAACTTCGGCGTCGACGGCGAAGGCAAGAGCGTCGACTACGGCTCCAAAGTCACCAAGGGCATGCTGCTCGCCCAGATCGACGACGTGCTCTACGAGGCGGCGCTCCGCGAAGCCAAGGCGCAGAAACTTCAGGCCGAAGTGGCGATCCTCAGCGCCGAAGCCTCGATGAAGCAGGCGCAGGCGCAGCTGCTGCTCGCCGAACGCAACTTCGAGCGCGCCAAGAAACTCCTGCCCAACAACGCCATGTCGCGCGTCGACTACGACTCCTGCGAGGCCGAGTACCTCGTCCGCAAGGCGAACATCGCCGTCGTCGACGCCGAACGCGAACAGGCCAAGGCCAAACTCGCCATCGCCGAGGCCGCACTGGTCAAGGCGCAGCGCAATCTGGACTACTGCGTCATCAGTTCTCCCGTGGACGGCGTGATCATCGACCGCCGCGTCAGCATCGGACAGACGCTGGTCTCCAATATGAGCGCCTCCAGCATCTTCCTGATCGCCAAGGACCTCAAGAAAATGCAGGTCTGGGTCTCCGTCAACGAGGCGGATATCGGCAGCATCAAGGTCGGCATGCCCGTGATCTTCACCGTGGACGCCTTTCCGAACCGGGAGTTCTCCGGGCACGTCCATAAACTCCGGCTCAACGCCACCATGTCGCAGAACGTCGTCACCTACGTCGTCGAAGTCGCCACCGACAACCGCGACGGCGTGCTGCTGCCCTACCTGACCGCCAACGTCAAATTCGTCCGCAAACGCCGCGACAACGCGCTCAACGTCTCCAACGCCGCGCTCCGCTTCGAGCCGCCGGAGGAACTCATCGCCCCCGAAGGGCGGAATATCTGGCGCAACTTCAAGCGCGGCGGCGGCACCCGACTGCTCTGGCTCCCCGCCGCGGAGGGCAAAGTGCGCCCCGTCGAGGTCCGCACCGGCATCAACAACGGCATCTCCACCGAGATCCTCGGCTCCGACCTCAAGGAGGGCGACACGATCGTCAACGCCGTCCAGGTGCTGACCGCCGAGGAGGCCGCCGCCCGCGGCAAAACCGGCGCCGCCCGCAGTCCGTTCCTCCCCGAAATGCCGAAGCGGCGCAGCAGCAATCCCAACCGCCCCGCCGGAGGGGCCGGTCCCCGGCGCTGAACCGCCGCCCCGACGGAGTGATCCACCATGGCTCTCATCGAACTCAAGGACATTCGCAAGACCTACTTTCTGGGTGAGGTCGACGTCCCGGTGCTCAAGGGCATCACCCTGTCCATCGACCGCGGCGAATATGTGGCGCTGATGGGCGCTTCCGGCTCCGGCAAGAGCACGCTGATGAACACCCTCGGCTGCCTCGACCGTCCCACCTCGGGCGAATACCGGCTCGACGGCGAGGAACTCGGCTCCGCCTCCGGCGACCGCCGCGCCCGCGTCCGCAACAAGAAGATCGGATTCGTCTTCCAGAGTTTCAACCTGCTGCCGCGCACCAGCGCCCTCGAAAACGTCATCATGCCGCTCTCGTACACCGCCGGAAATCTCTCCGGCGCCGAACAGCGCCGCCGCGGCATCGCCGCCCTCGAACAGGTCGGGCTGGGCGAACGCATCAACCACTACCCGTCGCAGCTCTCCGGCGGCCAGCAGCAGCGCGTCGCGATCGCCCGCGCGCTGATCAACCGCCCGCCCGTGATCTTCGCCGACGAACCCACCGGCAACCTCGACTCCAAGACCAGCGTCGAGGTCATGAAGATGTTCGGCGACCTCAACGCCGAAGGCATCACCGTGATCCTCGTCACCCACTCCGAGGATATCGCCGCCTGCGCCAAGCGCACCATCCGCCTTCAGGACGGGCTGATCGTCGACGACAGCGCCGCGAAAAACGGGAGCGGAGGTGACAAATGAACCTCTTCCGCACGATCGTCGTCGCCCTCAAGGCGCTGCGCCGCAACCCCACCCGCGCCGCGCTGACCACCCTCGGCATCGTCATCGGCATCGCCGCCGTCATCACGATGATGGAGATCGGCAACGGCTCCAGCACCTCCATCCGCAAGTCCATCGAAAAGATGGGCGCCAACTCGGCGCTGGTCCGCCCCGGATGGCGGCGCGCCGCCGGGATCAGCATGGGCTCCGGCGCGGCGATGTCGCTCGTTCCCGACGACGCCGAGGCGATCCGCCGCGAATGCCGCCACGTCGCCCTCGTCGCCCCCGTCGTGACCGGCAGCAGCATGCAGCTCGTCTTCGGCAGCAACAACTGGGTCCCGCAGCAGATCATCGGCACCTCCCCCGAGTACCTGACCATCCGCAACTGGCAGATCGAGGAGGGACGCGCCTTCACCCAGCGCGACGTCGACCGCAACGCCACCGTCTGCCTCGTCGGAGCGACCGTGGTGCGGGAACTCTTCGAAGGCCTCTCGCCCGTCGACTGCGAAATGCGCATCCGCAACACCACCTTCAAAATCATCGGCGTGCTCAAGTCCAAAGGCGCCAACATGATGGGCTGGGACGAGGACGACGTCGTCATCACCCCGTGGACCACGTTGCGCATGCGCGTCACCGGACGCTCCACCGGCAGCGCCACCAATACCACCAGCACCGCCGCCACCAGCCCCGGCGCACTCTACCCCGGCAGCGGACTCGCCCTCTACCCCGAACAGTCCTCGAACCTCACCAGCGACACCTTGTTCTACAACAAGTTCATCAAACTCAACCAGATCTACTTTTCCGCCACCAAAACCGAGGAGATGGAGACCGCCATCGACGAAGTCACCCACCTCCTGCGCGAACGGCACCGCCTCGCCGTCGATCAGGATAACGACTTCCGCATCCACAGCTCCGGCGAGTTCATGAAAATGCTCGGCAGCACCTCCGCCGTCATGACCAATCTGCTGCTCGGCGTGGCGCTCATCTCGCTGATCGTCGGCGGCGTCGGCATCATGAACATCATGCTCGTATCCGTCACCGAACGAACCCGCGAGATCGGTCTGCGCATGGCCGTCGGCGCCCGCTCGCGCGATATATTGAAGCAGTTCCTCGTCGAGTCCATCGTCCTCTGCCTCGCCGGAGGCATCCTCGGCATCCTCCTCGGCCACGGAGCCGCGCTGCTCATCGAATCCCAACTGAACTGGCCCATCGAATCCAGCCCCGGCGCCGTCGTCGCCGCCGTCGCCGTCTCCGCGTTCGTCGGCGTCGTCTTCGGCTTCTACCCCGCGTGGAAAGCCTCCAAACTCGACCCCATCGAAGCCCTCCGCTACGAATAACGGGGCAGCAATATAAGCGTTGGCGGAGTTGGGAGAGGTGGGGGCTCCTCGCCCCCACACCCCTCGGCAGGGTTGCAAACCCTGCACCTCGAGAAAAATGCTGACGCATTTTTCCGCTACTTTAAATAGAGTAGGCGGAAAGGGGTTGACGTTCCCGGTCTTATGCCTGTCGGCAACGCCGGGAAGCGTCCCCCTCTGTCGGCGGAGGTGACCGGGATCCCGCCGCGATCGGGTGTCGCCTCGGCCACCGCAAATCCCTCGACCTTGACCCGGCTTTTCTGCCGAATCAAGGATCGGGTCTTTGCTATGGGTCACGTTACCCGTATTTTATGGTTCGCCCACCCGGCGGTGTGTACGTTGTGGGCAGTCGCACGCTGGTGTTCGCGGTGTTGGGGGGGCGACAGAATAAGTGCTGCGGCGAGTGCTGACGTGGTTAGCCGCCCGCCTTCGGCCGGGCGGGGAACACTACAAACGTTTGTTTGTGGGTTGTTTTACCGCTGGCACCCGTTTCCCGCGTCAGCGTGTGTCAAACATCGGTGCGCGGGCTCCAGCCACGCCCGTCCTATGTGTCGTCTTATATGTCCTATAGGTCCTATTCGCTCATTCGCGCAACGGCGGCTTGCAGTCGCGTCAGCGTGCCCCCCGCGCCAATTCGCGGGCGTGGTATTACCGCTTGCACCAGTTTCCCGCGTCAGCGTGTGTCAAACATCGGTGCGCGGGCTCCAGCCGCCTCACTCCGTTCATGTCCGTTCGGGGCGCTTATTCGCGCGACGGCGGCCGGCAGTCGCGCCAGCGTTGCCCACCGCGCTCATTCGCAGTCGGTCGCGTCAGCGTGCCCTCCCGCCGCCATTCGCGGGCATAAAAAAAAGAGCGGGGTCTCCGCTCTTTTTTGTAGTGGACTCAATGCGTCGGGATCACTTCAGATCGGCGGGGAGCTCCATTCCCGGCAGATCGGCGGCGATCCTTTTCAGGCAGGCGAGCTGCTCGTCCCGGTTCAACGCGCGGAACATGGTCAGCAACTGGGTCTCCAACTGGGTCTCGCCCTTCGCCGCCGTCTTGGGTGCGAAGTAGCGCAGTTCCAGCTCGGGGAACATCTGCAGCAGCGTGAAGAACGGCGCGTTGGCGATGTCCTGCCTGCCGCTGCGGTAACGGTTCAGCGAGGCCTCGGAGACCGAGGTCTGCAGATGGAGCCGATGCACGTTGCCCGCGCGGTCGATCGCCCGCAGGAACGCCGTCTTTAGTTGTTGCAGTTTTGCTTTGTTACTTGATGTCATAATCGCCCCCTTGTCTGTCGGTGAATATATCACGCCGGACCGGAAATGCCATGCTCCCGGGAACGAATTATCCTTAATATTGTGCTTATATAATAAAAAATGTGAAAGATTTTCGTTTTTTCGCAATATTATATAGAATTACTGTAAAAGTAACGGTTTTTTATTTGTCGAAAACGGCGGTCGGACTTGCAAAAATCCGGCGTCGTGCTATAATTGACTGATCCGCCGCGACGGCGGCGGTCATTGAGGGGAGGACCGGAGGATGATTCGGAATCTGCGCGCGACGTTGAAAATGGTTATGCTGCTCTTCTGGGCGTTCGCATTGCTGCCGGTGGCGATGGTGTCGCATCTGGCGGCTCCGGGGCGGATCCGACGCGGCGCCCGGCTCACCCGGCTGTGGGCGCGCGGATCGTGGCGGATCCTCGGCGGGCGGACGGAAGTCGCGGGCGCGGATCCCCGCTCGGTCGGCGGGGGGATGCTGATCTCCAACCACCTGAGTTATCTCGACATCATGGTGCACGCGGCGCTGTTCGACCTCCGTTTCGCGCCGAAGATCGAGATGAAGAAGTGGCCGCTGGTCGGTCTGATGACCGCGCTGAACAATCCGGTTTGGATCGACCGGCGGCACCGGAACCGCGCCGGGGCGGTCGCGGACGCGATGTGCGAAGCGCTCGCGGGGGAGATCCCGCTGCTCGTGTACCCCGAGGGGACCAACGGCGCCGGGGACGGACTGCTGCCGTTCAAGACGACCTGCTTCGAAGCGGCGATCGAAGCGGATGCGCCGATCCGTCCCATTCTGACGCGCTATTCGCCCGCCGCGGACGGTACGCCGCTGCCGTGGGTGGGGCATGCGGGACTTTTGCCGCACTTTTGGCGGGTGCTGGGCTTGAAAGAGATCCGTTGCCAAGTGTATATTATGCCGGAGGTCCGCCCGGATGGTCGCGGGCGCAAGGAGTTGACGATGCGCCTGCGCGACGGCATGGCGGAACAGTATCGGAGGTGGAATGAAAATGCGTAACGATCGGCAACTCGTGGCGGGCGCGCTGGAGGCGTGGCGGATCCTGACGGATCTGCCGCTGCCGAAGGGGTGGCTCCGCGAAGACTCCGCCCCGGTGACGGGGGCGCGGGTATTGATCTGGTTTCCGCTGCTGGGAGCGGGCTTCGGCGCGGCGATCGCGGCGGCGGGGTGGCTGTTCACCATGGTGAGCAACCGCTACGCGGGGGCGGTGCTGTTCGCGGTGCTGACCTTGCTGTTCATGCTCTTCAAGGATTCCGGGCGGGCGGTGCTGCTGGTGGTGTCGCAACTGCTGAATCTGCTGGACGGCAAAAAGTTCGCCCCGGCGCTGGACGCGGCGTCGTCCGACCGCGGTGAACTCGACCGCCGTTTCGGGATGCCGCTCGCGGCGGTGCTGGCGGCGGCGGTGCTGCTGATGGCGTTTCTGATCGGCATGTACGGCGGCAAGGGGGCGCTGATACCGCTGTTCGCGGGGGCGTTCGCCACGCAGGGCGAACTGGCGGCGGAACTCGCTCCGGAGGCGGGCGGGATCGCCGATCCGGAGCGTTCCGGGCGGCGGCTCATGTGGATCGTCGCGGCGCTGGCGGCGCTGGTGTCGCTGGCGTTCCTGCCGACGGCGACGGCGTTCGGGGTGCTGATCGTCGTGCTGATCAATCTGACGCTCAAGGAGCACCTGCGCAAAAACCTGCCGGAACTCCGCGCGGATACCGTGACCTGGCTGGGGGCGGCGGCGGAACTCTCGCTGCTCGCCTGCGGCTTCTGCTGGACCATCGGATAGGAGGAAATTTCATCCATGCCGGAACTTCCGGAAGCCGAAAACATCTGCCGCGCGCTCGACCGGGCGCTGCGGGGGCGCACCATCACCAAAGTCGAAGTCTTCACGCCGGCGATGCGGACCAGTCTGCTGCCGCTCGAAACCGCCAACTTGGAGGGCGTGACGATCCGCGGGACCCGCCGCCGGGGGCGCTATGTGGTCGCCGATCTCGCCGACGGACGGGCGCTGCTGATGCACTTCGGGATGTCCGGCGTGGTGCGGGTCGAGGGGCCCGAGGTGCCGCGCCGCAAGCACGAGCACGTGTTTCTGCACCTCGACGACGGGCGGATCTTCCGCTTCGAATGCACGCGGCGCTTCAGTCTGCTGGAGGCGGTGACGATCCCGCCGGACGGGGACGGCTGGCCGGAGGCGCTCGCCGGGCTCGGCGCGGAGCCGCTGTCGGACAAATTCACCGGCGATTATCTGTACGCCGCGTCGCGCCGCCGCAAAGCGGCGGTCAAACTGCTGCTCATGGACAACGCGGTCGTGACGGGGATCGGCAACATCTACGCGAACGAAACGCTCTTCGCCGCGCGCGTCGCGCCGGAGCGTCCGGCCGCCGAACTGACGCGCGGGGAGTGCCGCCGCCTCGCCGCCGCCGCGAAGTCGATCCTCGCGCGCGCCATCGAACTCGGCGGCACCACGATCTCGGACTTCCTGAACGTCGACGGCACGGAAGGCAAATTCGTGCAGGAACTCAAAATCTACGGGCGGGCGGGGCAGCCGTGCCCGGTGTGCGGGAGCGAAATACGCTGCGTCCGGCAGGGCGGGCGTTCGTCGTTCTACTGTCCCAACTGCCAGAAATAGAGGTGTGATCATGAAGATTCGTTTTATTCGGATATCCGCGGTGATCGCGGCGCTGGCGGCGGAGGGATGCGTCTTCGCGGCGGCGGAGACCACTCCACCCGCCCAAGCGGAACCGCAGGCGAAAGCGGCGGAGACCGCGAAGACCGTTCCAGACCCCGTGTTCCCCGCGGCGCTGGAACCGGAAGCGCGCGCGGCGGCGGAAAAACTCGCGAACGGCATGGCGGAAGCGCTCCGCAGCGGCGACTTCAAGCCGTTTCTGGCGGCGCAACCGCAGGGCGGGCGGAGGATGAACGCGGAGGCGTTTTCCCGGATCCGCAACGCGCTGACCCGCCACTACGGGCAGTTGACCGGTGCGGAGTTCTTCGGGCGGCTGGATCAGGGCAAGGTGATGGACTTCCTCTGGAAGTTCACCTTCGAGAGCGCGGCGTCCGGCGCCAAGGCTCCGCGGCGCCACGAGATCATCTACTGGGTGCGCGTCGGATCCGCCGGGGGCAAGCCGGTGGTGGCGGGCTTCAGTTTCAACTTCTACTGAGGGCTCCCGGCATGCGGGCGCTGTCGCCGCGTCAGCGGGAGGTGCTGGAGTTCCTGCGCAACTACTCCGCGTCGCACGGGATGGCGCCCACCATCGTCGAGGTGGCGGAGCGCTTCGGCATCGCGGCGGCGACGGCGGCGGGACACCTGCGGGCGCTCCAGAAAAAACACATGCTCCACCGCTCCGGCCGGGCGCGGAGCATCGTGCTCGCCTCCGGCGACGGCGGTAACGCGGTGCTGAAGATCCCGCTCTACGGAAACTTGAACTCGCCCGAGATCGCGGAGAACCGCCACCTGATGGAGGGGATCGTCCTGCTCCACCGTCCGGCAACGAACCGGCTGTCGCCGGAGGAGTTCTTCGCCCTGCATGTGCGCGACGAATCCATGCGCGATCTGGGGATCTTCCGCAACGACGTGGCGATATTCGCCCCGACCGGGCAGCGGCCGCCGCGCCTCGGCGACGTGGTGGCGGCGTTCGTCGGCGACGGCGCGGTGATCCGCAGTTACTTCCGCCGCGAACCGACCGGGACCGCGATACTGCGCGCGGCGCACCCGGAGATCCCGGATCTGGAACTCGCGGCCCGCGAAGCGCGTCTGCTGGGCGTGCTGATCGCGCTCCAGCGCGAATACCCGCACTGACGCCGGAATCAGCGCCAAAGCGCCTCCGCATCGCCGCGTAAAGACAGTTCCACCTCGTCGGCGGTGAGGTCGCGGTACTTGCCGACGGGCAGGTCGCCCAGTTTCAGGTCGCCGAGGGCGATCCGCCGGAGCCGTGTCACGCGCGCCCCGAAAAAGGCGCACAGCCGCCGGATCTCGCGCTTTTTGCCCTCGTTGAGTTTGAAGCGGTAGCATAACGGCGACAGCCGCCGGACGTCGATGACGCGCAGCACCTCGCCGGACTCGGTGACGCCGCGTCGCATCGCCGCGAGCGAGCGGTCGTCGAGCGGGCGCTCCACGGCGACGTCGTAGAGTTTCGTCACCCGATACCGGGGATGGGCGACGCGCTCCAGATAGTCGCCGTCGTCGGAGAATACGATCAGCCCCTCGCTCTCCTTATCCAGCCGCCCCGCCGAGCGCAGAAAACGCCCCTCCGGACGGTCGATGAGTTCGAGCGCCAGATGTTCCGCGTGGGCGTCGGCGTTGGAACAGACGAAGCCGCGCGGCTTGTTCAGCATGATGTAGCGGAACTTTTCCGGAAGCACCGCCGGACGCCCGTCGACCGCGACCCGGGTCCCCGGCTCTACGCGCCGCGACGGATCGGTCGCGACCGCGCCGTCGACCGTCACCCGCCCCGCGCGGATCAGTTCCGCCGCGCCGCGCCGCGAGGCGACGCCGCATTGACCGAGGTACTTGGTCAGATTGGGTGCTTGAGTATCCATCGGCGGCGCGCGCTCCCGCAACTACACTTCGTGGTCGCGCCGCCGGATGCAGATGGCGTTGCAGCGCGGGCAGCGGCAGATGCTCGCCCCCCGGTCGCGGTTCACGAACGAATGGTGACAGTTGTCGCAGTGAAAAAGCTGGTTGCGGCTGATCCGCCACTCGTTGCGCCGCACGCGCGACTCCTCGCGCCGCCACAGAAACAGTATCAGCAGCAGCCACAAAAGAAAGTAGAAGAAAAACGTCTCGGAGTAGGTGGCGTAGATCATGGCTTCACCCCCGGCTTCGGCGGTGCCGACGGCTCCGGCCACTCCACGATGATGAACTCGGGAGCCCGCTCCGACACCGCCAGCGGCATCGCCAACTGCTGCGCGCGGCGGTCCAGATCCGGATCGCCGCAGGATCCATCCACCATCAGCGTCGGGAAGCGCCCCGGATTCAGCACCCGCAGGATCGTCCGCTCCCCCGCGCCGGAAGTGCGCGGCGGCAGTTTGACGCCGTTCAACGGCAGCGGCCGACCCGCGCCGTCGGTGATCCCGCCCTTACGGCGGACGGGCGGCGGCAGCGGCGGCGGCGGCAGCGGCAGCACCGTCCGCGGCGCGGATTCCGGCAGCGCGATCTCGCGGTACTTGCCCACCTCGGCGCGGCGCGCCGCGGACACCGGCGCCGGACGGCGGAGCGCCACCGCCGCCGTCACCCGGTCGCCCACCGCCGGGACGAACTTGCGGTATCCGCCGCGGTTGAACGCGGCGGGATCGTGGAAGTCGATCCAGTCGTCGATGGCGGCAGTCTCCCTCGCCCCCACCATCGTCACCGACGAGGTGCGCTCCGGCGGCGGCTTGGGGGTCTCGCGGTAACTGAACGCGCCCCAGAACAGCACCTGCGCCCCCACCGCCGCAAGCACCGCCAGAACGAGGTTGCTCCGGTCGGAGCGCCGGGATCGGATATCGACCCGCCGCGCGATTTTCAGTAGGTTGCTCACGTCATCACTTCTCGAAGGGGGTGGATATCATCTCCTCCTCGGGGACCCGGACGGCGATGAAACAGGCGATCTTCTCGGTCTTGGCGGCGTCCATGACCCGGGCGACCTCCTCGAACGGGACCTTGCGGTCGGCGCGGATGATCACCGTCACGTCGTCGCCGCGACGGCGCAGTTCGGCGAGTTCCTGCTGGAGTTCGCCGAGGTTGCCGCAGCGCTTCTCGCGGAAGTAGATCTCCACGCCCGCCCCTTCGGCGGCGGGGATCAGCGACACCACATAGCGGTTCAGCGCCGCCGTGCTGAGCGTATCCACCTTCGGCAGTTCCACCTTGATCCCGGAGAGCCGGACGAACGAACTGGCGATCACGAAGAACAGCAGCGACAGAAACAGAATATCCACCAGCGCGGTGAGTTCCGGCCAGCCGCTGCAGTATTTTAGGCGCGTCCGATAGCGGCGCTGCCCGAATCCGGCGGTGGGGTTTCTCATGGCCGCTCCGCCCGGTTCTCCGCCGCGGCGGCGCGGCGGCGCTCGAAGAACGCGGTGATCTCCAGCGCCGCCTTCTCCATATCCAGCGTGATGGCGTTCACCCGCGCCACCAGATAGTTGTGGCCGAGGTAACACGGGATCGCCGTCGCCAGCGCGGCGGCGGTGGTGATCAGCGCCGACGTGACCGCGCCGCCGATGTCGGCGGAAAAGGTCTCGCTGGTCCGCAGCGGCTCGAAGACCCGCAGCATCCCCAGCACCGTCCCGAGAAAGCCGATCAGCGGCAGCACGAAGCCCAGTGTGCCGAGCAGATTGACCCGGCGCTCCAGTTTGGGCAGTTCGTCCAGCGCGGCGTCATCCACCGCCTGCCGGATATCCGAATCGCCGCGCTGGTAGGCGAGGATCGCCGCCCCCAGCAGCCGCGCCGCGGGTCCCGGAGTGCTGTCGCAGAGCGTCAGCGCCTCGACCAGACCGTCGCGCTTGAGCACGTTGATCAGCCCGTGGAGCAGTTCGCGCACGTTGATCTCGTCGCGGTGGAACTGGAAGACCTTCTCCAGAAACACCGCCAGCGCCAGCACCGAGCAGCCGAGGATCACCCACATCACCGGACCGCCGTCCTGCATGATCTGTATAAACGACTTGAAGAATTCCATATTTCTTAAAACTCCCGATTGAAACGATCTTCAAATTCATCGCGCAACGCCCGGAACTGGGCGTCGCCGCCCGGCAGATCCAGCGACTGCGCACACTCGATGATCCGCGTGCCGAGCTGACGCGCGTCCGGCGGAGCGTCGGAGCCCACCAGCAGCCGCAGCGCCTCGGTGACGCTGCGGAAACACCATTGCGGATCGAAACTCCGGCCGCCGCGCTTGAGTTCGCGCGCGTACAGCAGCGTCTCCATAAAGGCGTCCATCGCCGCCTCCGTCTCGCCGAGGTACTCCCGGCACCAGCCGAGTTTGAACTTGCTCAACAGCCGGATCTCCGGCACTTTCGCCCCGCCGGCGAGGCGGGAAAACTCCTCCGCCGCCGCCCGCAGTTCGTCCTGACCGTCCTCCGGGCGCTGCTTTTCCTGATAGATCGCCACCCGGCACTCGGCGATGCGCGCCGCCGCCACTTCGCCGAAGACCCCCGACGGCCGCAGTTCCCGCGCCCGCAGCAGCCGCGGCAGCGCCTCGGAGGGCTCGCCCGCGTTGAAGCGCAGATCGCCCGCCAGAAACGCCGCATCCGCCGCCACCTGGCTCGCGGGATAACTCCGCAGCACCGTCTCCGCCTCCGCGACCGCCTCGGCGCGGCGGCCGGCGGCGGCGAGCAGTTTCGCGCGCATCAGCCCCAGCAGCGCCGCCTCGGCTTCGCCGCACTTGGAGCGGTCCAGCGCATCCAGGATCGCGAGCCCCCGGTCCGCCGCTCCCGTTTCGCGCAGATATTCGACCAGCTGCAGCGCCGCCGCGTAGTATTCCGGCCCGACCCCGGGCGAGGTTTTCAGCGCCGCGAACGCCGCTTCGGCGGAGGTCGCGTCGCCCCCCATCACGCCGGCGCGCACCGCCCAGAAGAGCGCGCCGCCAACGTGCGGATCGCCCGGATAGTCCGCGGCGTAACCGCGGAACTCCTGCGCCGCCGTCGCAAATTTACCGGCGTCCAGCGCGAGTTTCGCCGCCGCGAAGCGCGCCGGGCGGAGGTTGTCATCCTGCTTGTGGCGACCGATGAACTTCAGATACCGCTCCCGCGCCTCGGCGCGGCGGCCCAGCCGCTCGGTGAGAAACGCCGCCTGATATTCGCCGAAGCCGGCGCTGGACCGGTTGCCGGAGCGGCAGAGTTTTTCCGCCTCCGCCAGCGCCGACCGGTAGTCGCCGCGCGCCGACAGCACCCGGATCAGCAGTCGCCCCGCCGTGTCCGCGATGTCGCGCAGCGGAGAAGCGGCGACCTGACGCAACACCCGTTCCGCTTCGGCAAGTTTCCGGCGCTGGAGCAGATAATCGGCGTAGAGGATCTGCGCCCGCTGCTGTTTCGCCGCCGTGTCCGCGCTGGAGATGAAGTAGTTGAAGTAGCGCTTCGCCGTTTCGTGATCGCCGATGCGCGCCGCCGCCGCCGCCGCGTCATGGGCGGCGTCGCGCCGTTCGTCCGCGAGCAGTTCGCCGTCGTCGACCACCTGCTTGAAGAGCGCGAGCGCCTCCTTGTACCGGTTCGTCTCGGCGAGCAGCCGCCCCGCCCCGGTCAGCAGCTGCGCCCGATCCGGCGCATCCGGGAAACTCCGCGCGTAACGCCGCGCGACCGCCGCCGCCTGCCGGCCGTCGCGCCGCCCCGCGTGACAGCTGAAAAGTTTGCGCAGCGCGTCGCGCCGCGCTTCGTCGCTCGAAGCGAAGTCGTAAGCGTCGCTCCAATATGCCGCCGCCTGCTCCGGACGCTCGGCGCGCACCGCCTGTTTCGCCGCCGTGTCCAACAGTTCGAAGACGAGGTCGTCCGGGCGCGGCAGCAGGACGGCGCGGAGTTTTTTCCACTCGGCGGCGAACTCCGACGCCGCTCCGGAGCGCGCCTTGGCGAGCAGTTCCAGCACCTTGAGCCGGGTCGGCGGCAGCGGCGGCACGAACTCCGACGCCGACGCGGCGATGAGTTTCAGCGCCTCCGCCGCCCGCTCCGCGCGGATCATCGCGTAGATCCGCCACGGCCGGGCGTCGCGCCGCAGCCGGGCGTCGGCTTCGAGCCGGGTCAACTCCTCCAGCGCCCGCACCGTACTGCCGAAACGCAGCTGCAGATACGCGAGCGCCAGTTCCGCGTCGCCCCGCAACCGATCCCCCGGAGCCGCGGAATCGCGGAGTTCCCGGAAGAACTTTTCCGCCTCGGGGATCCGCCCCTCGGCGACCAGCAGTTCGCCCGGCAGCGCCCCCGTCGAGTGCGCCGGGAAGCGCTTCGTGAACTCGGTGAGCAGCCGTCGCGCCCCCGCCGGATCGCCGAAACGCGCCTTGACCCGCGCCAGCGCGATGGTATCCTCCATCCACGCTTCGTCGTCGCCCGCTTGCGCCGCGGCGGCGCGGACCTGCGTATAGAGTTTATCCGCCAGCCGGTAGTCCCCGGCGGCGAACGCCTCCGCCGCCATCGACCGCTCGGGCGACGGTTCCGCCGCCCACGCCGCGACGCTCCAGCCGATCAGCAGCGCCGTCGGCAAAACTTTGCGCCGGATCGTCAATTCGTCACGCCTTGTCGGCGGGCGGCTCCGCCGAAGCCGGCTCCGCCGCGTCCGCGGGAGCGGCGTTGCCGGAAAGTTTCGCCTTGATGCGTTCGACGAGTTTCCGCTGCAGCTCCTCGCTGGCGGCGATCACCGCCTTGGTCTGGTCGCGCCCCTGACCGAGCTGCTCGCCGTCGAAACTGAACCACGAGCCGCGCTTTTCCAAAAGTCCCAGATCGGTCGCCACGTCGAGGATCGACCCCACCTTGGAGATGCCCTCGTTGTACATGATGTCGAACTCCGCCACCCGGAACGGCGGCGCCATCTTGTTCTTGACCACCTTGACCCGCGCGCGGTTGCCGACGATCGCGTCGCCGACCTTGATGACGCCGGTCTTGCGGATGTCCATGCGCACCGAGGCGTAGAACTTGAGCGCGTTGCCGCCGGGGGTGGTCTCGGGGTTGCCGTACATCACGCCGATCTTCTCGCGGATCTGGTTGGTGAAGATCACGCAGGTGCGGCTCTTGCTCGCCGCGCCGGTGATCTTCCGCAGCGCCTGCGACATCAGCCGCGCCTGCAGACCGACGTGCGAATCGCCCATCTGCCCCTCGATCTCGGCGCGGGGGACCAGCGCCGCCACCGAGTCGACCACCAGCACGTCGATCGCGTTGCTGCGGACGAGCGTATCCACGATGTTCAGCGCGTCCTCGCCGCAGTCGGGCTGCGAGATCAGCAGATTGTCGATGTCGACGCCGATGCGCTTGGCGTACTGCGGATCGATCGCGTGTTCGGCATCGATGATCGCGCACTTGCCGCCGTTGCGCTGGGCGTTGGCGATCACATGCAGACAGAGCGTCGTCTTGCCGCTCGACTCGGGGCCGTAGATCTCGATGATCCGCCCCATCGGGAGCCCGTTGATGCCGAGCGCCAGATCCAGCGACAGACTGCCGGTCGAGATCACCGGCACGTCCACCGCCGTACCGGAGTCGCCGAGGCGCATGATCGAACCTTTGCCGAACTCCTTTTCGATCTGGCTGATCGCGATCTGCAGGCTTTTTTCCTTATCCAGCAACGGTGTCGTAGTTTTTTCCGCCATGATAGAATTGTCCCTTCGCGTTGGATTGTTTCGTCAGATATCGAGGTCCTTGACGTTCGCCGCGTGCTTTTCGATGTACTCGCGGCGCGGCTCCACCACGTCGCCCATGAGCAGATTGAAGATCCGGTCGGCGGCGACGGCGTCCTCCATCGTCACCTTGATCATCGTGCGGGTCAACGGATCCATGGTCGTTTCCGCCAACTGTTCGGCGTTCATTTCGCCCAAGCCCTTGTAGCGCTTGACGCTCAAACTCGAGTCGCGCTGGCCGCCGTTCCGGACCGCCCCGAAGAGCGCCGCCAGCGACTTCAACTGCTCGGGGACGTCGTCCTTGCCGATCCGGATGGTCGCCAGCACCTCCTTGCCGTCCTCGAAGACCGCGGCGGGGGGGATGCCGGCACCGGCGAGGTCGGCGACCAGCGCGGCGCACTCCTCGGCCTCGTAGATGCGGATGACGTCGATGTGACGCCGCAGTTCCGCGGCGAGGGCGGCGGCGTCCGCCTCGTTGAGCGCCTCCGGTTCGACGTCGCCGCGCAGCCGCCGCTCCGCGTCGGAGACGAGCTGCTGCTGCTCCGCGTCGGAGTAGACGTAGTGCGAATCCGAACTGCCGTCCTTTTCCCGGATGGTGATGTACGCCGTCGGGCACTTCCCTTCGGGGGTCGCCGCCTCGAAGTAGCTGACCGGATTCACACCGATGCGGCGCAGCCCCGCCGCCGCCTGTTCGGCGCGGTAGTAGAAGTCGATCAGCGCGCTCACCTCGCTCCGTTCGAGCGTCCGGCCGCCGCGTTCGACCGCGGCGCTCTCCAGCCCGAGGTCGATCAGGAAGCGGTTGAGCTGATCCTCGGTCTCGATGTAGCGGATGATCTTCTTGCCCTTGGTGATGCTGAAGAGCGGCGGCTTGGCGATGTAGACGTACCCCGCGTCGATCAGCGGGCGCATCTGCCGGAAGAAGAAGGTCAGCAGCAGCGTCCGGATGTGCGAACCGTCGACATCGGCATCGGTCATGATGACGATGCGGTGGTAGCGCGCCTTGGTGACGTCGAAGTCCTCGCCGATGCCGCAGCCGACGGCGTAGATCAGCGACTGTATCTCCAGATTGTCGAGCATGCGGTCGAGGCGCACCCGCTCGACGTTCAGCAGTTTGCCGCGGATCGGCAGGATCGCCTGAAACTCGGCGTCGCGCCCCTCCTTGGCGGAGCCGCCCGCCGAGTCGCCCTCGACGATGTAGAGTTCGCAGCGTTCGGGATCGCGGTCGTTGCAGTCCGAAAGTTTGCCGGGCAGCCCCAGCCCCTCCAGCGGCCCCTTGCGGCGCACCGCCTCGCGCGCCTTGCGGGCGGCTTCGCGCGCCCGGCACGCCATCATCGCGTTCTCGCCGATCTGCTTGGCGACGGCGGGGTTCTGCTCCAGATAGGCGGCGAGTTCGTCGTTGATGACCGATTCGACGATGCCGCGCACCTCGCTGTTGCCGAGTTTGGTCTTGGTCTGCCCCTCGAACTGCGGATCGGGGACCTTGACGCTGATCACCGCCGACAGCCCCTCGCGGACGTCGTTGCCGGTCATCGGGGTATCGTTCTTCAGATACTCCTTGCAGTAGGCGTTGATGGTGCGCGTCAGCGCGGTCTGGAAGCCGACCAGATGGCTGCCGCCCTCGACAGTGTTGATGTTGTTGGTGTAACTGTGGACCTGCTCCTGCGTGCCGTCGTTGTACTGCATGGCGACTTCGACGTCGATGCCGCCGCGCTCGCGGTGAAAGTAGATGACCTCGCCGCCCAGCACCTTGCGGTCGGTGTTGAGCATGGCGACGAACTCGCGGATGCCGCCCTCGTAGTGAAAGACTTCGTTCTTGGGCGCCCCGTCGGGACCCGCCTCGCGCTCGTCGGTGAGCGTGATCCGGATGCCGGAGTTCAGAAACGCCAGTTCCCGCAGTCTTTTCGCGAGGATGTCCCACACGTAGACCGTGTCGGGGAAGATCTGCCCGTCCGGCTTGAAGGTCACGCGGGTGCCGCGTTTGTCGGTCGTGCCGGTGACTTCGAGCGGCGAACTCGTGACGCCGCGGGCGAACTTGATCTGATACGACTTGCCGTCGCGGAAGACCTCGGCGGTCAGCCACTCCGACAGCGCGTTCACGCACGATACGCCGACGCCGTGCAGACCGCCCGAAACCTTGTAACTGTTGTGGTCGAACTTGCCGCCCGCGTGGAGCACCGTCAGCACCACCTCGACGGCGGGCTTGCCCTCGCCCTCGTGCATGTCGACCGGGATGCCGCGCCCGTCGTCCTCGACGCTCACCGAGCCGTCGCGGCGAATCGTCACGTCGACTTTGGTCGCGTAACCCGCCAGCGCCTCGTCGATCGAGTTGTCCACCACCTCGTAGACCAAGTGGTGAAGTCCGCGCTGCCCGGTGTCGCCGATGTACATCGACGGACGCACCCGCACCGCCTCCAGCCCCTCCAGCACCGTGATCTTGCTGGCGCTGTACTCGCCGGAACCGGCGGCCGCCTGTATCTTTTCTTCACTGTCGCTCATCAGACTGTCCTTATCGTATTGCCGAATTGATCTCTAACGCTCACATCCAGTGCTTCAGCAGTTCCTCGCGCGACCGGGTCGTGAAGTAACTCGCCGGGATGTCGAGGATCGTGAACGCGCCGGAGCGCTTCTCCGCCGCGAGCCGCGCCGCCGCCCGGGCGTGGGCGACCAGCACGTTCGCCGTCGCTTCGGGGTTGCTGCCCCAGACGCAGCGGTACTCGATCCGCGCCGGGTTGCCCTTGCCGGTCGTGCCCGCCGCCGCCACGAGGCCGTCGTGGGGGAAGCCCGCGTACTTGGTGTTCAACTCCTCCTGCGAGACGAAGTTGACCGTCGTGTCGTAGGGGGCGAAGTAGCCGGGCATCTCCATGATCGCCTTGGTGACGGCGACCTTGTCCGCGCCCTCCTCGAGCACCACGAAGCACTCCCGCGTGTGCATGTCGCCCGGCTCGAACGCGGGATTTTCGCCGTTCTGCACCTTCTTCACCGCCGCCGGGATCGCGTGGGTGTACTGCCGCGCGTCCTTGACGCCGGGGATCGTCCGCAGCGCGTCCGAGTGGCCCATGCTCAGGCCGCCGGCGGGACCCAGCCCGTAAAAGCCGTAGGCGCGGCTGCCGGGGAGAAACGCCCCCGCGAGCGTCCGCTCCAGCGAGAAGATGCCGGGATCCCACCCGGTCGAGATCACCGCGACGTGACCGCACTCCTTGGCGGTCTTGTCCATCGCGGCGAAGTATTCGGGGATGCGGCTGTGGTTGTCGAAGCTGTCGACGGTGGTGATGAGTTTCGCCATCTCGGGGCCGAACTTGGGCAGATCGTCCTTGGAGCCGCCGCAGAGGATCGCCACCTGCGCGCCGGTCCGTTCGAACGCCGCCTGCGCCTCGGAGATATGGAAGACGGGAGCCGCGGAGAACTCCTTTTTCACGCGCTCGGGGGAACGGCTGACGACGCACGCCAGTTCCATATCGGGATTATTCTTAAGCGACGCGATCACGCCGCGGCCGACATTGCCGTAACCCACGACGGCGACTTTGACTTGAGACATGGTGAACACCTTTCGCAAAAACTTTCCGGCAGCCTGCCGTTTATATTATTATAAATAATATAACCCCCATCCGGCAGACATTCAATACGCGGGGCGGGAAAAAGCGGCGCTTTTATGTCAGCGCTCCGCCGGATACTTGGCGGGGAAAAGTTCGTGCGCCTTGCGGCGGCAGCGGGCGGCGGCTTCGGCGTCGCCGGCGCGCTCCGCGAGTTCCGCGAGTTTGCGGTACACGCCGGGGCGTTCGCCGCCGGCGCGCAGCGCCGCGAGAAGCAGTTGGCGCGCCGACTTCGGCAGACCGATGGCGGCGCAGCAGTCGGCGGCCTTTTCCAGCGGGAACGGCGAGTCCGGAACGAGGCCGAGATCGCGGACGTTCCGCAACTCGGCTTCGATCCGCTCCGGAGCGGGCGGGAGCCACCGAGTCCCCGGCTCGGGGACGACGACCGCGCAGAAGCGGGCGTAGGCGAGATCACCGCGCAGATTCCGAACGGGATAGACGAAATACACCCCGCACAACAGCAGGATGACGGCGACCCGCAGGACGCGCGCCGTACGGGAAGGTTTTTCGGGCGGCGCGGGATCGTCGGGAACGAGCAGCGAAGCGGCGAGCAGCAGATACGCTGCGACGGATCCGGGAACGAGGTAGTCCATCTCCATCAGCATGTGGAGCGAAAAGGCGGCGACGCCCCAGGCGGCGGCTCGGCGCCACGGCGGAGCGGAGCGGTAGCGGCGGAAGATGAAGCCGAACGGGATCGCGAACGCCGCCAGCGCGACCAGCGCGGCGGGGATGCCGCCCGCGGCGGCGAAGGCGGCGACGAAGTTGTGCGGATCGTGCGCCGCCTCGTCGGTGCCGGTGCTCTTGACCCGCATGTGTGCGCGGAAGAAACCGTTCCAGCCGGAGCCTGTCAACGGGTGCGCCGCGACGAGTTTCGCGGTGGTCGCGAGGTAGTCCAGCCGCTCCGCGCCGGAGGAAAAGCCCCGCCCCGCGCGGTGAACGTACCACGCGCCCGCGACCAGCACCAGCCCGGCGGCGACCGCCGCCGCGATCTTCGCCCGGCGCGGCAGACGCGAGGCGAAAAACGCCCCCAGCGCCGCGACCAGAGCGCAGAGCAGCGCTCCGCGGCTCCGGGTCAGCGGCAGCAGGCCGAAGGTCAGTCCGGCGGCGGCGACGCCGAAGAGCCACCGGGAGAGCCGCCGCGGCTCGAAGCGGTCGCCGAGTTTCACCGCTCCGGCGACGAGCAGCGCCCCCGCCAGCAGCAGAAACCCCGCGAAGCCGTTGCACGAAGTGAAGGTCGCAAAGACCCGGTCGTCATTGAGTTTGATCCACAGTTGTTCGCCGACTTCGACGCCCCCCGCCGCCTCCAGATCGGCGTAGTAGCGCCGCGTCGTCTCGAAGCCCCAGAGGTACTGGTGCCACCCGCTCAAAACGGAGACGCAGGTCCCGCAGAGCAGCGCGCCGATCAGGATGCGGCGGCGGCGCGGATCGTCGGCGAGAAGCAGCAGCACGCACGCTCCCCACGCCGCAAGCCCCCACCAGTGCATCAGGTGGCTCCAGCCGAAGGCGGCGGCTTCTCCCGCGCCCGCCCCGAACGAGTGGGTCATCCCCCACAATGCGCCGAACCAGGGACCGCCGATCCACAGGATCCACCACAGCCGGTCCCGCCACGGGCGGTGCCGCGGCGCAATGCCGCAGAGGGCCGGGATCAGCGCGGCACCGGCAAAGAACGGAAAAAGCGTTATCGGCCACGAAACGATCAGCCACTCCGCGCCCCCGGAGGGATAGAATCCGGGCAGTTCCGGCAGACCGGCGATGCCGCCGAACTTGACGGGCAGCAGAAACGCCGTCAGCGCCGTCAGCGCGACGGCGATCCGACCGCAGATCCGCCGGAAGCGCGTCATTTGCCGAAGACCACGGTGCGGCGCCCGGAGATGATGATGCGCCGCTCCAAGTGACAGCGCACCGCGCGGGTCAGCACCCGGCGCTCGATGTCGCGCCCGAGGTCGCGCAGGTCGTCCGGGTCGTCCTCATGGGTGATGCGCTCGACATCCTGCTCGATGATCGGCCCCTCGTCGAGGTCGCCCGTGGCGTAGTGCGCGGTCGCGCCGATCATCTTCACGCCGCGCTCCCACGCGCGACGGTAGGGATTGCCCCCCTGAAAGGCGGGCAGGAACGCATGGTGGATATTGATGATCCGGTCGGGGTACTCCGCGATGAACTCCGGCGACAGGATGCGCATGTAGCGCGCCAGCACCACGAGGTCGATGCGGTGGAGTTTCAAAAGCTGCAGCACCTGCCGCTCCTGTTCGCGCTCCTTCCCCTTTTCGACCGGCAGGCAGAAGTAGGGCTTGTTGAAGCGCGCCGCGACCGTCTCCAACTCGGGGTGGTTGCCGATGACCAGCACCACCTTGCCCCCGAGCGTACCCTCCTCGGAGTGCATCAACAGGTCGTAGAGGCAGTGCGACTCCCGCGTGACCAGCACGGCGACGTTGCGCGCGTCGTCGTTGTAGCCGACGGAGTATTGCAGATCCAGCTGCTTCGCCAGCCCCGAAAACTCCTGTTCCAGTTCGCGCTTGGTCGTGCCCTCGCCCAACTCCACGGCGATCCGCATGAAGTAGGTGTTGTCGATCATGTCCGAATACTGGCGGCACTCCAGCACGTTCAACTGCCGCGAGTAGAAAAACCCCGTGATCTGCGCGAGCAGACCCTTGCGATCCGCGGTGCGGATCAGAAAAACCGCTTCTCTCATCAACCGAAATATCCTATGGGTAAAATAAATATTATGTTGTTTCGCCTGCTTTCCGACATCCGTCGGCGTCGCTCCGCGGCGTTTCACAACTCCGGAAACGACTTTTCGAGTTCGTTCCGCGCCCGGGCGATCCGCCACGCGGCGAGGGCGGCGGGGGAGTGATCCCGCCGCAGACGATGCTCCGCGAGCGCGAGATAGCACTCCGCCAGCGCCTGACGCGCCGCCGCCGAGTTCCGCAGCGCGGTCAGCACCGCCGCGGTCTCCGCCGGTCGACCGTCGCAGAGCGTCAGAAGTTCCGCCGCGCGGCGCACGACCCGGGCGCCGAGTTCCGCCGGGTCGGCGGCAGGCGCCGGAGAACTCGCCGCCGTGGTCGGCGGCTCCGGCAGCGACGCGAAGTCGAAGCCGAGTATCCGCGCCTCGTCCCATCCGGTCGCCAGCCGCAGCGCCAGCACCGGCGCTTCGCGCTCCGTCACCGAGTCGCGGCAGGCGGCGAGTTTCGCCCAGTTGACCTGCTGCTCGAATTTCAGCAGTTTCTCCGCCACCGGTTTCAACCGCTCCGCCGGGGCCGCGCCGGAACGCTCGGGCAGATGCATCATCCGCGCGTAGCACTCCATCTCGTGCGCCCAGACGAAGCGCGGATCGTCGGCGGCGCCGAAGCGCCGGAAGTCCTCGCCGATCGCCGTCTCCAGCCGCGCCAGCTGGCGCTCGCGCGCGACGTGACGGTCGGCGAGATTTTCCAGCAGTTCGACCGTCCGGGGGGTCAGCCGCCGCTCCCGCGCCGCGCGGTATGCCGCCGCGAGATCCCCGCGCGGCGGCGCCGCCGTCCGGCACCCCGCGCCGCAGCACGCCGCCAGCAGCAGCGCCGCCGCCGGCAGATAACGGAGCGCCCGCTTCACTTGAACGTGTTCTCCGCCGCCGGGAACGCGCCGCGCTTCACCTCGGAAGCATACTCCGCCAGCGCCGCGCGCATCGCCGCGCCCAGTTCCGCAAAACGACGGGCGTGCTTCGGCGTCCGCTCGCTCACCCCCAAGGTGTCGTACAAAACCTGCACCTGCCCCGAACACGCCGCGCCGGAACCGATGCCGATGGTCGGGATATGCAGCGCCTCGGTGACCCGCCGCCCCAGCGACTCCGGCACACACTCGAGCACCACCGCGAAGGCTCCCGCCGCCTCGATGGCGCGCGCCTCGGCGAGGAGTTCCTCCGCCGCCGTCTCTTCGCGCCCGACGATGCGGTAGGCGCCGATGGTCTGGATGCGCTGCGGCAGCAGTCCCAAATGCCCCAGCACCGGGATCCCCGAGGCGACGAGCCGTCGGATGAGTTCCGGATCGGCGCCGCCCTCGAGTTTCACCGCGTCCGCGCCCGCCTCCTGCAGGGCGCGCCCCGCGTTGCGGACCGCCGCGTCGATGCCGGTCTGGTAACTCATGAACGGCATGTCGAAGATCACGAACGCCTCCGGCGCGCCGCGCCGCACCGCCGCCGTGTGGTGGAGCATCATCTCCATCGTCATCGGCAGCGTGCTGTCGTAACCGAGCATCGTCATACCCAGCGAATCCCCGACGAGGATCAGGTCGATCCCCGCCGCGAACGCCGCGGCGGACTCGGCGGCGGAACCCGCCGTTATCATCACCAGTTTTTCGCCGGCGGCGCGCCGTTTGGCAAAAACTCCGACCGTAGTCTTACCCATTTTCACAAGCCTCCTCAACGTCACTCCGGCGCTCCGGGAACACCGCGGAAAAGTCGAATTCCCGCTCCAGCAGCGCCATCACTTCGCGTTCGCGGCGGCGCATCCGGCGTCGCGCGGCGCGCTCCAGATCGTCCTCGCCGGAGGCGTGGAGCAGCCCGTGGACCAGATACAGCGCGAGTTCGCGCGAATACCCGGTGCCCCGTTTGACGCCTTCGCGCTCCGCCGCGTCCGGATTGATTATCAGTTCGACCCCGACCTCGCCGGGGAAGAACTCCGCCGGGTCGTCGAGATAGGAAAACGTGATCACGTCGGTGGTGCCCGTGTGACCGACGAGTTCGGAATTGTACTTTTTCATGCTCCGGTCGTTGGTGAAAGTCACGACGAGTTCCCACTCCACCGCCTCGGGCAGCCGCGCCGCCCGGGCCGCGCAGCGAGCAAAGCGCAGCAGAAGCGCCCGCGGCGGCGCTCCGTGACGCGGATTCCGCCACGACCGGCACAGCGCGGTCAGCATTTGGGCCTCCCCTCCGCCTTGGCCTCCTCCGCGGCGCGCGGATAGGCGACGCGGCCGTGCATCCCGCTCGACAGCGACGCGATGAAACTCTTTTCCACGAGTTCCAGATCCGCGGTCGTCAGGTGGCAGTTGCGCAGCTGACCGCCGGTGAAACGGCCCCGGATGATGTTGCGCACCATCTCGGTGATATTCTCAGGTGTCGGGTGTTTGAGCGAGCGGCTCGCCGCCTCGCAGGCGTCGGCGAGGTTGATGATCCCCTCCTCGCGGCTCTTCGGCGGAGCGCCGTGGTAGCGGAACTGCTCCTCCAGCACCGGCGGGGCGTCCGCATTGTGCTCCTCGAGCGCCTGCCGGTAGAAGAAGCGCACCAGATCGTCGCCGTGGTGGCTGCCGATCACCCCGCGGATGTAGCGGCACAGCCGGTGCTGACGCGCCAGCGCCAGCCCCTCCTTGACGTGGTCGCGGATGATGATGCTGCTCATCTGCGGATTGAGGTTGCGGTGCAGCAGTCCGCTCTCGGGATTGTTCTCGGTGAAGTACTGCGGCATCGACAGTTTGCCGATGTCGTGGAAGAGCGCGCCCGCCTTGGCGCGCAGCGGGTTGGCTCCGATCGCCCGCGCGGCGTCCTCGGCGAGGGTCGCCACCGCCATCGAGTGCGCCATCGTCCCCGGAGCCTCGCGCTTGAGCCGCTCCAGGAGCGGGTGGTTGCAGTCGCTGAGCACCATCAGCGCCATGTTGGTGCTCAAATTGAACACGAGTTCGAAGATGAAGAGCAGCGCCAGCGCCGCCATCGCGCAGAAGAGTCCGTTGCAGAAGATCACCCACGCCGCGTTCCAGAGCTTCTCGGCGAGTTTCAGTTCCACCCCCGGCGACAGGATGTCGATCAGATTGATCGCCCACGTCAGGACGAAGACCCCCAGCGCCGTCCGCACGAAGAACGAACGGTAGTTCAGCACGTTGCGCACCAGCACCGCCGCCAGCGAACTCACCGCCACCCAGCGCAGCGCGATCTCCAGCGACCGCGTCGGCATGATCATCATCGACGTCACCACCGCGATCACTCCGCCCGCGCAGACCGCGGTGCGGCAGTCCAGCATCACCGCCAGCATCACCGTCCCGAGCGCCACCGGGACCGCCGCCAGCACCAGCTGCTCGTTGCGCACGATATCGTGGATCAGCAGGTAGTTGAAGAACTTGATCGCCTCGTAGTTCGCCACCAGCGCGATCGACACCGTCAGCCCGGCGAGAAGGATCCGCAAATTGTCGCGGCGGATGTCCGGCGAGGCGATGTACATGAACGCCACCGCCGCCAGCACGATCACGAAACTCCACACCATCTGCGAGTACGCCTCCTTCAACCCGGAACTCGGCTTCGCCCGCATCGCCGCGGCGATCATGTCGCGCTTCTCGCGGGTGTAGCGTTCGCCCTTGCGGATCAGCATCGAGCCTTCGCTGCGGGACATGATGACCGGCTTGACCGCCGCCGCCGCGGCCTTGCGCGCTTCAAGCGTGTGGGTTTCGTCCAGATTGAGGTTGCCGCGCCGCCCGATCAGTTCGGCGAGCAGCGGGCGGAACTCGTTGCGGCACTGCGGGTCGGAGGGGAACAGCAGCGACGCGAGGATCTCCGCCGCCATCGGCACCGTCGGGAACCCGCCGCGCGGGAAGACCCCGTCCAGCACCCGGTCGTGAGTGTCGATGACCCGGAGCCGCGACCGCCCAGGACGCACCGCCCCCGCGACCTTCGCCGCGGCGGGTCCCGGAGCGCCGAGGATGCCCTTGTAGAGCATCTCGTTCAGGCGGTTGCGGAAGATGGGATAGTTGTCGTTCTTGTGGTATTCGCGGTTCAGCGCCGCCGTCAGCGCCGGGGAGGCCTTCGCCACCACCGTCACCGGGAGCGACCCCGCGACCGCGTGGTTGCGGCGGTTGGCGGCGTCGGCCATGCGGTTTTCGATCAGCACGAAGAAGTCGTTGATGTTGTCGGTGATGTTCTTGGTGAGCTGACGGTCGAGGCGGAAGAAGTCCGGCTCGGTCTCCCGCGCCTCCCGGCGCTTCGCCTCGGTGGCGGCGGTGTCGGTGTACGAAAAATCAGCCGGCGACTTGATGCTGTACGGCGCGCTCTGCCCGATCACCCAGTCCAGCAGCAGCTGCTGGCGGTTCCACGACAGTATGAGCAGCACCGACGCCACCGCCCAAACCAGCACCAGCATCACCACCGCGGGGATGCGGGAGCGTTCCAGCATGGCGTCGAGCGCCTCCGGATCGATCAGCGGTTTGTCGCCCATCTCGCCGCGCCGCCGCGAGCGGAGCCGCGCCAACCATTGTTTGACATACGATAACATCGGCTGTTCCCGTCAGTTGCCGCCGCCGTCGCGACCCGGCGCAGTGTAGGCGTTGATGATCTTTTCCAACAGCGCGTGGCGCACCACGTCGGAGGTATCGAATCGGACGAAGCCCAGTTCCGGCAGCGTGCGCAGCGTGCGCAGCGCGTGTTCCAGCCCCGACGCTTCGCCGGGGCCGAGGTCGGACTGCATCGGATCGCCGGTCACGACGCAGCGCGAACCGAAGCCCATCCGGGTCAGGAACATCAGCATCTGGTCGCGGGTGGTGTTCTGCGCCTCGTCGAGGATGATGAACGCGCCGTTGAGGGTGCGCCCGCGCATGAACGCCAGCGGAGCGACCTCGATCACATTGCGCCCGGTGAGTTCCTCGACCTCCTCCGGGGCCATCATCTCGTAGAGCGCGTCGTAGAGCGGGCGCAGATACGGCGAGACCTTCTCCTCCAGCGTGCCGGGGAGGAACCCCAGCCGTTCGCCCGACTCGCGCGCCGGACGGGTCAGCACGATCCGGCTGACGTTGCCCGCCAGAAACTCCGAGACCGCCATCGCCATCGCCAGATAGGTCTTGCCGGTCCCCGCCGGACCGATGCCGAAGACCACGTCGCGGGTGCGCATCGCCCGCAGATAAGCGAGCTGTTTGCGCGACCGCGCCAGCACTTCGCGGCGCTTGGGACTGACCCGCACCCGCTCCGCCCACAGTTCCGAAACGGCGCAGCCGTTGGCGCCGCCCCGGCACATGATCTCGAAGTCGCGCGTTTCGAGCTGGCGGCCGCGCAGTTGGCGCAGACGGCACAGTTCGCGGAAGAACTCTTCCGCCGCCGTCGCTCCCGCGCCGGAGATGTCGATCCAGTTGCCGCGCGACACCAGCCGCACGCCGAAACGCTCCTCCGCGAGGCGCAGCAGCCGCACCTCGTCGCCGGAGCAGAGCTGCCGCAGCGACTCCACCCCCTCAAAGTAAAAGCGACCGGAGGCGGGACCTCCGATCGTCATTTTCAAGTGTTCCGCGACCGGGACCTGTGTCATATTTTGGGAATGACCAACTTCGTGCCGACGCGGAGCCGGTTGGGATCGGTCAGTTTGGGGTTGGCGCGCACGATCACGTCGGCACGGCGGGCGTCGCCGTAGAACTTCTGCGCGATCTTGCCCAGATTGTCGCCGGATTTGACCACATACTCTTCGCCCGAAACGGAGCGCTCCGCCTTCGGAGCCGCCTTGGCGCCGGACTTATCCGCGGATCCCTTCTCCGCCGCGGGAGCCGCCTTGCCGGACTTCTCCGGGGCCGCTTCCGCCTTCGCCGAAGTCTGCTCCGCCGCGCGGTCGACCGTCACGTCGGGATCATCGGCGGCCGCCGGTGCTCCGGTCGCCTCGCCCGCCTGCGCCTCGACCCGGGCGTTCTCACGCTGCCGCTCCGCTTCGCGCAGCCGCGGCGAAACGTTGTCGCACACCGCCGGAGGCGCGGTCCGCGGGGGATCGTACTGCGGGTAGTTGTCGCGGATCACCCGCTGCCACTGCTCTTCCTTCTCGCCGAAACTGGTCTGCGCCAACTCGGGGCCGCAACCCGCCAGCGCCACCGCCAGCGCACCCGCGCCGACCGCTACCGTAACTTTATTCATCTCGCGTTCCTCCAGTTGTTTGCCAAAAAATTTCGCCGCAGTCGCCTCAACCCCGGAAGCGGCGGAAGATCAACACCCCGTTGTGACCGCCGAAGCCGAGGTTGCTGTTGAGCGCCGATTCGATCGGCATCTCGCGCGCCGTGTTGGGCGTGATGTCCAGATCGCACTCGGGATCGGGGGTCTCGTAGTTGATCGTCGGCGGCACGATCCCGGTTTCGATCGCCTTGATGCAGGCGACCGATTCCAGCCCGCCCGCCGCGCCGAGCCCGTGGCCGGTGGTCCCTTTCGTACTGCTGACGGCGACACGCTTCGCCGCCTCGCCGAACGCCCCCTTGATCGCCAGCGTCTCGAACTTGTCGTTCAGACTGGTGCTGGTGCCGTGGGCGTTGATGTAACTCACTTCCTCCGGGCGCATACGCGCATGCTCAAGCGCCATCTTCATCGCCCGCGCGCCGCCCGAACCGTCGGGGGCGGGGCTGGTGATGTGGTACGCATCGTCGGTCGCGCCGTAACCCGCGACCTCGGCGAGGATCTTCACCCCGCGCTTCTTCGCATGTTCCAACTCTTCAAGGATCAGCACGCCGGCGCCCTCGGAGAGCACGAAGCCGTCGCGGTCGCGGTCGAAGGGACGGCTCGCATGCAGCGGGTCGTCGTTGCGCGTGCTCATCGCCTTCATCGCGCTGAAGCCCGCCAGACCGATCTCGGTCACCGATGCCTCGGCGCCGCCCGCGATCATCACCTCGGCGTCGCCGCGGCGGATCATCCACATCGCCTCGCCGATCGAGTGCGTACCCGTCGCACACGCCGAAACGATGCCGATGTTCGGACCGCCCGCGCCGCAGCGGATCGCGATGTTCCCGCTCGCCAGATCGCTGATCATCATCGGGATCAGCAGCGGCGACACCCGGTTGCTGCCCTTTTCCAGCAGCACCCGCGTCTGGTCCATCAGCGTCTGCAAACCGCCGATGCCGCTCGACACCAGCACCCCGACCCGCGTGGGATCGACCGCCGTACCGTCGCGCAGATCGGCGGGCAGTTCCGCCGTCTTCATCGCCTCGTCCGTCGCCGCGATCGCCAGTTGACAGAAGCGGTCGATCCGCTTCGCCTCCTTGGGCGACATATATTTGGTGGGGTCGAAATCCGGGATCTCGCCCGCAATGCGCGTCCGGAACGCCGAAGCGTCGAAGAAGGTCACTTTACCCAGTCCGCAGCGGCCGTTCACCAGCGCGTCCCAAAACGACGGGACGTCGCAGCCCACGCAGGACTGCACCCCGTAACCCGTCACCACCACTCGTCTTTCGCTCATTCTACCATACCATGTACCGCGCCCGGACGCCGCCGGACCGCAACAAAAAGGGACCACCAAATCCGAAATTCAGCGGTCCCTGTAAGATCACGATTCCATTCCGGAGGACGCCGACCGCTCCACGGCAGCCCCCCCGGAACCGGACGTCAGAATGGCTTACGCCTGCTCCTGGCTCTTGCTCTCGATGTACTTGATCGCGTCGCCGACGCTCGTGAGCTTCTCGGCGTCCTCGTCCGGAATGTCCGAACCGAACTCTTCCTCGAACGCCATCACCAGCTCGACCAGATCCAGCGAATCCGCGCCGAGATCTTCCACAAAACGCGCTTCCGGAGTCACCTGATCTTCGGAAACCGACAGGTTCTCGACCACGATCTTTTTGACTTTGTCAGCAACATCAGACATTCTAATACCTCGTTGTTCTATATGGTTGCTTGCCCTAATCACCGATTTTCATGCGCGCTCCGCACAACACGGAGCCTTGTATAATATTACGCGAAAACCCGGAAAAGTCAAATATCCGACGCAAAAAACCGCCGAATATCCGCTCCGGGAGCCGCGAAACCGGCCCGCGGCCCCCGGAAGCCCCGTCACATCAGCATCCCGCCGTCGACGTTGATGACCTGACCGGTGACGTAATCCGCATCCGGAGAAGCGAGGAACATCACCACGTTGGCGACATCCGCCGGAGTCCCGCCGCGCTTCGCCGGGATCACCGTCAGGAACATCTTGCGCGCCTCTTCCGGCAGTTTCGCCGTCATGTCGGTCTCGATGAACCCCGGAGCCACCGCGTTCGCCTGAATGTTCCGCGACGCGAACTCCTTGGCGGTCGTCTTCGCCAGCGCGATCACCCCCGCCTTGCTCGCGGCGTAGTTCGCCTGACCCACGTTGCCCATCCGCCCCACCACCGAGGCGATGTTCACGATCTTGCCCGCGCGCTGCTTCATCATCGGCTTCACCGCCGCCTTGGTGAAGTTGTAGGTGCCCTTCAGGTTCACCGCGATCACCGCGTCGAACTCCGCGTCGGTCATGCGCAGCATCAGATTGTCCTTGGTGATGCCCGCGTTGTTGACCAGAATGTCCAGATGGCCGAAGTCCGCGACCACGGCGGCGACCGCCGCCTCGGCATCCTCGAACTTCGCCACGTTCGCCGCGTAGGCGCGCGCCTTGACGCCCTTCGCGCAGAACTCGTCGGCGGTCGCCTGCGCGACCTCTTTCATGATATCCACGATCGCGAGTTCGGCGCCCTCCTGCGCCAACCGCTCGCAGATCGCCTTGCCGATGCCCCGGGCTCCGCCCGTCACCAGCGCCACTTTACCGGCAATACGTCCCTTGCACATAAAAAATCTCCTTGTTCCGGGATTGATGGTTGATGTCGTTTACTTAACTTAACATTGGTTCTGGAAAGTGTCAAGCGCCGCGGCGGAGTTGATGTTGACCAGACGCAGTTCGGGGATCGTCCGTTTCGCCAGCCCCGTGAGCACGTTGCCCGGCCCGAATTCGATCACCGTGTCGGCGCCCGCCGCCACCGCCGCCCGCAGACAGCCCTCCCAGCGCACCGAGCCGGAGACCTGACGCGCCAGATTGCTCCGCAGTTCCGCCGTGTCCTTCGCCGTCGCCGCGGTGTAGTTGTGGTACACCGGCACACGCGGCATCGTCAGCCGCGCCGCCTCCAGCGCCGGGGCGAACGCTTCGCCCGCCTCCGCCATCAGCCGACTGTGGAACGCCCCCGCCACGTTGAGTTCGACGATCCGCGTCACCCCCTTGTCGCGCAGGATCCCGATCGCCTTGGCGAGTTTGGACTTCTCGCCCGAGATCACGATCTGCCCCGGCGAGTTGTAGTTCGCCACGTCGATATCCGCCTCGGCACACGCCGCTTCGATCACCGCCGGATCCGCCTTGAGCACCGACGCCATCCCGCCGGTACTCTTCCGGCACGCCGCGTCCATCAGTTCGGCGCGCCGCGCGAGGAGTTTCAGCCCGGTGGCGTAGTCGAACGCCCCCGCCGCGTAGAGCGCCGCGTACTCGCCGAGACTCAGCCCCGCACACGCCACCGGAGAAACCTCCGGATAACGCGCCCGGAACGCCTCCAGCGCCGCGCAGCTCATCGTGTAGATCGCCGTCTGGCAGAAGCGGCTCGAGGTCAGTTTTTCCGCCGGGCCCGCGAAGATCACCTCCAGATGCTCCGCGCCCAGCAGTTCCGCCGTCGCGTCGAAGCAGCGCCGCGCCTCCGGAAACGCCTCGTAGAGATCCTTGCCCATGCCCACGCTCTGCGCGCCCTGCCCGGAAAAGACGAAAAATGCTTTCATATCCTATTTTTTCTCCTGTTGTTTCGCCGCCGACGCCGGGGCCGATGCGTCGTTCTCCGCGATCGGCTCCGGCGGGGTGCCCTTCCACAATTTCAGCTTCAACGGATGGTCGTTGTAAGTGTAATCCTTCGGAAAAAGATTCTCCCAGCTGTACTCGCTGGACTGCGGGAAATCCCCGCTCAAAAGATAGATCTGCTCCGCCCCCGACGGGATCCCCTCCGCCGGAGTCAGCCGGTACACCGAAAACCCCGCGTAGAACAGCCCCCCCGTCAGATTGCGCACGTTGCGCGTGTAGAGCACCGTTCCCGGAGCCGCCCGGTCGCCGAGCAGCGCCCGCCGCACGTCGGCGCCGAACTTGCGCTTGCTGTGATCCTGCGACTTGTAGGGAAACATCAACCCGTTGCAGAACAGCGCCGACGCCACCGACACCGTCAGCAGGATCATCCACACCGGATCGCTCCGCCGCGTCCGGTGTACGTACAACGCCAGCAGCAGCACCGCCACCAGCAGCGCCAACGCCGCCACCATGAACCCCGGACGTTCCCGGAAACCCAGCGTCAGATCCACACTCGCAAAACGCTTCAGCCACTCCTCCGGCAGAAAACTCCCCGCCGCGATCAGCAGCAGCACCGTCGGCAGAAAGAACTCCGCCAGCACGAGAAAACTCCGCAGCTTGGCGCCGTAACGCCGCACCCCCAGTTCGTAGAAGCCGCCCGTCAGGATCGACAGCGGAGCCGCCGCGTAGAACAACCCGTAACGCCCCATCTCCGGCAGCAGCCACAGCAGCGCCAGCGTCGAAAACGCCAGCGTCCGCAGGTAACGGCTGTAGATCGGCGTCTCATCCACCGACTGCAGCGCCACGCAGAACGGCATCCACATCAGCAGGCTCCACGGCAGCATCCAGAAGATCACCGCGAACGGAAACACCGCCAGCCCCCACCCCAGACGCACGTCGGCCAGCTGATGCCACCAGACTTCGTAGGGCGAGATCTGCCGCAGTTCCGACGTGAACGCTCCGCTCCACGCCAGCGCCGCCAGCACCACCAGCGCCAGCGCCGCCGCAAAGCCCGGACGCCGGAACTTGCTGCTCACCGACAGCGGCCGCCGGAAAAACAACATCGGGAACACAAAGAACAACAGCACCGTGAAACCGCCCGAGAAGAACCCCAGCGTGACCAGGATCGTCGAACAGATCCACGCCCGGTTCCACTCCGCCCGACGCACCCCGTAGAAAAAGAAGACCTGCTGCGCCGCCGCCAGCAGAAACGCGTTGGTCGTCGCCGGAGTGCCCTCCACCGCCGCCCCCAACGCCAGAAACGAGGTCGAGTACATCGCCGCCGCCACCAGACCCGCTCCCGACGAACGCCGGCTCGACGCCGCGAAGTACACCAGACCCGCTCCCGCCGCCAGCATCAATATCGACAGCCCGCGCAGGATCGACTCCATCGGCAGCGCCGGACACAACTCGCGCACCAGCCGCGCCGCCAGCGGAAACAACGGGAAACACTCCGGCGTCGACCAGCCGTGGACCTTGACCAGAAGCGGAGCGCGCGCGGAAAACTCCGCCGCCGCCGCCGCGTAGATCACCTCGGAACGCCTCAGTTCGGGACCGCCCGCAAGCCAGATGCCGTAAAGCACCGCGAACGCCGCCACCAAAATCGCGGCGCCGGTCCAAGTGCCGATTTTACGCTCGGTGTAGATCCCCATCTCCTCTCCGCCTCGCAACTCCCTGTGTGCGCCGCCGAAGCACCTGCCTCCGGACGGCGCTATAATATACGCCGTTTGCGCTCCGATTGCAAAATCGCATCGCCCGACCGGGGCGACAGCAGGAAGCACGGGGCGGACAAAAAACGGGCGGCGGGGCGGGACGGGACGGGATGGGCACCGTCCGCGGGAAGCGGCGGGGGCGGTCGCCGCCGCCCCCCTCATCTCCCGGTGCCGGGCGTCACTTCATTTTTTCCACAGACCGTGGAGGTTGCAGTAGGCGCGGATCTGCAGACCGGGGCGCAGCGGGACATAAAACGCCGCCTGCGGGGCTTCTCCGGGACGCAGGTGGTAGCGGTTCACATACGAGCCGTTGATGACTTCGATCCACGAGATGTAGTGTTCGGGGGTCATCGGATGGGGGACTTCGCCGACTTTGACGAGGATGCCGCTGCCCTCGGCGGTCACGACGGGGACGTGTTTTTCCCGGGCGGCGTCGACCGAGTTCTCGTAGAGTTTGAGCATCGGCTTGCCGCAGCACTCGGGAGCGCAGCCGCCGCCGTCGAGCACTTCCACGACCAGACCGCACTCGGCGCACTTGTAGACTTCGTTGATCGCACTTGCCATGTCGGGATCCTCCTCGCTTATCCGGTTGGGTTTCTTGAGCCGTGACCGCTTGGGACGGCCGCCGTTATTGCACTATACTACCGGCGCCGGATCTTTTCAAGTACCCCGTTCAATCTTCCGGGAAGAAGCAGGCGCAGCAGCGGTCGGCGGCGCCGACGAGCGGCGGCAGTTCGACGCGGCAGCGTTCGCGGGCGCGGGGGCAGCGGGGATGGAACGGACACCCGGGCGGGGGGTCGATGGGCGACGGCACGTCGCCGTGGAGCACGATCTTGCGGCTCCCGCCCGGAGCCAGCGTCGGCGCGGCGGAGAGCAGCGCGCGGGTATAGGGATGCCGGGGCGAGCGGACAAGATCGTGCGCGGGAGCGACTTCGACGATCCGCCCGAGATACATCACCATGATCCGGTCGGAGATGTGTTCGACGACGGCGAGATCGTGCGCGATGAAGAGGAACGCCATGCCGCACTCGTGCTGGATATCCATCAGCAGATTCACGATCGACGCCTGCACGCTGACGTCGAGCGCGGAGACGGGTTCGTCGGCGACGATCAGCTTGGGATCTCCGGCGAGCGCGCGGGCGATGCCGATGCGCTGGCGCTGGCCGCCCGAGAACTGGTGGGGATAGCGGTCGAGCGCCTCGGGCAGCAGCCCCACCTGTTCGAGCAGCCGGGCGGCGCGTTCGCGGCGTCCGGCGCGGTCGGCGGCGGAGTGGAGCGCGATGACTTCGTCGAGGGATTCGAGGATCGTCAGCCGCGGATTGAGCGAGCCGTAGGGATCCTGAAAGACCATCTGGATATCTCCGCGCGAACGGCGCAGCGCGCGCCCGGAGAGGGTCGCCAGTTCCCGGCCGTCGAGTTTGATCGAGCCGGAAGCGGGGCGTTCCAGCCGCACCAGAGCGCGCCCGAGGGTGCTTTTGCCGCACCCGGATTCGCCGACCAGCCCGAGCGTCTCCCCGGCGTCGATGGTGAAACTGACGCCGTTGACCGCGTAGAGCAGGCGCTTGGGGGCGAAGTTATGGCTCCGCACCTTGTAGCGCACCACGAGATCCTGTACTTCCAGAAGCGGCATAGGCGCGTCGTTCTCCTGCCGGTTTCAGCGGCGGAAGCCGCGTTTTCTGCCGGACTCCTCAAGTTGCGCGAGGGGACCGGCGATCTCCGGGCGGGCGGCGGGGACGACCCGGTCGGTGAAGAGCGTGCCGTCGAGGTGGTCGAGTTCGTGCTGGACGCACCGCCCGAGCAAGCCGCCGCACTCGTATTCGATGATGCCGCCGTCCAGCAGCATGGCGCGCAGCACCACGCGCTCGGGACGCGCGACGGGGGCGAAGATCCCCGGCACCGACAGACAGCCCTCGTCGCGTTCGACCGACGCGGAACTGGCGGCGATGATCTCGGGGTTGACCACGGCGAGCGGCATCAGCGGCAGCAGCGCCGCCTCGCCGGGCGAGAGGTCGTCGCGCTCCTCCGGGAACGGCACGTCGAAGACGACCAGCCGCTTGGAGACCCCCACCTGCGGCGCGGCGATGCCGATGCCGTCGTAGAAGTGCATGGCGCGCGCCATATCGGCGGCGAGCGCGCGGATCTCGGCGGTGATCGCGGGGATCGCCTGCGCGCGTTCCCGCAGCACGGGGGCGCCGAAGGTGATCACCGGATGTTTGAAGCGCGGTTTCAGCATGATGCGGCTGCTCCTGACAAAAACGCCGCCGGAACTTCCGGCGGCGGGTTCAGCATGGGATCGTCACTTTCCGCTCTTCGCCGGTGGCGGTGCGGTCGGGCTCGCGGGGATGCCGGGAGCCGCCGCCGGTTTGTCGGCCTTGACCGCGGGCTCGGCAACGGTTTTCGCCGCCGGCTTGGCGGCTTTGGCGGCGGGCTTGGCGGCGGTTTTCGCCGCGGGCTTGGCGGCATTGTCCTGCGGGGTGGCGGGATCGGCCTCGGCGGTGTTTTCGGGGATGTTGCCCAGCGCCTCCAAGCCGGGGGCGCCCTTGGTTTCGTCCTCGTTCTGCTGCATGTAGAACTCGGCGGTGTTGGCGCCGACGGCGGAATCGAGCTGCGCCTTGGCGTTCTGGATGGCGATGTAACTGCTGGCGAGGTTGGTCTCCGCCGCGACGAGGTCGCGCTGCGCCTCGTTGAGCCGGGTCAGTTCGGCGTTACCGGCGTCGTACTCCTCCTTGACGAGGTCGCGCTGCTTCTGCGACAGTTCGAGCACCTTCTCGTAGAAGCGCGTCTGCCGGACGGTCTGGACGTAGTTCGCGTAGGCGGCACGGACCTCGCCGACCACGTTGAACCACTGCGCCGCGACCGAATACTCGGCGCTGGCGAGGTTCGCCTGATGCTCGCGCATGGTGTTGTAGCGGATGAAGCCGTTGAAGATCGTCCAGTCGGCGGTGAAGCCGTAGGTGAACGACGGCTGGTTGTAGTAACTGCGGTCGTCGTAGGAACTGACGTAGGTGCCGCCTTCGTGATAGGCGCCGTGGCTGGTGAAGGTCTCGTTGGTGCCGAAGCCGAAGTTGGCGAAAGCGCTGACCGTCGGCGAGTAGGCGCTGTAGGAGCGGTAGAGCTGATAGCGGGCGACCTTCAGCTGTTCGCGGTATCCCTTGAGGTCGGGACGGTGCGACAGCGCGGCATCGAGGTAGATCTCGACCGCGGGCAGATCGCCGAAGTCGCTCTTGAAGTCGGAGGGGAAGGTGAGTTCCGCCGGGAGCGTCCCCTCGGGGTAGCCCATCAGCACGGCGAGCGCGTAGATCGCGGTCTCGTACTGGTAGTCGGCGTCGATCATGGAGACCTCGGCGTTGCTGGCGAGGATCTCGAAGTTCAGCACATCGCTGAGCGGCACGGCGCCCGCGTCGAACTTATACTTGGTGTCTTTCAGCGAACTGAGCTGGAACTTGCGGTCCTCGCGGGCGATGCGGCGTTTTTCGATCGCGAGCAGCACGGCGTTGTAGGCGACGGCGACCGCGCGCATCATCGTGCGGCACTGGTCGGCTTCCATCGTCTTCTGATACTCCATGCTGTGCTTGGCGGCGAGGATCCCGAACTCGCGCGCCAGACCGTCGAAGACCAGCAGCGTCGCGCCGATGGTGGTGTTGGTGGTGAAGGTGTCGGTGTGGACGCGCCCCTTGTGACCGAGGTAGGTGCGGGCGTTGTAGTAGCGCGAAATGCGATCCTGGGCGGTGAACGACGCCGTGACGGTGGGCGAGTAGGCGCCCCACGCCTGATAGTAGCGCATCCGCGCCGCCGAGACCGCGTGGTAGGCGGCGATGTAGGTCGGGTTGTTCTTGAGCGCGATGCGCTGCGCGTCGGAGCGCGTCAGCTGCTTGATATCCTTGAAGAGGTCGTCGCGTTCGTCCTTTTCGCGCTGGGTGTAGGTGTCGCACTGGGTCGCCGGGACCGGCTTGTCGTACTGGTAGCACCCGCCGAAGGCGAGCGCCGTCAACGCACCGACCATCGCGGCGGTCAGATATCTGCATTCAAGTTTCATTTTCTCAATTCCCCGCTTCCGCCGGCCCCCCGGCGGATTTTTTTACAGTTCGGCAATCCATATAAATTAACTCTTAAATATTGTTTTGTCAAACCGAAAATCCGGTAAAATCGTTTACGAACGCCGGTTCTTTTTCTCGATGCTTTCGACCGCGGCGGCGTCGGCGGCGGAGACCCGACCGGAAACGCTGCCGTCGTCGAGGGCGTTGTCCACCTTGTCGCGCAGTTCGGCGAAGAGCCGGAACAGATCGCGGATGCTCCCCGCCGTGAACCAGATCCACGTCGTGACCGCGACGATGCCCGTGACCACGATGCTCGTCACGAAGAAGTAGTAGCGCCACCAGTGCGCCGGCCACGGCGAAACGGCGTTCCACAGGATCACCAGAAGAAAGTTGATCACGAAGCCGTAACCGAAACTGTAGAGGAACGCCGCCCACGCGATCACCTTGTCGGCGCGGGTGTACTCGCCGGTGATGCCGAGCAGCATCCGGAGCACGCCCCGGAACGAGAAGCGGAACTTTTCCGGCGGCGGAGCGCCGTCGACGTTGTAGATCCCGCGGTGGAGCATCCGCTCCAGATTGAAGGGCTTGCGGCAGGTGGCGAGCGACACGACGATGTACATGAGGATCGACGTCACCATCGAGATGAAGAGGATCTCCTGCGAGTTGATCGGGAACTTGTCCGGCGTGACCGTCCACACCACATAGGGGTCGAGCGGAGCCGTGATCGCCCGCAGCAGCGCGTCGAGCCGGGTGTGCAGCTCCGCCGCCCGAAGCGCGGGGTAGACGCGGTCCGCCCACAGACTCTGCAGCACGAAGCCGCCGCAGGCGATCGCCCCGCCCGAGATCAGCGCAGCGAAGGCTCCGGAGGTGGTACCGCGGCGGCTGTACAAGCCGAAGACGATGCACGACCCCGCGCCGCCCATCCAGATCGCGCCGGTGATCTGGAAGAACATCAGAATGTAGTCCATCTGCGCGAAGAACAGACTGAAGAAGTACGCCACCAGACACACGAAGACCAGACAGCACCGCAGCAGCAGGATGTGCTGCTTCGGCGTGAACGGCCGGCCCCGCAGCGGCAGGATGATGTCCTGCGCGATGACGCCGCCCCAGCTGTGCATGTAGGTCGTGTCGGTCGAGATCATCAGCAGGATCATGATCGCGCAGAAGATCCCGGTCAGCCCCATCGGCAGCATCTCGCGGATCGCCACCGGGACCAGCATCTGACCGTAGATCGTGCGGAAGGTCTGACTGGTCCCGGCGCCGCCCTCGATCCGGCTCAGGCGCGCCCGGACCGAGTCGAGGTAGACGGTGTCGAGGTTGTCCTTCTGCGAGATCCGGATCTGTCCCGCGCCCGACGTCGGCCGGTACTGCGCCGGGAGCGCCCGGAACGTCTGCTTCAACTCGCTCCGCGCCGCCGCGAACCGGGGATCGGCGGCGACGTCGTCGATGGTCTTCTCCGCGAGCTGCTGCCGGATCTGCCGCGCCTTCGGAGCGAAGTCCGGGTGGTTCAGATAGGTGAACGCCGAGACCGCGAGCAGCGTGTACATCATCACCTGAAAACCGCCGCGCCAGGTGCCGAGCAAGCCGCCCATCTTCTGCTCGTGGGCGTTGCGGGCGGCGGCGTTGTAGCCCTGATTGCCCGACCACGCCATCCGGTTGAAGACCTGCGCAAACAGCCCCACCGCGACGTAGAACAAGTTGAAGTTGCGGAGGTTCTTGATGTCATAGGGATTCAGGAAACTTTCGCCCGCGACGCGGTTCTCGAGCGCCGGAGCCATCTCGGTCCACCAGTTGAAGCGGTAGAGGATGTACGCGATCAGCAGAAAGCACATCGGATAATTCAGCAGCCCCTGCACGCAGTCGGTGACCATGATCGTCACCTGACCGCCCAGCAGCGCGATGAAGAGCGCGATGCCGAGGAAGAAGACCATCACCACCGCCGTCGTCGGGATCGTCAGCGACCCGAGCGCCAGCGTCGGCGGCAGGTTCAGAAAGTAGATCAGGAACCGCGCCCCCACCGCCGGGAAGATCGCGTAGTTCAAGATCCCGCTGAACGCCTGCAGAAACGCCGCGAAGATCCGGAACGCCCGGTTGTAGCGCAGCTCGAAGAACTGCCCCATCGTCATCGCCTTGGTCTCGCGGAAACGGTAGGTGCAGTAGCCGGTCAGCGCGAAGAGCAGCGTCAGCGGAGTGCCGACCCGGTTCCAGAACGAAAAGCCGAAGCCGCTGCTGTAATCGCGCTCGATCATGGCGACGATGCTGATCAGCCCCATCGCGGCCTCGCCGCTCGCCACCGCCACGACGTAGCGCCCGGCGACCCGGTCGGCGGCGAGGAATCCCGCCACGCCGCGCACATACTTCTGGCTTTTCAGGCCGACGAAGAGCACGATGACGAGCGGAACGCAAACGATTATCCAATCCAACCAGAACATAAAATCAAACTCTCCTCTCCCCCGCAACCGGTGGTAGGTTTCAGTGAATGTGCGCCGACGGACCGGAGACGCCGCCGAGGTACGGGCATTATGCCCCATCCGCTTAAAGATAGCATTGCCGGCGGGCTTTTGCAAATATTTTGCCGAAAAAACGTCCCGGGAGGTTGACAAAACGCTCCGCACATGGTATGTTAGGGAACGAACTCGAAATTTACGAGGCGTGGTAGCCAAGAGGTTAGGCAGCGGTCTGCAAAATCGCTCAGACCGGTTCGATTCCGGTCCACGCCTCCATTTTTTTTGCCTTTTCCCGGGGCGGACGGCGATTCGCGGGCAAAGTCGGTGCCGCCCCCCCTCGCGAGGCGGAGCGCCGCCGCATCCGCCATCCCGTCTTCCGGATCCACTCCCGGCGCCATACCCCCCGCACATTCGCTATTGAGCGAAACGGCGAACTTGTATTATCGGGAGTGCCGTGTATATTAATTACAAGGTATATGGTCATTACCCGGAGCGTGGGGGTAGTTCGTTTTGGACAGAAAGATGTTGTTATCCGCCAATTTCAAGCGTGATTACGTAGCGGCGTCGGCGATCGTGATCTTCGCGCTGATCGTGCTGGCGGAACTGACGCTGGCGGTGGCGATCCCGACCTATCTGCACCGGGAGAATGCGATGGCGGTGCAGGTACGGCGGCTGAAACTGCTGGAGAGTTTCGACGGAGCGCGCCGGGTCTGCAATTCGGTGAAGCCGAAGACCGCCGCCGCCGACATGGAACTGCAGCTGGTCTCGTGGAATCTGGATCGGCTCGCGGTTTATCTGCGCTCGGAGAGCAAGAATCTAAGCAGCGACGAGATCGCCCGGCTGCAGGATGCGGTCAACGACGCGTGGTCGATCCTGAATCTGGTGCGGCGGGGGCGCTCGCTGTCGCACGAAACGACGCTCGATACGGCCATTTACGTCAACTCGCTGATCCCCAAAGAAAAGAGGTGAACCATCATGACCGGGAACCAACGTCGTCTGGAAGTATTGAAACGTTTTTCCGGCGGTCGCATTGCCGTGATCGGCGACATGATGCTGGACGTTTATCTGTGGGGCAACGTCACGCGGATCTCGCCGGAGGCTCCGGTGCCGGTGGTGGGGATCCGCAGGCAGAGCTGCTGTCTGGGCGGAGCCGCCAATGTGATGCGCAACATCGCGCTGCTCGGCGCGCGGGCGATCCCGTTCGGGGTGTCGGGCGACGACGACGCGGCGGCGGCGATGTTCCGGGCGTTCGGGGAGTTGAAGATCGACGCCTCCGGGATCCTGCGGGACCGCGACCGGTGCACCACCGAGAAACGCCGGATCATCGCCGGCGGCCAGCAGCTGCTGCGCGAGGATTTCGAGAACACGCAGCCGGTGGCCGACGCGCTGCGCAAGGAACTGGTCGCACGCATCGTCGGGCTGATCCGCAGCGGCGAGATCGACGCGGTGGTCTTCGAGGACTACGCGAAGGGAGTCCTCGCGTCGTGGATGGTGGAGGAGATCGTCGCGGAGGCGCTCCGGGCGGGGGTCTTCACCGCGCTCGACCCGAAGCCGGGCAACCTGTCGCCCGTCAAGGGGATCGGGGTGATCAAGCCCAACCGTTCCGAGGCGTTTGCGATGGCGAAACTCACCGACGCCGACGTGCCGGCGGCGGATCCGCTGCAGGACACCCGGCTCGCCGCCGTCGCCAGAACGCTGATGGAGCAGTGGCAGCCCGAACAGCTGATGATCTCGCTGGCGGCGCAGGGGATCGCGCTCTACCGCCGCGACGAGACGGCGGCGCGGGTGATCCCGACGCGGGCGCGGGAGGTATTCGACGTATCCGGAGCGGGGGACACCGTGACCGGGACCTACACGCTGGCGCAGATCTCGGGGGCGTCCCCCGAGGAGGCGGCGGAGATCGCCAACCTCGCCGCCGGGGTGGTCGTGGGCAAGGTGGGCACCTGCCCGATAACCTTCAACGAACTTGAGGCGGCGTGCAACGCCGTCCGGGAGGAAAGATGAAAGACTCCGGTTGCGCCGTGATCATTCCGGCGCGCTATGCCAGCACGCGCTTTCCCGGCAAACCGCTGGCGCTGCTGGCGGGCAAGCCGATGATCCGGCATGTGTACGAGAAGGCGGCGGCGAGCAAAGCCGCCGTGGTCGCGGTCGCCACCGACGACGAGCGGATCGCCGAGGCGGTGGCGGCGTTCGGGGGCAAGGCGGTGATGACCTCGCCGTCGCACCCCTCCGGAACGGACCGGATCGCCGAAGCGCTCGGCAAACTCGACGCCGCGTGCGATCTGGTGATCAACGTGCAGGGCGACGAGCCGCTGATCCCGACCTCGGTGATCGACGAACTCATCGACGTGATGCGCGCCGATCCCGCGCTGCCGATGGCGACGGTCGCGGTGCCGGGGAACCGCGAAACGATGACCGAGAACAACGTCAAGGTCGTCTTCGGCGCCGACGGCAAAGCGCTGTACTTCAGCCGCTCGATGATCCCGTTTCTGCGGACGGGCGGGGTCGAGTGCGGGGTGTGGCTCCACTGGGGGATCTACGCCTACCGCCGCGACGCGCTGGAGAAGTTCGTTTCGCTGCCGGGCGGGAAGCTCGAAAACGCCGAGAAGCTCGAACAGCTCCGCGCGCTGGAGAACGGGATCGCGATCAAGGTCGTGACTTCGCGGCTGCAGAGCATCGGCGTGGACACCCCCGCGGACCTCGCCGCCGCCGAACGGCGGCTGCGGGAAATCGGCTGCTGAACACTCAACTCCACCTCAAAACGGGTTTCAATCCATCATGAATACGGTCAGGATCAACGACAACATCATCGTAGGCGCGGGCAAACTCACCTTCTTCGGGGGGCCCTGCATGGCGGAGACGCTGGAGATCTGTCTGGAGACGGGGCGTTTCCTGCGCGACCTCTGCGCCGAACTGGAGATCAACTACATTTTCAAGGCCTCCTACGACAAGGCGAACCGTTCCAGCGGCACGTCGCGTCGCGGTCCGGGGCTGCGCAAGGGGCTGGAGATCCTCGCCGAGGTCCGGGAGACGCTGAAGGTCCCGGTCATCACCGACGTCCACGAGTGCGCCGAGGCCGAAGCCGCCGCCGAGGTGGTCGACGTGCTGCAGATCCCGGCGTTTCTCTGCCGCCAGACGGATCTGCTCCACGCCGCCGGGCGGACGGGGCGGCCGGTGAACATCAAGAAGGGGCAGTTCATGGCGCCCGAGGATATGCGCGGCGCGCTCGAAAAGGTGCGCGAAGCGGGCAACCGGCAGGTGCTGCTCACCGAACGCGGCACGAGTTTCGGCTACCACAATCTGGTCGTGGACATGCGTTCGCTCACGACCATGCGGACCCTCGGCGTGCCGGTGGTCTTCGACGCGACCCACTCGGTGCAGCTGCCGGGGGGGCTGGGCAACGCCTCGGGCGGGCAGCGGGAGTTCGTGCGTCCGCTGGCGCGGGCGGCGGCGGCGGTGGGCATCGACGCGCTCTTCACCGAGGTGCATCCGCGGCCGGATCAGGCGTGGTCGGACGGTCCCAACTCGCTCGATTTCAAACTGGCGGAAACCGCTTTACGGGAAGTGAAACTCATCCATGATACCCTTGGACAGACTGAATAAGATCCGCGCCGTGGTGCTCGACATCGACGGCGTGCTGACCGACGGACGGGTCGGCTACGACGGCGAGCGCAAGGTGAAGTTCTTCAACTACCGCGACGGCCACTGGATCAAACTCGCGCTGCGCGCCGGATTGCTGGTGGGGGCGCTCTCGGGAGCGCGAAGCCCCGCCAACGCCCAGCGTGCCGGGGAGTTGGGCTTCACCTTCCTCTACGAGGGGATCAAGGACAAACTCGCCGGCTTCGAGACGCTGCTCGCCGAGTGGAAACTCGCCCCGGAGGAGTGCCTCTACATGGGCGACGACGTGGTGGATATGCCGCCGATGCGCCGCGCCGGAGTGGCGGTGGCGGTCCGCGACGCGGTGCCGGAACTGGACGAAGTCGCCGCCTGGCGCACCCGGACTCCCGGCGGTCACGGCGCGGTCTGCGAAGTCATCCGCGAACTGCTGCGGGCGCAGAACAAACTCGACGCCGTACTGGAGGTTTACCGCCGATGATCCGGATGGGGCGTTTACTTCTGTCGACGGCGTGCGCGCTGGCGTGGTGCGGGATCGCGGCGGCCGCCGAGGCGGATGTTCACAGCATCAGCGACCTGCGCGGACTGCAGTTGAAAAACGCGAAGATCCCCGTCTTCAACAAATCGCGGCTGCAGATGGTGATCTTCGCGGGGCGCGCCGAGCGCCGCGCCGATGTGATGGTGGGCTACGACACCGTGCTGGAGATCATCCGCTCCGGCGCCGACATGGACGCGATCAACGACGGCTGGGATCTCAAACCCTACCCGCTCCGGGCGGGACTGCTCCGGGTGCTCGCGTTCTGGAAGGAACGCATCCGGTACAGCGACGGCGTGATGACCACCGCCGAGTGCGAGATCGATCAGGTCGGCAAGCGGGCGTTCGGGAACCGTGAAGTCTACTTCCGTTCGCCGATGCTCGATCTGGACGGCGTGGGCTTCGAGGCGGACTTCGACCGCCGCACCATCTCGGTCAACTCGCAGGTGCGGATCGTGATCCGCCAGGGTTCCGCCGATCCCGCGGTGCTGCTGAAGACGCCGGGGAAGATCCCCCCGCACTACGAATACATCACCGCCAGCGGCGACTCGATGCTGATCGACTCCCGCCGCAACGAGGTGATGCTGATCGGGCACGTCCGCGTGGACGAGTCGCGGGTGTTCCTGACCTGCGACCGGCTGACCGTCTTCTGGGGCGGCGAAAAAACCAAGGCGGCGGATGACGGCAAAGCCGCCGACCTCGCGTCGATGGAACTCAAAAGTTCCGGCGTCGACCGCATCCTCGCCGACGGCGACGTGGTCATCACCAAGAAGGACAATCCCGCCGAACAGGTCTTCGCCGACCACCTGATCTGCGATGTCGCCAAGGGCACGCTGAAACTCACCGGCGACACCGAACTGCCCAAGGTCGTATCCGCCAACGGCGAAGTGCTCTGCGGCAAGACCATCTTCCTCGAACGCGACACCCGGCGCGGCCTCGTCACCGGCGGCTGCCGCCTCGACGGCGCCCCGGAAAAGGACGCCAAGGGGCAGATGGTCATCCGGCAGTCGCTGAGTTCCGACACCGGCTTCTTCGACGCGATCAACAACTACAACGACTTCACGGGCAACGTCCGCATGCGCGACGGCGACCGCGGCATCACCTGCGACCGGATGCGCGTCGTCACCGCCGAGAACAAGGAGAAAAAACCGGCGGCGCCCAAAGTGATCGACGATCCCTCCGGCACGGCGGCGATGCTCGGCTCCGGGGACTTCGGCGGCTCGCGGGAGATCAAAAGCGCCGAGTTCCACGGCAACGTCGTGCTCACCGACGCCGGGCGCTCCAAGTTGAGCTGCGACGAGATGCGCGCCGACTTCGCCGCCACCGGCAAGGGCGGCACCGAACTGGCGACCGCCCGCTGGTTCCGCAACGTGCGCGCCGAAACGCTGGGCGGCGAAGGGACGGTGCCGGGGGTCATCACCTCCGAGCGCGGCGAACTGGACAACCGCGCCGACCGCGTGACCTTCGCGGGCAAGGTCAAGGGGCAGCGGCTCCGATCCACGCTCGACTGCGACAAGCTGGACATCTACCTCGGCAAGCAGGAGGCCCCCGCCGGGACCCCCGCCGGGACCGCGGGTAGCATCGCCGCCGGCACCGGAAGCGACCGGTCGATCCGAAAGACCGTCGCCTCGGGCAACGTCCACCTCACCGACGCCTCGGGCACGCTCGACTGCGACAAACTCTCGCTCTTCTTCACCGCCGCTCCGGCGGGGGCGAAGCCGCAGCCCGGCATGTTCCAGGCCGGCAACGCGCGGCTCACCGACATCCTCGCCGAGGGCAAGGTGGTCGCCACCAACCGCGCCGCCGCCAAGTCCGAAGCGGCGCGGGGGGTGTTCTCCGGCAGCAGCAGCGGCGACCGGGTGCTGCACGCCGACCGCGGGAGGGTCGATCTCGCCCGGGATATTTCGCAGTTCTCCGGCAACGTTCAGGTCAACGACGACGAGAACCAGTTGTTCTGCAATGACATGTATATTTTCGGCATCAAGCACCGTCCCGAACCCGTGGTGCCGGGGGCGCTCCCGCCGGAGGATCCCGACGCCGATCCCTTCGCGCTCCCCGAGTACACCGAGGACACCGTTCCCGCGGCGGTCAACCTCACCGAGGATGTGCGGCTCCACCGGGTGCTCTGCGTCGGCGACGTCAAACTCGAGCGCACCGATCCCGCCACCAAGCGCAAGCAGGAGGCGGGGGGCGACCGCTGCGAGTACCGCACCGAGACCCGGCAGATCCACCTGACCGCCGAGGCTCCGCGCCGCCCGTGGCTCCGCGCCGAGGGCCGCCAGCAGTACGCCAAACGGATCGTCTACGACCTCAAGGACAACGTCTTCAAATCGTATCAGACCGATACCTTCACCATCGAAAAATAACCGACCCTCCGCGAGACCGACATGAAAATCCCTCCCTCCGTAAAAAAGTATCTGGGCTTCATACTCAAGTTTCTGATCGCCGCCGGGATCGTCGGCTTCATGCTGCGTGATCCCGGGGAGATCGTCCAATGCTTCCGCAACTTCGACTGCCGTTACCTCGTGCCCGCGATGCTCTTCTACGGCAGCCATCTCTTTTTCTGCGCGTGGCGCTGGCGGGAACTCGCCAAACTTCTCGGCGTGCGCCTCACCCCGCTGGAGGCGGTCAGTCTGACCTTTCAGGGCATACTGTTCAGTCTGGTCATCCCCGGCGGCGCCATCGGCGGCGACGTGGTCAAGATGGGCGTCGTCACCCGCCGCTCGGCGTCGGGGACCAAGGCGGAGGGCGCGTTCACGGTGCTGATGGACCGCATCGTCGGCATGATCGCGCTCTTCACGCTGGAACTGGCGATCCTCGTTCCGGGGATCCCGCTGCTGATGCGCGTCTCGATCCCGGAGATGCCGCTCGACGCCACCGCCAAAAAATTCGGCATCGTGCTGCTCGCGCTGCTGGCGCTGGCGGGACTTGCCGCCAGTTGCGTGATCTTCTTCCACCGCCGGATCGAGAAACTGCCGCTCCTCGGCGCGCTGATGCGCCGGGCGGATCAACTCTCGCACGGCATGGTGTCGCGCCTCACCGCCGCGACCGACGTCTACGCGGTCAAGTGGCAGTGGCTCGCGGTGCTGACGCTCGGCAGCATCTTCTTCGTCCATCTGATGACGGTGGTGCCGATGTTCTTTCTGCTCTCGGGTCTGGGGGTCGAGTATGGATTCTTCGATGTGATCGTCGCGGTGACGGTCGGCAACATCATCGGGCTGATCCCGCTGTTTCCGGGCGGGCTGGGCGGGCGCGACGCCGCCGCCATCACGCTGCTCGCCGCCTCCGGGATCGCCGCCGCCGACGCCAAGACCGCGCAGCTGATCTACACGGGGATACTGCTGTTCTTCAGTTTGTCGGGGTCGATATTTCTGGTGCTCGACCCCCAGCGCGCGATCGCCAGCGGAGCCGCCGCCGCGGCGGAGAACGACGGCAAATGAGCGGCAGTCAACTCAACATGGACTTCACGGCGCGCCGGGAGCAGAACCGTTTTGCCGAGGCGCTGCGCGGGGGGCGGTTCATCCTCGCGGTCGAGGCGCCGACGCCGGAGACGGGCTCCTCCGACCCCGCGCCGACGCCGGATCAGCTCGCCGCGCTGGAATCCGAACTGATGCGGGTGCAGGGCATGGAGCCGCTGCTCGCGCTCCCCGACCGGGGGGCGATGTGGCGGGGCATCGAACACGCGCTGGAACTGCCCGCCGAGAACCGCGACCGTCATCTGGTCTTTCTCTCGGGGTCGGGGACGACCGCCGACGAGGCGGAGCGGCTGCTCGACCTCGCGGCGCAGGCGGGGATCGCGAACCTCGTCGCCGTGACGGGCGACGCTCCTTACGCAAGCACGGTGCGCGAGTGCCGCCGCCGCGAGTACACCGAAAGCACCGTGCTGCTCGACGCGATGAAGCGCCGGGGGTTCTATCCGGGGGCGGTGACCAATCCGTTTCAGTACACGGGGTACGCGCTGTGGAGCCAGCTCTTCAAGCTCGACCGCAAACTCCGCGGCGGCGCGGAGTTCTTCATCACCCAATGCGGCTGGGACATGCTGAATTTGCAGGCGCTGGCGTGGCATCTTGCCGCCGCGAGCGAGTACACGCCGCATCTGGCGCGGCTGATGCTGCTGTCGCCGGCGCGGATGGAGCGGGTGCTCAAGGGGTTCTACCCGGGGGTGCGGATCAGTCCGGCGTTCCGGAGGCTGCTGGAGCGGGAACTCGGCTACTCGAAGGCGCAGTTCGAGTCGGCGCAGTACCGGCGGCTGGAACTGCAGGCGGCGGGTTGTCGGCTGATGGGCTTTTCCGGCGTCCAGCTGGTCGGGGCGGAGACCCCGGCGCGGGTGCGGATCATCTCGGGGCGGATCCGACAGGCGCTGGAGGAGTTCACGAGTTTTCCGCAATGGCTTGAGGAGTACAATTCGTATCTGGGCAGCGCCGAGATGTCGCCGATCCCCGACGGCTACCGGCTCTACGACCGGATCCTCTACCGCGACCTGCCGCCGGAGGGTCCGCCGGACGGCAACGACCTCGGCGAACCGGAGTGCTCGCGGTGGGAGCGGCTGCAGCTGCGGACGCGGGAGTTCTTCTTCCGGGGCGCCGACGGGCGGCGGGCGGGTCACGCGCTTCTGCTCAAGAAACTGCTGGTCGCGTGCCGGGGGTGCCGCGCGTGCCGACTGGAGGCGCATGCGTTCATCTGTCCGGAGACCTGTCCCAAGCGCCTCGCCGACGGAGCGTGCGGCGGGGTGCGTGCCGACGGCGGCTGCGAAGTGGACGGCGAGGAGTGTCCGCATGTGCACGCGGTGCGGAGCGCCCATCTGCTCCGCGGGGCGGCGGGGATTGAAAGAGTTTGACAGCGATTGTATATTAATCCGCAGGAGGAGAGGAAAACGCGCCGGGCTTCCGGCGGCGGAGGCGGTGCGGATTTTCCAACAGCAGGAGGAGTAGGTCATCATGGGTAATTCCGGAGGCGGGACGTTCGGCAATCTGACTCCCCGCGCGCGCCGGACGTTGTTTCTGGCGAAGCAGGAGGCGGAGCGTTTCAACCACGATCATGTCGGCTCGGAGCATCTGCTGCTCGGGCTGCTTTCGCTCGACGAGGGGGTCGCCATCGACGCGCTCAAGTCGCTGGGGCTGAACCTCGCCAAACTGCGGATGGAGGTCGAGAAGACCTGCGGGGTCGGCGGCGCGACCCAGACGCAGGGGGTGCTGCCGGTGACGCCGCGGCTGCGGCGGATACTGGAACTGGCGGCGCGCGAAGCGCAGTCGATGAACTACAACTTCGTCGGGACGGAGCATCTGCTGCTGGCGCTGCTCCGCGAGGGCGAAGGCCGCGCGGCGCGGGTGCTCAAAAACCTCAACATCACCCCCGACGAGGTGCGGCGCGCGGTGGTCCGCAACCTCGACAGCGACTTTCTGCCCGACAACGGCGACCCGGAGAACTTCGGGCATCCCGGCGAGGGCGACGCGCCGCCGCCGGAATCCGGCGGCTCCCCGGACGCATTGAACGCGCTCAACACCTTCGGGCGCAACCTCACGGGCCTCGCCGCGCGCGGCGAACTCGACCCCGTAATCGGCCGAGCGGACGAGATCCAGCGGGTGATCCAGATCCTCTGCCGCCGCACCAAGAACAATCCGGTGCTGATCGGCGAGGCGGGGGTCGGCAAGACCGCCATTCTGGAGGGGCTCGCCGAGGCGATCGTCGCGCGCAAGGTCCCGGAACTCCTCGCCGACAAGCAGATCTACGCGATCGACCTGCCGCTGATGGTCGCCGGCACCAAGTACCGCGGCCAGTTCGAGGAGCGCATCAAGGCGGTGATCGACGAAGTGCGCAACTCCGGCAAAGTGATCCTCTTCATCGACGAACTCCACACCATCGTCGGCGCGGGCGGCGCCGAGGGGGCGATGGACGCCGCGAACATCATCAAGCCCGCGCTCTCCCGCGGGGAACTGCAATGCGTCGGCGCGACCACGCTCGACGAATACCGCAAGGGGATCGAAAAGGACGCCGCGCTCGAACGCCGCTTCCAGCCGGTGATGGTCAATCCGCCGAGCGTGGAGGATTCCATCCTCATCCTCGAGGGGCTGCGCGACACCTACGAAAAGTACCACCACGTCACCTACGCGCCCGGAGCGCTGGAGGCGGCGGTGCGCCTCTCCGACCGTTACATCTCGGGGCGTTTCCTGCCCGACAAGGCGATCGACGTGATGGACGAGGCGGGGGCGCGCGGCCGCATCGCGGGGATGATCCCGCCGCCCGACACCGCGGATCTGGAACTCGAGATCGCCGGCGCCAAGGAGCACAAGGATCAGGCGATCCTCGATCAGGATTTCGAGGGGGCGGCGCGCTTCCGCGACCGCGAACGCGCGCTCAAGCAGGAGCTGAAGGCCCGGCAGGACGAGTGGAAGACCAGCTGCACCGAGCAGCGCACCACCGTCAGCGCCAACGACATCGCCGCCGTGGTCGCCAAACTTACGGGAGTGCCGCTCCAGCGGATGGAGGAGGGCGAAAGCGCCAAGCTGCTCCGCATGGAGAGCGAACTCAAAAAGCAGGTCGTCGGGCAGGACGCCGCCGTCGGCGCGATCTCCCGCGCGCTGCGCCGCTCGCGCGCGTCGCTCAAGAATCCGCAGCGGCCGATCGGCTCGTTCATCTTCCTCGGCCCGACCGGCGTCGGCAAGACGCTGCTCGCCAAGGCGCTCGCCGGGTTCATCTTCGGCGACGAGGAGGCGCTGATCCAGGTCGACATGTCCGAGTACATGGAAAAGTTCAACGTCTCGCGGCTCATCGGCTCGCCGCCGGGCTACGTCGGCCACGGCGAAGGCGGCGAACTGACCGAGCGGGTCCGCCGCCGTCCCTACTCGGTGGTGCTCTTCGACGAGATCGAAAAGGCGCATCCCGACGTAATGCACATGCTGCTGCAGATATTGGAGGAGGGGCGCATCACCGATACGCTGGGGCGGCGGATCGACTTCCGCAACACCATCATCATCATGACCAGCAACGTCGGGGCGGCGGATCTCGCCAAGGGCTCCTCGCTCGGCTTCGGCGGCGACGCGGAAAACGACATCAAAAACAGCGAACGGCTGCTCGCCATCGCCAAGCGCACCTTCAAGCCGGAGTTCATCAACCGCGTCGACGACATCATCGTCTTCGGACGGCTGGAGCGCAAGGACCTGCTGGAGATCGTCGATCTCGAACTCGCCAAACTCGCGGCGCGGCTGGGCGAACGCAAACTCGCGTTCACCGTCGATCCCGAGGTCAAGGAGTTCCTGATCACCTCCGGCTACGAGCCGGAGTTCGGCGCCCGGCCGCTGCGCCGGGCGGTGGAACGCCATATCGAGGACCCGCTCGCCGAGGAGTTGCTGCGCAACCGCTTCGCCGGAGCGGCGGGCATCCGCGCCGCGCTCGACTGCGGCAAGGTGATCTTCTTCCCGACGGAGCCGGTCAAAGCCGCCCGGTCGCGGAAGAAGTCGTCGTAAAACCGTTCAGCGGAGGGGGGATAAGTGCATAGACGAACGTGGAAACGCCTCGCCGTCGTCGCCGCCGGGATCGCGTGCGGCGCGGTCGCGCTCTGGCTTTACCACGGGAGCACGGCGCTCGTGCTGCGCGCGGAGCGCGTCCGGCTGCCGCACCTCGCCCCCGGCGACGACGGTCTGCGCGTCGCGGTGCTGAGCGACCCCCACTTCGACGGCTCCGACGGCGACCGCGCCGCGATGATCGCGGAGCGCATCAACCGCCTCCGCCCCGACCTCATACTGCTGCTCGGCGACTTCATCAACGGCGATCCCGATCCGCGGCGCAGCCTCCCGATGGAGCAGCTGGCGCGCTTCGTGGGCAGCCTCCGCGCCCGGTGCGGCGTCTTCGCCGTCACCGGCAACCACGAACTCTGGTACGACCGCGGCGAAGTGCTGCGGGCGGTCGCCGCCGGCGGCGCCGCGGATCTGACCAACCGCTCGGTCGTGATCCGCACCCCCTCCGGCAACGCGCTCGCGCTGGCGGGGCTGCCCGACTACACGACCGAACTCCCCGCCCCCTGCCCCGACCTTCCGGCGGGGCTGCCCGCGCTGATTTTGATGCACGACCCCAACAGCGCGCGCTTCGTGCCGCCCGCCACGGGGCTGATCCTCGCCGGGCACACCCACGGCGGGCAGATCCGGCTGTGGCCGGAGGGGGGAGCGGATTCCTCGCTCAGGCTGCTCATGGCGCGGCTCATGGGCTGGCTCGGGATGATCCCGCCGTGGAAGCGCCCCTGCGCCCTCTTCGACCGCGGCTTCATGGAGTACCGGGGGCGGCGGCTCTTCATCACCAGCGGAGCGGGCGGCAACCGCGTCAAACTGCGCGTCTTCTGCCCCCCCGAACTGGTGCTGCTCGAACTCCGCGGCGCCGGATCCGCCGCGGGTGAAAAACCCTTCGCTCCGGTACGGGAGATCTGAAATGCGAGCCGGTGAAAAGATCATCTGTCCGCGCTGCGGAGAAGCGACGGTCGTAAAGTCCAAGCCCAAAATGGAGGGGTGGACGCGGGTCGGCGACGTGCTGGTCTGCGCGCTCTGCGGCGCCGAGGTCGGCGCCCCCGCCCCCGACGCGGAACGCCGCGCGAGCGCCGCTTCGACCGCGGCGCTGGCGGCGCTGCTGGGCGAAACGGCGGCGCCGAAGGTCCGCCTCGATCCCGGCAGCGAGCACCGCCGTTTCTGCCGCAACTGCCGCCACCGCATCGAACACCCGTTCGTTCTGCGCTGCGGCCGCGACGGTCGCGTCATCGATCCGGGCGGCTGCTGCGAACACTTCACCGAGGAGAAGGGATAATGAAGATTCTGGTGGTCGAAGACGATGCCCGCACCGCGGAGTTCCTGCTCCACGGCCTGCGGCAATCCGGATACCTCTGCGAACACAGTCCCGACGGGATGGACGGACTGTTCAAAGCGGAAAACGCCGGGTGCGACCTCGCGGTCGTCGACGTGATGCTGCCCAAACTCGACGGCCTCGCGATGATCTCGCGCATGCGCGAACACGGCGTCAACATGCCGGTGATCGTTCTCAGCGCGCGCGACGCCGTGGACGACCGCATCCGCGGACTGCAGGCGGGCGGCGACGACTACATGACCAAGCCGTTCAGCTTCTCCGAACTGGTCGCGCGGATCTCGGCGCTGATGCGCCGCTCCGCGGGGAGCGCCGCCGAAGTCGGCAAACTCACCGTCGCGGACCTCGAACTCGACCTCCGGCGGCGCAAGGCGAAGCGCGGCGACTGCGTGATCGAACTGCAGCCGCTGGAGTTCTCGCTGCTCGAGTATCTGGTGCGCAACTCCGGCCGCGTGGTCTCGCGCACCATGATCATGGAGCACGTCTGGGAGTACAACTTCGACCCGCGCACCAACATCGTCGAGACCCGGATCTGCCACCTCCGGGAAAAGATCGACAAGCCGTTCAAGGTCAAGCTGCTCCACACCGTTCGGGGGTTCGGTTATGTTCTGGAAGCGCGCCCTGCGGAATCTTAACCGCCTGCGCGTCAAGGCGACGCTCGGGTTCGGTCTGCTGCTGACGGCTTTCGTGGCGCTGTGCGTGTTCTGCTCGTCGACGCTGATGGAGCGGCGGCTCCGCGACGAACTCACGGCGACGCTCGGCCGCGAGATCGAACTCATGAAGTTCCCCTACATCACCGGGCGCGACCGCAACCAGCGCGGCCGCGAGATCCCGGAAAGTTCCGTCACCGACGCGGAACTCATCGCCATCCAGCAGAAGTTCCCCGGCGGCGAACTGTTGTGCGCGTTCCAGCGGCGGGTGCTGCACAACGAGTTCCGCTTCTTCTACGTCGCCGTCGGCGACGAGGTGTACATGACGCGGCTCGAACCCGACGGGGCGCTCTGGTCGCGCCTCGTGCCCCGGGAACAGCGGCTCAAGGCGCTCACCTCGGACTTTTCGAGCCGCCTCCGCCGCGAAGGTGTCCGCCGCCTCCGGCTCCGGATGCTCGACCGCACCGGCAAACTCCTCGCCGCCGCCCCGCCCGTCGGCAAAGACTCCCGGCTGCCCGGGATCGCCAAAGGCTTCCTCGCCGAGCGGCTGACCCTCTTCGACGGCTCCGTCATCATCGCCGCCCGCTCCACCGCCGAGATCGATGCCTCGCTCAAGGAACTGCTGCGGCTGCAGGGCTGGATCTTCCTCTCGCTGCTCGTCATCGCCATCACCTGCGGCTGGCTGCTCGCCCGCCGACTGCTCGCCGGGGTCGGCAAAGTCAGCGAGGCGGCGCTGCGGATCTCGGGCAGCGGCGACTTCGACTGCCGCGTCTCCACCCGCGGCGGCAGCACCGAGATCACCGACCTCGTCGACGCCTTCAACACCATGAACGACAACAACCGCAAACTCTTCAACGAAGTCCGCAGCGTCACCGACAACGTCGCCCACGAACTCAAGACCCCGCTCACCCGACTGCGCGGCGCCGCCGAGATCACCCTCGGCGACCGCAACGCCGGAGATCACGCCGGAGAACTCGCCGCCGTCGTCTCCGAAGAGTGCAGCGAAATGCTCGCGCTGATCAACTCGCTGCTGGAGATCACCCGCACCGAATCCGGCCTCGCCGGACTCAATACCGAACTCGTCGAACTCGGCGATCAACTCCGACGCGCCCACGAACTCTTCCTCCCCCTCGCCGAGGATCTGCATATCGAGTTTTCGCTCGACATCCCCCCCGACCCCATCCACGTCGCCGCCGACCGGCTCAAGCTGCAGCGCGTCTTCTCGAACCTCATCGACAACGCGCTCAAGTTCAGCGACCCGGACGGCAAAGTCGCCATCCGCCTCGCCGACGCCGGGGACAACGCCGTCGTCACCGTCTCCGACCACGGATGCGGCATCTCCGAAGCCGACCTGCCGCACATCTTCGACCGCCTCTTCCGCTGCGACGCCAGCCGCTCCCGCCCCGGCAGCGGACTCGGACTCACCCTCGCCGCCGCCATCGTCCGCGCCCACGGCGGCACCATCGAAGCCGCCAGTTCCCCCGGCAAGGGCTCCACCTTTACCGTCACCTTGCCCAAAGCCCGACCGGAGTGTTCCGAACGATGAATCCCGGCGGCAAAAAAAACGCTCCCCGCAACCGGACGCTGGATCTCTCCCCCGCCGAATGCGACCGACTGGCAGGTACCCTGCTCCGCCCCGACCGACCGCTCCGCCCCGCGGACGCCGCCGACCGCCTCATCCACGACGACCTCCGCCACGCCGCGCCGCTGCTGCCCGACGGCTTCGCCGACCTGCTGATCCTCGACCCGCCGTACAACCTCGACAAGGAGTTCAACGGCCGACGCTTCGCCCCGCTCGACGACGCCGGATACGTCGACTACCTCGGCGCGTGGCTCGATGCGTTGCGGCACACCCTGAAGCCCGACGCCAGCATCTACCTCTGCGGCGACTGGCGCTGCTCCGCCGCCGGATACCTCGCGCTCTCGTCGCGCTTCCGGATCCGCAACCGCATCGTCTGGCAGCGCGAAAAGGGCCGCGGCGCCCGGAGCAACTGGAAAAACTGCACCGAAGATATCTGGTTCGCCACGGTCTCCGACGACTACCACTTCGACGTCAACGCCGTCAAGCAGCTCCGCCGCGTACTCGCACCCTACCGCGACAACGGCGCGCCCAAGGATTGGCGCGAGACCCCGGAGGGACGCTTCCGGCTGACCTGCCCGTCCAACTTCTGGGACGACCTGACCGTTCCCTTCTGGTCCATGCCCGAAAACACTCCGCACCCGACCCAGAAGCCCGAAAAACTGCTCGCCAAACTGATCCTCGCAAGTTCCCGCCCCGGCGACCTGGTGCTCGACCCGTTCTCCGGCAGCGGGACCACCGCCGTCACCGCGCGCAAACTCGGACGCCGCTTCTGCGGCATCGAGATCGACCTCTACTACTGCTGCCTCGCCGCCGCCCGGCTCGAACTCGCCGCGCACGATCCCCGCATCCAAGGCTACCAGAGCGGAGTCTTCCTCGACCGCAACTGCACCCACGCCCCACGCTTGGCACACACTGACGCGCCGAGCAACCCGTGGAAGATGTGACGGCTGCCCCCCCCCCACGCCGGAGGTGGGACAGGCAATATAAACGGGCGGTGGCGGCTGGGGAGATGTGGGGGCTCCTCGCCCCCACACCCCTCGGCAGGGTCGCCGACCCTGCACCTCGAGAAAAATGCTGACGCATTTTTCCGCTACTTTAAATAGAGTAAGCGGAAAGGGGTTGACGTTCCCGGTCTTATGCCTGACGGCAACGCCGGGAAGCGTCCCCCTCTGTCGGCAAAGGTTACCGGGATCCCGCCGCGATCGGGTGTCGCCTCGGCAACCGCAAATCCCTCGACCTTGACCCGGCTTTTCCGCCGAATCAAGGATCGGGTCTTTGCTATGGGTCACGTTACCCGTTGCCCAACGTTCGCTTCCCCGTCGGTGTGTACGTTGTGGGCAGTCGCACACTGGTGTTTGCGGAGTTTGGGGGCGGCGACGGAATAACCGCTGCGGCAGGCACCGCCGGGGTCAGCCGCCCGCCTTCGGCCGGGCGGGGAACATTACAAACGCTGGTTTGCTGGTTGTATTACCGCAAGCGGTAGTTTACCGCGTCAGCGTGGGTCAAGCATCAGTGCGCGGGCTCCAGCCACCTCACTCCGTTCAAGTCCGTTCAAGTCCGTTCAAGTCCGTTCGGGGCGTTTATTCGCGCAACGGCAGCTGGCAATCGCGCCAGCGTGCCCCTCGCGCCCATTCGCGGGTCGTATTACCGCAAGCGGTAGTTTACCGCGTCAGCGTGGGTCAAGCATCAGTGCGCGCACTTCCAGCCACCTCACTCCGTTCAAGTCCGTTCAAGTCCGTTCAAGTCCGTACAGAGCGTTTATTCGCGCAACAGCAGCTGGCAATCGCGCCAGCGTGCCCCTCGCGCCCATTCGCGGGTTGAATTACCGCAGGCGGCAGTTTCCCGCGTCAGCGTGTGTCAAGCGTCAGTGCGCGGTTTCCAGCCGCGCGCCGATGTGCCCCCCTATACGTTCCTCGGGGCGCGCAAAAAAATGGACGCGGCGGGATTGATCCTGCCGCGTCCGGGGTAGTTGCGGGAGCGCCGGTATTACTTGGAGAGTTTGTCCTTGTTGAAGTCGGCGTCGTTGAACTGCTGGACTTCGGTGCCGCAGTCCATGAGTTTGCCGGCGTCGAGGGAGTCGGCGTGTCCGTCCGCAAACGCGCCGACGGTCTTGCCGCCGTGGATCAGCGTGACGTAGTAGTCGCTGTTCGACGCGCCGTTGGGGGTGAAGTTCCACCACGATTCGAACTCGCCGCTGCCGCGTTTGCAGGTATCGGCGAAGATCAGGAGGCTGCTGCCGCCGGCTTTCATGCGGTCGGTGTAGTAGAGGACGCTCTTGCCGGAGATCTTCGCGAAGCGGCCCTGCGTGGAATAATACTTCTTGCTGGAGTCGTTTTTGGTGGAACTGTTGAGCCAGCCGCCGGTGGCGTCGCCGTTGGCGGCGAGCGTATCGGCGTTGACGGCGTTCAGCATGCCGGTCGCGTTGGTGCCGGAGACGCTGGCGCTGTTGCCGGAGCCGGTTTTGTTGAGTTCGCTCTTGTTCAGCGAGCACATGAAGAGTTTGCTGGCGAGGTACGCCTTGGCGGTGTCGTCGAGGCCGCTCAGGACGGCGGCGTAGGTACGTTCGCCGGAGCCTTTGACGCCGCGGTAGATCATGGCGTTGTCGTTATCGGTGGAATAAGCGATCATCGAAGTGATCAGCTGTTTTTTGTTGTTGATGCAGTCGGTGGTCTGACCGGCGGCGCGCGCGGCGCCGAGGGCGGGCATGACCATAGCCGCCAAGATACCGATGATGCCGATGACCACCAACATCTCGATCAGGGTGAATTTCATAGTTTTCATGATCCCAACTCCTGTTTTTTTCCGCGCGGCGGGGACTCCGCCAATAGTCGGAAATGGGTTGCAACTGGCACTCTGCCGTTAATTTACGGGATATTCGGCAAAAAATCAAGTAAATATTTTTAAAAAGCGGGATAATTTCCCTCTGTTCGGCCCGAAAACGGCAAACGGGAGCGGTTGCGGCGCATTGCCGCCCGCTCCCGTCGTCGTTTGCCGGAAGATGCTCTTCGCGCGGGGTCAGGCCTGAGCCGGAGCCTCCGAAGCGGTCTCTTCCGTCGCGGGTGTGTCCGCCGCCGCGGGGGCGTCGGTCCCGAACTCGTAGCTCAACAGCCCTTCGGCGATCTCCAGCAGCGCCACGTCAAGCAGATTGGTCATGTCGCACTTGATCATCGGCCGCGCGCCGGTCGCCAGCTGCCGGGCGCGCTTCGCCGCCACGACCGAGAGCACCTGCGGATCGGGAATGACCTGCTTCGCCCGGTTGAGATATGCGTTGTTCATACTTGCACCTCCCTGAGTGGATGTGTGTTTAGTAGTCGATGATGTCGCGCCGGCGCTCGATCAGCGTACCGTCGAGCGAGGTGACGCGCAGGAAGCGCGCCTCGAACTCGGGGATCGCGTCGAGGACGAAGCGCTCGGCGATCGCTTCGCGGTCGGAGCACTTGGCGGCGTCGCGGAGCAGCAGCAGCGCGACGAAGATGTACGTTTCCATCTCGACCAGCGCGCGGGCGACGAGGTCGTGATACTCGACGTCGTGCTTGTCGGCGACCACCCTGACCGCCTCGAGGTGCTTGGCGTGGAGTTTCATCACCTTGTCGCGGAGCCGTCCGAGGGCGGGCGGCAGTTCGAGCGCGGCGAGTTCGCCGATCCGCTTGTCCAGATCGCGCTGCATCACGCCGCCGATCGCGGCGACCACCTGCAGCTGGGTGGTGCCTTCGTAGATGTTGGTGATGCGGGCGTCGCGGTAGTAGCGCTCGACGTTGAAGTCGCGCATGAAGCCGGTGCCGCCGTGGATCTGGATCGCGTCGTAGGCGATCTGGTTGGCGCTCTCGGTCGCCAGCGCCTTGCACATGGGCGTGAGGATCGCGGCGAGTTTGGTGTAATACTTCTGGAGCGCCTTCTGCTCGTCGGTGGCGTTGCCGCTCTCGACGAGGTGGGTGTAGCTGTTGCGGAGGTCGACGACCAGCGTCGTTTCGTAGAGCAGCGTGCGCGCGGCGGTGAGTTTGACCTTCATCGACGACAGCATCGAATAGATCGCGGGGAAGTTGTCGATGGTTTTCTTGAACTGCTCGCGCTCGGAGGCGTACTTGCGCGCCTCGCGGTACGCCGCCTCGGCGATGCCGACCGCCTGCGCGCTGATCGCCACACGGGCGCCGTTCATGAGGCTCATGACGTAGCGGATCAGCCCCAGACGGCGCTTGCCGCAGAGCTGCGCCGGGACGTCGTTGAACTGCAGTTCGCAGGTGGCGACGCCGTGGATGCCCATCTTGTTCTCGATGCGGCGGACGACCAGCTGCGGGCACTTCTCGCAGATGAACATCGAAAGTCCGCGGCCGTCGCGGGAGCCTTCCTCACTGCGGGCGAGCACGAGGTGGACCTGCGCGCAGCCGTTGGTGATGAAGCGCTTCATGCCGTTCAGATACCACTGACCGGTCTTTTCGTCCTGCCACGCGCGGAGCCGCACCGCCTGCAGGTCGCTGCCGTAGTCCGGCTCGGTGAGGTCCATCGCGCCGTCGTATTCGCCGGTGGCGAACTTGGGCAGGTACTGCTTCTTCTGCTCGTCGTTGCCGAAGAAGCTGATGGTCTCGGCGATGTCCTGAAGTCCGAAGATGTTCTGCAGCGAACCGTCGGCGCGCGAGACCATTTCGGTCATCATGGTGTAGACCGACACGGGGAAGTTCAGCCCGCCGTACTCGTGGCCGAGCATGACGCCCATCACGCCGGCGTCGGCGAGGTCCTTCAGATTCTGCTTGGTCAGCGGGTGGTAGGTGACGACGCCGTCGGCGAACTTGGGGCCTTCGAGGTCGACGGTGCGGCTGCGCGGCTCGATGCGGTCGGCGCAGACTTCGCCGACGACGTTGAGGACGCGGCGGTAGTTGTCGAGCGCGTCCGCGAAGTCGCGCGGAGCGTTCTCGTACTTGTCGGCGAAGGAGTATCCGCCCTCGATCATTCCCACCGCCTCGGCGAGGTCCAGATGCTCGAGCGCGAACGAGAGGTCGGCGTTGTCGGAATAGTAGTTGGCCATGGTGTCAAATTCCTTATTGCTTGGCCTTGAAGGCTTTTATCATTTCCGGGATCACCGTGTTGAGGTCGCCGATGATCGCGTAGTGCGCGCACGCCATGATCGGCGCGTCGGGATCGGTGTTGATCGCGATGATCTTCTTGGATTCGGACATGCCCGCGCGGTGCTGGATCGCGCCCGAAATGCCGCAGGCGATGTAGAGCCGCGGCCGCACGGTGACGCCGGTCTGCCCGACCTGATGGTCGTGGTCGATCCACCCGGCGTCGACCGCCGCGCGCGACGCGCCGACTTCGCCGCCCAGCGCCTCGGCGAGGTCGCGGATCAGCTTGAAGTTCGCGGCGCTGCCGACGCCGTAGCCGCCGGCGACGATGATCTGCGCCCCGCGCAGATCCACCGACTTCTCGGCGCGGACGCGCTCGATGACCTTGACCACCGTCTCGGCGGCGGTCAGCGCCACTTTGACGCGCTCGATCTCGCCCTTGCGCGAGGGATCGGGGGTGCCGAGTTTCATCACGCCCTCGCGGACGGTGACCATCTGCGGATCGTCCCACGAGTTGACGATCGTGGCGATGATGTTGCCGCCGAACGCCGGACGTATCTGCATGAGCTTGTTGTAGTAGTCCTTGCCGCTCTTGGGATCGTGGAAGTCGTCGATCTTGAGGTCGGTGCAGTCGGCGGTCAGCCCCGCCCGCTTCTCGGAGGCGACCCGGGGCGCGAGTTCGCGGCCCTTGAGCGTCGCGCCGAAGAGCAGGATGTTGGGCTTGTGCTCGCGGATCATGTCCATCAGCACCTTGGCGTAGGGCATGACGGTGAAGGGCTCCAGCCGCGGATCCTCGGCGAGGAAGACCTTGTCGCAGCCGTAGGAAAAGAGTTCCGCGGCGCAGTGTTCGACCTTGTCGCCGAGCAGCACGGCTTCGAGTTTGACGCCGAGCCGGTCCGCCAGTTCCCGGCCCTTGCTGACGAGTTCCAGACTGACCGAGGCGACCTTGCCCGCCTCCTGTTCGATGAATACCCAGACGTTGCCGATTTTTTCAGACATGATGCTTACCCCAGCGTGTGATCGGAGATGAGTTCGTGGATGAGTCCGCCGATACCGGCGGCATCGGGGGAGATCCGCTTCGCCTCGCCGGCGGTGAGCACGACGCTCATCACCTGCTTGACCTTGGTCGGCGAACCGGCGAAACCGATGCGGTCCGGTTCGGCGCCGATGTCGGCGGCGGAGTACTGTTCGATCAGGAGCCCCTTGGCGCGCAGTTCGCGGACGGCGGCCTCGGCATCCTGAGTGTAGTTGTCGTTGGTGTGTTCCTTCTCGACCTCGCCGGGAGTGCGGGAGCGCTTGAACTTCATGATCTTCTTGGCGTTCATCGGACGCGGCGAATTGGCGTCGATGACGGTCAGGAGCGCCGGCAGCGGGGATTCGAGCACCTCGTAGCCGCCCTCGATGGCGCGGCGGCAGCGGATCGACTTGGCGGAAAGTTCCTGTACCTCCTCGACGTAGCAGATCTGCGGGATGTGGAGTTTTTCCGCGATCTGGGGACCGACCTGGGCGGTGTCGCCGTCGATCGCCTGGCGACCGCAGAGGACGAGATCGACGTTGCCGAGTTTCTCGACCACCTTGGAGAGCGCGTAGCTGGTGGCGAGGGTGTCGGCGCCGGCGAGAGCGCGATCGGTGACGAGGATCGCCGCGTCGGCGCCGCGATAGAGCGACTGGCGCAGCGTTTCGGCGGCGGCGGGCATACCCATCGTGGCGACGGTGACTTTGGCGCCGTAGCGGTCCTTGAGCTGGAGCGCCAGTTCAAGGGCGTTGAGGTCTTCGGGGTTGAAGATCGCCGGGAGCGCCGCCCGGTTGACGGTCCCTTCCGGAGTCATGGCGTCGCCGGAGATGTTTTGGGTGTCCGGCACCTGCTTCACGAAGACAAGGATGTTGTAACTCACTGTCTTTGCTCCTGTTTATATTGACTTTGCGAGAAATTTCCTTTTCCCGGTTAAGCGGCGGCCCGAGTTTTGGGGCGCGCCGTTCCGCGGCGGCGCGGCGGACAAACGCCGCACAGCCGAAAGTATAATATACCTTGTATTCAGGCAAAAAGCAAGAAATCCCGCTCCCGGCGGAACTTCAAAAACAGAGCAGCGTCTTGACGCCGTTCCACAGCGGCCCGGCGAGATCGAGCTTCTTGCGCGAACTGGTCGTGAGCGGGATCGGCACATGCGTGAACTCCCCCGCCCAGTGGCCGACCATCATGTCGGTCCGCCCCGCCATCGCCGCGTGGGCGGCGCACTGCGCGAGCAGCGAGCAGAAAACCGAATCCTCGCCCTCCGCCTGCACGCTCCGAATGGTGTAGCCGAGATCGAAATACTTGAGGTTGATCTCGATCCCGCGCTCCTTGAAGTAGGCGACGATCTCGCCCTTGAGGAAGGTCCCGATGTCGTTGTGAAGTTTGTTGCCCGAGGCGTCGCGGCGCTCCGGCGCTTCGGCGAAGAACTCCTGCCCGGCGCCCTCCGCGACCATGATTACGGCGTGGTGCTTCTTGGCGAGGCGCCGCTCCAGATGGGGCAGCAGCGCCCGGGGACCCTCGCGCAGCGTGAACTTCTCCTCCGGGACGAGGCAGTAGTTCACATAGGGGTTCGCCAGCGACGAATACGCCGCGATGAAGCCCGAATCGCGCCCCATCACCTTGATGAGCGCGACGCCGTTGTACGCGCCTTTCGCCTCGTTGTGGGCGCCCGAGATGAAGCCGCCCGCCGTCCGGACGGCGGTGGAAAAGCCGAAGGACTGGTCGATGAAACTGATGTCGTTGTCCACCGTCTTCGGGATCGCGATCACCCCGATCGGCAGGTGGCGCCGCGCGATCTCCCGCGCGATGTCGTGCGCGCCGCGCGCGGTGCCGTCGCCGCCGATGCAGAAGAGCATGTTGACGCCCAGACCGACCAGCGAATCCACCAGCACGTCGGTGTCTTCTCCGCCGCGCGACGACCCGAGGATGGTGCCGCCGTCCTCGTGGATGGAGTCCACCGACTCGGCGGTCAGCGTGTAGGGCAGCAGCCCGTGGGCGGGATTCAACCCCCGGTAGCCGTAGGGAATGCCGTACACTCCGCAGATGTTGTAGCGGTTGAGAAGCGTGATGGTCAGCGACTTGATCACCTCGTTGAGCCCGGGACAAAGCCCCCCCGCGGTGAGGATCGCGGCGCGGCTCCGGGCGGGATCGTGAAAGATGCGGCGGCGGGCGCCGGCCTTCTCAAAGGAGAGCAGCTGCTCCGGATGCTGCACTTCGCGGAGCACCTCCGCGACGTCGGTGTGGTAGAGTACCCGCTCGGTATCCGCGATGAACGCCGCCTCGGTGAGCGGCGAGTCGATCTTGGCGACGCCGAGCGACGGGATCTGGAAATCTTTGGCTGTCAACATAAATCCCCGGGGTTCTGTGGGTCAATGGTTCGAAGGCGGAGTTCAGCCGCCGATGAAATACGTCTTGAGCGGCGGGAAGCCGTTGAACTCCACCGAGGCGTAACTGGCGGTGTACGCTCCGCAGCTCAGCCAGTAGAGGCGGTCGCCGATCCGGATCCCGGAGGGCAGCGGATTGCGGAAAAACTCGTACATCACGTCCTGACTGTCGCAGGTGGGCCCCGCGATCACGAAGTCCTCGCAGTCCTCGCCGGGGGCGTCGGAGTAGATCGGGTACTTGATGCTTTCATCCTGCGTTTCGGCGAGGCCGTTGAAGCGGCCGACGTCGGTGTAGAGCCACTTGTCGACGCCGGTGGTGGACTTCTGACTGATCAGCACCACCTCGCTGACGATGATCCCGGATTCGCCCACCAGCGAGCGACCCGGTTCGAGGATCACCTCGGGGAAGTCGTCCTCGAAGTCCTCTTTGAGGTAGCGGGTGATCTCGCTGGTGTAGACTTCGAGTTCGTTGGTCTTGCTGATGTAGTTGGCGGGGAAACCGCCGCCCATGTTCACGAGGTTGAGTTTGATGCCCTCGTCCTTGAGGTAGTCGAAGATGTAGCGCACCTTGGCGATCGCGGAGTCCCACGAGCCGATCTCGCGCTGCTGCGAACCGACGTGGAAACTGATGCCGCAGGGGTTGAGCCCGAGTTTCTTGGCGAGGACGATCAGGTCGATCGCCATATCGGGGTGACAGCCGAATTTGCGCGAAAGCGGCCAGTCGCTGGTCTCGCTGCCCTCGGCGAGGATGCGGCAGAAGACCCGGGCGCCGGGGGCTTCGCGGGCGAGGTTGCGCAGATCCGCCTCGCTGTCGGTGGCGAAGAGCCGCACGCCCTTTTCGTAGCAGTAGCGGATGTCGGCGGACTTCTTGATGGTGTTGCCGTAACTGATGCGGTCGGGGGTCACGCCGAGCGACAGCACACGGTCGAGTTCGTAGCGCGAAGCGATGTCGAAGTTGGAGCCGAGTTCGGCGAGGGCGCTCAGCACCTCGACGGAGGGGCTGGACTTGACCGCGTAGTATACCTTGGCGAACGGCATGAGCCGCCGCAGTTCCTTGTATTTACGCCGGATGATATCGAGGTTGACAAGCAGAAACGGCGTTTCGTGCCGCGCCGCTTCATCGCGGAAAAGTTTCCACTCCCCGGGCGAATAGTATTCCTTGAGATCGATCGGCATGGCCTCGCAAATCCTCCTGTTGATCGGGTCGCCCCGAAACCGAATGATGTAACGACAAAAAAACCGAAGACCGCCTCGGGGTCGCTGTCTGCCAAAGCGGAATTCAGTTGTCCGTCGCATAAAGTATCGCCAATACGGTCGATTTCAACCGCCGCAACGGGAAAAATCGGATTTTTTTGCATCCGAGGGGACGCCGGTGCGCGGAGCAAGCCGCCGTCGCGCGCGGCGGGCAACCGAAACGGACGGCCGCGGCGGGGAAAGCACGCGCGTTGCTGATGCTTAATTTTATCTCAATTTGCCACCCGCCCCGACCGGTTGTTTGCGGGCGGGGAGGAGGTACCGATCACGCCAGGTTTTTGAACTTGAGGATCGAGTTTTCGCAGGTGAATCCCCAACCGGCGTAGTCGCCGTCGGCAAGGGCCTCGTCGAGAGCGAGCGTTCCCTGCGAGATGGTGTCGATCTGGACGTCGAAGGTGCCGTAGGCGGTGGTGGCGGCGCCGACGAGGGCCCACTCGGTCGCGGGACCTTCCGCGAGGTTCAGCGTGACGGTGGAGCCGGCGAAGTCGGCGTCGTTCCAAGTCAGCAGCGCCGTGTCGGCGAGCGCGGTGTCGCGTTCCGAGACGTCGAACTTCCAGTCGTGATTGGCGACTTCCGCGGCGGCGGCGGCGAGGGTCATCGCCGTACCGCCGGAAAGTTCCACGTTGTCGAAGCCGCCGATGCCGCCCGCGAAGGTCCCGGAGTAGTCGGCGAAACTCAAGTTTGCCTCGCCCGAGGCGGAGCCGCTTTCGTAACTGTAGCCGAAGACGCCGCAGGTGTAGTCCGTGGTTCCGGTGAAAACGACCTCCGCCGAATCCACGGTGTCGCCAGCGAGCTGCCCCCGCGCGAAGACGCTGCCCGTGATGTTCCCGCCCGCGACGGTGATGCTCACGCTGCCCGCCGCGGTCGTGCCGCCCGAGGTCGAGTGGCTGCCGCCGCCGTAGACGTTGGCGACCGTCGCGTCGCCCGCGATGGTGATGCTGACGTCGCCGACGGTGGAGACGCCGTTTTTCTGCGCCCAGCCGCCGCCGTAGACGTTGCCCATGACGCCGCCCGAAACGGTGATCTCGACGTCGCCCGTCCGGGCGCCGACCTGCGACGCGAAGACGCCGCCGAAGATCCCGCGGCCGCCGTGGACCTCGCCCCAGTCGCCGCCAGCGACGGTGATATTGACGTTGCCGGTTTTGGCGACCTCCGCGCTGGTGGCGGTGTTGCCGGTGGCGTAGCCGCCGCCGAAGAGGCAGAACGCGGAGTTTTCCGCTTCGCCGCCCGCGAGCGTCACGTTGATATTGCCGGCCGTATGGGCGGCGGCGGCGGTCTCCGCGCCCATCTTGACCGCCGACGCGCCGTAGATATTGCCCGCGAACTCGCCGCTTTCGACCGTGAGCGTCACGTCGCCCACGCTCGTTGCGGTCCGGGTCTTGGCGTAGTTGGCGAGCGCCCCGGCGTAGAAGTCCTTGGCGAACGAACCGGCGACGACCAGCGTTTCGGTCGCGCCCGTGACGCTCCCGAAGCCGCCCGCGTAGGCGACGCCCAGCGCGGCGTGGTCCACGGTGAGTTTCACGCCGCCGACGGAGCCGTTGGTGTCCGCTCCGGCGGCGAGGCGTCCGAGCACCGCGCCGTCGCCCGCGCGCAGATTGACGGTCCCGGCGAACTCCGCCGCCGTTCCGTAGAGGGTCGTTCCGGAGAGGTCCGCCCCCGCGATGTCCAGCCAGGCGTTGCCGGAGAGATCCGCCGGAGCGAGCGCGATCACCGCCCCCGCGGCGACTTCGGTGGTCGCATCCCACTTCGCCGCACGGTCGCCGGAGTTGAGTTCCGCCGCCGAACTGTCGAGCGCTCCCGCCGACACCGCCGGAGCCAAAACGAACTCCGCCGCCGCGATGGCGGTCCCCGCCGCGTTGAAGGTGTAAGTCATCGAAGTAAAGGCATTGGTGAAACTTTCGCCCGCGCGCACCGCGTTGTCGTACAACCCCGCCGCGTCGCAGAACACGGCGGTCTTTTCGCCTCCGCCGGTCTGGGCAAGGGTGTACTCCCCGCCCGCGGGAGCGGTACGCAGGTGCAGTTCGGCGTCGGAAACTCGGGTCAGGTCGTTCACCGGCGCCGTTCCGGAGGCGGTGTCGGCGAAGTCCCAGGTGATCCTCCCCGTCGTCACCGCGCCCGCGTCGAGCGTCAGCGTGCCGCCCGCCCGGAGCGTCGTATCCGCGGCGGAGCCGCCCGAACGCACCGTCAGCGCTCCGCCGGAACTCGCCGCCGCGCCGAACAGCGCCGCACCGGAGCGCACTTCGACGCTCCCGCTTTTTTCCACCGTCACGTTCCACGCCGAAGTCGTCACCACGAATCCGCCCGAGATCCCGGCGGAGCCGCCCGAACGCACCGTGGCTCCGGATACCGTGACCCCGCCGCCCACATGCAGCTCGCCGTCGACCACGACCGCGCCGAGGCGCGCCGCCTTGAGAAAGTCGAGTTTGCCGCCCGCCGCCACGACCACGTCGTCGAGAAGCGCCATTCCGCCGCTTTCGCCCTCGCCGGTGCTGCCCGAATCGACCAGCAGTTCGCCCGAGACCACCGCGCCCGCGAGGGTCGCTCCGTCGTACAGCACCGCCTGTCCGCCGCTGCCGATCCACACCGCCCGGGCGACTCCGCCGTCGTAGACGTTCAGGAATCCGGCGCGGAAGACCGACGTCGCCGAGGCGACTCCGGCCGACCAGACGAACTGCATCGCGCGCTGACCGTTGACCAACGTACCGAGCGCGGTCCCCCCCGAGGAGACGGTCTGACCGCCGCCGTCGTAGAGGATGAAATTCGCGGCGACTCCGCTCGAGAGCGAAAATTCGCCCGAGACGTTGCTGCCGTAAACGAAAGTATCCGCCCCGCCGCAGACGTCGGCGTGGACCTGCCCGCCCGCGCTCTGGGTGACGCCGGAGGCACTGCCGCCCTGCTGGACCGCCAGATAGCCGCCGAAGCGGACCACGGTGTCCAGCGCCGTCCCCCCCGACGAGACGTTGAGCCGCCCGAGCGAGTTGATGTAGAAGTTGGACGCCACACCGCCGGATAAATAGAACGACCCCGCTTCGTTGCTGCCGAGGATCAGGGTGGAACTGTCGCCGCCCGTCACCACGGCGTTGAGGCAGCCGCTGGAGACCAGAACGCCGGTGGCGGATCCCCCGCTGCTGATGGTGAGTTTGGCGTTGCGCAGCACGCTGATCCCGTTGGCGGTGCCGCCCGAGAACAGCAGCATCGTGCCGCCCGAGAGAAACGTGGAGTCGGCGACCCCCGCGTTGGAGACCGTCGTGCTCGCATACACGGTGGTCTGCTCCACACGGCCGCCGGCGCTGACCCGCAGCGTGGCGCTGTTGCGTACGGTAGTGTTGAACGCGTAGTCGCCGTCGTAGATGGTCTGCGAGACCTTTTTCCCGCTCAGCACCAGATCGTAATATTCCATTGCCGTCACCTGTGTATGATTGATTATAAATTAATGTCGTAGGGATATTATGCCACACGGCTTGCGAAAAAGCAAGCCTGACCGCCGTCTAAAAAAAATTTTTTTGCAGTCCGGCTATTCGGTCACGAGCTTGCGCTTCTGCCACGGGCAGAACAGATAGTAGAACAGCCCCGGCAGCGCCATCCCGTAAGAGGCGAGCCCGTAGCCGAGGATGTAGCCGTAAAGTTCCCGCTCCGGTGTCCCGGCGAAGATCACCGCCCCGAAGAGCCAGCTCAGCAGGATCCGCAGCAGAAACGCATCCAGCATCGCAAAGGCGAAAGCGAGCCACACGTTGCCGATGCCGTGGATGAACGCCGTCGTGCCGCGCGTCAGCACCAGCGCCGGAAACTGCCACAGTATCGCACTCACGAAGACCGGCGCCAGATCCAGTACCCGCTCCTCCGACACGAAACAACCGAACATCTGCCGGGGCAGGCAGATCAGCAGCAGCGTGTACAACGCGTACATCGCCGCGCTCACCATCCACGAATAGCGGATCGTCAGGCGGATGCGGTTGAACTTGCGCGCCCCGTAGTTCTGCCCGATGATCCCCGACGCACCGGTGAGGATCCCCGCCGAAATGTTCGCCACCGTACTGTCGCAGCGCAGCCCGACCCCGAACGCCGCCGCGTACGCCACCCCCAGCGCATTGACCTGCGTGTGGACGAACAACATCGAAAGATGGATCGTCCCGTAACGGATCGCAAACGGGATCCCGAGCCGCATGATCCCCCACGCGACCTTCCCGTCAATGCGCCAGCTCGCCCACTTGAAGTCGAAGCCGAAATCCCGCCGACGCCGGTACAGATACCACCACGACACCACGAATTTCGCACACTGCGCGATCACCGTCGCCAGCGCCGCCCCGAACACACCCATGCCCAGGTACTTGACGAACCAGATGTCCAGCACCAGATTGGTCATCGAACTCAGCACGATGAAGTAAAGCGGATGACGCGAGTCGCCCAGACCCCGCATCGCCGCGGCGAACATCCCGTAGCCAAACGTGAAGAACAATCCCAGACTGTTGATCCGCATGTAGGTCTTGGCGTACTCCATCGCCTCCGGCGGAGTCTTCAGCAGACGCAGACACGGCGCCGCCGTCACGATCACGAAGAACGCGATCACCACCCCGAGCAGCAGTTTCAGCGAAAAGAAACTGCCGAGCACCTGATTCAGCCGGTCGCGCCGACCGCTGCCCAGCAACTGCGAAATGTAGATCTGCCCGCCCGCCGAAAGCCCCGTGCAGGCCAAACTCAGCATGGTGATGATCTGCGAGGCGATCGATACCCCCACCAGCCCTTCGTGACCGACATACTGCCCGACCACGATCATGTCCACGACCGAGTAGATCACCTGCAGCGCATTGGAGATCATGAACGGAATGGAAAAACGCAGCAGATTGCCGAACAACGGCCCCTTGGTGTAGTCGTTGATGATCGCTGTCCTGCCGCCGCTGCCCATGCCTTCCCCCCCCCGTGGATGTTCCCCCCCGGAGCACAACCGGGGAATTTTATAATATACACCCCGCGCGGAACATATTCAACACACGAGCAAAACCGGCAACCCAAGCCCGCTCTTACAACCTTACGTCCCCCCCCCACACGCCGGAGGTGGGACAGGCAATATAAACGGGCGGTGGCGGCTGGGGAGATGTGGGGGCTCCTCGCCCCCACGCCCCGCGGCAGGGTCGCCGACCCTGCACCTCGAGAAAAATGCTGCGCATTTTTCCGCTACTTTAAATGGAGTAGGCGGAAAGGGGTTGACGTTCCCGGGCTTTTGCCTGTCGGCAACGCCGGGAAGCGTCCCCCTCTGTCGGCAAAGGTTACCGGGATCCCGCCGCGCTCGGGCGTCGCCTCGGCCACCGCAAATCCCTCGACCTTGACCCGGCTTTTCCGCCGCATCAAGGATCGGGTCTTTGCTATGGGTCACGTTACCCGTATTTTATGGTTCGCCCCCCGTCGGTGTGTACGTTGTGGGCAGTCGCACACTGGTGTTTGCGGTGTTGGGGGGAGGCGGTAAAATAACCGCAGCGGCGAGTGCTGACGTGGTTAGCCGCCCGCCTTCGGCCGGGCGGGGAACAGGACAAACGTTTGTTTGCAGGTTGTTTTACTGCCGACGGTGGTTTCCTGCGTCAGCGTGTGTCAAACATCGGTGCGCGGGCTCCAGCCACGCCCGTCCTATGTGTCGTCTTATATGTCCTATAGGTCCTATTCACTCATTCGCGCAACGGCGGCTTGCAGTCGCGTCAGCGTGCCCCCCGCGCCAATTCGCGGCCGGTTTTACCGCTGGCACCCGTTTCCCGCGTCAGCGTGTGTCAAACATCGGTGCGCGGGCTCCAGCCACGCCCGTCCTA
>Ga0208297_1000315_pt1 | contig 114907 bp, 51 predicted proteins | sample LMS_cellobiose_e_FD_187367 | JGI IMG/M metagenome (GOLD analysis project Ga0208297, IMG submission 187367) | Rumen-fistulated moose microbial communities from Alaska, USA - LMS_cellobiose_enrichment (SPAdes) (version 2) | ecosystem: Host-associated > Mammals > Digestive system > Stomach > Rumen...
GATATCAAACATTTATCCCATAACAACCTGATGGTTATTCAGAATACATTAAACTACAGACCGCGTAAGGTGCTTTTTTTCCGAAGACCTGCCGATTTATTTTATAACTTTGCTAGTTGAATCTATCAATATCGGAAAAAAGGACTCCGTCGGCGTGTATTTCAAGAATTTTGTGTAACTTTGCAGTTTTATTATACTGAAAAATATGCAAAAACCCTTATACTCCATCATCGTGTCGGTTTACAACGAGGAAGCGGTTCTGCCGCTCTTTCACCAAGAGGTATCCGCAGTGATGGATAGCCTCAGCGACACCGCCGATTTTGAGCTGTTGTTCGTCAACGACGGCAGCCGCGACAACAGCCGCCAGGTACTGCACCAGCTGATGGAGAAAGACCCCCGGGTGCGCGTCATCCACTTTTCCCGCAACTTCGGCCATGAGGCTGCTATGCTGGCCGGACTCGACCACTGCCGCGGAGAGGCCACCATTTGCATGGACAGCGACCTGCAGCACCCGCCTACCCTCTTGCCGCAAATGTTTGAAATGAACCGGCAAGGCAAGGACGTGATTACCATGATGCGCACCGACCGCGCCGACGGAGGTGCCGGCAAACACCTCAGTTCCAAGCTATTCTATCGCATCATCAACAGGATGTCGGAAGCCCAATTGCAACCCAATGCCTCCGATTTCTTCTTGGTTTCAAGAAAAGTCATCGATGTACTTAAAACCGATTATCGCGAACGTACCCGCTTCCTCCGCGGTATCATTCAGAATATCGGCTTTGAAAAAGACTCCATTAACTATGAGGCACCCTCGCGTGCCGCAGGAAAAAGCAAGTATTCCATGTGGAAACTGCTGAAATTCTCCTTTACCGCCATCGCCTCTTTCTCCAAGACCCCACTCAAAATCGGCATCTATACTGGCCTGATATTCGTTCTCCTGAGCATCATCCTCATCATCTACTCCATCGTCATGTGGATTATCGATACTCCCGTGTCAGGCTACACCACCCTTGTCATTTTCCTCAGTGCTTTCGCCGGCATCCAGCTCTTTGTCACCGGGGCTATCGGCTACTATATAGGATTTATCTTCGACGAAGTGAAACAGCGTCCATTATACATCATCCAAAGCATCGAACAAGATAAGCCTGATGACCAACAAGCATAACTTTCTCACCAACAACAGTAAAACGGCAAAACACCTTGGTGCGGGATTGACCCTGGTGGCCACCCTGCTGTTCTTCATCCTCTTTTTCGACACCAACATGTTGACCAATGCTCATCGTGTTTTCTTTTCCTTATGGAGTGAAGACATGATTAAGGACATCTATACCACCACCTATCACACCCAATACGACAGCAGTTTCACTCACTGCACTGCAATGGGCTACCCCTACGGCGAACAATACACCTACACTGGACTGCAAATACTGGTGGCCGCCCCCCTGCAGTTGTTACAGAAAATGGGCGTGGAAGATACTTGGAAAGCCTGCCTGACATTAATCAACTACTATGTGATTATCACCATCTTCCTCTGTGCGCTGTTTTTATACCTGCTGTTTGGAGAACTGAAACTGCCTCCTCTTCCATCCCTGTTGGGGGCTGTCGGCATCACCTTCCTCATGCCTCAAATACAACGTATGGGTGGCCATCTTACATTAGCCTACCTCTGCATTATCCCGATGGCGCTGTATTTCATCGCAAAGTTGCACAACACCCGCCATTGGAGATGGTCAGTCTTCTATGGCATACTTCTGCTGCTCAGCGCATTGTTGCACCCCTACTACCTGACTTTTTTGGCTGACATCTCGATAGTTTACCTCGTTTACATATTTTTCACCCGTAGGAAAAACAAGTGGAGATCATCCACCATTGGACTGCATTTCTGCCTCCAGTTCCTGTTGCCCGTCATTCTCTTCTTTGTGCTGACCTCCATAGGAGATACGGCATTAGACAGAACTTCAGTACCTGACGGAATGTATTACTACAGAGGACGTCTAATCGGCCTATTACTACCTTTCCACAGAACATTATTCGGTTTCTTTGGTGCTCCCCTTAAGACCATCATGGGCATCAAGGCACCCGAATGGGAAACCTGTTGTTATATCGGCATTGTGGCACTTGTAACCCTCTGCGTCTGGTTGGTACAAGTAATCTGGGATCTGTTCCACTTGCGTTTTTCCCGCATCATACATTCCACCAACAGTCCCCTGCTCAACCTCTTCCTCCTGGCCTCATTACTTCTATTACTTGTTGCCACCGTTTTGCCCGCCATCGTCCAAAAACATCCTGAATTGCTCAACCACCTGTCGTTCCTGGCGCAACTACGGGCACTGGGCCGACTGTTGTGGCTACCTTTTGTCACACTCAACATCTTTGCCATCTATCAGCTATGGCAATGGAGCTCTACCACACAGAAGGAAGGTATCAAAGTCACCATTTTGGCTTTGGCCATCATCGGCTACTGCTATGATATCTATTCCCACTCCTTCTTAAGAGTATGGCCTGAGTTTTACTCAGAATGGACTGACTACAACAACAAACTTCCCGAAAACCAATGGCTGCAAGAGATTAATCCCGATGAATACCAAGCCATCTTATCCTTACCCGTATTTCATGTAGGTTCCGAGCACTATCACTTACAAATTAAAGATGAAATGTTACACAAGAGCTCTTATGTATCTTTCAAAACCGGATTGCCATTGATATGCAATACCAGTGCAAGAAGTTCCATCACAAGGGCTTACAACTGTATGGAGTTATCGTGGGAACCCTGGAAAGAATACAACATTTTGAAAGATTTCCCCAATGACAAACCCCTGTTGATTGTATCGACACTTGACCAAAGCCTGTTAAATCCGAATGAGAAGAGAATACTGAGTTATGCGGATTCGCTTATGGCCACCGACAAATTCTCACTGCACCGTATCAGCATAGATGCCTTACGACAACTATGTCACGACTATCAACAAGAGCAAGCCAACACCATAAAATCCAATGAGATAGTTTATTACAATCAAACTTGGGATAACAACGAGCATGGGGTATTAAGCGGATACAGCAATGAGACCTTGTTCTTGTATGATGACCCCATTGACAGTACTTGGGCAAAAGACATCAACATTTCATTTTGGATCAAAGGATACATTCACGACCTGATGGGAAGAATTGTTGTAGCGGTAGATGCCTTCGATGAAGACGGCAATGCCACCTCGTTAGCATGGGGTCGTGTCGGACAGTTTGTCAATGCCATTGATGGTGAGGATGGGCGTGTATATATACCCATCACCCTGCCCGAACACAGCGTTAAATTAAGGATTGCCATGGGCGACCCGAATCTGCCGCCGAGACCAGTAGCATATAATAATTTGCTAATATACCCTCAAAAATATGCGAATAAATAAATTCAAAATTCAAAGTCCAAAATTCAAAAAAATGAATTTTGAATTCTGAATTCTAATCCCTTTATCCTCATCACTACCCCCTAACCCCTAAAACCTAATCCCTATAAATAATTAGCACATTAACTAATTTACCAATTTGCTCATTAATTTTCGTATCTTTGCATTTTATTTGCAACGAATCTTATGGAAGATTTTCAATCAGCACTATCGGTTCAGGAGGGCATTGAGCAACCCGCACAGGTCAACCCCTATTTCAAGCGCAAGAAGGCGACACGCCGCGCTATGGAAGTGGAAGATTATGTCAAGGGCATCTTGGCTCACGACCGTGTCATTCTCAGTCAAGCCATCACGCTGGTAGAGAGCACCAATCCCGAGCATTTCGACAAGGCACAAGCCGTGATTGAGCAATGTCTCCCCTACTCCGGCAACTCTATCAGGGTTGGCATCACAGGTGTGCCAGGCGTGGGCAAAAGTACTTTTATCGAATCTTTTGGAACATATCTGACCGGTTTGGGGCATAAAGTTGCGGTATTAGCCATCGACCCCAGCAGCGAACGTTCCAAAGGCAGCATCTTAGGTGACAAAACACGAATGGAGAGTCTTTCCATCGACCCCAACGCTTTCATCCGCCCCACCCCATCAGGCTTGACCTTGGGCGGTGTAGCCCGCAAAACCCGCGAAACCACCATTCTCTGCGAAGCAGGTGGCTTCGATGTGATCCTCATCGAGACCGTCGGTGTGGGACAGTCGGAAACCATCGTCAAGTCCATGGTCGATTTCTTCCTGTTGCTGATGCTAGCCGGGGCTGGAGATGAACTGCAAGGTATCAAGCGCGGAATTATGGAAATGGCCGATGCCTTAGTTATCAACAAGGCTGATGGCGACAATATCGGCAAAGCCACAGCCGCCAAAGCCCAGTACAGTTCTGCCCTCAAACTCTTCCCTCCCAACGAGAACAACTGGGAGCCACGGGTGGATACTTGTTCCGCACTCAATAAAAATGGCATCGAGAATGTGTGGCAGATGATTGGCGAATTCGCCGACCTGACCAAAGGCAACGGGTGGTTCTACAAACAACGCGACGAGCAGCTTATCAAAACATTTTACGACTGGGTGGATTTTAGCATCAAAAACAATTTTTATTCCGACAATACGATAAAAAACAAGATTTCAGAACTCACAGATTTGATAAAAGAAAAGAAAATTTCGCCATATCAAGCTGGATATCAATTAATTAAAACCAAATACTAATTTTTAGGCGCTTTTCATTTTTTTCCGTTTTTTTTCTTATCTTTGTCGTTCAAAAACTGTAAACTATGAAAAAAGTTTTATTAGCTATTAGTTTTGTGCTCTTGCTGGGCGGTTGTTTTATTTCTTGCAAAAAGAACTGCTATTGCGATGCCTATAGAATTGAGACTGGAAATACCATCAACAACATCAATGTTGGACCCACAACAGAAAAAACATGCAAGTCTCTGGAAGGCACAAGAGAAGTACAAATTTACACCGGCACTTTCCACGATTCTATCATCTGCCACAGATACGTAGCGAATCAGTAAGATAATAGCAATGAAGAATATCCTGAAAATAATAGGCTTAGTCGGTATTATAGCCGTATGTTCATGCTCTTGCAACAAAAAATGCACCTGCACCACTACGGGTGTTCCCGAATATGAGGGAACCATCACCTACGAACAGCCCAACAGCAAAAAAGCTTGTAAAGCATACGAGGATAGTCAGAATGAATCATTAAACGCCATCGGCGGCAAAGTCGCCTGCGTTTACGAAAAATAAAATTCCACAAGATGAAGAAATTTGTCGCATTGTTTTTTGCTATATGCATAATTGTAGGCATGTCTTCATGCACCAAAATGTGCAAATGTACTTTTCTCAAGAATGGCACAGTGGTAGAAAAAGCCACCGAATTCGAGAGGGAATTGGACAAACCCTACAAAGATTGCTCGGCCATGAGCAATTTCGACGAAGAATCACAAACTGGTATTCAATGTAAGTAATTAATGAGCTTCATACCAGCTCTTGCCTTCATTGATATCCACATCTAACGGTACGGACAGTTGCAGCGCAGTGCTCATCAACTCACGTACCGTTCTTTTTATCTTCTCCACCTCCGTTTTCCGCACCTCGAATACCAGTTCGTCATGAACCTGCAACACCATGCGGCAGTCCAATTTCTGCTTTTTGATTTCCCGGGCAATGCGCACCATCGCAATCTTGATCAAATCAGCAGCAGTGCCCTGAATGGGTGCATTGATGGCGTTGCGCTCCGACGCCTTGCGCAAGATGGCATTGGCCGAGTTGATGTCCTTGATGTATCTTCTTCTGCCCAATAAAGTCTCCACATAACCATTTTTACGGGCAAAATCCATTGTTTCAGACAGATACTGACTGATTTTCGGGAAGCCGGCAAAATAGTCTGTGATCAGCTCCCGGGCTTCCTTCTGCGGAATATGCAAACGCTCAGCCAAACCAAAGGCAGATATTCCATACAAAATACCGAAATTCACCGTCTTGGCATTACGACGCATGGTGCTCGTTACCTCATCCTCGGCCACATGATAGACATGCGCCGCCATCGAGGCATGAATGTCCTTGTGCTGGCGGAATGTGTCAATCATGCGCTCGTCGCCACAGACATGAGCCACAATCCTCAGCTCAATCTGCGAGTAATCCGCCGCCATGATGACATAATCGTCACTCGGTGCCACAAACGCCTTGCGAATGTCACGACCACGCTCCGTACGGATGGGTATATTCTGCAAATTGGGATTCACCGAACTCAAACGGCCTGTGGAGGTTACCGTCTGATTGAAAGTGGTATGGATACGTCCCGTCTTGGGATTAATGAGTTGCGGTAAAGCGTCAATATAGGTGGATTTCAGTTTGGTGAGCGAACGCCATTCCAATATCAACGAAACAATGGGATGCTTGTTCACCAGCTTGTTAAGCACCTCCTCGCCCGTCTGATACTGTTTGGTTTTGGTAAGTTTGGCATTCTCAATAATCCTGAGCTTTTCGAACAAAATCTCCCCCATCTGCTTAGGCGAACCGATATTGAATTTCTCGCCTGCCAAAGCATAGATATGTTCTTCCAAATCGGCAATATCCTGAGCCAAAGTCTGTGAGTTCTCTCGCAACACCTCTGTATCCAACTTAACCCCAGTATATTCCATGTCTGCCAGCACCTCTGCCAAAGGCATCTCCACTTCATCAAACAAGGAGGTCAGCTTATTCTGTTCTAACTCCTTTTTGAAGATGGGATATAGTTGAGCATACACTTCAACATGCTCGCAGACAGCAAGATGCAACTCCTTAGGATCGCTCATCAGCTCATAATCCATATAACTTTCCGCCAACATTTCCAGCTTATGCTGAATCTCAGGCTGAATCAGATAATGGGCAATTTGCAAATCAAAGAAAGTGGCCTTCACCTTCAATTTCAAGCCATGAAAATACTTGAAAGTTTGCTTCAGGGCGTATGAAACCACAAGACGCTCATTATCAAATATATATTGAAGTATTTTCTTGAAATTTGAGGCCTCTTCCAACAGATGATAATACACCGTTTTATCATCAAAAGCAAAAGCGAAACCCGCAATTTTATCATTGACTGTTAGCCAATCGAAGAACAAAGTGGCCTTGGGATCAGCAGCTTCGTTTATTTCTTCTATCTTATTTATTTTTTGATAATTATGATTAACAGAAGCATAATTTTGATGATGAGGCAGTGTATTCTCCTCAGAATTATCAGAAGTTTGAGAAGAGGTAGAAAACAAGTCTGGCTGACTGGCAGCTACCTGATTCTTTGAAACTTGAGGTAGTGACAAATCCGTGAAGACACGCTTTGCAAGGGCGCGGAACTCCAACTCATCGAACACCGCTTTCAGCTTCTGCGGGTCGGGGCCAGTGTATTTCATCGCCTCAAAATCACACTCCACCGGAACATCCAAAATAATGGTTGCCAGCATTTTAGAGGTCAACGCCTGCTCCTGGTTCTCAATGAGTGCCTGCTTCAATTTGGGGTTGCCCACCTCGTCAATATTGGCATAGATATTCTCAATGGAGTCGAACTGGGCAATCAGTTTCTTGGCTTTCACCTCTCCTACTCCGGGCACTCCAGGGATATTATCGGACGCATCACCCCAAAGCCCCAGAATGTCAATCAGTTGTTCGGGCTTGCTAATACCGTATTTCTCGCAAATTCCGACCACATCCACCACCTGTGCCGGCTGACCGAACTTGGCGGGCTTATACATATAAATATTGTCGGACACCAACTGGCCATAGTCCTTGTCGGAGGTCATCATATACACCTGAAATCCCTCTATCTCGGCTCTTTTCGCCAATGTGCCAATCACATCGTCCGCTTCGTAGCCGTCCATCATCACCATGGGTATGTTGAAAGCATCTATCACCTTTTTGATATAAGGTATCGAGTTGATGATGTCATCGGGAGTAGCTTCGCGATTGGCCTTATAGGCGGCGAAATCGGCATGACGCAGCGTGGGTGCTCCTGTATCAAAAGCCACGGCTATGTGCGTAGGTTGTTCCTGTCGCAAAACCTCATACAAGGTGTTGGTAAAGCCCAGAGTGGCGGAGGTGTTCACCCCTTTGGAAGTGATGCGGGGAGATTTTACCATTGCGTAATACGCTCTGTAAATCAGAGCCATAGCGTCCAATAAAAAGAGTTTTTTCTGCATAAAATGGTAATTATAAAAGCAAAGAAACGAGTTTTATCTTTTTTTATTGATTTCTGCATCAATAATATAAACATCACCTTCACTATCTTTTAGAACATTCCGTGGTAACAAATCCCATACCTCATATTGATTGTTCTCAAATTTTCCTTGTATTCCCTTATATTCAAACCCGATAGCAGCCATATATGTATCTATTTCTATTTGTGTGGCTGGTCGTGCATTTTTTATAAGTCGCTGCTGTACTACAGGCATAACTGTGCGCCCCTCAAATCCAGCAAATCCAAATAATGTGTATGCCGTATCATAAAAAAGGATATTATGCCACATTATTCTGTCCAAATATCTCAAAATACTACCGCAATTCAATAGATTATTAATCTTAAAAACAATGTCATCTGAAACATATAATTCGTTTTCATTTCCACTCGGACCTGGGATTCCTAAATGGGAAATGTCAACAAGAGGTAACCAAAGATCATTTTCTTTAGCGTACAACTCAGTAATACGCTGTTCGACATCATACAATGCTACATTTTCATCGCGATTTCGAGATTCTGTTTCATATAATTTGCAGCGTCTACGGAGTTCATCGGAGACTTCATGGATTCGGCGATTTTCCGCAGTTTCCTCATCACTGCTTCTTTGTGAAATTTGTTCAAAAATGTCATCGGTCATTATTATTATAGGTCATTGGATTATAGTCCACAATTCAAAAAAAGTTTTTTTCAATGCAAAAATAATATTTTTTTCTATTCTATCATATTCGTCAGAAAGAAATTTTACAGCTACCGCATGAATTTTTTTCCGTTACTTTTCCATCACAGGGAAAAGTAACGGGGGAAAAAATAAAAGGAAAAGAAAACTTTTTTTCATCAAATAGGTATCACTTATTTGATTTTTTACATAACTTTGTTGTTTGCATTCTGAAAAAATCAAAAATTACACAAATTACTATAAAACAATTAATTAGCACAAATCTCATGAAAAGAATCGAAGAACATCCCATTTTGGATATTCCAAAAGCGGAAGAAGTCACCTTTACCTACAACGGACAGAAAGTGACAGGCCACAAGGGCTACACCATCGCAGCGGCCTTGCATCAGGCCGGATTTCCCGTACACAGCCACAGCCTCAACGGCCGTAACCGAAGCCTGAACTGCGGCATCGGCAAGTGCGGTGCCTGCGAAATGTTAGTCGATGGCACGGTGCGCCGTATCTGTATCACCCCCGTTGACGGGGTACGCGAAGTGCGCCAGATCGCTCACGAGGAGGCAGAAATGCCCAATGTGGTTGAACAACATCCCCGCGAGGTGAAAATCTACAAGACCACCGTGGCCATCATCGGTGCAGGTCCTGCAGGTTTGGCTTGCCGCGAGCAACTTAATGCCTTCGGCATCGACAACCTCGTCATCGACTCTATGAACCGCATCGGCGGCCAGTTCAACATGCAGACCCACCAGTTCTTCTTCTTCGAACGTGAGAAACGCTTCGGAGGCATGCGTGGTTTCGACATCGCCAAAACTTTGGCGGGTGACGACCAAAGCGGTATTCTGCTCAACCATACCGTATGGGATCTCCTCGAAGGCCAGCGTGTGGCCATCAAAAACATCGCCACCGGCGAGATGGCATACGTGGATGCGCAACATCTTGTGGTCGCCACGGGTGCCGTGCCTTTCTTACCAGCCTTTGAGAATGACGATGTACCTGGTGTCTATACGGCAGCTGTTTTCCAGAAAATGATGAACCAGGAGCACACCATGCTCGGCAAACGTGTCCTCACCGTAGGTGCCGGCAACATTGGCTACCTCACCTCTTACCAAGGCATGCAGGCCGGAGCCACCATCAAGGCTATCATCGAGGCTATGCCCCACGAGGGCGGTTTTCCTGTGCAGGCCAACCGTGTGCGCCGCTTGGGTATTCCCATCATGACAGGCTACACCCTTGTACGCGCCATCCCCAACGACGACTACAGCGGAATCAAGGGAGCCGTCATCGCCAAATGTGAGAACTTCAAGGCTATCCCTGGCACTGAGCAAGTAATTGACGACATCGACATCATCAACATCTGCACCGGTTTGATTCCCGACAACCAGCTCCTCACCAAAGGACGCGAGGTGTTCGGCCACAATGTATATGGTGCAGGCGACGCCATCCGCATCGGTGAGGGAACAAGTGCCGTGCTCCGCGGCAAACAAGTGGCCTTTGAAGTGGCACAGAACCTCAACATCCGCTTTAACTATGATGACTATCTCGACATCTCCCGCCAATATATCGACTCTCAGCAACACCCCGTGCGCGTGTTGGAGAAACCCAATCTTCCCACGCCCGAACGCATGAAGCTGAAACCATTCGTGCAGACCGACTGTATCTATGGCTTCGCTTGCAACCCCTGTACCTTCGCCTGCCCACAGAAAGCCATCACCAAGTCCACCACAAGCAGCACACCTATTGTAGATTATGACAAGTGCATCGGCTGTATGCAGTGTGTGTCAGGTTGCCCGGGTCTGGCCATCTTCGGCTACGACCTCGCCAAGAATGTTTGCTTCCTGCCCATCGAATACAATGCCGAGGAAGGCGCCCATGTTTTCTTGGTCGATAACAATGGCCAAAAAATCGGCGAAGGTGTCATCGAGAAAATCCTCAAAAAGAACAACAAGACCAATGTGGCCCGCGTGCATGTGGACAAGGTTGACGGAGAGATGACCGACATCAAAGGCTTCATCATCAAAGAAAAATATCCCGAACCCCTCCAGATGAAACCTCTCCAAGAAGTGGATGGCAAGACTTACGTTTGTCACTGCGAGGACATCAGCCTCGAAGAGGTGCTCGCCGCTGTGGGCAACCGCAAGGTGATCTCCGTTGACGAGCTGAAGCACATCACCCGCATGGGCATGGGTCCCTGTCGTGGAAAACGTTGTATCCTGCGTGCCCGCCAGGCTCTGCGCGCCCGTGGCATCGAGCTGACCGGCGACGCCACACCCCGTGCTCCCCTCTCCAACCAGGTGACCCTCGGCGACCTGTACAACGACCATACCAAGGAGGTCTTCGTCTATACCAAAGCCGACCACGTGCGCCGCGAGCATGTTCCCGTCCTCATCGCCGGTGGCGGTATTGCTGGTAGCGGATTGCTGCGTTATTTCTCCGAAGCAGGCTGCAAGCCCACGATGATCAACTACAGCCGTGGAGCCTCATGGCGCAACATCGGTGGTGGCCGTCCAGCCTTCTCCAACCCCGACATTGCCGACATCGCCGCCCATAACCGTGAGATTTTCAAGAGCATCCAGGCCGTTCACAATATCAACTTCCAGCCTACCACCTACGTCAACCTCGTTCACGACGATGCCACCTACCGCTCTCTCGATGCTTCACGCGCCTGGAGTGACGCCTACATGGTGGAGCGTAAGGACTTCAAGAAGGAAATTTCACCTCTCTGGGATGACAGCAAGGACACATACAGCCACGCCCTCATTACCCGCGACTGCTGGCAAGCTACCCCAGGTCGTGTTATCGACTACATCCGCGGTTTGGCCGTGAACAACGGCGGCCGCTACTACGAGGACTGCGAACTGCTGCATGTATGGCGCGATGGCGACAAATATCTCGCCCTTGTGCGTGACCATGAAGGCACCTACGTAGAATATACCTGCGACCACTTCGTCAACGCTATGGGCTGGGGTGCAGAGAAGTTCATCGACCAGCTTGACCTCAACATCGGCCTCTACCCTGTCAAGCACCAGGCCTTCATCACCCGCCGCCTGCCTATGATGGGTAAGGTGACGAATGGCAAGCAGGGACCGCTCGACATGATTATCGACCGTCGCCACTACAAAGGCTTCAGTGCCGTATATGGACAGCAATTCGGCCACACTGGCCAGATTATCGGCTGCGCCAGCCCCGACACCGACGCCTACGAGGCACGCCAGAACATCAAATACAACAGCAAGGAGTTCCTCGAGATTGTCTCCGAAGTCTTCGCCGAATGGATCCCCAACCTCCGCGAGGTGGGCTTCCTGGCCGTCTGGGCAGGACGTTACACCGAACCGCGTTATGTGGTCGATCCCGAAGTCGGTTTGCTCACCGGTCTCCGTGGCCACGGCTTCATGCTGGGCCAGTACCTCTCTAAGCTCTATGTGGACAAATACCTCGGTCGTGAGGTACCCAGCTACATGGAACAGCTCAAAATCGGTGGCCCCGGCCTCAGCGAGAACGCATTCAAATAACATAAAAGGCGACTGCGGGACGCAGTCGCCTACACGTAACAAAGGCTGCCTGTGGGCAGCCTTTGTCTTTTAATTGTTGCCTGTAACCAACATAATCTATTCAAAACCACATTTTACAATCAACATTTTTTTAAAAAAGTGTTGATTATATACAACATTTTTGTATTTTTGCAGGCAAAATAAAACATCAACTATGGAAACGTTATTCGCAAAACACGCCCGCTTAATCGCAAATACCTCACTGAGTATTGTCAGGGAATTAATGAATCGTGTACATTGGGATGCTCGACTGATATCCATCCAAGGTGCCAAGGGTGTGGGTAAATCCACATTGCTCAAACAATTCGTCAAACTGAATTATCAGCCTGGCAGTCAAAAAGTGCTATACTGTTCCGCCGATACAGTTGATTTTTCTCGAAGAACCTTAGTTGACCTTGCCGATGAGTTTGTCATGAATGGCGGGGAGAGACTCATCATCGATGAAATCCACAAATACGAAGGATGGAGCCGCGAGGTCAAAGAGATTTATGATCTTTACCCTGAATTAAAAATGATTATCAGTGGATCGTCGCTGTTAAGCCTGCTGACCGGGGATGCGGATTTGTCGCGCCGTTGTCTCAAATATACCATGTCAGGATTGTCTTTTCGCGAAGCATTGAGGTTTTATAAAAACCTGGTATTTCCCGTATGGACTTTAGAGGACATATTATCCCATCCATACGAATTATGGCAATCTGTTGCAGCTCAATGTAAACCTGTTAAACTGTTCAAGAAATACCTGCAATATGGTTATTATCCTTTTTATTTGGATGATCCTTTAAGTTATTACACACGTGTTGAACAAGCGGTCAATTATGTCATGGAAACCGAACTGCCATTAATTTGCAAAGTTGACGTGGCTTATATAAGAAAAATCAAGGCGTTGGTTTCCATCATTGCCGAAAGTGTTCCTTACGAAGTGAACGCCAACCGTTTGGCCGCAGCCATTGAGATTGGAAGAGATACTGTTGTGGGGTATCTGAAAAACCTTGGCGATGCCAAGCTGCTAAACTTACTCTATTCCGACAAAAAAAGCATCGGGAAACTTACCAAACCAGACAAAGTATATCTTGAAAACTCGAATTTACTCTACGCCTTAAGTCCATCCAAAGTTGAAATTGGAACAGCACGTGAAACATTTGCAGTGACCCATCTGTCAGAGAATCACTTCGTTGAATATGGCAAGAAGAATGGGGATTTCAAAGTGGACTCCAAATATCATTTTGAAATCGGCGGCAAGGACAAAGGTTTCAATCAGATAGCTGATTTACCTGATTCATACGTTTTTGCCGATGATATAGAATCTCCTGTTGGTGCAAAGCTACCTCTTTGGATGCTTGGTTTTTTGTATTGAAAATAGCGACTGCGAGACGCAGTCGCCTACATGTAAAAAAGGCTGCCTGTGGGCAGCTTTTTTTATTTGAAAACCAAAGCAAATACTGTCGAGTGTTTGTCACTCTGCACCAAGTTCAACATGCCGTTGTGGTGAATCATGATTTGTCGCGACAGACTGAGGCCAATGCCACTGCCATTGGTTTTGGTTGTGTAAAAAGGCACAAAAATTTCCTCTCTTTTCTGCTGGGGAACAGGCTTCCCGTTGTTGATGACACTGATGACCGTCTGATCCTCGGCATTGAGGTCTGCAACGATGCGAATCTTAGTGGCTTCTGCTTGTATAGCGTTTTTAATCAGATTGTTGAAAACCTGCATCAGCTGTCCTTCATCGGCATAAATCAACAAATCAACCGTCCTTATCTCATAATCAATCGTAACATCCTGCTCATAAGTTTTGCCCTGATGGAGTTGTATCACCCTGTTTATCAGCTCATCCACCGCAATGGTTTTCCTTACAGGCGGTGCCATGCGGGTGAAACTGCGATAGGATTCCACAAAACGTATCAGCTCTTTGGAAGAGGCGGAAATCGTCTCCAAACCTGCTTGCGTGTCCAGACTGCTGTCTTTGGAAAGTGCGTCACTCAACGAGGCTATCGGAGTGATGGTATTCATGATTTCATGAGTCATCACCCTGAATAATTTGCTCCAGGATACAGATTCATTCTGAACAGACTGCTTATCTATAATACTACGGAAACGGTTGAGCGCCCGGTTCAATGCTGTGTTGCTGCGGAAACGGAAATTCAGTTCTCCGTCCTCCAGCGCGTCCATCATGTAGTTGACCTTGTTACTGTCTTTCCGACGAACCACAAGAGCTGTGATGAGCACCGACAGAGCACAAACTGCTATCAGAATCAAAAGCCATATCCAAGTGCTCATATTCCGTATTTTTTCAATCTGCCATATAAAGTTGGCCGACTGATATTCAATGCTTTAGCCACCAAAGTAAGATTCCCACCATATTTCTTCATGGCTTGTCGGATAATACGCTCCTCCGCATCCTGCAGACTCTCGGAAGGGTTGGCAGATTCCGTGATATCCCTCAGGTGCTGTGCGTCAATTTGCAAGTCTGCCGCCTGAATATATTCCTTTTCGGAAAGAATGACGGCTTTTTCGAGACAATTCTGCAACTCGCGAATATTTCCCTTCCAATAACAACGCTGTAACAGAGACAACGCCTCCGAGTAAAGACCCTTCACCTGACGATGGTACTTCGCAGCGAATTTCAGGATGAAAAGGGTTGACAAAGCTTCGATTTCATCCAGACGCTCCCGCAAAGGAGGAAGATGCAAAGCCACCGTATTGATGCAGTAATACAAATCCTCACGAAACTTCCCTTCGCGAACCATCTGGGGAAGGTCTTTGTTGGTGGCGCATATCAAACGGATGTCGATAGGAACGGCCTTCGTGTCACCCACCTTGGTGATACTGCGGTTTTGCAGTACCCGCAGCAGTTTCGCTTGCAGATTCAAAGGAATATTGCCAATCTCGTCTAAGAAGAGTGTGGTGCCGTTAGCCTGTTCGAACTTGCCGGCATGGTCGGCCCGGGCATCTGTGAAAGCCCCTCTGACATGACCAAAAAGCTCGCTTTCGAACAGTGTTTCAGTGAGTGAACCAATATCAACACTGACCATGTCTTTGCCCGACCGGGCAGAAAGGCGGTGAATTTCATTAGCCAACACATCCTTGCCCGTTCCGTTCTCACCAGTAATCAGAACAGAAGCCTCCGTCGGGGCGATCTTCTCCACCATACGGCGCACCTCGTTGATAGCCGGACTGTTTCCCCACAACATAGACATTTCTTGTGCAGGCGTTTTAGCTTGAAACTCTGACTTATGTTTCCGGCAGGCCGCTTCCAAAACGCCCAGCAATTTGTCATTCTCCCATGGCTTGACGATAAAGTCAAAAGCGCCCCGTTTCATGCCTTCCACCGCCAAAGCAATGTCAGCGTAAGCAGTGAAGAGCACCACCTCGGTATCTGCAAAGCCGCGTTTCAGTTCCGAAAGCCAGAACAATCCCTCATTGCCAGTGTTGATATCCGCCTCGAAATTCATATCCAGCAGCACCACATCAGGTTTAAAGCTGTTCATCTTGCTCATCAATTCTTTGGGTGAGGCGATAATTTCAACTTCGGAGAAATGCGCTGGCAGCAACAGCTTTAGCGTGGAGCGGATTCCCGCATTGTCGTCAACGACTAATATTTTGGCTTTGAGTTTGGACATAAATCTCTATTTACATATTCAGTATTTCCACCATCTCAGCAGGAGTTACCACAAAGGGCTTCTGAGGAAAATGTTTAATAATGGTAGGATTCGAATTGATATTATCGGAAATAAACGCAGATACAATAACATTAGTGTCAAGGACTGCATGAATTTTATTTTTCCCCATAGCGTACCTCCTTGATGATTTCATTTATCTCATCGAGAGAAAGATCCTGAACGCCCGCAGCGGCAGCGTCCTTCCTCATCCTATCAAAAGCAAGCATAGCCTTTTTCCTGCTTTCTTCTATGGAATCAGTCCTAATCTCAAACGGAATCCTGCGTTCGCGAACCACAGCATTCATGAAAATGGTAAAAGCGGAAGTGACACTTAAGCCGAACTCATTGCATAAGTTGTCAAATTTTTGTTTCAAATTACTGTCTACTCTGATTGACATTGTTGTTTGTGACATATTGCTTTACATTTAATGGATTTGTAATGCAAAAGTACATAAAATTTCAATACAATGTACAGCAAATTCCATTTTTTTGTAGAGACACAAAATTTTGCGTCTTTACCAGAACATCCTATTCCTTTTTCAACGCCTCCGCAGGGTTGGTCTTGGCGGCACGCAAGGTTTGCCAGAGGACCGACAGGAAGGCAATAACCATGGAGATAACCACCGCCAAAATGATAATCCAACCATAATGCTCAATGCGGTAGGCAAAACGCTCCAAGTATTTGCCGCTAAGCCAAACAGCAACGGGAACGGCGATAACCGCCGCTATTCCCACCAGCAGCATATAACCTCTCACTGTGCGCCATAGTTCGCTCCGCACATCACTGCCAAAGGCCTTGCGGACTGCGACACTCTGGGTGTTCTCATCGCTGTAATAGGTGCTCATGGCCACCAAGCCAAGCATCGAAAGCAACACCGAAAGCAACATAAACAGCTCCAACAAACGCATGGTGCGTCTGGCCGGTTCCAGCTCCTTAGTCAGAAGATCATCTATATAACCATATTTGTTAGGCTCCTCGTAGAATCCGTATTTCTGCCCGCTCCATGCTTTATACAGATTCATAATGGTCCGCTCGGCCTCCTTGTGGTCCCCTTTGGTTTTAATCAGCATGCCACAAAAACAATTTAAATCTTCCGGTTTTTGCACTATTATGCCCACGTTCAATTGATAGTACTCGTCAGCAGCATGGGCAGCACTTTGGCCTGGAATATCCTTGAACACGCCCCCAATATAATCCGCATTGCTTTGATTGACACTGAACAACCTGGTAAACATGGTGGAGGTGTCGGAAACGTTGGCCTCCAGATAGGCCCTTTGCCCCAACCACATGGAATTGGCCATGGGATGACCAAAATCCTCTAGGATTTCCAAACCTAACAAACGGAAATAGGCCGTGTCACACACAATCAAACTGATAGCTATACTCTCCTCCCTATCGGGCAAAAGTACTCCCTTTGTATAAAAAATGCATCCCGGGTATCCACGTCCATAACCGAATGCCTCCACACAGGGCGTGCTTTCCAGCTGCTCTGCCAAGGTCTTTAACTCATCGGTGTGGATAACACTCATGTCAAGCATAAACAAATCTTCCGTGTTCGCATTCAAAGGACGTTTCATCATGTGATGCATCTGTATCTCCATCACCAATGCCAACGCTATCAATATAATTGAAAGAATGTTCTGAATGGTAATAAAGACCCCGTTGAGCCAGGTTTTGCTTTGCCTGCGGAACACTCCTCGCACGATGTCAATGGGCTGGTAATGCGAGGCGAGCAACGCTGGTAACAGTCCCGACAATACGCCCAATACCAAGACTCCGGCAATATAGGAAAGCAGATAGGCAGGAGTGAGCAGAAAACGAAGTTGGATATCGGCTTCCGGCTGGTCTTGCGTCAACAGAAGATTCATCGTAGGGACCAGCGCGTATGCCAATAACAAGGCAAAAGCGAAACAGACCGCCGTGAACAAAATGGACTCAAGGATATATTTTCCGATAATCGCCTGTTTTTGAGCACCCAACAAGCGCCTTGTAGCCATTTCCTTGGCTCTTTTGCTCACCAAAGCCATGTTCAGGTTCACATAGTTGAATATGGCCGACAGTAACAACAAAAGCACCACAAGCGTAAGGGTCCTCAACATAGTCAGATTACCCTCGTTGATAAAAGCGCTCGACGCAGGATGAAAAAACATCTCTTTGCAGTTGTACATCTCTATGTCTTTTGAACCATGATGGTTGTTGCTGCATATTTCCAGTACTTTTTGTCTGAAAAGTTCCTCATCGGTGTTCTCCGCCCGTCTGAAAAGGGTCAAATGCGAGCCTATTCCTCCCTGCATTCCAATATAGGGTATTTGCCTCCAAGCTTCATCATCCGTAGGGATAAGCACATCGAAATAGGAGATAAAAGAATTGCGCACATCCTCCATAATTCCCCCGATAATATAAGTGGAATCATCTACTTGAATCGGGTGGCCTATTACTTCCTTGTCTTTACTGATAGTTGCGGAAAAACTCTTGCTGATAATGACGGTATGGCCACCCTCAAAGCAATCGGAACTGCCTTCCACCATGGTATATTGAGGGAATAGGTCAAAGAAACCGGGATCTACCTGACGAGCAATCACATGATAGCTATTGCCATTATAGCTAATCTTGTCACCGCCATAGCTGATTCTCGTGATGGCCTCTATCTCGGGTATTTGGCTTTCCAACGATTCCTTGTCATCCCATGAAAGGGCTAACACATCCGCTGTGCCTAAGCCATAAATCCGGTCATGGTCAGGGGTTTCATAGACCACGGCCCATTGCTGCGCCACATACGAGCCTATCAGTATCACGAAGGCAATGGATACGACGAGCCCCAACGCCTCAATGGCGGTGTAAAGCTTGTTTCTGCTTAGGAATTTGAGATAACTTTTCATTGATTTATATTATATACAACTGAAACATGATATCAAATATTATGCCAGAAAACGTATTTTACTATTAATCAATGATATGTATTTTTTAGATACAAGCAAAAACGTAAAGACTCTTTACAGTGGTGTAAAGATATTTTACAATTGTTAAAAAATGAAAAGTGTATTTTTTATGATGGTTATTTGCCAGAAAAGTGTATTTTTGCAGATTGAAATCTAAAGAAAAAATGTATGCTAAGAAGAAAGATTCAAACAGAAATTGCTGATTATCTTGATAATGGGTCTGAACAGATATTGATTCTCGATGGAGCTCGTCAGATTGGGAAGTCTTTTATCATTCGGCATGAAGGGCAAAAGCGCTTCAAAAATTATATTGAAATTGATTTATATGAAGACAAAAAGGGCAACAGGCTTTTTGATAATACACGGAACACGGAGGACTTTTATCTCCGCCTCAGCACAATTGCCGGCGACCGAATGGGGAAAAAAGAGAATACTCTGGTGTTTTTAGACGAGATACAGGCCTATCCCGATATGCTTACCCTCTTGAAGTTTCTGCGTCAAGATGACAGATTCACTTATATCGTCAGCGGTTCCCAATTAGGCATCGCCCTTAACGAAACGCTCTCCAAGCCTGGCGGGAAAATCAAGGTTGTGAACATGTTCCAGCTTGATTTTGAAGAGTTTTTGTGGGCCAACAATGTGGGAGAAGAGTTTATCGAGCACGCACGCCAGTGTTTTTTGCAAAAGCTAGCCTTGGACGAACCCCTCCACAACCGAATAATGGATTTGTTCAAGAAATATTTGTTGGTGGGAGGATTACCCGATTCCGTGAACAAGTTTGTCGAAACACACAACATCGTTGAGGTGAGGGCAGCTCAAAAGGAGGTGTATGAACTGTATAAAGGTGATGCAAGTCAATATGATAAAGAACGAAAACTGGTCATTGAAAGAGTGTACGAATTGGTGCCTTCTTATCTTGAAAACAAGAAGAAACGGGTTCATTTCAACCAGATAGAGAACAAAAAACAGGCAAGGGCATGGCAGTATCAGGCTGAATTCGAGTATCTTGTAAAAAGCGGTATCTGTCACGAGGTGAAAGCGATTTCCAATCCAAGGTTCCCTCTTGTGGAATCAGAGAGCAAGAACTTGCTGAAACTGTATCTGAATGACGTGGGACTGTTAACTCGACTGCTTTATCAATACAGCATAGCAGCCATAATGGATGATGTAAAGAGCGTAAACCTGGGTTCCGTGTATGAATCTGTAGTATGCAGCGAACTTGTTGCGCACGGTTTCCCATTGTTCTATTACGACAACAAGAAAAAAGGCGAGATCGAGTTTCTTGTAAACGATTATGACCTACTATCGGTGGTTCCCATCGAGGTGAAGTCGGGAAAAGACTACAACGAGCACGCTTCGTTGGATGCTTTCGTCGCCACTCCCGACTATCACATCAAACAAGCCTTTGTATTATCAAACGAGCGCAAAGTTAAGCAAAACGGGAAAGTAGCTTATCTTCCGATATACTACGCCATGTTTTTCATACCATCAACTCCACCAACAGAAGTTATGCTGTGAGTTTCTTGGCTAAATCTCATAAAAATATCGAGATTACGCCAAAATTCTATCACAAAGTTGGCGCAATCTCAAGCGTCCCTATTCCTTTTTCAACGCCTCTGCAGGGTTCGTCCTCGCGGCGCGCAAGGTTTGCCAAAGGACCGAAAGGAAGGCCATGACGAGGGTGAGGAGGACCGCCACGGCGATAATCCATCCGTAACGGTCAATGCGGTAGGCAAAACGCTCCAAGTACTTGCCGCAAAGCCAAATTGCAATGGGACTGGCGATGATGGCAGCAAGGCCCACGAGCAGCATGTAGCCCCTTACCGTGCGCCAGAGCTCGCGCCGTACGTCGCTGCCGAAGGCTTTGCGAATGGCGATACCTTGGGTGTTCTCGCCACTGTAATAGGTGCTCATGGCGACGAGACCGAGCAACGAAATCAGTACAGAAAGCCCCATGAAAAGCTCCAACAGCCGTACAGTGCGTTTGGCCGGCTCTAACGATTTCAGGTTCAGGTCGTGAACATATCCCTCAAACAACAATTCTTCAAAAGAGTATCCGCCTTTTTCCGCCCATGATTGGCACTGTTTCTTAATTGCATCTTCAGCCTCCTCATGGTCTCCGATAGTACGGACAAACAGGTCGCATGCCCACGCCATCTTACGGGCGTCTTGAACCAGCACCCCGACATTGAGGTTGCTCGTGCCATCTGGCGAGGCAGCGCTTTCGCCAGGGAAATCCCTCAAAACCCCGCCAATACATTCGGAATGCTCATGAATCATGGCGGAAATTACTCTTGCAAAATAAGTGGAAGTGTCAGAAGCACCGCTCTCGGCAAAGGCATGTTCACCAAGCCAAATGGAGTTGGTAAGCGGATGACCGAAGTCCTCCACCACCTCAAAATCCAGCATACGGAAATAGGTACTGTCGCAGATGAGCAACGGTAAGATGAAGTCTCGATCTTCCATACGTGAACCTATAGTCATTTCAATATTTCCGGGATATCCTCTGCCGAAACCGACCTCCTCGACACAAGGCAATTGCGCCAATTCGTTGCCCAAGGTTGAAAAGAGTGGCGCAGGAAACATGATTCCACCGATAAGGTACAGATCTTCCGTATGCGCATGAGTGGGTCTTTTGATCATGTGCTGCATCTGCACTTCCATCACGATGGCAATGGCTATCAGTGTGACAGACAGAATATTCTGGAAGACGATGAAGATTTTGCTGAGCCACATCTTACTATGGTATCGGAAGGTGCCCCGCACCACATCGATGGGTTCGTAGTGCGATGCATACATGGCAGGCAGCAGTCCCGAAAGGGTTCCGACCAGCACAATACCGACAAGATAGACAACAGCATAAGCGGGAGTCATCATAAGCTGCAGTTGGATATCTGCATCTGGTGTTTCGCTGACCAAAAGCTGGTTCATCATGGGGACAAGCAGATATGCCAACAATAGGGCGAAACCGAAGCAAACTGCCGTGAACAAAACGGATTCCAGAATATGCTTTCCGACAATCGCATTACGCTGTGCCCCCAACAGCCTTCGGGTGGCCATCTCCTTTGACCGTCTCCCCACCAAGGCCATGTTGAGGTTGACGTAGTTAATGACTGCCGACAGCAAGAGCAGCAACACCACAACCGTCAATATCCGGATGCTGGTGAGGTTTCCTCTATGCAAAACAGTACAAAAGTAGTCTGTATGAAAAAACATCTCTTTGTAGTCATAAACCTTGATCTCGTTTTTTTCGATCCAAGAATAGTTGCGTTGGCAAATATCGAGTACTTTTGCCTTGAAGGCCTCTTCTTCAGTGTTTTCCATCCTTCGGATAAAGGTCAAAACGCCGTCTACTAAGCTAAAGGGGTTGCGGCCAGCCCATCTTTTTTCATCCACTGGAATCAGCACATCAAAGTGGGAAATCAGAGTGTTTTGCGGTTCCTCCATGATGCCGCTGATGGTGTATTCATCCTCTTCAATAACAAACTGTTGTCCTAAGAGCTCAGTCGTTTTGCCCAAGCGGTTTGCAAAGCTTTTGCTTACGATGGCATTATGGGTACCCTCGAAAGCATTGGTGGTGCCTTCCACTATGCTGAACTGGGGGAAGATGTCAAAAAAGTCTACATCCGCATGACAGACATTCGCCTCGTAGAGTTGATCATGGTAGGTAAGCTCGTCGGAGGCAAATCCGAAGCGTGAAATAGCCTCGATCTCCGGCAATTGTTCTTCGAGCGAGGCCTTGTCCCACACCGAAAGTCCTAAGGAAGGATAGTGCCCGACACTGTAGATGCGGTCGTATGCAGGTTGCTCATACACAACGGCATACTGCTGATACACATAGTTGCCAATCAGTATCACGAAGGCGATAGAAATAACCAGCCCCACCGCCTCGATGGCGGTGTAGAGCTTATTGCGGGAAAGGAATTTGAAATAGCTTTTCATTATTGTCGAACTATTGAATAGTTTATTCGTCTATTGTTGAGTAAAAATTTGTACTTTTGCAGAAAATTTCGGTTTATGAAGATTCTTACTGAAAAAATATCAAGAGAACAACTTAAAGAATTGGCATCCAACACTTTCGTTGATATGATCAAGTGTGTGGCCGATGTAAAAAAAGGTCTTCTTGCTGTTGATGCTGAACTCCATGCCGACTTGGAATCGATGTTGCTCGAAAACGGATCAGAACAAGATAATCTTTGGGGATTCAACCTGTATCCAGAAGAAACAGGAGAAGACTTCATCGAATTCGACTCCTTAATCAATATCCGTTCTTGGCAAGGCAACCGCAGTCGTGATGTTGAGGATCCGGAAGTCAGGGAACAAATAAAATCCATCGTATCACAATTCGTTGAATAATGCAGCACGACAACCTCAGCAACGGAGCATGGGCTGATATGCCTTTTGCAAAACAAATGGCCAATATTGGGAGCGAAACTTATCGTGCCACAAAATGGCTCACCAAAGGCCGTCGCGACAACGCCGAAAAGGCCTTTGAGCGGATGCAGGAACTCATCGACCTGACCATCGCATACGGCAGGCTTGGGCAACCCAACCGCAAAGCCCTCCTGAAAGAGCTCTGCCGATTCAGGGAACTTTACTGCGGAGCTTTCCTTGATGAGAATCTGGATACCCTTTCCGCACTCAACCGTTATCTGGACCATTTTGCACATATCAATTAACCTTTTCAAGTAACTATTCCTTTTTCAGCGCCTCCGCAGGGTTCGTCCTCGCGGCGCGCAAGGTTTGCCAAAGGACCGAAAGGAAGGCCATGGCAAGGGAGATGAGCACGGCGACGAGGAATATCCAGCCGTAGTGCTCCAGCCTGACGATGAAGCCCTCCAAGTAACGCTGCGCCGCCCAGACCGCTATCGGGACACCGATGACGCAGGCCACCGCGACCAGCAGCATGTACTCCCGCACGGTGCGCCAGGTTTCGCTCTTGACGGTGCCTCCGAACACCTTGCGCACGGCGATGCCTTTGGCATTCTCGCCCGCATAGTAAGTGCTCATGGCGATGAGCCCGAGCAACGAAATCAGCACAGCAAGTAGCATAAAAATCTCCAACAGGCGCATGTTGTTCTTGGCGGGTTTCAGCGCATCGCGGTAGAAATCGTCAATGAAACCGTTGGCGGAATAAAACGTCTGCTGTTCGTCACACCAGTCGCCAACCACCTTGGTGATGACTTTCGCAGCTTCCGAATGGTCGCCCACAATCTCCATAAGATAGCCTGGCAACGGAACTTCTTCCTCTTTCAAAATGCTGATGACAATATTCGTCTCTTCGCCCATATTGCTGCAGTTGGCGGGAAAATCACGAATTACACCGGCCGCCTGCCCACTTTCGTCCTTCCCTGACGTCGTAGGAATATTGAAGACGTGATCATCATCACTGAAACCCAAAGCGGCAAATGCCCGTTCGCCAAACCACATTGAATTGTAGAGCGGCGCTTTATAATCCTTAAGCACTTCAAATCCAAGCATCTGAAAAGCAGTCGTATCCATCTGCAAATGCCAATAAGTAAAATTCCTTTCTCCCATCCAGCCATATTGCATTCCCCATACAAAACCAGGTGCCCCAACACTTCGGCCAATCCGCTTAACGCAGGGCAATTTCTCCAGTTTATCAAACAGCTCGGGTTGCGGCTGCCGACCAGACACAATCACATAGTACTTGTCTTGTGTGTTGCAGTACATCGGGCGATGGAGCGAGGTGTTGTACTGCGCCTCCATCACGAAGGACATCGCGATGAGGGAAACCGCAAAGATGCCTTGGACGACGATAAACACCTTGTTGAACACCATTTTTGTGTTACGACGAAAGGTGCCCTTCACCACATCGATAGGCTGCACACGACTAGCAAACAAGGCCGGAATGATGCCGTTAAGCACACCAACCACCAAAATGCCAGTGAGGTAGGCCAAGATATACGTAGGTGACATCCGTACCCGAATCGGCACATCGGGATTGTTGAGCAAGGCATTGACCGAGGGAGTCAACAGATAGGCCAACAGCAGTCCGAGACCGAAGCAAACCGTTGTAAACACCAATGATTCTGCGACATATTTCCAAACAATCTCCCCTTTTTGCGCTCCGAGCAGTCGCCGCGTGGCCATCTCCTTGGCACGTTTCCCCGTGAGCGCAAACGAGAGGTTGATGTAGTTGAACACCGCCGAGAGCAGCAACAATAACCCAACGAGTGCCAACAATTTCAGTGTTTTGAGGTCACCATGGTTGAATTCGAGACCATTGTGCTCATTGAAAAACAGTTGGTCGAATCGGATCATTTCCAACCGTTCGAAGAAACCAACATGTCCGTAAATGGGATAAATCTCTTTGCAGACCTTATTCACCTTATCATAAATCACCTGAGGGTCTGTACCTTTAGCGATTTTCGCAAAAGTGATAGTCGTACCGTAACCATCATAGGGCGATTTAGTGGCATACCTGTTGACAGGATGGTGCACGTTGACGATTAAATCGTTGTTTTTGAAGATGGTGCTTTCGAATTCCTTGATAATGCCGGCAATGATATAATCCTCGCCATCAATCCGGATTGTCTGACCAGATTTTAAATCATGCTTTCGTGCAAACATCTCATTGACAATCACATTAGTGGGAACGTCAAGGCCTTCGAGACCGCCTTCAATGAAATGTCCGAGGTACGGGAACATCATGAAGAAGTCCTTCTCCACGGCAACCGCATTCACTTTCACATAGTCATCTCCCATCTGGGCGACGGTCGTATAACACTGGCAATAGCGTACCGCCGCTTCCACCTCAGGAACCCGTGCAAGTAGCTCATCAGGGAAGGCGTAGGTGAGACCCGTAGTGTTTGGCGTTCCGAAGATGTAGATATTCTCACGGTCAGGACTTTCACGCGTGATACTGTACTGCTGCCACACATAGCTGCCGATGATAATCACGAACGCAAGGCTCACGACAAGCCCCACCGCCTCGATGGCGGTATAGAGCTTGTTGCGGGAAAGGAATTTGAGGTAACTTTTCATAATAAGTACATATTAAACATGAAGAACATAGCATTTATTATGCCAAAAACACATCTATCTAATACATAAGAATTTAAAATCAGGATATGTCAATTGGCTGTAAAGATTCTTTACAGTAGGTGTAAAGATATTTTACAGTTGTTAGTGTACTTCATATAAATATTGACACCGAGAGTATATTGGCTAAATCTCATAAAAATATCGAGATTACGCCAAAATTCTATCACAAAGTTGGCGCAATCTCATTTTTTTTGTATCTTTGCGCCAAAATTCATCAGGTATGAAAGACAATATCATCGGTCGCAAAGAACAAATCTCTAAGCTGGAAAAATACTTGGCAAGCGGGAAATCGGAATTTGTCGCTATCTATGGCAGACGACGTGTCGGCAAGACCTTTCTCGTGAAAGAACTGTTCGAAGGGAGGTTTACCTTCAGAATGACAGGCAAAGAAAACGCCAACACCAAAGAACAGTTGGAAAACTTCCATTACGCCCTGAACAATTATACAGCAAACAATGAAAAACCAGAGACTTGGATCCAGGCCTTTCATCAGCTTGAGGCTTTCATTGAACATGAAGCTGAAGAAGGACCCAAGATTCTATTCTTTGACGAACTGCCTTGGTTCGACACAAGAGGCTCCAAATTTGTAAGCGCCTTGGAGCATTTCTGGAACGACTGGGCAGCCTACCGCAATGACATAAAACTTATCGTCTGTGGTAGCGCGACCACCTGGATGCTCAACAAAGTGATTAACTCAAAAGGCGGCCTGCACAACCGCGCCACGCACACTATGCTCCTCTCTCCATTCACCTTGGGTGAAACGGAACAATACTTCAAGTCGCAAGGCTTCCTTTATGAGCGTCAGGAAATCATCGAAAGCTATATGGCTGTGGGCGGTGTAGCTTATTATCTGTCGCTGTTCGAGCACGATAAGAGTGTGACACAAAACATCGAATCGCTCTGCTTCACCCGAGGCGGTGAGATGGTTAACGAGTTTGAAAAAATCTTCAAGTCACTCTTCAAAAAAGCCGAAAACCATATCGCTGTAGTGACAGCACTCGAAAAAAAAGGAATGGGAATGACGCGACAGGAGATTATCGAGGCAGCCCACCAAACCAACAACGGGAACCTGACACGTCTGCTCAAAGAACTTGAGGAATGCTCTTTTATCCGAAGCTATATCCCTTTCAAAAAAAGCAAGAAAGACATGTTGTACCAACTGATTGATCCTTTCACCCTGTTCCATTTCCGCTTTATGGGCGACCCCGGAAGCTATCTGAAAGGTTATTGGCAAAAGATGCAAGCCACCGCTCTCTATGAAAGTTGGTGCGGCTATGCTTTTGAGATTGTATGTCTTAACCATATAGACCAAATCGTACAAGCCTTGGGCATCGACGGCACCATCAACAAGCCTTGCTCGTGGTTCTACCGTCCTCCCAAAAACACCTCAGACGAAACAGATGAGGACTTGAAGCACGGAGCCCAAATAGACCTCCTCATCGACCGTTCTGACAAGTGCATCAGCATCTGCGAGATGAAATACTCCAGCGATGAATACGAGATTACCAAAAGCTATGACAGTCAACTCGCCCGCAGAATTCGTATTTTCCGAAAAATCACCCAAACGAAGAAGTCATTGTTACCGGCATTTATCACCCCTAACGGACTGTTGGACAACATGTATGCCCGGAAGATTTCCCGTGAGGTAAAGGGTGATGCATTGTTTGCATAGTAGAGACGCAAAAATTTTGCGTCTCTACCAGAATACACCTATTCTTTCTTCAGCGCCTCCGCAGGGTTAGTCCTCGCGGCATGGAGTACTTGCGACAGGACGGCCAGCAGCGAAAATACCAGCACGATGAGCACCGCCACTACAAAAAGCCATCCGTAACTATCGATGCGATAGACGAACTGCTCCAGATAGCGGCGGACAGCCACCGCAGCCAGCGGGATGCCCACACAGCAAGCAGTACATACCAGTAGCATATATTGCCGCACGTTGCGCCATACCTCGCCCTCCATCTCGGCACCAAACACCTTGCGAATGGCTATCTGCTTGGTCTGCTCGCCACTGAAATAGGCACTCATGGCAAAGAGCCCCAACAACGAGAGGATGACCGCCAGCGAGGTGAAGATCTCAATCAAGCGCATGGAGTTACGTTCCGACTTCATCACATTCGACATGAGTTCATCCAAATAAAAACTCATAGAGGGTTCTGTGTACACCTTCTGTGTGGCCTCAACATATTTACGGTATTCGTCGGCAATGACTTTGCGAGCAGTCTTGTGGTCTTCGGTGGTTTGAATAAGTAGGTCGTAAGATGTTAATGAAGCCATCGTATTAGGATCAACAACCACAAAAATACTGTTGCTCATCAGGTCATGAGCATGTACAGGCACATCCTCATATTCACCAACAATGCGTCCATTGTCCAGCTTGAAAGAACGTGTCAAATATCTGGTCATCCATTGAATGGAATCGTTTGAATCGATGGTTTTGGCCATACTGCTGCTCAACCATACATCGCCCGGCATTGTTTGGGAATACGGCTGTTTTGTATGCAATTGCAGCAATCGGAAATAAGCGGTGTCACCCATCATATTCCCAAATTCAATTTCTTCAGTATCATCCTCAGGCATAGTAATCACACCACTCCATCCAATAAATCCCGGCACTCCTGTACCCAGGGCAACGGTACGCAGACATGGTTGCTGCCGTAACTGCTCGGCCAAATTGAATAAGTCAGCTTTATCATCAAAGTCGGCTTGCAACACATAGAGGTCTTTCGTGTTGCTATTCATCGGCCTCTGCATTAGATGGTGCATCTGCCGCTCCATCACCAGCACCATTGCTACCAATGCCACAGCCAAAGTGCTTTGCAGCACGATAAAGATGCGGCTCAATACCATGCGGCTATGTCTGCGAAAACGGCCATTCACCACATCAATAGGCTCTGTATTGCTACTCACAACAGCAGGAATGACACCTGCCGCCAGTCCTGTAACGATGATGGCAGCCAGATAGAGCAGCAAGCTGCGAAGATTCCACCGAAGGGAGAGCGGAACACTCTGGTTGGGGTCTTGCAGAAGCAACCGGTTCATCATGGGTTCCAGCGCTTCAGCTACCAGCAGTGCCAATATGAAACTTACAGCGGTGAAGATTATACTTTCACCGAGTTGTCTCAGCATTATACCTGAGCGGTTCTCGCCCAACAATCGCCGTGTGGCCATCTCTTTAGCCCGCCGTCCACCCAATGCCAACGCCAAGTTAATGTAGTTGAACAAAGCGCTTGCCAACAACAGGAATACAACCAAAGTCAGCGAAGTCCGCATAGAACGACTGGCAGCTACAGTAAAACATGGCGTAGCCCCTTCGTCGTATATCTCAGGCAATGACCGAAGTACATAATTTCTCTCGCCCAAGACTGCATAGTTTTCCTTAAATAGTTTTTCCAACTTAGCTGCAAGTTCTTCGCGGTCTGTACCTTCTGACACTCGGAAAAGAATCAGATAGTTACCGAATGTCATATACTTAGCCATTGCACTTTTTTGCCGTATAGGGTCGTCCATAGCGTTGCACACTACATCTGTGGGCATCATCATGGAGTGGTCGGAATCGGCCAATACACCGCAAACCGTATATTCTTCGTCACTCATGCGTAACGTCTTTCCGACGGGACTACTTCCATCCGGACACATCGTCCTGGCGAACCTGCGGCTTACGAAGACCTGTTTTTGACCCTTGAACGCATCCACACTACCTTCCTCTATTTCATAATAGGGGAAGATGTCGAAGAACTCTACATCCACTGTGGTAAGGCTAATCTGTTGCTTGACACCGTTGTATTCAACCTTTGCCTTATCACTAAAGCGAATGCGGGTTGATGCCTCAACCTCAGGTATTTTCATATCCAGCTCTTCCTTGTCCCAATAAGAAGATAAATAAAGGAAATCGGCTATGCCCATACTGTATATGCGTTCTCCGTCGGGATTCTCTTTGACGATGGCCCGTTGCTGCAACACATAGCTACCAATCAAGATGACAAACGCCAAAGACAGCGCCAACCCTAATGCCTGTATGGCGGTGTAGAGTTTGTTGCGGGAGAGGAATTTGAGGTAACTTTTCATTTCTTTTGCAATTTAAGGGTAGCATCTGTAGAGACGCGCATGGGGCGTCTCTACAAAATTCCCTTCCATATATTATTAACCAAATTTAATATGGCACTACAATTCGGGCAACACGTCCTCAACAATGCGACCGTCGAAGAGGTTGATGATGCGGTCGGCATAGCCCGCGTCGCGCTGCGAGTGGGTGACCATCACGATGGTGGTGCCCTCCTTGTGCAGCTCGGTGAGCAAATCCATCACCTCCTTGCCGTTCTTGGAATCAAGGTTGCCAGTAGGCTCGTCGGCGAGGATGAGCTTGGGGTTGGCGACCACGGCGCGGGCAATGGCCACACGCTGCTGCTGTCCGCCCGAGAGCTGCTGTGGGAAGTGCTTGGCCCTGTGGGTGATGGCCATTCGCTTCATCATGGCCGTGACCCGCTCCTTGCGCTCCGTGGCGCTGATGTTCAGGTAGCGCAGCGGTAGCTCGATGTTCTCATAGACGTTCAGCTCGTCTATGAGGTTGAAGCTTTGGAACACGAAGCCGATGTTGCCCTTGCGGAACTTGGTGCGAGCCTTCTCTTTCAGCTCGCCCACCTGCTGTCCAAGCAGCTCGTAAGTGCCCCCTGTGGGATTGTCCAACAGACCCAAAATGTTGAGCAGTGTAGATTTGCCGCAGCCTGACGGCCCCATGACGGCGACAAACTCGCCGTCTTGAATTTCAAATGACACCCCGTCCAACGCGAGGGTTTCGATGTCTTCCGTGCGGAAGATTTTAGTCAAATTCTGTACTTTAATCATTATGATAGGTATTTGAAAACAAAAATAAGATAGCATTTATCATGCCAAAATCATAAATCAATCATAACCAACATGATATAAAAAACCACTATCAGCAACATTGTAATATTTTTTTACAGCGTTGTAAAAAATCTTTACATCAGAAGTCATCGTCGAACACGATAGGATGGTCGGTGGCTATTACTTGGTTTATACACTTGCAAACAAATCATCCATTCTCACCTGAGATTGCATGATGCCGCTGTGGGCATTCTGCCTAACACCATAGGTAGTGATCATGACCAATTGCAGAGCTTTCCGCGAATTGGTAGCTTCGCGGAACACTTGCATCTTTTTTCTAAGTTTGTTCTCGTAATCTTTGTCAATGACAAATTCACCCATTGAGAACTTAATCTCACAGATATTGGTCGTACGGTCACGACGGTCGATAATGAGGTCAATCTGCGCTTTGCCGCTTTCCGAAGCGCCTTGCCATGAAGAGACATCGGTCAACAAGGCACTGATTCCGATGGCTTTCTTAACCTGATTGATATGGTCTTTGCAGACTTGCTCGAAAGTCTGTCCAGCCCAACTGCTCTTTGCAGGATTGTCGAGATAGTGTGTCCAGAAATGTTCATCAGGATTTTGCTTACCCTTCATAAAACGCAGATAGAATAGGGTGAAATAATCTGAAAGTTGGTACACCACATTCTTCTCGTTGTATCCAAAAGTGTTGTAGGCTCTTACAAATTGGCTGTCCGACAGGTTTTTCAGCATTTCCGTGAGAAGTCCGTTGTCTTCCAGGTGTGTCTCATCAATAACCTCTTTACGGGTAAGTCCCGATTTCTTCGTAGCTAATGCCTCTATGATTTTCAGATAACCTTTGGCTGTACCGAAAAGCGTCTCATAAAGATGGTCAAACTCATCCCAAAGCGGGCCTTTGCGTTTGAAGAAAACCGCATCAATGTTGGCGAGATAAGACAACTCGTTGTCAAGAAGTTTTAGGTAATAAGGAATGCCGCCCATAGTCATATAACATTCGACGATGTCGTAACGGCTCCAGCGTATGCCACGTGAAATCAGATAGCGTTCCGTTTCCTGAAGTGTGAAAGGCATCAGATAAATCCGTCGTGCTGCACGGTTAAACAAACCTCCTTTATCGGACAAAATCTTTTTGGTAATCCAAATGGTGGCGGAACCACATACAACAAGCATAATGTCGTTCTGTTGTGCCCCCCATCCGTTCCAAAAGGATTCGAAAGCGGCCAAAAACTCACTTTGACGGGTGTCTAACCAGGGGAGTTCGTCAATAAAAACGATTTTCTTTCGTTTCTCCTTAATGCTTTTCAGGAGTTTCTTCAACTCCGCAAAAGCTTCCAGCCAGTCAGCTGGCACTTTTTTTACATCTGCACCATATTCCAACAAAGCAAGATAAAAGTTTTTGAGCTGCGTCTTCTTGGACTTTTTGTATAGCCCTGTAACTTTAAAGTCGTATGTGTCGTCAAAAAACTCCTTTACGAGAAAGGTCTTCCCAACACGACGACGCCCATAAACGATGACAAATTCCGACTCTTTGGATTTGCGGTATTTTTCCAACTGACGGATTTCATATTCTCGACCGATAAACAAGTTTTTATCCATAACAAGTTTGCTTTTTTCGCCTGCAAAGATAAAACATTTTTCTTAAACTCAGGTGCGGAAACTTGATTTTTTTCTCACTTTCCGCACCTAAGTTTGACCATTTACAGCGAAAAACACAAAACTCAAGTGCGGAAACTATATATTTTTATACGGTTTCCGCACCTGAGTTCAAATAAACATTAGTATTATTCCGCACGCAGCGACTTCACTGGATTCACCGTAGCCGCACGAATACTGCGCAGGGTGACCACCGCCACAGTGACACCCAACACCGCCACCAATGCCACCGCAAACACCCAAATGTGCAGCGGCACTTGATAGGCGAAGCCCTCCAAATAGCGCCGCATGATAACGATACTCACTGGCACGGCGATGACAAAGCACACCAGCACGATGCTCACGGTAAATTGCAATCCAATCAAACCAATACGGAAAGCTTTGCCTTTTTGCGTGGTGCCGAGAGTTCCTTTCAAGGCGAAGGCGGGATTGAACGAGGTGGCGAACAAAGCAGGATAAATGCTGGCAGCCACCGAAACGAGCAGTGCCAACCCAATGGTAAGAGCCGCAATGCCCCAGTTTTGACTGAAATCCAACGGGGTTTCAATCAACGAAGCCAAGGTTGATTGCTTGAACAATATGACTACCGCGACCGCCAAACCTAAAGCAAAGGCAACCATCAGTAGCGACTCGCCCACCGACGACATCACCAACTGAAAACGACTACTGCCCAATATCTTGCGAGTATTAATGCTCTTCAATCGCATCGGCACCATCGCAAAGAAGAAGTTGATGTAATTGACAAAGGCGATGAGAACCACGAAAATGGCGATGACTAAAAGGGTTATTGTCGTGGTGCGATTGCCCGTCTTGCCTGGCGCGTTGATGTTTTTAGCGAAATATGTATCGGTGAGTTTAATCAGTTGGAGATGGATGTCGCCTACCGACTCTTCACACTGGGCCATTTCCTCCTCGCTAAGCGATGTCGGGTCCATTCTATTTCTCCAGCATCTCTTTCGCCATGCGATTTAATTCATCAGTATCTATAGACTCCAAAATGATTTCGTCGGGTTCCAAATCCAAGAGGAACTGCATATAGTTCGGAAGCGTTAACAAAGGACCTTGACGACCAACATTGAAGTCGCCGAACTTAATGGCATGATATACTTGATACTTGTCGGGATGCTTCAACGCTGTTGAGAGACTCTTGGCTTTGGATGTTTTGGCTTTGACCTCAACGGGAACGCATTCTCCCTTGTAACTAATCAGAAAGTCCAGCTCCATACCAGACTCTTTGCGATAGTAGTATAAATTTTGCTCTTTCTTATGAAGTGTATCTGCCATTAAATTCTCATAAATGGCGCCTTTAAAGCCACCCAAGTTTCCTTGTATAATGTCGTTTCTGGTAGATCCGCCAAGCATAGTAACAAGTAAGCCGATATCGGTAATGTACACTTTAAAGGTTGATTCGATGGCATTACCCTCCATGGGCAATCCCGTCATTTCCGTATTATAGCAGCGACGGATCATTCCCGCATCTTCCAGCCATTGTAGCGATCCGGCATAGTCCTCTGCGCGACCATCCTTCTTAATGAGATTGTATTGAAACTTTTTGTAGTCTTTGGCCAGTTGCTTAGTGATAGAATCGAAACACCCGCGTATATAGGATTTGTCATCATCGTTGGCATATTTCACCATGTCATCTTTATACTCTTTCAAAATTCTATGGAGAACTGCATCAACTTTACTCATGTTGCCAGTCTCCAGCAACTTGTTCACAGCTGCAGGCAAACCACCAACGGCGACATAGCGATTCAAGAAATCTTTCATGGCGACATGTATCCCCATGGGAACAGGTTTCTCTTTTTCCATGCAATCCTTCAGAAAATCAATCACTTCTTCTGAGATCCCATTTGCCCAAAGGAACTCCTCGAAATCAAGCGGATACATCTGCACTATGTGTTCAGAACCCACCGGGATAGAATTCTTTCCTAACAGAATATAGTCCTTGCGTTTCCGTTTCATTTTCTTTTTCTTCTCACCATATCCTTGAACACCCAAAAGGGAACCTGTGGCAATCACATCAAAACGTCCGTCCTCTTTGAAAAACTTCAAGGAAGTACGGGCATCGGGGCAATCTTGAATCTCATCAAAGATGAAGCAAGTTTTTCCAGGGACGAAATTGGCACCTTTTATCTGTGTGGAGAGTTCCAACAGAATATCATCGACTTCTTTAGAACCCAGAAATGCGCCAATGCGTTTGGGCTGTTTAGTGAAGTTCATGTAATAGACATACTTGTAATTTTCCTCTGCGAATTTACGCACAATAAAAGTCTTACCGCATTGGCGTATTCCCATAATAACAAGTGGCAAATGGCTAGGAGTATCTTTCCATTCCCGCAGAGTGTTTTCGATTTTTCTTTTCAACATTTTTCAAATGAATTTTCGCTGCAAAAATACACTTTTTTCAACGAAAAACAAGCATTCAACCCATTTTTCTGAACGAATAATTCAAATTTCACCCATTTTTCTGAACGTAAAAATCAATTTTAAAATATCAACACATCGCTCTCTCCGAAGTTGTCGTATGACGAGGTGATTACCTTTTCTCCTGGCTCCAGGCCTTCCAACACCTCGTAGTACTGCGGGTTCTGGCGGCCGATGCGAATCTCGCGTTTCACGGCTTGTTCCCCGTCTGCCGACACCACATAGATCCACTTTCCACCGGTTTTCTGATAGAACGCTCCGCGGGGTATCAGTATTGCCTCGATGGGCTGACCCAACTGCAAATTCAGGTAAAAAGTCTGTCCCGTGCGTATATTTGCAGGTTGCTCTCCCGAAAATTTGAAGTCCGCCTTGAATTTTCCATCCCTCACTTCGGGATAGACTTTGCGAATATGTACGCAATGCTTCTCTCCTTGTCGCTCAAAGTCCGCTTCCAAGCCTGCCGTTATCCGGTCGATATAATGCTCGTCTATCTTGGCCTCAATCTTATAGCTCTCCATGTTGTTGATTTGCCCTATCTTGGTGCCTGCGGCCACCGCTTGTCCCAACTCCACATCCAGCAAACCCAACTCGCCATCAATAGGTGCCTTGATACTCAGGTTGTCCTTGCGCTTGCGAATCATCTGCATGTTGAGACGCATGTTTTCCAAGCTCTCTTGCATCTGCCTGATCTCCACCGAGCGGTACAGACTGTCCTGTTTGGCACGGTTCTCCACCAGTTTCAGCCTGTCTAACGCCAACTGGTATTCCTCGTCGGCCTGCAGCCAGGTTTCGCTGGCTATTAGCCCTTCGTTAAACAATGCCTTCTGGCTGTCGTAAGTCCTTTTCTTACGCCGCACCTCCATCTGCAATTGCAGCTTCTCTTGTTGCAAGTTCAGCTTCTGCTGTTCCATTTGTATCATGGTGTTGCGCAGTATATTCTCCTTCTCCGCCAAGTCCGCTTCGGCATTCAGAATCTGCATGTCCAAGGTCTCGTTGCTCAACACCAGAATGACATCTCCCTCATGTACATAGCTGCCTTCCTCGGTGACAACCCTCTGCACCACCCCGCCCTCCATGGGGCTGAGTTGGATGGTGGTCATCGGCACCACCTGACCGCTGATACGGATATAGTCATTAAACTGGCCTTGGGTCACGGCATTGATGGTAATATTTTCCACTTGAGCACGCAGTTTCTTCGAATTATCCCTGAACACCAGCCAAGCGACAAAGACCAAGAGCAACAACCCGCCCCAATAAGGCAATGCCTTCTTGCTGAAAGCCAAACGCCATCCTTTTTTCTGTTCTATCTGTCTATCCATGATTACTTCGTGTTGGTTATTTCATGTTGATGACTTTGTGTTGGTCACTTCGTGTTGGTTATTACATGTTGATGACTTCGTGTTGGTATTATCAACTATTAACTATTAATTATTAACTATTAATTATTAACTATTAATTATTAATTCTTAATTTCTAATCACTGACCCCTGATCACTGACCCCAGACCCCTAACCCCTGGTCACAATATCTCTCTCCCGCATAATATCTCACGACGCTGCTTTTGATAAAGTATTGCAGTTGCGCATTGAGGTATTCGGCAGCGGCGTTTAGGCTGTTATCGGCAACAATCCTGTAATCCACCGGTGATACCACCCCTAACTCCAGCTGCCTGTTGTTGAGTTCCAGCACCTCGTACTGCATCATCGCATACACCTGTGCCTGCTTCATGGCGTCAGCCGCCCCATTGCGATCGGCCACAGCCCTTGTCACCTCAGCCTCTATCTCCCGCAAACTCTGCTCGCGTTCTGCCGACACCCTATCCAACTCGCTCTTCTTTCTCGCAATATTTGATGCCACCGAAAGATGATTGAAAATGGGTATGCTGAGCGACAACTGAATATATTCGCCACTGTTGTTTTTGATCTGGTCTGAAAATGGCATAGGCGTATAGCCTTTTTTGCCAGGATAAGTAAAGAAACTGGTGCTCCATCCACCGCTCAGCGAAAGCGAGGGCGCATACTGCCATCGGGCAGTCTTGAGGGCGATGCGTGCCTGCCTCAGTCTGTCGTCAGCCACCAAGGTCTTCCCGTTGTGCTTTTGGGCATACGCAATCAGATCGCTGACATTTGACGGGGCATTCTGCTCATTCAACGAAGAGAACAGCGTCAACCCTTTGGTATCTTCCAGTTCCAGAGGTTCATCCAAAGGCCATAGCATTATATCCTTCAGGGTAATAATAGCATTATCAAGCATATTCTGACAACTGGTCAGCCTATACTGGCACTTGGCCAGGTCGGCCTGCAACTGCAATACATCCGTATGCGATTTCTGCCCCAACTGCTCCTGTCGCTCCGCCAGACGCAACCAACTCTCAGCTGTGTTGAGCTGCGACATCAACACCTTCTTAAGCTCCGCATAATACACTACATTGCAATAGGCTTCCATCGTGGCTAAACATATCTCATCTTCCAGCAGCTGGGTTTGGGTCATCGACATCCGCTGGGCGGTTTTGGCTATCTTGATATTGTTCACAGCCTGGAATCCATTGAAAATATCAATGCCCGCTGAGACACTGTAGCCATTGTGAAACGAGGCAATCTGACTGTAAGTGTTGGTTTCAGGGTCAATTGAGCGGCCAAAATTCGAATAGGCATAGCTGCCTGCGCTCACCGACGGGGTGAAAGCCATCAAGATAGCATCTCTGCGGCCGATCTGCGCATCGCGGTTGTTAGCCTCCTGTATTCTCATTTTGGCAGAATGGCTGAGGGCATAGCTCATGCAATCCCTCAGACTCATCACCACTGTGTCCTTTTGGGCATTTACAACTGCTGCAGTGCAATTCAGTATCACCAACAAGAAAAGCAGGCTCTTTTTCATTCTTTTTTCTATTGAATACACAGAATGGAATCCAAAAACCGTGCCAAAGAAATGAAAGCACTGATTATCAACCTACTGAATAAAATCAGCAGGCTTTATAGTGTAAAAAAACATTACACCCTTGTAAGAATATTTTACAGTAGATATGCACGGTCGTGCGTCTCAAATAGCGACTGCGAGACGCAGTCGCCTACATGTAAAAAAGGCTGCCACCATGTGACAGCCCTACATTTTTTACTCCATCCGCGGGATGCAGACGGTTACATTTTCCGTATTCTTCCCATCTGCGAGGACGCAGATGGATACGTTGCCTTTTTTCCCATCTGCGAGGACGCAGGTGGATACTTTTAGATATCCATGGGTTTCAGGTCATCGGCGATAATGAGGTCGGCTTCGGTAGCGGCCTTCACCTGCTCGACTGTGAATTCGGGATGGATTTCCTTCAGCACAATGCCTTTGGGAGTGACTTCCATCACGCCCATTTCGGTCACAATGAGGTTCACCTGACCTTTAGCGGTCAATGGCAGGGTGCATTTCTTCAAAATTTTGGGATTACCTTTTGCTGTGTGCTCCATAGCCAGAATCACTCTCTTGGCACCGATCAGCAGATCCATAGCGCCACCCATACCGGGGGTCAATTTGCCAGGAATCATCCAGTTGGCCAAGTCGCCCTGTTCGTCCACCTGCATGGCACCGAGGATGGTAGCATCCACATGGCCGCCACGGATAATGACGAAAGAGTCGGCACTGCTGAAGCTGGCGGCACCAGGCTGGGCAGTGATGTAACCACCACCTGCGTTAATGAGGTTGGGGTCTTCCTTGCCGGCTTCGGGAGTGGGGCCCATACCCATCATACCATTCTCAGTCTGAAGAGTAAGATGCACACCTTCGGGCAAATAGTTAGGAACCATAGTTGGCAGACCGATACCCAAGTTGACAACATCGCCATCGTGAAGCTCTTTGGCCACTCTTTTGGCGATAACTTCTCTGATTTCGTTTTTTTCCATGATATTGAGTTTTTATAATTGATTATTTGTTTTGCATTCTCTTCGCCATCTCCTGAGCCAAGTAAGAAGCCACATCATCGGCATACGAAGTGCTGCCGAAGCCTGCGTCATAACCCAGCTCCTTGGCCAGCTCGTGCGAGATGCGCGGACCACCACATACGAGGATGACCTTGTCGCGCAAGCCTTCAGCCTCCAGCATTTCCACCAGTTCGGTAAGATTCTTGATATGCACATCCTTCTGTGTCACCGTCTGCGACACCAAAAGGGCATCGGCTTTCATTTCTATAGCTTTGGCGATAAAATCTTCGTTCGGCACCTGGCTGCCCATGTTCAGGGTCTCGAACATGTCGTAACGCTCCAATCCGTAGTGGCCGGCATAGCCCTTCATGTTCATAATGGCGTCGATACCCACGGTATGGGCATCGGTACCGGTACTGGCGCCAATGGCAACAATCTTACGGCCCACATGCTCACGGATATACTCGTCCGTCTCCTTCATGCCCATCACTGTGGATTCCACCTTGGGCACATGAATGGTGGTATAGTCCACCGTGTGGGTGCATGAGCCATAGCAGTTCACAAAAGTGAAGCCCTTGGTCAGCTCCTTGAAATAAACCACCAACGGGTTCTCGAAACCCATTTTCTTCATCAGCTGTTTAGCAGCCTCTATAGCTTCGTCGCCACAGGGCACCGGCAAGGTGAAACTGATCTGTGTCTTGCCGTCGTTCATCGTATCGCCGTACGGTTTAACTTTGGTGAGGTCAAGGGTTTTGTCGAAATCCTTTTCCTCCATTGAATATAATCCTCCGCTCATATATTTTTATCTTTTTTCGTTTTCGTTTTTGTTTCTTTCACTACCCCGCCCTTCGGGCACCCCTTCTATGAGAAGGGGAATTTGTTTCGCTCGCGCATTCGTCAACCCTAAAAGAAGGGGTATTAATTGTCAACTGTCAATTATCAATTGTCAATTATTTCTGTCCTTTCATCAAGGGAATAAACGGGTTGAAGTAATTCTCGCCTTTGGTCACCACGCCGGCCAGACCTTTACCACCGGTCTTGCTACGCTTGATGTCGGCGAAGATACCCTTCTCCAGTGCCTCGAACAATCCTTCGTTCACCATGTCTTCCAGCAATTTGTGGGCATCGTCGAGCACCTTGGCCGCACGCTGGCGAATGATACCGCCTTCCTTGAATTCCACCTCATCGCCGATGTTCTTCATATTGTTGAAGATATAGCGGGCATTCTCGATAGCCAGGTAACGGTCGCTCATGAAAGGCGTATGGATAGCCTCGGTAATCATACCCAGCAGCTGCAAACCCTGACCGGTCCAGATGGCAATAGAGTTGAACAGGGCATCCTGAATCTCACCCTTAAAAATATTGCCGGTCATGAACTTGGTGGGGGGCATATATTTCAACGGGGCGTTCGGGAAGATTTCACGCAGCATCTGTGCCTGCGCCAGCTCGTAGAGATAACCGTTCTCCAAATCGGGATTCATCTCAAAGGCATGACCCAGACCCATCTGCTCCTCAGGCATACCGGCCAACAATGCCAGTTGCTCGTTAATGAGGTCGGAAGCCAGCACCGTGTGAGCCTGTTCGTAAGCATCGGCGGTGGTCAGGTAGTTATCCTCACCGGTATTGATGATTACACCGGCAAAACCGTTGATAACACGGGAGAAATACTGGTCAACCAAAGTACGCTGTGGGTTAATATCGCGGAACAAAATGCCATACAAAGCGTCATTCAGCATCACATCCAGACGTTCGAGAGCACCCATAGCAGCGATTTCGGGCATACAGAGACCTGAGCAATAGTTGCACAGACGGATGTAGCGTCCCACTTCCTCGCCCACTTCGTCAAGAGCCTTACGCATGATGCGGAAGTTCTCCTGGGTGGCGAAAGTACCACCAAAACCCTCGGTAGTGGCACCGTAAGGCACGTAGTCGAGCAAGCTCTGACCCGTGGTACGGATTACAGCGATAATATCGGCACCCTGACGGGCAGCGGCCTGTGCCTGTACCACATCTTCATAAATATTACCAGTAGCCACAATCACATAGATGTAAGGTTTCGGACCCTCTCCGATGGTGTTCAGATATTCGTTACGTTTGGCCACATTGCCCTTGATACGGGTAATGCACTGCTGCACGTAGGGGTCAACTACGGTTTTGATCTTGTCGAGGGGGTTCAGCTTCAACGCAGTGATATCCAATTCATTGACAGCCATTTTCTCGGCTATCTGTTGCGGGGTAAGGCCTGTTTCGATGATGGCGTTGCCAATATAGTACAGTGCACCCTGGTTCAGCAAGCCCTTCTCGTGAATAGAATTCACCACGACATTGGGAAGCGGAACCTCATTGCTGTCGATACCATCAATACCTATCAGACGGCAACATGTACGCTCTACCGTCACGGTAGTATAGATGTCCACAAACTTCTGCACGTCATCGGCAATGCTCTTCGCCAAATTCTTAGCTGACGCAACCTTCTCAAAATCAAGACCTAATTTACTTTTCTTCATTCTTTTAATTACTTAGTTTGGAATTCAGGACCAAAAGTTTAACAATATAAAATTCAAACCAGCAAAATTACAATTAATTTTTGAGATTTGCAAGAACAAAAGAAAATTTCATTTTTTGCTATATGACAAGAATTTGACGAGATTGGTTATCAACAATTTTTGTTGATAAACTATAAGTTGTTAACAATTTTATCAACAAGCTATTGTCGTTTCACTTTTAATTTATAACTTTGCAGTTTCTTTTTTGAGAATGGGTAAAATTTCAACAATATAAAGATTACTAAGAAAGAAAAAAAACAATAACTAAAAATCACCAACTATGAAAAAAATTCTATTCTTTTTGATGATGCTCACGCTATCATGTCTGCCGTGGGCAACATTTGCGCAAAACTGTTCCAAACCAACGGGTCTGTTCCTTACATATTCCCGTTATTATAATGAAATGACCGCTACTTGGAACAATAACGGTCAAGCGTCGAACTGGGTGATGCAGTACGGATGGGATCCTAACTTTGCCCAGGGAACCTACACCGAGGTGAATTCTGGTTTTGACATCAGCAACAGTACCATATCGGTATCCATACCTGATTCTTATTTGACCTTTGAGAAACGATACTTTTTCCGTGTGAAAGCTGTTTGCGGCAACAGTGAAAGCGAGTGGAGCAATATTTCATACCATACTCTAAGCCAATATGTAATCTATACTCACAATTCCGCAAGCGATCCAAGCAATTTTTTGTATAGGACACTTGGCGCTCCGATTTGGGGTTCATACGCTAACCAGGGATGCTTGAGCCAGTTCATCATCCCTGCGGAGTATATTCCCTGTGATGATATCGGTGGAAGTACCTTTAAGTCGCTCACCTTCTATACAAACCCTACAGAGGATACTCCCTATTTTGGCAATGCCACTTTCGAAGTCTATCTGAAAGAAGTAAACTACACCGCATTCACTGGTGAAACGGAAAGTTATTTGGAGCCCTGGAATTCTATGAGCTTGGTATATTCTGGTCGTATCACTGTGACAGATGGCCAAATGTACATACCCTTCTCCAATGACTACCATTATAACAGTGGCAATTTAATGATTGGCATAAGGGAAATCTCCAATGGCTCATCGTCACCGGTCTATTATGAATGCGGTGGCGGTGATGATAACAGTGTTTTGTATGCTGGTAAATGGGAGGGTGATTATCACTACGATAGGGATTACAGACATCCTACAGTGACTATCAGCTATATTCCTTCTCCATACGCACGTGTTGTCCAACTTAACACTGACCAAATCACGCCCTCTTCCGCCAGAATAACATGGACGAATCCGGACGTGGTGTATCATACTTTCCCCGTTGCCACTTTGACAGGCTATAAATACCAGTACAAAAAAGAGTCTGAAAACTGGCCTGAAACATGGATTCCCTTGGATGTTAATCCCACCAGCAGCCTTACTGAAGTGATATTGGAAAATCTTGATGAAGGTACCAATTATGATTTCCGCGTGAAGGCTTTATATGATGAAAACGAGAGTGGCATTGCCAGCACAAGTTTCAGAACGGCCGGTGGCATACCAGTTTGTGCCATCACTTTCGAGCTTGACGATCCGATGGGTAATAATTGGGATGGCGGTGCTATAGGAGTGTATTATTATGATGAAAATAATACGAATTGGGAATTCCTGGAGTCCATAACCCCTGAATACAACGTACCAGTTTCTGCAGAAGAGGGACAGCAGCTCAGTTTCCGCTGGATGTATGGTAATGTTGGAGACCCCTATGCTCAGCCGGAACTATACTCATGGACCATTTTAGCTCCCAATGGTGATACTATCACCCACGGTTCTGATGCTAGCAACTTGACAGATGACGAACAGCTTGCCACTTATACCATGAACTGTTCTACTGATCCTTCTGGCTGTTTCATCAAGTTTGAACTCACGGACAGCTTTGGTGACGGATGGAACGGCAACGCCATTCAAGTTTGGGATGTCTTGACCGGTGATTCTCTTACGCAATTTGCTAACACAGATGAGGCTGGTTCAGATGAGGCTCAAACATACTATCTCCGAGTTGATGACGGACAACAAATTGAATTCCGATGGCAGCTCGGAAACTATCCTAGTGAATGTTCATGGTTCATTACCGCCTCCAACGGTGATACCATTTCACAAGGTGACGGTGACGGATACGATTATTTGAATGACTTTCCTTTAGTATACACTACGAGCTGTCCTCCTGCGCCAACGCCGCTTGAACAGTGTTTCATCACGCTTGAGCTTACCGACTACTATGGTAATGGTTGGGATGGCAATGTCATCGAAATACGGGATAATCAGACGGGCCAAAGCATAGGTACTTATGCATGTTCTGATCACCAGTTAGAAGGGAGAAGAACAACAGACACCATTACCATTCCTGTTGTCGAAGGACAAGAGCTTACGTTTATATGGAGGCCTGCTGATGATTATTCATATCCTAGAGAATGCTCATGGATCATTAAAGCTTATAATGGTGACATAATTACACAGGGCAATGGTGTAGTAGGAGACATTACACGGGAACTTGCCACCGACACCGTGAGTTGTTCCGCCATACCAACTCCACCTGTCTGCGAGAAACCGCTACTGTACCTGGAAAATGTAACCCCTACTTCATTTTATTTAAGCTGGAGTGATCATAACCAAAATTCCACATGGCAGTATGTAATGTGGAATAATTTCGACAACCCAACAGACAATGAATCTGGATATGTCAACTATGTTGGACTTACCCCTAATCATACCTACGATGTATATGTACGCTCCGTTTGTGGTTTAGAAGACTATAGCGAATGGCAACACGCTGCCATTACCACTGTTACACCAGTAGTTGGTGATTATTGGATTGATGACTTTGAAGGTCCAGAATGTGGATGGGATTTCAACCACTATTATCAGGCCAATAGATGGTATTGGGACTCATTTTCCTTATATGAAGGTGGACACGCTCTGTTTATTTCCAATAACCCCAACCCCAATACCACCTACTATACCAAAGACGAGGCTTCCACGTCATATGCATCCAGAATATTGGATTTCGGTGAAGGTGGTGAATATACCTTCGAATATGATTGGATAAGCATGGGCCAGTCCATTTATGACTATTTTAAAGTAGTAATTGCTCCATGGAATGTAAACCTCAATGGTGGAACTTTATATAACGGACTGTCATGCGGTACCATTCCTGAAGGGTGGATTGAAGTGGGCACCTGTCATTTTGGTCAGCCTTTCTGGCAAAGAGATTCTGTGACTGTTGAAGTACCGGCTGGTATGCATAAAGTGATATTTTTGTGGCATAACGACGATGATGGCCACGGAGAAAATCCTCCTGCAACCATCGACAACTTCAGCATCACCAAGAAAGCTCCTTGTCCTCCTGTATCCAATCTTTATACCGATGCGACTTCGCATGCCTTAATTGCGTCATGGGCCTCTCCCACAGGTGACAACTACAGTAATTACACTGTGCGTTATGGTATTGTTAGTGATCCTGATGATTATATTGAAGAAGGAACTAGCGAGTACAACTTTTATTTTTTCACCAATAACATATATAGTGATTCTCTGTATTACATTCACGTGAGAACCGATTGCGATGAAAATGACCATAGCTTATGGATGACCACCAGCCAGCGTACTGAAGCAGGCAGCTGCTCACCTGTCACCAACCTCCATGTGAACCTGACCGGCAATGGCACCAATAGTGCCAAAATCTTCTGGACTGCCAGCGAAAGCACTACCGCTGATGTATATGACATTCATGTGTGTACCGTTCCTGTGCGTGACCTTTCCACTTTGGAAAATGGCAACTGCGAATTCCCGATGGCTACTCGCGACACTACCTTCTCATTGCCCAATAATAACTATCCTAATTTCGTGTTAAGCCCCAACACAACTTATTATGTGTACGTGCGCACCCGCTGCAACTTCAACGATGGCAACAGTGACTGGGCAGAAACCACGTTTACCACCCTGCCACCATGCCGTCAGCCGATGAATGCCAGTGTACATTTGATAAGAAAAATGTTTGCTGAAATTTCATGGGAAAGAGGAAATGCCAACCAAACTGACAATTACATGTTAATCTTTGCCGACCAGGAAATGAGCGAACAAGCTTTGGAAAATGCACAAGCCCATGTTTCCAATATTCATGATACCACCTATTCCTTCTCTGGAAATTATGGCCAGACCTATTACATCTATGTGGCTAACAACTGCGACAACGATGGCCATAGTCCATACGTATATGCCGGTTCTGTCACCTTCCCCGTTTTATGTCCGCCAATTCAGAACCTGACTGCAAACAATGTCACCGCCAACACCGTCCAGCTCTCCTGGAACCGTGGCGAATGGGGCGAGGAAACCCAATGGTACATTGAAAGATACTTGTATGGTGCAAACAGTCCTGAGAGCTCGATAGTGGTTAACGATTCCACCGTCATCATCTTCGGACTGCAACCAGAGACAAATTATAGCTTCCGTGTACAAGCCCAATGCGATAACACATACAGTTCTATCTTTTCGGACTTTGTTAACGTGACTACACTTTCCGCCCCGGATAATTGCTACACGGTGGCTAACAGCACCACCAATGCCACCTCCAATTCATTCTCTCCCATTTATGGAACGCGTTGTCATCAACGACAAAGAACCCAATCCATCTATCCGGCCTCCATGCTTACCGAGCTGATAGGCAAAACGATTACTCAAATGAAGTACTATGTGTCAGCCAGCCAAAATTACAACTGGAGAAATAAAGTATTTACCGTCAAGTTGGCCACCGTCAATGAAGAAAGTATTGATACCAGTTTTGTTTACCTAGACAACTATACCATTGTCTATACGGGTACGCTATACGCCACTATGAGCGATGGCATGGTAATCACTTTCAATGGCACAGCTCCATTCACATATCAAGGAGGCAACCTTCTAGTTGAGTTTGAATCGACCACACACAATGACGGTGAATCCCAAGACTGTTGGTTTGAAGGTATCCCCAACCCCCACGGAAGCATATACGAATATATCTACCAAGATAGATACGATAATATACTTGATATAAGAGGCGATATCAATGATTTCCTTCCCAAGGTGGATTTCTGCACAGAACCCAGCCTATGCCCTGCTGTAAGAGATTTGGCAGTCAGCGACATCACCGGCAACAGTGCACATGTCAGTTGGATGCCCGGCAGCAGCGAAACTCTGTGGCAATATATCTGCAGCGAAACGGAACTCTCCAATCAGGCTCTCCAAGACTACAACTGGCTCACCGCATACGACCTCTTTGTAAACCTCTCCAACCTGAACGCTAACACCACCTATCATGTATATGTACGCCCCCTGATTAGGGGCAACAACTATTGCTCTGACGAGATACAGCATACCTCTTTCACCAGTGCTGAAACAACACCCACGGACTGTCCAGCTGTGACCAACCTCCGAGTGATCGGCATGGATCCTGATGCTGCACAGATTACATGGACACACGGTGGCAACGAAACCTTGTGGGATTTATACTGGACCACCAGTGACGTGGCTCCCACATACACCACTACCCCAACAGTGGGGAGAACTCCTAATGATCAACCATGGTTGGCTCCCCTCACACCGAACACACACTACTATGCATACGTGCGTGCACGCTGTAGTGACGAGAACCGTAGTCAGTGGAGCCCCGCTGTCGAGTTCACTACTCTTTCCCCATATATCATAACTTTCAATGCCGGTAACGGCGGTACTGCCACGGTAGGCAGCTTAGAGTGCGGTGGTTATTTAGATTTGTCCAATGTTAGTGCCACTCCGACAAACTATTGTCAAAACGACTGGACTTTCATCGGTTGGAGCGAGACCCCTGTATCGGAGACTACCAATACTCCCTCTTTGGTGGGCAGTAATTACTACCCCTCTGGTAACACTACGCTGTATGCGGTGTATCAGCAAGGTGCCACTTACAACAGCAATCCTGAATGCGGCTCGTTGACCTACACCATCACCTACATGGATGGTAATGACATTCTGGATGTAGATACCTTTGAAGTGGGTGCCACCATCACACCTATCGCTGACCCGACCAAGGAAGGATATACCTTCACTGGTTGGACCCCCGCTCTACCCGCTATTATGCCCGATTATGATTTTAGAGTAATAGCCCAGTGGCAAGTCAACAAATACAACATCACTATCAACCAGGTGACAGGCGGTACCATCACCGTCGGTGTGGTTGATAATTATGGAAACGCATTCAGTGCCACCACCGATACTGCCGCCGCATATAACGCTTGGGTTAATCTCTCTGTTGAGACCGATGCCGGCTACACTTTCGGCGACTATGTGGTGACTACCGCATCGGGTATCCCCATTGAGATTATAAACAGTGGCTTTGTGATGCCCGCCGAGAATGTAACGATAAGTGCTAATTTTGAGTCTGAGAAGCATATACTGACCATCAATTACATTTATTCTACAAGTGGAAATAATATTTACCCCAGCTATAAAGATACACTGGAATACGGTGAGAGTTACAGCGTAGTGTCGCCGCCTGAAAATGATGGTTTTTACCCCTCCATAGATACCGTTAGCGGTGTCATGGGCGCAGAAGACATTACGATTAGTGTAAGTTACCTCCCAAGAGTTTATCAAGTGACCTTGCATCCTAGAGGAGGTATGCTGCTGAATGGCTTCACAAGCGATACCACATACACACGCGGCCAAGTATTTTGGTTGCCTACCGCTGACGACATTGTACGGGAAGGCTATAGTTTTGGCGGCTGGTTTACCGACACTAACTTCAATGGCAATCCTTGGATCGCTATTCCGAATGTGGCTACCGGTGACTGGGATTTGTATGCAAAATGGGATATCAACGACTACATCATCACCTACTTAGATGGCAACGACATCTTGGATGTGGATACCTTCACCTACGGTGCAAACATCACACCTATCGCTGACCCGACCAAGGAAGGATATACCTTCACTGGTTGGACCCCCGCTCTACCCGCTATTATGCCCGATTATGATTTTAGAGTAATAGCCCAGTGGCAAGTCAACAAATACAACATCACTATCAACCAGGTGACAGGCGGCACCATCACCATTAGTGTGGTCGATAACTTCGGGAACGCTTTCAGAACGACCACCGATACTTCTGCCTATTACAACGCACAGGTTTATCTGAATGCAATGGCCGATGAAGGATACACCTTCAGTAACTTCGTGGTGACCACCATTGACGGCATTCCTGTCGAGACTCCGAACAACGGTTTCAACATGCCCGCCGAAGATGTGACCGTAAGTGCTAATTTTGAGCTTGAGAAGCATATTCTGACCATCAATTACTTCTATTTTGAAAATGGAACAGTTCAAGCTGCCCCAAGCTACACCGATACACTGGAATATGGTGAGAGCTATAGCGTAGTGTCACCCATTGTGCAAGGATTTAACCCCACCATAGGTACCGTTAGCGGTGTCATGGGTACGGATGACATCACAGTGAGAGTGGATTACATCCCGGAAGTTTATCAAGTGACCTTGCATACCATGGGAGGTACGCTGCTGAACGGCTTCACAAGCGATACTATTCACAGATACACCGAAGTCTTATATCTGCCAACTGCTAACGACATTGCACGTGAGGGCTATAGTTTTGGCGGCTGGTTTACCAACACTAACTTCAATGGCAATCCTTGGACCGTTATTCCGAATGTGGCTACCGGTGACTGGGACTTGTATGCAAAATGGGTAATTAACAGCTATGAGGTTACCACTACCGTGACACCTGATGCTAACGCTGGTACAGTGACTGGTGCAGGCACATACAACTATGGCAGCGAAGTGGAAATGAGAGCGGAAGCCGCGGAAGGCTACCTCTTCAGCAATTGGACTAACGCTCAAGGCGTTGTGGTCAGCACAGATGCAATCTTTGATTTCGAGATTACCAACGACACCGCATTTACCGCTAACTTCACCGCTATGGGTGTTGTCGCCACCCCGACTTTCAGTCCTGCTGAAGGCACCTACACCGACAACATCGTTGTGGAAATATCATGCACTACCTATGGTGCCACCATCCATTACACCACCGATGGTTCAACACCCACAGCTCAATCGGCCGTTTACAGTGGTCCTATCACCCTCTCCGCGACCAGCACCACCACTATCAATGCTATCGCCATGATGGAAAACATGACCAACAGTGAGATGGCTACCGCAACATACACTGTCGTACCGACATACGCTGTCACCATCGCCGGCAACATCGCCAATGGTACAGTTCGTGCTGATGTCTCACGTGCAGCCGAGGGCGAAACGGTTAACTTAACCGCCACCGCCAATGACAGCTACCACTTCAGTACATGGGCTGTTACCACTGCAACAGGCATTGTTGAAGTTTCCGCCAATAACAGCTTTGTCATGCCCGCTGGCAATGTAACGATTTCCGCCATTTTCGAGCCCAACGAATACACCATCACCTACAATAACGGTAATGGTGTGATATTGGCTGTGGATACCTTTGCTTACGGTGACACCATTATTCCTATCGCTGACCCAAGCGTAGTAGGCTACACTTTCACTGGTTGGTACCCCGCTCTACCCACTACCATGCCGAATCGCAACCTGGATCCAATGGCACATTGGCAGGTCAACAGATATAGAATCAATATCAATCAAGTTCAGGGTGGTATCGTCCAAGCAATAGAAGTTGATTACTCAACAGGTGAAACCATTGTGATCGACTCCGCTGATTACGGCTCTTGGGTACAGATTTCCGCTATAACCAATGACGGTTGTACTTACAATGACGTTGTGGTAACCGATGCTAATGGCACCGTTCTCTCCGTTTCAAATAACGGTTTCACCATGCCCGCTAGCGATGTGACTGTAACCCCCAGATTCACTATTCAAGAATTCACTATCACATACGGGGACCGTGGCAATATATTCAAAGTAGATACCTTCGCTTACGGCGCAAACATTACTCCTATCGCCGACCCGACCTGGGAAGGCCACACTTTCATCGGATGGGATCCTGCTCTGCCAATTACCATGCCAGCCAACAACCTGTTCGTCGACGCTCTATGGCAGGTCAACAGTTACAAAGTCACCGTTACACAGGTGACAGGTGGTACCATAACTATTAATTATATGGACGCAGAGACCTACCAAACGAACTATACTACAACAGATGACAGCGTATATTACGGAGCACAAATTAATCTCCGTGTGGTGACCGACAATGGATACAACTTCAACAGTTATGTGGTAACCAATGCTGACGGCTCACCCATTGCCATTACAAACAACAGTTACTTTATGATGCCCGCCAATGATGTGACCATTTCTGCCAGCTTTGATGTCAGAAGCTACGAGCTCACCATCAACTACCTCTATCAAAATGGCGCAGAGGCTGCTCCTTCGTATACCGATACAATCGAGTATAACACTGCATACAGCGTGGTATCTCCTGCATTGACAGGATACACGGCTTCACAGGATACCGTTATGGGTACCATGGGCGCTGAAAATATGATTGTAAGAGTTATTTACAGCATCAACAGCTACAACATCACAGTTAATCAGGTAACTGGCGGTACTGTTTCCGTATCAGTGGAAGATGCTCCTGCAAGTACAACAAGCAACACCACAGCTAACTACAACACACGGGTTCAACTCAGTCAAATGCCCGACAATGGATACTCCTTCAACGGATTCACTGTGACCACCGCTGACGGCACACCTATTGCCGTACAGAACAACGCATTCACCATGCCCGCCAATGATGTGACCGTTTCCGCTAACTTCACTGCTAACGAATACACCATCACTTACTACATGATGAATGGCAGCAATACTATTTGGGAAGTTGATACCTTCGCATACGGCGACACCATCACTACTGTCGCTAACCCAATCCGTGATGGTTACACTTTCACAGGTTGGAGCGGAGCTATCCCAACCACCATGCCAGCTCACAGCATAGCTGTAAGTGCGCAGTGGCAGGTCAACAGCTACAACATCACCATTAACCAAGTGACTGGCGGTACCATTACCGTTATGGTAAACAACGTAGGTTCTACCATGACTACTACCAATACCTCCGCTAACTTTGGGTCTTCGATACAACTCATTGTGGAAACCGCCAATGGATATACATTCAATAACTTCGTGGTGACCAATGCTGACGGAACGCTTATCGAGACCTCGAACGACGGATTCTTTATGCCCGCCAATGATGTGACAGTATCTGCCAACATCACTGCCAACGAGTACACTATTACCTACATGAACGGTTTTGATGTATTGGCTGTGGATACCTTTGCTTGTGGCGACACTATTACTCCTATCGACAACCCGACACGTGAAGGTTACACTTTCACCAGATGGAGCCCGACTTTGCCCACTATCATGCCGGCTCGTAATGTGACAGTTTATTCCCAGTGGCAGGTCAACAAATATAGAATCAATATCAATCAAGTTCAGGGCGGCTACGTCCAAGCCACCAATGTGATTGACTCCGCTGAATACGCCTCTTGGGTTCAGCTTTCCGCTGTAGCCAATGATGGCTATACTTTCTATGGCATTGTGGTAACCGATACTGGTGGCACAGTTCTTTCCACTACAAACAACGGCTTTGCCATGCCAGCTAGCGATGTGACTGTGACCGCTACCTTCACTATCAATAGTTACGATCTCACCATCCATTACCTCTATTTAGATGGTACACAAGCCGCTCCTGCTCATACCGAAACAATCGAGTATAATACTGCCTACAGCGTGGTATCTCCTGTTGTGACAGGATACACAGCTTCACAGGATACCGTCATGGGTATCATGGGCGCTGCAGATGTGATTGAGAGAATAATATACAGAGTCAACAGCTACAACATCACCTATATAAGCGATCAGGATACATTTGAAGTTGTCACTTACGATTATGGTGAAACTATCGATGCAATGAGCGCTCCTGAGAAAGAAGGTTACACCTTCACCGGTTGGAACCCTGCCGAACCTGTCACCATGCCCGACAGCAACATGACGCTTTACGCTCAGTGGGAGCTTATTCCTTGTATGGCTGCGGAAAATCTTGCAGTAGGTTCGATTACCGCCACCTCAGCACTCATCACATGGAACAGCAGCCAGAACAACAGCTTCGGAGGCGTACTCTATGAAAACGGAGTGTTGACCGAATCCGAATCGCAACTTTTCCAAAGATGGAATCTCTCCGAACTGCAACCTAGCACCAATTACCGTGTGGGAGTTTTTGCTTATTGTTCATTCGATAGAATCAGCGACACCGTATGGGTTGAATTTACCACCAACGACACCTGCTATCCTCCTGTAAGCGTCAGCATCAGTGATGTTACGGCTCATAGTGCGTTACTTTCTTACGATTTCGGCACACATGTGCCAAGTGACTTCATGGTCAATATCTCTACTGATCCTAACTTTGATGACTTTATTCCAGTCGCCACTTCCACAGAATATTTCCCCAGCTCAATAACTCTCGGTAGTATTGTGGGATTAGACTTGCAGTCTGGCAACACTTATTACGTAAGGATGGCTTCGCAATGCAATCCAATGCTCATCAGCGTTTGGAGTGAAACACTCAGCTTTACTACACTTCAAGAATACGCCATTACCATTGATGCCAACATCACCAATGGTACCGTTACCGCTGATGATTCAGTTGCCACCGCAGGCACTGTCGTCAACCTGACAGCCACTCCTGACAATGGCTACAGCTTCGGTGAATGGATTGTTACCACCGTCAACACTCCAGCTCCTGAGACAATAACTGTAACCGACAACAGCTTTGTGATGCCAGAGGGCGGAGTGAACATTTCCGCAACCTTCACTCCCAACATCTATAACATCACTATCAACCAGCCGACTAACGGTACCATTCTCATATCTATTGACGGCGCGGTAGGCACATGGGTATCCACCACTGCCAACTATAACTCTGTGGTAAATATTTTTCCTGTTGCTCATGAGGGTTACTCTCTCGGCAGCATAGAGGTGACCAACGCTGACGGTTCGCTTATCCCAACTCCGAACAACAGCTTCACCATGCCAGCTAACGATGTGACTGTGACCGCTACCTTCACCATCAACAGCTACGACCTCACCATTAACTACCTCTATCTAGATGGTACACAAGCCGCTCCTACTTATACTGAAACAATCGAGTATAACACTGCCTACAGTGTGGCTTCTCCTGCTGTGACAGGATACACAGCTTCTCAGGATACCGTCATGGGTATTATGGGCGCTGAAGATGTGATCGAGAGAGTAATATATAGTGTCAACAGCTACAACATCACCTATATAAGCGATCTGGATACATTTGAAGTTGTCACTTACAATTATGGTGATACTATCGATGCGATGAGCGAACCTGAGAAAGAGGACTACATCTTCACTGGTTGGAATCCTGCTGAACCCGTCACCATGCCCGACAGCAACATGAGGCTTTACGCTCAGTGGGAGCTTATTCCTTGTATGGCTGCGGAAAATCTTGCAGTGGCCAATGGCTCGCTTACCGCTACCTCGGCACTCATCACTTGGAACAGCAGCCAGGACAACAGCTTCGGAGGCGTGCTCTATGAAAATGGAGTGTTGACTGAAGCCGAATCGCAACTTTCCCAAAGATGGTATCTCTCAGAACTGCAACCCAGCACCGATTATAGAGTGGGTGTATTTGCCTATTGTTCACTCGATAGAATCAGCGACACCGTTTGGCTTGAATTCACCACCAACGACACCTGCTATCCTCCTGTGAGCATCAGTATCGACAATATCAAAGCACACGAAGCAACACTCCATTACAGCTTCGGTGAACATGTGCCCGACAACTATATTGTTCTTATTTCCACCGATCCTGATTTTGTCGATCCTATTTCACTATCCACCTCCACAAGTGCTGAATATTATCCCGACTCTATTGTTCTCAACAGTATTGTAGGAGTAGAACTGCAGGCTGGCACAACTTACTATCTGAAAATGTCATCTTTCTGCAGCATAGAACCTGAACTCATCAGCGTATGGACTGAAACAATCAACTTCACCACTCTCCAAGAGTATGCTATCACCATTGACGACAACATCACCAATGGTACCGTCACCGCTGATGCGACAGTCGCCGCCGCAGGTACTGTCGTCAACCTGACCGCAACACCTGACAACGGCTATAGCTTCGGCGAATGGGTGGTGACCACCGTCAACACTCCTGCTCCTGAAATTGTAACTGTGACCGACAACAGCTTCGTGATGCCAGAAGGCGGCGTGAATGTTTCCGCAACCTTCACTCCCAACAGCTACAAAGTCACTATTAATCAGGCGACTGGCGGTGTAGTTATGATTATACTTGAGGGGGCCGCAGTCGGCACCACTATCGGTGACTCTGTCCAGTACAACTCTTGGGTACGTCTTGATGCGTTAACTTTTGATGGATACACCTTCGGTGACTTTGTGGTTACTACCGCATCTGGCAACACCATCGAGGTTACGAACAACGGCTCTTACAACGGCTTTATGATGCCCGCAGAGGATGTGACCGTGACCGCCACCTTCAGCGTGAACAACTACACCATCACTTACATGGATGGTAACAGCATCTTGGCTCAGGATACCTTCGCATTTGGCGCTAATATCACTCCTATCGCCAACCCGACACGTGAGGGTTATACTTTCACTGATTGGAATCCTGCTCTGCCTACTACCATGCCAGCAGAAGACCTGATTGTGAATGCTCAGTGGCAGGTCAACAGCTACAACATCACCATCAACCAGGTGAATGGAGGTACCATCACCGTCAGCTTCGCTGGCGAATCGGCCACCAGCTATGTCAGCACCACTACCGACACCTCAGCCAACTTCGAGACCTGGATTCAGCTGAGCGCTGATGCCGACTATGGTTATGACTTCGATGACTTCTTGGTGACCACCGTTTCAGGCGACACCCTCGAGACTACGAACAACGGCTTCATCATGCCTGCTGAAAATGTGACCGTAACCGCTGTCTTCACGCTCCATAACTTCAACATTACCGTGAATGTCAGTGACCAGACTCCATGGGGTACAGTAAGCGGCAGTGGTAGCTTCGCCTACGGCAGCACCGACACGCTGACCGCCACTGCCGACGAAGGTTACATCTTCCTCGGCTGGAACGACCTCAGCATCGACAATCCACGTATCATCACGGTTGACCGCGACAGCAACTTCATCGCTTTCTTCATCCCCGAAGAAATCGAGATTATCAGCAACGATACGCTGATGGGTCATGTCAATGTACAACTTCCGGGCGGCGGACACTTGTCACCCAACACTCCAATTGTCATTACGGCTGTTCCTGAGCCCCACTACCACTTCGTCAGCTGGAGCGACGGCAACACCGACAACCCGAGAACCATCTTCCCGGCACAGGCTATCGGTCTGACAGCTATCTTCGCCATCGACCAGCACACCATCACCGTGCTGAGCAATGACGACAACTGGGGCCAAGTGATAGGTGGAGGCACCTTCGATTATGGTACAGAAATCTCTATCCAAGCTGATGCCCTCACTGGATATGTGTTCCTGTCATGGAATGACGGCAACACCGAGAACCCGCGCTACATCACTGTGGAACAGGACAGCACGTTTACCGCTATCTTCCAGATTCAGGATGGTATCAACGATGCCAATATGTCCAATGTAAATGTATATAGTTACGAAAATCAGGTTGTTGTTGCCAATGCCGAAGGTTTCTCCGTTGAAATCTTCGACATGAGCGGCCGCTTGGTAATCAGCGAAAACAACGTTTCACAGTCCGTACGCAAATACATCATCGCCACCGACGGCATCTATTTGGTGAAAGTCGGCAACAGCGTATTCAAGAAAGTGAAGATTGCCCGATAGGCATTTTCACCCATAAAGCAAAAGGTGACCTCCAACGGGGTCACCTTTTTTTGTTTTCCTGAAAGCCGTATGCCAGAATACCCTCACAGAATCCCGTCAGGGATTCCATATCAATAGAAACGGGCAATGTCATACGTTATGGTCGCGGCGCGGAAATATGTTCGCCGAGCTTGTCGAGGCGGCCCCGAAGCATTAAGAGCCCCGCCGCGGAAAGGACACATTACAGCCGATGCGATATTATGTATAAAATAAATTTTCATTGAATTTATTTTAATTTATAATTATTTATATTGAAATAAATTGTATTTTTGCAATTGATTTAGATTAAAAGGATCTGACAGGACGAATTTTTCTGAAAAAAGATTTGTTTTTTTTAATTTTATTTTCTATCTTTGTGATTACCAATAATTTACAATGGATAAAACTGTAAAATACTGAATATCAATAACATAGAATAAAATATAATAAATTAAAATACAATACTATGGAAAAATCTTTACATTTTTCAGGACTCCACCGCGTTCTGCGGAACTTCTTGGCGCTCAGCCTCATGCTACTCACCTTTGTGGCACTGCCGATTGATGGGTGGGGGCAAACGAAAACATATAAACTTACCATTGATGCGAGTGACTTTAATACTACCAGTTATGCCGCAAACAATAACGAAAAAACATCTAATGCAGTAAACATTTCTGACAACACTGATACGTATGAGGTCCATTGGACTTCTTATCAAGTAATGAAAAGTAGTTCAAATATGCAGTGGCAAAAGAATGCTGGCAAAATATATAATTCGACAAATTTAGGAACTATAACAAATGTTACTGTAACATCTTCTGCAGGAACTTTTACAACCTATTATGGAACATCAGAACAGCCAGCATACGGGAATAGTGGGGCTGGTAAAGGCTATTTTAAAACATTTGTTGGTGGTGCAACAGGCACTTCGACAAAAATAGAAATTACTTTTGAAATAGAAGATAGCAATCCTCCCACTCCCACCACTTATACCGTCACTTACGACTGCAATGGTGGTACCAGTGGGTGTCCTGATAACGCAACTGATATTGCTGCAGGAACAAGCATAAGCCTTGCCGCAGCTCCCACCAGAACCGACTACACTTTTGACGGTTGGAGTGATGGCACAACAACATACGAGGCTGGTGCTTCATACACCGTAAACGGCAATATCACCATGACCGCCCAATGGAGTGAAAATAACGACGATGTACAATGGATACTAACCGACCTTGCAAGTCTAACTTCCGACGATGTATTTGTTATTGTGGGTAATAATGGGTCTAACTATGCCATGTCTAACAACAATGGTACAAGCAGTGCACCCGCTGCAGTTGCAGTCACTGTAGCCAATGATGCCATTACCAGCTCAGTTGCAACAACCATCCAATGGACTATCAGCGGCAATGCCACTGATGGGTATACATTCTATCCAAATGGCAGTACTAATACATGGCTATACTGCACTAGTGCTAATAACGGTGTACGTATAGGCACAAATACCAATAATGCTTTCAAAATCGACAATAATTATCTTCAACACATAAGCACAAGCAGATACATTGGTATATACAACTCTCAAGATTGGAGGTGTTATACATCTTCTGGAGGCAATATTGCTAATCAGACATTTTCCTTCTACAAACGCACTATTCCTTCATCAGTTGCAACACCTGTTTTTTCAGTCACGACAGGCACATACAATAATAATCAGAGTGTAACAATAACTTGCGCGACAGATGGCACAACCATTTATTACACCACAGATGGTTCAACACCTACAAGCTCAAGCACATTGTACGAGGGTGCAGTAAACATTACTCAGACAACAATTCTGAAAGCCATTGCCATTAAGGGCAACGATGAGAGTAATGTGGCAAGCGCGACTTATACAATGAAATGCGCAACTCCTACATTCAACCCAGTTGCAGACACCTACGCAAGCGTGCAGAACGTAACAATAAACTGCACAACTCCTGAAGTGTCGATTTACTACACATTAGACGGTACAACACCTACAAACACAAGCACATTGTATGAGGACGCAATAAGCATTAGCGAGACCAAAACCTTGAAAGCTATCGCAATAAAAAGCGGCTGGACCGACAGCGAGGTCGCTTCTGCAACATATACAATTGTACTTCCACTTACCACAATGGATGCAATCTACACTGCATCAAGCACATCTGGCACTTATAACATAACATTTAACAATTGGGTGGTTTCCGGAATCCAATCAAGCAACCCAAGCAAAAAAGCATACGTCACTGATGGAGAAAAAGGTTTTACCATTTATAATGCAAATGGACATGGCTTGAGTGCTGGTGATGTTTTAAGTGGAACTATTTCATGCACATTATCACGTTATAATGGTGCAGCACAAGCATCTAATATAACTGGTGAATTGACTCATACCCCTGGAGGAGAGGTCTCTATTGCAAACATTGAAATGGCTAATCTATCTGGTATCAACACTGGTGCTCTCATTTCATACAATAATTTGAGCTACGATGGGACCTATCTTTCTGACGGAGTAACGTATATCAAACCCTTTGGCGATCTGATGTCTTTGAACGGCAAATTCACTACTGGCAAAAAATATAATGTAACTGGCATTTATTTGCAATATAACTCAACGAAAGAAATTTTGCCTCGTAGTGCCGAAGATATTGAGGAAATTGCTGTGCCCAGCATCACTGTTGATCCTGCCACAGTTAATGCCACTGCTGCTGAAACAGAAGGGTCTATAACAGTGACTTATACCGAAATTGAGACTGATCTTAGTCCCGAAATTTATTGGTACACAGATGAGACATGTACAACCACGACTATTGAACCTGAATGGATTAATGCCGAAATTAACGCAACCACTTTGAATGTAGATTATATGATTGACGCAAACACAGGCGAAGCCCGTATAGCATACTTCAAGATATATGGTTTGGACGAACTTGGTAATAATGTATACTCCAACCTCGTCACAATTAGCCAGGCAGAATATGTTATTGATTATGCCACGCTGCCGTTTGAGTGGGCAGGCGGAACCAAAGAAAGTCTCACAGCTCAAAACGGAGTGACTGGTTCGGGTTTAGGTTCTAATTATGCTGAATCCAATGATCCCTATCGTGTCAAATTTGACACAGATGGCGATTATATCCTAATCAAGTGTGACCAACAACCTGGTATTGTTACCTTTGAAATTAAAAAACTTGGAGGTGCTGGTGTATCTTCTATTTCAATTCAAGGTTCTTCTGATGGTGAAAATTTCTCAACTATTCAAGAATTTACAAATGAAGGATCCCAAAACGATATCTTGAATCATGAAACAACCGCAGCCTTTGGAGTTAACGACAGATATGTAAGAATTTATTTCAACAAACCCTCAAACGGATCCAATATCGGTGTTGGTCCTATTACGATTGCAGTTCCCGTCCCCACCTGCACTATCAATCCGTCCTCATACGATTTCGGAGAAGTTACCATTGGAACACCAGTTCAAACAACCTTTACCGTCACCACCGCAAACCTGACCTCTGATTTGGAATTGCAAGTCTATGACGATGATGTTTTTTCTGTATCACCTACAACTATTTCATCAAATGCCACTTCTACCACAGTTACCGTTACATGCACGCCTAATTCAATTGGACAAATCAATGATGCCTTGAACATTTCTGGAACTGATTTCAACGATGACATTGAAGTTTCCCTTAGCGTAACAGGAACCTGCACCGCTCCCGCTAATGCTTTAGCATACACTACACCTGTGGAGCTCACCTTATCGGGCGATGTTGATTATATTGTAGCTTCAACTGCTAACACAGGTAATGGTGGTACTATTACATACGAAATCACCACTAATCCTGAGGACAATGCTATCATTGATGAAAGCACAGGCGAATTTATGGCCTCTGCCACGGGCACTTACATTGTCACTGCTACCCAAACACTCAATGGCACCACCTGCGGCGGCACTGCGACAATCACCATCAATGTGGTGAGTCCCGCCATGTACACCATTAACTTTGATGCGGGTTCTGGTACATGCCAAACTGAAACAATGGAAGATCACGAGGGTGCTTCTATCACCCTTCCCGTAGCATCACCTTCCATAAAATGCGGTGAAGATGGCTGGACTTTTGCCGGATGGGCTACCGCAAGTGTGGATGAAACACAAACCACACCTACCCTGCTGACAGGTGAATATACCCTCCAAGGCGATGCAACTCTATTCGCAGTGTATAGCAAGAATGGAGAAAACCAACAAACTGTATTCAACTTTAAAAATATTGCAAATGCTAATAATTGGTCAAATGGAACACAATATTCAACTGTTATCATTGATCCAATAACACTCACTGCTACTGGTGGAGGTAATGATGGGAAATATTACTCTAGTGACTCCACTTGGCGAATTTATAGTAGTACAAATGGTACAATAACCATTACTTCAACAAATAATAATGTAACTGCAGTTTCTTCGGATCCTTCAAAGGATTTCACAATTAATAATGGCCAAGCATCTTTTACAGCTTCAGCAAATACTTCTTTTAAATCAATAACTGTTACCTCTAGTTCCGCTTATACCTACAACAGCAACCCCGTATGCTTGGAAACTGTGGAAACTCCCACAATCTCACCTGAAAGCGACACCTATTACGAAGCCCAGAGTGTAACCATCACCTGTGAAACTCCAGATGCCACTATCTATTACACGATTGATGGCAGCGAACCTTCTTCAACAAACGGCACAGCATACACAAATGCCATTTCTGCTAACGAAACCATGACCATCAAGGCCATCGCAGTCAAAGAAGGGATGAATAACAGTGACGTTGCTTCTGCTACCTACACGATTGTCACACCAATAACCATTGCAGAAGTACGTGCACAAGGTACAGGTTCAGTTTATACACAAGGTACGGTTACCAGTTGTGTGGGCACTACAGCATATATCCAAGATGCCACCGCAGCTGTTTGCGTATATGGCTCTGAACTTACCGTTGGCGACAATATTCTTGTACAAGGTACACTGACAACTTATAACGGATTGCTTGAAATTACCAATCCTGCAATCACGGTAGTTTCATCGGGCAACACAGTGACACCCACCGTCAAGACCATTGCGGAAATCAACACAGATTATGCAGCTGACAATGCTTTACAAGGATGGTATATCACCATCGAAAATGCCACTGTAACTGCTATCAGTGGACAAAACACCACTATCGTCCAAGGTGAAAACACCATCGTAGTGCGTGGCATTTCCGGAGTTGATTATGCTGTAAATGACATTCTCACCCTAAATGGTAACATTGGTTGCTACAATGCCGCACAAATCGCCAATCCACAGAATGTAGTAGTAGCACCCCATATATACACCATCACAGCCACAGCTAACCCCATTGAGGGTGGTACCGTAACAGGTGCAGGTGAATTTGAAGAAGGTGAGCAAGTGACCTTAACGGCCACCGCCAACAATGGTTACGACTTTATTGGCTGGTACGACAATAATGGTATTGTTGCTACCACCGCAGAATACAGCTTCAGTGCTGCCACCAATAGGGCTCTTGAGGCTCGTTTCGCTGCACAGCATACCGTCACTTTCGATGCTGGTACGGGCTCTTGCATAAGTTCATTAACTGGTAGCAGCGTTGAACTGCCAGAAGCTTCACCTTCAGACCTTTGCGGAAGCCAAGGTTGGACTTTTGCCGGATGGAGCACAAGCGCCGTGACAGAAACCACTACCGCACCCACTTTGGTTAACAATCCATACACTCCGTCAGAAGATATTACACTGTTTGCGGTGTATAGTAAGACGGAAGCTGGAAGTGGAACTTCAACTCCTGCCAGCTATGTTAAAGTAACTTCAGGACCCTCCGACTGGAGTGGAGACTATCTCATCGTTTATGAAACAGATAATGTAGCATTCGATGGAGGTTTAGAGACATTGGATGCCACTAGCAACACCATTTCTGTAACCATTTCAAACAATACTATTGAATCCACCTCAACAACCGATGCAGCCATATTCACTATCACGGCTATTAATGGAGGTTATTCAATATTGTCGGCAAGTGGAAAATATATTGGACAAACTTCATACGCAAATGGTTTAACTGCAAGTGATAATGCCATTGCAAATACAATTAGCTTTGATAATAATAGTGTCCTTTTAACATGCTCAACTTCTGGTGGTGATGTTACATTAAAATACAACTTTGCTTCAAATCAAAACAGATTCCGTTATTATAAGTCTGGACAGCAAGACATTCAACTATACAAGTATGTTGCAGGAACTTCAGGCACCACAACCTACAACAGCAATCCTGAATGCGTGGTTCTCTACCATGTATCTATTTCCAACAATACCTCAACCAATGGCACATTTACTATTGATCCTGTAGAAGCCACAGAAGGCACCACCATCACCTTGACACCCAGCGTTAATGAGCACTATCATTTAACTGGCTGGGAATTCGAGGATTCTGAAGGTCTAATATTCATTGATGTTGAAGACAACCAATTCACCATGCCGGCCAGCGACGTGTATGTGAGTATGCTAACCGCTCCCGATGAATACAACATCACCACCACTGCCAGTCCAGCTGCTGGTGGGACAATTACTGGCGCTGGCTCTTATACATACGGCTCAACCGCTACTCTGACCGCCACTCCTGCTGAAAACTATCACTTCGTGAAATGGGATGACAATAACACCGACAATCCAAGAGAGGTGACCGTAACCGCCGATGCTTCTTACACCGCTACCTTCGCCATCGACCAGCACACTATCACCGCTGTAAGCGCTGATGACAATATGGGAACCGTTTCCGGTGGTGGCAACTACGACTATAACACTACCACCACCCTGACCGCATCTCCAGCTGAGCACTGTCACTTTGTGCAATGGAATGATGGCAACACCGACAATCCAAGAGAGGTGACCGTAACCGCCGATGCTTCTTATACCGCAACTTTTGCCATCGACCAGCACACCATCACCGCTGTAAGCGCTGATGACAATATGGGAACCGTTTCCGGTGGTGGTGACTACGACTATAACACTACCGCCACCCTGACCGCATCTCCAGCTGAGCACTATCACTTCGTGAAATGGGATGACAATAACACCGACAATCCAAGAGAGGTGACCGTAACCGCCGATGCTTCTTACACCGCTACCTTCGCCATCGACCAGCACACTATCACCGCTGTAAGCGCTGATGACAATATGGGAACCGTTTCCGGTGGTGGCAACTACGACTATAACACTACCACCACCCTGACCGCATCTCCAGCTGAGCACTGTCACTTTGTGCAATGGAATGATGGCAACACCGACAATCCAAGAGAGGTGACCGTAACCGCCGATGCTTCTTATACCGCAACTTTTGCCATCGACCAGCACACCATCACCGCTGTAAGCGCTGATGACAATATGGGAACCGTTTCCGGTGGTGGCAACTACGACTATAACACTACTGCCACCCTGACTGCCACTCCCGCCGAGCACTATCACTTCGTGCAATGGAATGACGGCAACACCGACAATCCAAGAGAGGTGACCGTAACCGCCGATGCTTCTTATACCGCAACTTTTGCCATCGACCAGTACGAGGTTACCGCAACCGCCAATCCGAGCACTGGTGGCAGCGTGAGTGGCGCTGGCTCATATACCCACGGTTCAACCGCCACCCTGACCGCCACTCCTGCTGAAAACTATCTCTTCACTAACTGGACGAAGGGTGGTGAAGAGGTTTCAACCAATGCAACCTACTCCTTCAGCGTTACAGAAAATGGAGACTATGTCGCCAACTTCACCGCCATGGGCACTGTCGCTACCCCGACTTTCAATCCCGCCGCCAGCACATACAATACTGTCCAGAACGTGACCCTGAACTGCACTACCGAGGGTGCCACCATCTATTACACCACCGATGGCAGCGAGCCTGACGCACAGTCAAGCACCTATACTGAACCTATTGCCACTACCGACAACGGCACCACCACCATCAAGGCCATTGCTGTGAAGGAAAATATGGTTAATAGTGCTGTGGCTACTGCAGTATATGAGATTGTACCTTTATACACCATTTCCGTGGCTACTGTAACTGGCGGTACACTCAGCGCAGACCCACAAGGTCCCGCTGCTGCCGGAACCCTTATTTCCCTGACTGCCACACCTAACAACGGCTATACCTTCACCCAATGGAATGTTTCCAATACTTCCACAGGCCTTCCTGTTACAGTTGAAGACAACCAGTTCACCATGCCTGCTGGCAATGTGAATGTAAGCGCTGTCTTCACCCAAATCGACTATACCGTTTCAGCCACTATTGATCCTGTCAACAGCGGTTCTGTGACTGGCACTGGCAATAATTTCCATTATGGAGATGAAATCCAGTTGACCGCTGTTCCCGCCGAAGGTTATGAGTTTGTAAACTGGGAAGATCAAAGCACCAACAATCCCAGAACCGTCACCGTGATCGACAATGTGGAAGTAAAAGCCAACTTCGCCCTCACGAACTACAGCATCTCTGTGGCTGATGTAACTGGCGGTACACTCAGCACCAACCCCGAAGGTTCTACCACCATGGGTACTGTCGTCAACTTAACAGCTACTCCAAATAATGGCTATACCTTCACCCAATGGAACGTTTCCAATACTTCCACTGGCCTTCCAATTTCAGTTGAAGACAACCAGTTCACCATGCCTGCTGGCAATGTGAATGTAAGCGGAAGTTTCACCATCAACAGCTATCTCTTGACTATTCATTATGTATATATTGATCAAACTCCCGCTGCCGACGACTACACTGCGACTTTGGATTATGGTTCAGAATATAACGTAACATCCCCCACCCTCTCTGGTTATACTGCTGACCAGTCGGTCGTAAGCGGCACCATGCCTGATGAAGATGTCACGGTGACCGTCACCTATGGAACAGACGTTCATACCCTGACCATCCACTACCTATATGCCACTGGAGGAACCGCTCACGCTGACGAAGTGAGACAGATTGCATACGGCGCTGATTACTCCATCACCTCTCCTGCTATCACCGGCTACACTCCCGACGTGGCCACCGTTAGCGGAACCATGGGCACTGCCGATGTCACCGTGGACGTGACATACAGCATCAATAGTTACAACCTCACCGTCAACTACAAATACGCTAATGGCACTCAGGCTGCACCAACCCACACCGAGACTGTCAACTACAATGCTGATTACGATGTTGCTTCTCCCGAAATCACCGGCTACACTCCTGACCAGGCAAGCGTTAGCGGCACTATGGGCACTGCCGATGTCACTGTGGATGTTACTTACAGCATCAACAGCTACACCCTCACCGTTAACTACAAATACGCTGATGGTACCACGGCTGCCACTTCTCACACTGAAAGCCTCAACTATAATGCCAACTACAGTGTAACTTCGCCAACTATCACTGGTTACACTCCCGATATGGCAACCGTTAGCGGTACCATGGGAACTGCCGATGTCACTGTGGATGTTACTTACAGCATCAACAGCTACAGCCTCACCATCAACTACAAATACGCTGATGGCACTCAGGCTGCACCAACCCACACCGAGACTGTCAACTACAATGCTGATTACGATGTTGCTTCTCCCGAAATCACCGGCTACACTCCTGATCAGGCAAGCGTTAGCGGCACCATGGGCACTGCTGATGTCACCGTGGATGTCACATACAGCATCAACAGTTACACCCTCACCGTTAACTACAAGTACGCTGATGGTACCACGGCTGCCACTTCTCACACCGAAAGCGTTAACTACAATGCTGATTACGCGATTGCTTCTCCCGAAATCACCGGCTACACTCCTGACCAGGCAAGCGTTAGCGGAACCATGGGAACTGCAGATGTCACCGTGGACGTGACATACAGCATCAACAGCTACGAGGTCACCGCCAACGCCAACCCAGTTGCTAGTGGTAGTGTTACTGGAGCAAACACCTACAATTACGGAGCTTCTGCAACACTGACCGCTACCGCCAATGCAGGTTACTCCTTTGTCAATTGGACCAAAGGCAGTGAGGCTGTCTCCACCAACGCTGCTTATACCTTCACTGTTACCGAAGCCGGTGAATACACCGCCAACTTCAGCCTCAACAGTCACCTCTTGACTATCCATTACGTATATAGTGATCAAACTCCCGCTGCAAACGACTACACCGCAACCTTGGATTATGGAGCAGAATACAATGTGGCCTCGCCTGTAATTACTGGCTACACCGCGGACCAATTGAACGTAATCGGCACCATGCCGGATGAAGATGTCACGGTGACCGTCACTTACGGAACGGACGTTCATACTCTGACCATTCACTATGTTTATGCCACTGGCGGAACCGCTCATGCTGACGAAGTGAGACAGATTGCATACGGCGCTGAATACTCCATCACCTCTCCTGCTATCACTGGCTACACTCCCGACGTAGCCACCGTTAGCGGCACCATGGGTACTGCAGATGTCACCGTGAACGTGACTTACAGCATCAACAGCTACGAGGTCACCGCCAACGCCAACCCAGTTGCTGGTGGTAGTGTTACTGGAGCGAACACCTACAATTACGGAGCTTCTGCAACACTGACCGCTACCGCCAATGCAGGTTACTCCTTTGTCAACTGGACCAAAGGTGGTGAGGCTGTCTCCACCAACGCTGCTTATACCTTCACTGTTACCGAAGCTGGTGAATACACCGCCAACTTCAGCCTCAACAGTCACCTCTTGACTATACATTACGTATATAGTGATCAAACTCCCGCTGCAAACGACTACACTGCAACCTTGGATTATGGAGCAGAATATAATGTGGCCTCGCCTGTAATTACTGGCTACACCGCAGACCAATTGAACGTGAGCGGCAACATGCCAGATGAAGATGTCACGGTGACCGTCACTTACGGAACTGACGTTCATACCCTGACCATCCACTATGTTTATGCCACTGGCGGAACCGCTCATGCTGACGAAGTGAGACAGATTGCATACGGCGCTGATTACTCCATCACCTCTCCTGCTATCACCGGTTACACTCCCGACGTGGCCACCGTTAGCGGTACCATGGGAACTGCCGATGTCACCGTGGATGTCACTTACAGCATCAACAGCTACGAGGTCACCGCCATCGCCAACCCAGTTGCTGGTGGTAGTGTTACTGGAGCGAACACCTACAATTACGGGGCTTCTGCAACACTGACCGCTACCGCCAATGCAGGTTACTCCTTTGTCAACTGGACCAAAGGCGGTGAGGCTGTCTCCACCAACGCTGCTTATACCTTCACTGTTACCGAAGCCGGTGAATACACCGCCAACTTCAGCCTCAACAGTCACCTCTTGACTATCCATTACGTATATAGTGATCAAACTCCCGCTGCAAACGACTACACCGCAACCTTGGATTATGGAGCAGAATACAATGTGGCCTCGCCTGTAATTACTGGCTACACCGCGGACCAATTGAACGTGAGCGGCAACATGCCGGATGAAGATGTCACCGTGACCGTCACTTACGGAACTGACGTTCATACTCTGACCATTCACTATGTTTATGCCACTGGCGGAACCGCTCATGCTGACGAAGTGAGACAGATTGCATACGGCGCTGATTACTCCATCACCTCTCCTGCTATCACCGGCTACACTCCCGACGTGGCCACCGTTAGCGGTACCATGGGAACTGCCGATGTCACCGTGGACGTGACATACAGCATCAACAGCTACACCCTCACTGTCAACTACAAATACGCTAATGGCACTCAGGCTGCACCAACCCACACCGAGACTGTCAACTACATTGCTGATTACGATGTTGCTTCTCCCGAAATCACCGGCTACACTCCTGACCAGGCAAGCGTTAGCGGAACCATGGGAACTGCAGATGTCACCGTGGACGTGACATACAGCATCAACAGCTACGAGGTCACCGCCAACGCCAATCTGAACGCTGCTGGTAGTGTGACTGGTGCAGGCACTTACGACCATTTTGCAACCGCTTCCCTCACCGCCACTCCCGCTACCGGTTATTACTTCGTCAGCTGGACCGAAAACGACAACGTCGTGGCCACCTCTGCAACCTATAGCTTCGAGGTAACAGGTGATAGGACCTTGGTCGCCAACTTCGACACTCTCAGCTACAACATCATCGCCACTGCCAACCCGACAACTGGTGGCAGCGTTGAAGGCGACGGCAGTTACAAACACTTCACCAACGCCAACCTCACCGCCACTCCCGCTACCGGTTATTACTTCGTCAGCTGGACAGAAAACGACAACGTCGTGGCCACCTCCACAACCTACAGCTTCGAGGTTACTGGCGAAAGAACCCTGATCGCCAACTTTGACACTCTCAGCTACAACATCATCGCCACTGCCAACCCGACAACTGGTGGCAGCGTTGAAGGCGACGGCAGCTACAAACACTTCACCAACGCCAACCTCACCGCTACCCCCGCCACGGGTTATTACTTCGTCAGCTGGACCGAAAACGACAACGTCGTGGCCACCTCTACAACCTACAGCTTCGAGGTTACTGGCGAAAGAACCCTGATCGCCAACTTCGACACTCTCAGCTACAACATCATCGCCACAACCAACCCGACAACTGGTGGCAGCGTTGAAGGCGACGGCAGCTACAAACACTTCACCAACGCCAACCTCACCGCCACTCCCGCTACCGGTTATTACTTCGTCAGCTGGACCGAAAACGACAACGTCGTGGCCACCTCTACAACCTACAGCTTCGAGGTTACTGGCGAAAGAACCCTGATCGCCAACTTTGACACTCTCAGCTACAACATCATCGCCACTGCCAACCCGACAACTGGTGGCAGCGTTGAAGGCGACGGCAGCTACAAACACTTCACCAACGCCAACCTCACCGCTACCCCCGCCACGGGTTATTACTTCGTCAGCTGGACCGAAAACGACAACGTCGTGGCCACCTCTACAACCTACAGCTTCGAGGTAACAGGTGATAGGACCTTGGTCGCCAACTTCGACACTCTCAGCTACAACATCATCGCCACAACCAACCCGACAACTGGTGGCAGCGTTGAAGGCGACGGAAGCTACAAACACTTCACCAATGCCAACCTCACCGCCACTCCCGCTACCGGTTATTACTTCGTCAGCTGGACCGAAAACGACAACGTCGTGGCCACCTCTACAACCTATAGCTTCGAGGTAACAGGTGATAGGACCTTGGTCGCCAACTTCGACACTCTCAGCTACAACATCATCGCCACTGCCAACCCGACAACTGGTGGCAGCGTTGAAGGCGACGGAAGCTACAAACACTTCACCAATGCCAACCTCACCGCCACTCCCGCTACCGGTTATTACTTCGTCAGCTGGACCGAAAACGACAACGTCGTGGCCACCTCTACAACCTATAGCTTCGAGGTAACAGGTGATAGGACCTTGGTCGCCAACTTCGACACTCTCAGCTACAACATCATCGCCACTGCCAACCCGACAACTGGTGGCAGCGTTGAAGGCGACGGCAGCTACAAACACTTCACCAACGCCAACCTCACCGCTACCCCCGCCACGGGTTATTACTTCGTCAGCTGGACCGAAAACGACAACGTCGTGGCCACCTCTACAACCTACAGCTTCGAGGTTACTGGCGAAAGGACCCTGATCGCCAACTTCGACACTCTCAGCTACAACATCATCGCCACAACCAACCCGACAACTGGTGGCAGCGTTGAAGGCGACGGCAGCTACAAACACTTCACCAATGCCAACCTCACCGCCACTCCCGCTACCGGTTATTACTTCGTCAGCTGGACCGAAAATGACAACGTCGTGGCCACCTCTACAACCTATAGCTTCGAGGTAACAGGTGATAGGACCTTGGTCGCCAACTTCGACACTCTCAGCTACAACATCATCGCCACTGCCAACCCGACAACTGGTGGCAGCGTTGAAGGCGACGGAAGCTACAAACACTTCACCAATGCCAACCTCACCGCCACTCCCGCTACCGGTTATTACTTCGTCAGCTGGACCGAAAACGACAACGTCGTGGCCACCTCTACAACCTATAGCTTCGAGGTAACAGGTGATAGGACCTTGGTCGCCAACTTCGACACTCTCAGCTACAACATCATCGCCACTGCCAACCCGACAACTGGTGGCAGCGTTGAAGGCGACGGAAGCTACAAACACTTCACCAATGCCAACCTCACCGCCACTCCCGCTACCGGTTATTACTTCGTCAGCTGGACCGAAAACGACAACGTCGTGGCCACCTCTACAACCTATAGCTTCGAGGTAACAGGTGATAGGACCTTGGTCGCCAACTTCAACCTAATTGATTACAGCCTCACCATCAACTACAAGTATGCTGACGGTACACAAGCTGCCGAACCTCACACCGAGCCCCTCAACTATAACGAATCTTACTCCGTCACCTCGCCACAAATTGCCGGTTATGTCGCAGACCAAACCACAGTGGCTGGCACCATGGGCACCGGAGCAGTTACAAAGACCGTCACATACTATCTTGTGGAAACCAGCATTGTGGATGCTTCCAATTGCAGTGGCAATGGCAATGGTAGCATCACCGTTACCAATCCCACCGGCAATTACGAATACTCATTGGATGGCAACAACTTCCAGACCGAAACCACTTTCGATGGCTTAAGCGAAGGCAACTACAACCTCTATATCCGTCCTTCTGGCCACGAATACAACTATATCGGGGAATGGTCGGTAGGTTTAACTATCACCATGCCTATTGCCGCAGCCTCATCCACCGACAGTGTTTTCTGCCTTAACGCATCTATCCAACTCAGTGGTGAAGGTTCCTCTACGGGCAACAATTACAGCTATGCATGGTCCGGTCCCGCCAGCTACAGTTCAACCGACATGAATCCGGCCGCCTTTGAAGCAAGCAACGGCAACATGACAGGAACTTATACTATGACAGTGACCGACAATGCCACCAACTGTATCAGCAGCAAATCGATAAACATTTATGTCAACACAGCCACGAACCCCGACTATGCATTCACCATCAGAGCTTTCGACGCAGTGGGTAACATCGATTTGGGTCAGACTTCCGCTACTGTCAACATCCTCAATCCCATCATTACCCATTACATGGACAATATCATTGAAGGATACAGCACCAACTCTGTTACATACACCAATGACGCTCCCGCGGAATTCACCAATACAGGCACATATAATGTTATCTGGACAGCTACTGACGCATGCGGCAATACCGCCACCTGCTCCATTACCGTAAGCATTACAGAAGATGAATGTACAGCAGTACAAGATATCGACGGTAACATTTACCAATCCGTGAAGATCGGCTCCAATTGCTGGATGACAGAGAACCTGAGAACCACTCATTATGCTGATGGTCGTTCCATCACCAACATCTACAGATACCAATGCGAGGGATATCCTAATGCAGAAGCCAATGCCAACACCTTTGGACTATTATACGACTGGTACGACGCTTTGGACTCCAACATTACCAGAACACGCGCAATACATAAGCAAGGCATCTGTCCTGCAGGATGGCATATTCCTACTGACGACGAATTTTACGAGTTGATAAACACTGATCTTCAGACTGTACGCTCAACAGACTATTGGTTGTATAATGCAGGAAACAACGAATCTGGTTTCGACATGAAACCGGCAGGTTTGTACAACTATAATACAGGACGCTACGAGAATCTATTGGGTAACTCCTACTTGTGGTCTGCGACAACCATCAGCACAAGCAAAGCCCGTTGTTATGCCGCCGACTGTAACTGCTATCTGATTTATGAACTTACAGTTGACAAGACAAGTGCTTTCAGCGTTCGCTGTGTCAAGAATTACTAAACAACAAGCAGCAAAAGGTGACCTCCAACGGGGTCACCTTTTTCTCTAAAGTATCAACAAAAAAAGACATCCTTTCGGATGCCTTTTTTGTAATCTTTTTGGTGATTCCGCCGCGACTCGAACGCGGAACCTGCTGCTTAGAAGGCAGCTGCTCTATCCAGTTGAGCTACGGAACCTCCTGGTCGGGATAGCCTGATTCGAACAGGCGACCTCCTGCTCCCAAAGCAGGCGCGATAACCGGACTACGCTATATCCCGTTTTTGAGGGTGCAAAAATACAACTTTTTTCGATACAAAGAGCTAATGTATGGATTTTTTTTTGCATGGCTATAAACATGTGGCTTCCACAATATTACAGCCCTGCATTTTTAACTTTTAACCATCAACTATTAACTATTAACTTTAAACTGATTCTCTATCCTCGGTACCAGCCGGTCAATATTCCCCGCACCCATCGTCAACAAGACATCGGGTTTATGCTGCTCAATGAACGGAAGAACCTCATCTGTCGTCAACAAATACTTTTGGTCATTCTGAATCATGTCCAACAGATACTGTGAGGTGATGCCTGGAATAGGAAGCTCTCGTGCCGGATAAATATCCAACAAAACCACCGTATCCAACATGGATAATACCTCAGCAAATTGCGGAGCAAAATCTCTTGTGCGACTGTACAAATGCGGCTGGAAAATGCCACAAACATGCTTCCCCACATAGATTTTCTTTACTGCCGTTATAAAGGCTCTGAGCTCCTCAGGATGATGAGCATAATCGTCGATATAAACAAAATCAGGACGTTCTATACGGTAGTCAAAGCGGCGTTTTACACCATTGAATACGGACAAGCTGGCCACCCACTTCTCTGAATCAAGCACATCTCTTCCGATTTTTGCATGAACATCACCTGAATTGGAAACACAATCCACAAAATCGCCCTTAGATTTCCTGCTTTTCACAAACTCATTCACAGCGGCAAAAGCGGCTACTGCATTCAGCACATTGTAATTACCCGAAACAGACAAGTGTACTGGCATCTGTTTACCTTCATAATGTAAAATAAAATCAGCAGCATTCGGATACAACTGAATCTCAGTAGCGTAATAATCACAGTCTGAAGACAATCCATATACCACTTTGCGGGTATGCCGAAGCTGGTCGGCAATTTTTTCATTTACCACCACTGCACCTCGCACCTGCGTTGCGTATAGCTGAAATGACTCCACAAGCTTCTCTTTCGCCCCGTAAATATCCAGATGGTCGGCATCCATGGAAGTAATCACTCCCACTTCCGGATGCAAGGTCAGGAAAGAGCGATCGAACTCATCGGCCTCCACCACCATCATCTCCGCATGGTCATCAATCACCACATTGGCATTGAAATTCTTGGCAATACCTCCAATAAATGCCAACAAAGGATGATCATCATGCAAAATGGTCGTAATCATAGATGTCGTGGTAGTCTTGCCATGGGTACCCGCTACCCCGATAGTGGGCAAATGCGAGCTGATCATGCCCAGCACCGCCGAACGCTTGTATATCGGTATATTGTTCTTTTCAAAATACACATATTCCTGATGCGTTTTGGGCACAGCAGGCGTATATACCACGAAATCCACTTGCTCTGGTATGAATTCCACATTCTCCTCATAATGAATTGTCGCACCCAACTCTTCCAAATGAGCTGTAATGTCACTTGGTGTCAAATCATAACCATAAATATGATTCCCTGCCTGCAAAAAATAACGGGCCAAGGCGCTCATCCCTATTCCACCAATGCCCAAGAAATATATCGTTTTGTCTATAATCTTCTCATCCATAAAAAACTACTTTGCCAAAATCACAAACACAGTTCTTCGGTTTTTTGCCCTACCCGCCTCAGTTTTATTGTCAGCGATAGGTCGGGATTCTCCATAACCTTTGTAGCTGATTCTGCTTGCGTCAACCCCTTGGCTGATGACATAGTCATAGACCGACTTGGCTCGCTGCTGCGACAATTTCAAATTGGAATTGTCGTCTCCGATATTGTCCGTATGACCCTGAATTTCAACCTTTACCTTGGGATTCTCACTTAAAAACTCAACAAACAAGCGAATAATCTGCTCCGATTCTTCAGTCAGTGAAAAATCGTTGGTTTTGAAATTGATATCATGCAAATCGCAGGTTTTGCCCACCTCCACCTTTTTCACTTCAGCATCATTGGTGATCACATCCTTCTTTTGCTGTTCAACCGTAATCAGTTTTGTATCAAACGAATGTCCTTCCTTCTTCACGTTCACAATCAAATTCTGCGGTTTTTCCTTGTTCACTTCAGCAGCCACCGCATACTGACCCGTATTGGCATTCACCTTGGCACGGCTCACCACTTGGGCTTTCTCATTACGCACCTCCACCACGGCATTGCTGATATCACCGTCATCAGCTTCCACTTTTCCTTTAATGATCACCATCGAATGAGGACGTGCCGCCTCGTATAATTCAAACTGGAAAATATCCCAAGAGACACTGCTTTGGCGGGTTCCGACACCACCGCCAATCAATATACCTTCCTCATTATATTGGTCGGAAGAAAAATAACCCGTTTTGCCATCCAAGCTGACAAAGAAATCCACCTCATCACGCTCTGTATTGATGGGATGACCAATGTTGACGGGAGTTGTCCAACGGCCTGCAGCATCCATTTTGGAATAAAAAACATCCATACCACCCATTCCGTCATGACCTGCTGAAGAAAAATACAAGGTTTTGCTGTCAGTATGCAAAAATGGGGACCTTTCATTGCCTGCAGTGTTGATAGTTTTACCCAAATTCACAGGTTTTTGCCACTCCCCTTCGGCATTTTTACGCGAATACCAAATATCCGACCCTCCAAAACCACCTGGACGGTCACTGGCAAAGAAAAGCACTTCTCCGTCTGAACTCAACGACGGCTGCGACTCCCATGAGTCGTCTCGATTGATGCCACCGCCCAGCTTTTCCGGTGTAGTCCACTCTCCATCAATATAATAGGAACAATACAAATCATAATTTGGATACGAGCCACCATCCACCGAAGCAGTCGTCATCCTTGAGAAAATCAGCATATCATTATTCAGATTAATGGTAGGACTGCCCTCGTGATTGGAGCGATTGAACGGGGAAGGGAGAGGTTCGCCTTTACCGAAAGTGCCATCAGCACGTTTTTTGCTGCTGCTGAAAAACTCCTTATTTACGGTTTTGCTGCCACCAAACGGAGATGCTTCTGTAACATCCATGCGACGGGTGAAATAAAAATACTCGCCATCGGGAGAGACCGTAGCCAGATATTCATCCGCCTTAGTGGAAATCCCCTTGACCGGTTTCGGTTCAAAAGGCACCGGATGACTTAAGATATGATCATAAAAGGCAGCTTTTTTGATAATAAGCTGGGCTTCATCAATCTGTTCAAGTTTTGACACCAAATCCGGATTGTCAACCAGCACTTTGGCGAATTTCTTGGCTTCCTCAAACTGCTCTGTGAAATAGGCCAAACGCGCCGCATATAAGTTGTGATGGATTTTATAATACGGACAAACCGCATAAATAGCGTTAAATGCCTGCAAAGCCTGTGCCGCATTCTGTTTCTTAATTTTGGTGTCCAGAGCAAATTTGTCCAGTTCTATCGGCAAATAATATGCCAAAGCATAATAATACTGTGCTTCAAGATACGTAGGATCCTGCGCCAATAGCTCTTCGTAAACCTCCAAAGCATCCTCTTTTTTTGCGGCTTTTTGAAGATCTCTGGCTTTCTTGAAAAGTTTTTCAGAGGTCTTCGAAGGGTGCTGCACACAAGGGTCGTCATCGTTTTGGGCAAGAACTGGCACAATAGGAAGCACCAGTAAAAGCACCATCAGTCCTATCAGCTGCGGCAAACGATGAAGCGACTGACATTGCTGCCGAAACAACCTGTCCAGTGCCAAAAACGTCCATTTGCCGATAGTATTTGTTGACATTTTATACAAAGATTTCTATAAAGGCAAAAATACATAAAATTTTCGAATTTCGAATACGTTAGTTTTATTTATGAAATCCCGAATATAAATACTATGCGACCACCACTTCCGGATTATAAAGCACAGCACAGCGATTGATGATATCATTGGCATACTCGAAGCCAGCATCACATACTTTCTTTCCCTTTGTGCCATCATAGCCCATTGTCAGATGCAAAATGTCGTATCCAATCACTATTGCTGCCAACAATTTACCGTCACGTTTCTTCGCTGCCTCTTTATATTTATCTATTGACGGACGACCTTTGCCTTGCCGCACATGCAAAACCGCGTCAAGCGCAATTAAACAGCCTTTCCAAAGGATATCTCCAGCTGTTTTGACATACTTGCTGTCCAAATATGATTTTGTTTCGGGATCATATACAGCTTTCTCTATATTCTCCTCCGCATTAGTCACATACCTGCGGGCTTCCTCAATAGGATTTTTCAACTCTTTACTTTTCATCATTCATTTTGTTTTTGATCACGATGGCAAAGATACAATAAGCATTTCGTTTTTTCAACAATATTGAAGAATTTTTTATTGCTAAAAATCAGCAAATTAAAAATAAAATGTGTTTATTTTAATAATTAACAATAAATTATTTGGAATATTTTCGTATTTTTGCAGCATCATTTTAAACAGAAAGAACTTCAGTAGTGAAAACATAGATTGAAATGTAACAGAAAAAAGAATTCTATAGAAAATCAAATCATGAAAAACACAAAGAAAAATACTACTTTTGCAAGGCAAAACAAAATAGTGATGAACCCTGAGAAAATCACACAATTGAAAGAGAAGGCTCTCAGTGAGGCAGAACGTTATTACGACAACGCCAAAACCATGCTGTCAGAAAAGGCAGGCAAGCAGGGTGACTATTATTCAGATGCCAAATATGTAAAGACCGCCTGTGGTACCGCCTATTGCGGCGTTCTCATACTCCTTGATGCCTTTATCAGAATTAAAGGGCAAGTCACGAATTACAAAAACCGCAAAAGTATTGAATATTACAGGGACAACCTTACTGACAGGGACAACCTGTTGCTCAAGTATTTGAATTCAGCATATAACATCCTGCATTTAAGCGGGTACTATGATGGAGAATTGAAATATCAAGTTATCCAAGGCGGTATGGAGGTCTTTCAGGACATCATCAGGCACTTCAGGACAAAGTGTTAAGCAAACACTCTGATAGGAACACTTTATACTTCCCTATGATTTAACATCATACAAGCGGCACAGTCGCGTAGTGTGGAGTTAATTGCACTGCGTGCGTAGCACCTCTCCAAAGTGAAAGTCTTTATGCCTGTTAACTGCTCTAATCGCGGAGACAACGAACAGAGTAACCGTAGGTCTTTGTGCCAGGGTCTCTTAGCACAGTAGCTCTATTGTAGTATAAAAACCGGCAGTAAGTACCTGAGCTGCTGTATTCGGTAGAACTCCAATAAATTGCCAACATGCCGAAGTTGGGAGAGGAGCTACCTCCATGGCCTGCAGGACGAGCAGAAAAACCAGTAACATTATTGGAAATTTGGTCATTACCTGGAACACATACAACCCCAAAGTTTGTCCACCCGGTAGTGGATGACAGCGCTTTTGCAATATTCGTATTGTTTTCTCCTCCGCACACACACGCATTCTGATTTCCCACATAATCGGTCAACTGCATCCATTCTGCATCGCTTGGCACGTGCCAACCTGTAGGACATACTCCCTGCACTCCACTGGGATTTGCAGAAGAAGTGATGGCACCGTGCATCACTGCCGACCAATTGTAGAGGTAACCGTATGTGGATACTTTGGATTCATCATTATTTGGAGCATAACGATATGCTGTGGAAGAATATGAGCTTCCGAGTAAAATGGAAGTGCCATCTGCATAGTGAGTGGTACGCAAATTTTCGGCCATCCAGCACTGGCTGCCAATCTGTACAGTATTGTAACTATTTCCGTCATAATCGGTGACTGTGGGATTATTCTGACAGGGATTTCCATAAATAGGATTCAAAGTCTCTGTCGTAAAACTCAACTCACCACCGTAGGTAAGACCCGCACTGTTGATAGCGTAAGCACGTACATAATAGGTTGTGCCCGCAATCAATCCTGTAATACTGCTGGTGAAAGAACCAACACCACTTCCATCAACAGTATGATAATCACTTATTGTTGGATTATGAGAGGTACCCCAACACACCCCCTTCGCTGTAACGGTTGTTCCTCCGTCGGATATAACATTTCCATTGCAAACGGCGGAGTTATTTGTGATTTCACTCATTGATATGATAGTAACTGTGGCTGTGACAGAAGAAGTATCTGTCACATTGCGGAGGCAACGAACTGAGCCTCCGTAATACTTAGTTTGGGCACTTCTAGTCACATAAGCAACAGTACCTATTGAGCGATAAAAGGCATAGTTTCCATTACTACCATTATATCCGGTAGAGCTCCAAAAACACGTATAATAGCCAAAATTGGTAGTACTATGCGTGCAAAAATCATCACCTGCCGGCAGCGCAGAAAAACCAGTGGTGTTATTAGAACTCTGATTGTTACCCGAAACACAGATTCCTGCAACTGCCGACCATCCCGTAGTAGACGACAATGCCTTAGCTATATATGTGTTATCTCCGCCGCACACACAATCATTTTGACTTCCCACATAATCAGTTAACTGCGTCCATTCCTCATCGCTTGGTACATGCCAGCCCATGGGACATATACCTTGTACTCCACTGGGATTGTCAGAAGAGGAGGTTGCTCCATGCATTACTGCCGACCAATTGTATAGATAGCCGTATGTGGACACATTGGAATTATCATTGTTTGGAGCATATCGATACGCTGTATTATATGAAAAAGAGTTTCCTTCTGGGATGGAAATACCATTGGAGTATTTGGTGGTGCGCAGGTTCTCGGCCATCCAACACTGGCTGCCAATCTGTACGGTACTGTACGTATTTCCGTCATAATCAGTAACTGTAGGAGCATCCGGGCAAGGGTGACCATACCCCAGAGTCACGGCCTCAGTAATGAAAAACATCTCATCACCATACACCACTCCCAAACTATTGGTAGCATAGGCTCGCACATAGTAAGTTGTGCCAGCTGTCAATCCTGTAATGCTACTAGTGAAGTGGCCCGTGCCACTGCCACTGATGGTGTAGCTATCAGCCACAGTGGGATTTGGTGAAGTACTCCAGCATACACCACGAGCAGTAACAGTTGTGCCGCCGTCTGATGTAACTTCACCATCACAAGTAGCGGTGGATGTTGTGATGTCAATCACCGAGATAGTAATCACAGATGGCAATGTAATAGAAGTCTGACTACCATCAGAAGTATCAATATGAGAGTTGACCTCTAATTCTCCTATTCTGTTCCGTAGGCTGTCGATAGTATTGTTCATAGCTGCTAGCAGCATATTCAGCTGAACTTCTGTAATATAGCTTGCATCATTGTTAAATACACTGACATTAGTCGGAACCGTCGGAATCAGAGGAAGATTCGTCAAATCATTGTAATCCCCACTGAAAAGTTCTGGTTTGTTCGTTAAAGAGTCATAGTTGCCGCTAAAAAGCACGGGTTTATTCGTCAGAGAATTGTAGTCACCATCAAACCCTACGGGCAACTTTACAAAACCACCACCCGTTAAAAAAAGTGTATCGTTACTGATACTCAGCACTTGCTGTTCTACATAACTTGGCAAAATAATGGTATTACCCTCTGATATCGTCAACTGGTCACCATCAATGGAAAGGGTCTGTGGTATGCCCACACCTGGATCACCCTGTTCACCTTGGGGTCCCTGAGGACCTTGTTCACCTTGAGGTCCTTGAGGACCAGTCAAGCCCTGAGGACCCTGTTCACCCTGGGGCCCTTGAGGACCAGTCAAGCCCTGAGGACCCTGTTCACCCTGGGGCCCTTGAGGACCAGTCAAGCCCTGAGGACCCTGTTCACCCTGGGGCCCTTGAGGACCAGTCAAGCCCGTTTCACCTTGTGGACCTTGGATACCCTGTTCTCCCTGCGGACCAGGCGTACCCTGACGAAGAAAGAAAGTCTGCGGTGTACCACCAGCCTGAATGATGGAAATCAAACAACCTGTGTCTGTAGGCACAACAACAAAATCTGGAACATTGCCCGCCTTATCAGTATATAGTGCATACGGCACACTCAGCAGTTGTTGTGTACCCTCAATGGTGTAATTGGCACCACCCATGGGGTCAGCTTCTGTTTTCAGAAAGAATGGACCGTTAGCCCAGTCAATAGTGGACATATCACCGCTCAGCACATTGCCTCCGCCAATCTGCAAGGTTACCAAACCATTGGCATTGGTAACAGCTGTTTGTGTTTCCATATAAACCACAGAACCATTCACGCTTCCTTGCAAGATGGAAATACGTATGCCTACAGCCTGAGAAACAACGAGATTATTACCCGCATCGCGCAACACGGCTTGGTACGAGAATTTTTGCGGTGCCTGGGCAAACAAGGACACCACGGCAATCATCAAAATTGCGAAAAGAACAGAGATTTTCTTCATAATATTCAGTATTTTAATTAATTATGTGTCTTTACCATTTTAAAAGACTTTAACATCCGCTGTTTGTCATACACATTCACAAAATAAGTTCCTTGTGCAAGGGAGGATAAGGAAATGTCAGTTATTTCTCCTTCAATCTCTTTGGAAAACAAATATTTGCCATTTACATCAAACACTTTTACTTCTCCTACAACATCCATCCCAGTGATTTTCAAACTCACATTACCGACGGTTGGGTTAGGGTAAACCATAGCGTTCAAACTGATATTGGGGTAATTGTCCATCCCAACGGTTTGTATTTCATAAGGCTGCTGCACCCCTTCGATGATATATTGGCCATTGCCTTCCATTTTCTGGTCCGCTATCTGGCCAACAGTGTATGTAAGTGTACCACCACTGCCTGTCGCGGTGCCGCCCGCACTCACCGTGGCATTCTGCGCAAAAACTCCGCTCATAGACATAGACAAGCAAAAAATAACACAGAAAAATTGTAAGAATTTCAGCTTCATAGTAATTATACACACCGCAGATTCCCAGGACGGACTTTTACATTATTACTACCCGAAACCATATAAAAAAAGCGCGGGAATCTGAACTCATCGCTCATCCCGCTTGTGAGGCCTTCGCATTGCCTTGTATCCGAGGATAAGCAATGCCGAAGCCCACGCTGTGTGTATAAAGAACGGATTTGTTCAATTTTTAATCCGTTTTGTAGAGACGTTTCATGAAACGTCTCTACAATAATATACCACCATGGACATTGACCATTGCCTTACCGTGCGGATACATTAGAAGTTGCGAAGTTCCACAAGCCGCAGATAAGACGTTGACTCAACGCCTTTTATATATGTTTGTCGCCCGCCTTCCACCCATCATGGCTTCGGTTGGTTGACAATGCAAAAATAATAAAATTTTCGATTATAAAGTGGACAAGAGCATAAAATCCGCCACCACCAAGGCGGCCATGGCTTCCACCACGGGCAATACTCGTGGAGCGACACATTTGTCATTGCGCTCGTTGGCTTTATATACCACCGGATTTCCGTCGAAATCAATGGTTTGTTGATCTAACTGTATAGACGGTATAGGCTTGAAAGCCACCTTAAAATAAACATCCTGACCATTGGTGATGCCCGCCTGCACCCCACCATCATGATTACTATTGAATGAAAAACCCGGATTCTGGGTATCATTGTATTCACTACCACACATTTCCGCTGCGGCAAAGCCCTCCCCTATCTCAAAACCTTTGGCGGCATTGATAGACATCATGGCAAAGGCCAGCCTGGCACTGAACTTATTATACACCGGCTCACCCAAACCTGCCGGCAAATTGCAGATACGACAACCCACTTTGGCACCAAAAGAGTCACCTTCACAGCTCGGCTTTCCTGTTGATAATACCTCAGCGATAACCGTAATCCCAAACTGGCGCAGATACAACTTGGCGATGGCCCCTGCCACCACACGGCACACCGTTTGCCGTGCCGATGCACGCCCACACTCCTCATTAGATTTCGCCCCGTATTTCTGGCGATACACATAAGAGGCATGTGACGGCTTGATAACATACTTCTGAGCCTCATCCACCTTGACGTCCCGATTGGGAATCTTAAACTGAATGGGCTCTCCTGTCGTCAAATTATTAATGATCCCGGATGTAAACTCCACCACATCGGGTTCTCTTCTTTTGGTAGAATTAGCATCTCTTGACGGTGCCCTTCGTGCCAATTCCGCCCGGATAAAACCCTCGTCAATCGCCACTCCGGCAGGGCAATTCTCAATCACCCCCGACATATACGGGCCATGGGTGTCGCCTTCATCTGTAAGGCGGAAAATGATGCCGAAAGAATCGTTTGTTGAAGTCATATTCTGATTATAGATGCACAATGCATCGCGTCTCCACATGGTATTTATTTATGTCACTACCCCGCCCTTCGGGCACCCCTTCTAAAAGAAGGGGAATTTATATCAAATTTAGAGACATGCCATGGCACGTCTCTACATTATATTAATTGTTAATTATTAACTGTTAACTGATTACGCTTCCTTAGCGCAAGCGCATTTTTCGCAAGCAAAGCATTTCCAAACGCAAGCAGCCAAAGCACCACCCACGAGAGGAGCAACGATGAATACCCACAAGTCAGCCAATGCCTGACCACCAGCGAAGATGGCGGGTCCAATGGAACGAGCGGGGTTCACAGAAGTACCTGTCAGATTGATGCATACCAAGTGGATAAGAATCAATGACAAACCGATAGCCAAGCCAGCCAAGTTGCCAGCACCAACTTTGGCGTCAGTAGTTCCGAGAACCACCAACACGAAGATGAAAGTAGCAAGACACTCAACCAAGCATGCACCCCAAGCGCCGCCAGCATTGGCAACGCCGTTGGTTCCCAGTCCGCCAGTCAAATCGGGAGCTGCAACCACATTGGTGAGCAGTAACAGGACTGCACCGGCAATAATACCGCCGATTACCTGACCACACCAGTAGCCACAAGCATCTTTCCAGCTCATTCTACCTGAAAGAGCCACACCTAAAGTAATAGCCGGATTGATGTGGCAGCCTGAAATACCGCCAATGGTATAAGCCATGGCCACTACAGCCAAACCGAAGGCAACAGCTGTACCAACAACGCCAGCAGGAGTGTTACAACCGAGGAACATAGCAGTTCCACAACCCAATAATGTCAGAACAAAAGTTCCGACCATTTCAGCGAAATACTTTTTCATAAGCTTTAATTTTAGTTATTAAAAAATGTTAAGTTTATTTCGATTTGCAAATATACATTATTTTTTTACCCGACAACAAGATTCTCATATATTTTTTTAACAGGGATTTGTTTCATTTATATCACCACCCCGCCCTTCGCCCCCCCTCTAAAAGAAGGGGAATTCGAGACATTTCTCAACAACAGAACATCATTCATTATGCTTATAGACTGTTTATACACAAAGAGACGGGGCTTGCCCCGTCTCTATAATATGGAAATACGAAATTTTTCGAATCTTTATTCCTCGTCCTTGTTTTCTTCTTCGTACTTCTTGATGATTTCGCTCTGAACTTCAGCAGGAACCTGCTGGTATTCAGCGAACTTCATGCTGTATGATGCACGACCTGAAGTGATAGAGCTCAAGGTGGTGGAATATTTGTTCATCTCTGCCAACGGAATCTTGGCGTGGATGATATGGAAAGCACCTTCGTTGTCCATACCCATCATGATACCACGACGGCCCTGGAGGTCGGTCATCACATCACCCATACGGTCTGAAGGAACAAATACGTCAACATCATAAATAGGTTCCAGAATCTTCGGACCTGCGTTCTTGAACGCATCCTTGAAAGCGTTACGGCCAGCCAATTTGAATGCCAATTCGTTAGAGTCAACGGGGTGCATTTTGCCATCGTAAATGTTCACCACGATGTCACGGGCGTATGAACCGGTCAGAGGACCTTCTTCCATCTTTTCCATGATACCTTTCAAGATAGCCGGCATGAAACGTGCGTCGATAGCACCACCCACGATACAGTTGTTATAGATGAGCTTACCACCCCAAGGCAGGTCATAGCTTTCAGTGGCACGGATAGGATATTTGGTCTGGTTGGGCATACCTTCATAGTAAGACTCAATCAGCATGTGAACTTCACCAAACTGACCAGAACCACCAGACTGTTTTTTATGACGATACATAGCTTCTGCAGATTTCGTGATAGTTTCACGATAAGGAATCTTCGGAGCATAGTATTCAACTTCAATCTTGTTCAACTTCTCCACCATCCATTTGATGATGTTCAAGTGCTGCTCGCCTTGACCTGAGATAATCATCTGCTTTAATTCCTTGGACTGTTCCATCAGGAAGGTTGGGTCAGTCTTACGGATTTCGTTCAGGATAGCACCCAGTTTTTCTTCATCAGCAGTATTTTTAGCTCTGACAGCGGTACGGAATTTCGGATCCGGATAAGCAGTGGGTTCAATAATGTCATCACCCTTGGCCACCAAGGTTGTGCCACAAGGAGTGGATTTCAGTTTAATGGTAGCCACGATATCACCAGCCACGGCCTTTTCAACCTCAACTCTGTTCTTACCAGCGAATACCAGTAACTGTGAGATTCTTTCCTTAGTGTTGGTATTATTGTTCATCACATCAGCGGCCTTGGCGATTTCACCGTCACAAACCTTGATGAAGGAAACTTCACCGAGGTGCTGTTCGATAGCGGTTTTGAAGACAAAACCCACGAAAGGTTCAGCGGCATTGAATTTATGTTCATTACCGTTAGTAGCCTTCATAGCAGGAGCTTCCAATGGTGAGGGGCAGTTCTTGATAACAAGATCCATCAAGCGGTCAACACCCTGGTCGGTACGTGCGGCCACGCAAACCACGGGGAAAGTACCACGGTTGGCAATACCCAACTTCAGACCTTTCACCATGTCTTCTTCTGACAAAGTACCTTCTTCGAAGAATTTGTCCATCAAAGCTTCGTCATTCTCAGCAGCTGCCTCAATCAAAGCGCTGTGCATTTCCTCTGCTTTGTCTTTCTGGTCTGCGGGGATGTCTTCCACCACCATTTTTCCACCGTTAGCGGGGAATTTCAGAAGTTTCATCTGAAGCAGGTCGATTACAGAGTCGAAACCGATACCAGCGTTCACAGGATATTGCAAAGGCATTACGCTACCGCCGAAATATTCTTTCAGCTGATGCAAAGTCTCGTCGAAATTGGCTTTTTCATGGTCTAACTGGTTCACCACGAAAACTACGGGAACATTCATGTTCTTGGTCCAACGCCACTGGATTTCAGCACCCACGTCAACACCATTCTGAGCGTTGATAACCATCAAAGCGGAATCCATCACGCGCATAGCGCCGATAGTCTCGCCGATGAAATCATCAAAACCGGGACAGTCAATCATGTTGATTTTTGAGCCTTCGAATTCGGCATACATGACAGTTGACTGGATGGATTGTTGTCTTTCCAACTCCACATCGCGATAGTCAGAGATTGTGTTTTTGTCTTCTACGGTACCACGTCTGCTCACGACACCGCCATGAAAAGCCATTGCTTCGGCCAAAGTGGTTTTACCTGTACGGTTACCTCCGATAAGGGCAACATTTCTAATTTCCTTAGTTTGATAAACTTTCATCGTTGATTTGGTTATTTATATTAATAATATTTATGCTAAAAAAGTGGCGGCAAAGATACGAAAAAAATCAATGTGCAAATTAGTTAATTTGCTAATGTGCTAATTAAATTAGCAAATCAGTCAATTGGCAAATGTGCAAATGAAATTAATGTGCTAATTATCAATGTGCTAATGTGCCAATTAATTAGTAAATTTGTTAATTAGCAAATGTGCAAATGAATAAAGTTGAAATTTGAAATTTGAATTTTGAATTCTGAATTCTGAATTCTCACTTCTTAACTATAGTTATCGTTTTGTTTTCGTTTGTAGCGGTATCATGAACACACACAAAGTAAGTTCCTTTCGCTAATTTTGACACGTCAACTGTGGTGTTTTCGCCCGTCAGATTGAAGCTCATCACCTGGCGGCCTGTAGCATCAAAGACCATAGCTTCAGCGTTTTGCCACTGTTCATTCACACGAACATTCATGGTGTTTCCAACAGGGTCGGGATAAATTAACAGCTGCTGGGAAACAAACAATTCGACTGCTTCACCCGGATCTGGCACATAGCCTTCCGGAACCAACTGAACGTCAATTTGTTGAGCCATACCATCAGTGGTCGTCACCTGTATTGTTTTGGACACATAACCTTCAGCGGAGTAAGTAACATTATAAGTACCCGACTTGATGGGTCTATAATACTTTCCTTCAGGAAGATATGAATACACTTCGGAAAAATTCATGTCATGATTCTGAATATAGACCTGCGCTTCCAACGGTTCACCCGTAATGGAATCCGTGACAGTGCCATTAAAACCATTCAGACATTCTTCCACATAGTTCAACAAAGAATGCTTCAGGCTGGTCCAAAACTGTGGTAATTGGGAACCTGAAGGGGACTTGTCCTCCGAAATCTCGATAGTCACCTCGCGGCAATGCTGGTAATAATTCATATAATCCTGGCGGCTGCCGTCTATCACATACCAATCGCCTCCTGGTGTTACGCCATTGTTTTCTTCTGTAAAGTAACCTGAAGATCCATACTTATGGCAGGTGTCGGCGAAAACACGCCCTTGCATCCACCACCACTCCAAGTCAGCATGTGGGTTCTGAGAAACCGTCCACGAATCCCAGGGGAAATTGTACAATTCAGCACCACCATGGAAATTAGCGGACATCACAAAATGATGCAAGGATGCGAAATCTATCATAGCCTGAATTTCCGGTTCATAATTCTTAGCAGGCTGTCCCACCTCCGGATAATGGCGATTCAAATCCACCCCATTGGCATTGGCACGTGTCGAACCCGGATTCCAGTATGTCCCGCCACCCATGGAATCATCACTACGGGCATACATGCCATCCGGATTCTCTACAGGACAAATCCACAAATCCACATTATCCATGATATTTCGCACTTGAGCGTCAGTATAATAGTTATTCAGCATGTAATCAATCAGACGCAACATCATCACAAAACCAGTTTGCTCATCACCATGCATGGTTGAAGTATAGAAGAACTGCGGACGTTGCTCACTCAAGTCCAGATTGCTACCCAGATGACAAGCGAACAGGCTATGGTTGTTAGGCGTCGCCGCCAAGATGGTATCCACTTTGCACAAGGAGGGGAAACGCGTCTGGAAAGTATCCATCATGGCACAATACACTGAGTAAGTGGGATACTTGTTCCACGAGGACATCTGCTCATAGGTAGTGGCCATTGACAACTCACCATATTTCGCCCCCCGATAAGAGAAAACATACGGAATACCCAAATTCAGAAAACTCTGGTAATCGCGTGAACCCAACCACAAACGCACATGAAAATCCCCATCAGTTTTGATAACTTTATCAACAGAAAACTGATGAGCCAGCTGTTGGAGTTGTGCTTGCGACTGTAGTGTGACATCCACATACACTTCTGGCAAATCAAAGATATCAGGTTGATCTTGCTGTGCATAAAGTCCACCTAACATGAACGCACACAGAACAATTACAAGAATTTTTTTCATTTGAAATTCTCCATTAGATTTTTGATGTATTGCTGATGTTCTTCAGACACACGCACCAACGGAAGTCGCAAATAATATTCTAATTTTTCCTGCAAAGTCAACACTGCCTTGATACCGGCCGGATTGCCTTCTTTGAAACAAGCCTGTGTCACATCCAACAATTTTTCATGTATCAATCGAGCCTCTGGGAAACGGTTGTTCAATCCCAAATGAACCATCTGGCTAACTTCTGCGGGGAATGCGTTGGCTACCACAGAAATCAGACCATCGACTCCCACTGCCAGCAAAGGCAAGGTGATAGCGTCATCGCCAGAAATCACCCAAAATCCCTTAGGACGGTGTTTTATCACCTTCATTATCTGGTTCATATTTCCAGAAGCCTCCTTGATACCAATGATATTGTCGTATTCATTGGCCAAAAACAAAGTGGTATCCGCCTCGATATTGCAGGAGGTTCTTTTCCATACATTGTACAAAATGATGGGCAATGGTGAACGGTAGGCAATCTCTTTATAATGTTCCTTCAAACCCTCTTGAGAAGGACGGTTATAATAAGGCGTTACTGACAAAATAGCGGAGATACCCGAAAGGTCAGCATGAGTAAGTTTGTCAACCACCACACGTGTGGAAGGACCACCACAACCCATCACAATAGGCACCCGGCCGGCCACTGCGTTCACCACAGTACGCACCACCTTATGCTTCTCCTCCTGTGTCAATGTGGGCGACTCGCTTGTAGTGCCAAGAGCCACCACATAATCCGCCTTGTTTTGGATCACATCATCCACCAATTGCTGCAAACGCGCATAGTCCACATCTCCCTCACGGTTGAACGGTGTCACCAATGCCACTCCTAAGCCACTAAGATTCAATTCGTTCATCATTCCCCTTTTAGTTTTTGCGTATAAACATATATGTTTTCTAACAATTTCTTATTGCTGAGATTATCACCTTCTATCAACAAGTCGTAAAATTCTCCGTTTGAAGGATTTCCGCCCGTGACAAAAGAAGCTCGTGTCAATGTGAGTATATAATGGATCGGAGCTAAAGAGCTTTTTGTGAAATCTATCAGAATATCAAATTCGGTATTGACAAAATCATCCACCTGCACCATATCGGGTTTTCCATACCAATTCAGATTTTTGCGGCAGAAATAATCAGCGGCCAATTGTTCCAGACAATAAAAAGGGACCGCATTTTCGTCAATGTAGCCAACCATCTGCACCTTGCTGATTGTCTGAAGTTTGGAGAATACCGCAAATACATCCTTATAGGAATCCTCATCAGTAATCTCACAAATCATCCCAATATTCTTTGCGTTTCTCAATGAGACAACCTGCCGGTCACGTTCAACAGTATTTGTCGCAAGGTGTTTTTTTAAGGCATATTTTTTTATGAAATCAAACATTATTCTGCAAATTAATCTTGCAAAAATACAAAAAAATATGATGTCTTCACACATTATTCTTCCCAATAACATCTTTTTTACAAAACAAAGAACCGACATCTGTAACCTGATACCTGCAACCTGTATTTCTCACCACTTGACCATTATCTGCATTTTCAGTTCCGTCTTGTGCTTTTTCTCAATCAAGTCCAAACCACTGCCGATCTCTTGTTTATTCAAATAATAGGTTTGAGACAAACGCAACCAAAAATTAAAATTTTTATAGGCATATTTTATTAGTAAACAGGCTCTCCACCCTTTATCATAGTATGAATTGACAGTAAAGCTGTAATATACATCATGCTCATACGCATACAATCGTTCTTCGTACGTGTCCGTGTCAAAAAAGGCAATACGCATATCAAAACCGAGGCCGAGTTTGTTCACATTAATGCCAACATCTTGATACAGCAATAATCCATCATGCTTATAATCAAGTATTTTTGCATGATTAAACAAATAGTCCACTTCTGTTTTCAGAGTCAAGAAGTCCAGAGGCTCGCATTTCCATATCAAACGGATTTTTGACGTATGAAAAGGCATTACATCGTTAACCAGTGTGTTTTCCGCCTTGTTTTTTTGTTTCAATTTGTATTGATACCGAAGGGACAAATTCGCATAGCGACTTATGGCAGCCGTCAAATTCCAACCAGTCTGCATTGTTCCACAAGGAGCATCCACACGGTAACGCAACCATGTGTAATACGTGTAATCATAGTATGCCGTCAAATCCAATTTTGAAGTCAACACCATCCTGGAGGCAAGATAAAAGCCCCATTCTCCTTGGGCAGAAGCGGAAGAGCCTTGTAATGCCACATAACGTTTATCACGATAATGACCCAGAAATGCGAACGAGATACCTGGGAAAAGTTCAAAATCAAGTCCCTGGACAAATGCCCATCCCTTGTTGCCGCATATCGCCACCTCGCCAAAAAGGACAGCCTTCTTCACAATCAGCTGATAGTCCACACCCACATTCAACAAGCCTTTCCCAGTAAAATTATACTGTTGGTAAACACGGCCAGCAGGCAACACTTCCGCATTAAACACAGTATATACAACCCTCGCTCCCACGCGAAAAATGCGACCACGATACAAAAAGTCGGCTCCGAATATCCAACTTCTCAAATTATCGCTTTTCTCCTGTTCCGCTTCAGTCCGATGGTAACCACTATGACTTAGGGAGCCTTCGAACAGATGACTGCTGTCCTCATCCACCACGACATTCCCATCGTAGTTCCGATAGGCGGCAAACAGCGTTCCCGTATATTGATAATTGCCCAATGTGGCGGCAATGCCACGCAACGCCGATCCTTCGTTCAGCGGTGCAACGGGCTTAACCATACTGGCGAAATGCCTGACCGTACCCACTCCCCCACCCTTCCCGCTCATCAGTGCAGACCCCATCACCAAGCCCTGCCCGAAATCAAGCTTGAAATCACCAATCACAAGCTTTTTCAGCACCCCAATGTTTTTCAAACATAAATAAGCTGAATAAAAATCAAAACCATATTTCTGTGCGCCCTTGAAAAACTGTTCCCCTGCGTCTTTCTCACCCGAAATCGCCAAAACAAGTTTGTCTTGTGTGCTAAACTGATATTTGAAAGCCATGCGAAAAGGTAATCCCAAATAGTGTTTGTCCCTCGTCTTGTCATAACCGGCTTGCTTTTCCAAAACCTGGACATATCGTAACAACAAACTGCTTTTACTTCGACGAAAAAATTTCTTGAAAAAAAAACTTTTTTCCCCCGTTGACTCAACTATAAGCAATGGTTTCAACCTATAAACTTCCTCATACGAAAACCCCTCTACGGCATTCAACTCATACACAGAGACCATTGGACCATATTCAGCAAGGTAAGAAAGCAAATTATAATACTGATAATCAGTTATTTTCAAAAACTCAAAGGCCACATCCGCTGTCAATGTATTAATGTTCACCCTTTCTGAATGCTGGTATTTTTCCTCTTCCTCCGTCATCAATTCTTCCAATTCCTCCTGATTGCTCTCGTCTTCATTTACCAATTCCTCAAAACGCAACAGCAAATTCTCCCGCTGCCTCTGGCTCCATGACAAAGTATCGTCCTGGGCATACATAACCTGCCAGCAGACAAGGGAAAATATAATTTTCAGAACAATACTTTTTGACAGTTTCATTTTTTTAAAAGGGAAAATTACAATGATTACAGCATTAAAGTTTTCAACTTTCAGTTTCCAACTTTCAACTTTCGTGGCAATTGATACAGGATGCCGGCCTCTGGGACAAAGCCAAGATTGTAATTGCACTTTATTTGCGCGGAAAAATACAACTGACGACAACGAATCATTACACCACATTCCACATAATGAAGAGACAGGACTGCAGAAAGATAAACAACATCCCTGGGGTGATAACAACACATCGCACTAACATCAAACATGCCTGGCAATTCCTTAAATATTTTGACCGAAAACAAAAGTTTCTCACCATACTCGTACAAAGTCGCCACTGTAAAGCGCATCGGGATTACTGTATTTCCCGTCAAACCATATTTTAATCGGGCAGGATTATACAGTTCTATGGCGAAAGACAATTTTCGACTGACTTGAGCGTACATAGAAAAATCAAAGGTCACAGAATGTTGTGACTCATAATGGTCAACATGCTGAAATATATAATGGAATCTTATGCCCAAAGCAATCTTTGCTCCCAATTTCACCGAATATGCCAACGAGGACGTCAACTCACCATACTTGGAATAACCGTAATGTGACGTATATATGCCCAAAGCATGACGGCCCCATAATAAACCGGCAGTCATACTGGCCTTGGTGAGTTCCTTCAACAAATAATCATTACTACAGGAAGTACTTATTTTTGAAAACGATTCAAAAGGTTTTGTAGAGGCTATGTCCATTTTCAACAATTGATAATCCTTTACCGTCAGATAAGCCTGTGCAACAGAAGAAACACAAGTTACTGACATATAAAAGATTATCAAACAAAACACTTTTATTTTCATCTTTTCTCATTTCCAAGTTATCGCATTGCAAATATACAAATATTTTCTTATATCATATATAATTATTTCATATTATAATATATTTTAATCAGAATACTATCCTCAGAATTTTTATCAAATTAGCACATTAGCACATTGTCACATTAGCACATTAATAAATTTCGTATTTTTGCAATTTAAACACACAACTTATGGAAGTAACACGTTTATTTGATCTTTTGCCCCATTACGACAAATACTTTCCGAAGGAGGATGCGGTTTGCGGGAAAGAAAATGCTGTATGGGTGCGATACAGCACCAAGGAATACATTGAGAAAGTAAACTATATCAGCTATGGCCTGATGCAATTAGGCATAAAAAAAGGAGACCGTATTGCCTCCATCAGCAACAACCGTCCGGAATGGAATTTTTTGGACATGGCCATTCAACAATTAGGTGCGATACATGTATCCATATACCCCACCATTAGCGAAAGTGAATACAAATATATTCTTCATCATGCGGATATCAAGATGATTTTTGTCGCCGGCTGGGAATTGTTGCGTAAGATAGAAAATGTGATTGCCGAAATGCCCCAATTGCAAGACATGGTTTACACCTTCCGTAATCTCCGTGGCTATCGACATCTTAATGAGCTTATAGAGCTTGGCATCGCCAATCCATGCCCACAATATTTGGAGGAAATCAAGAGCAGCATCACCCCCGACGATGTGGTGACTCTGATATACACATCAGGCACGACCGGTAATCCCAAAGGCGTAATGCTGACTCATAGCAACATTCTCAACAATGTCAAAGCCGTTGTCCCTATCATTCCTGCCACACCGCAAAGCAGAGTCGTTAGCTACCTGCCTCTATGCCACGCGTACGAAAGAATGCTGATATACGCATGGCATTATGTAGGTGTTTCCATATACTATGCTGAAAATTTGGCCAAGATAGTGGACAACATTAACGAAATAAAGCCTGACATTTTCACGAGTGTACCCAGATTGCTGGAGAAAGTTTACGACAAAATTCTGGCCACAGGCAGAAAACTGACAGGTTTGAAGCATAAAATCTTTTTCTGGGCTGTTGACGTGGCCAACGAATTCGAGTTCAATTCTTCCAAACTATACAAGAGGAAACTCCGTATCGCACGCAAACTGGTATTAAAACAATGGAAAGCCGCCTTAGGAGGCAATCTCAATGTTGTGGTATCCGGTGGAGCAGCCATTCAAGAAAGAATAAACAAAATATTCTGGGCTATGGATGTACCCGTACTGGAAGGATACGGACTCACAGAGACATCGCCGGTAATTGCCGTGAGCAATTTCTTCAAGCAAGGTGTTAAATTCGGCACTGTAGGGCCTATCCTGCCCGGTATTGAAGCCAAAATCGGGGAAGACGGCGAAATCCTCACCAGAGGCCACTGCGTCATGAAAGGCTATTATAACGATGAGGAACAGACCAAGGCTGCCATTGACGAGGAGGGTTGGTTCCACACGGGGGATATAGGCGAGATCACTTCTGAGGGACAATTGAAAATCACAGGACGTAAAAAAGAGATGTTCAAGACAGCGATGGGCAAGTATGTTGTGCCCACTATACTGGAAGCAAAATTCTGCGAGGAGCCTTTGATTGACAACATCATGATTCTGGGCGAAAACCAAAAATTCGCCGCGGCATTAATAGTGCCCAATTTTGCGGATCTTCGTTCATGGTGTAACAACAAACACATTTCCTATACCACCAATGAGGAAATGATTCAGCATCCAGTAGTCAAAGACAAGTTCAAACGTGTGGTTGATTACTACAACAAACAGTTTGGTGAAGCAGAACAAGTAAAAAGGTATTTGTTAGTGGATTATGAATGGAGCATCCAGACCGGAGAGCTCACCCCCACCCTCAAGTTGAAACGGAATTACATCCAAAACAAATACAAGGAAAAAATCGAGAAACTATTTTCATAATAGGCAATAAAAAAAGGCTGCTAAATGGCAGCCTTTTTAATTGTAGGGAATCTCAAATTATTTCGTGGCTTCGATTGCCTGTTTAATCAGCTGGAAGGTTCTCTCTGGATCATTGTCCAAACCAACTGAGAAACGAATCAGACCTTCGCTCATACCCATTTCTTTTTGGATATCTTCAGGAACTTCTGACGAAGTGGATTTACCTGAGTTGCTGAACAAGGTCTTGAAATAACCCAAGCTGACTGCCAGATAGCCAACACCCAATTCCTGCATTTTTTCCATGATAGCGCTTGCTCTTTCAGCAGTACCCATATCGATGGAAATCATGCCACCAAATCCGTACTCCTCGTTCATCATCGACTTGAACAATTCATGGTCAACATGTTCAGGAAGGCCAGGATAATTGTATTTAATGCCAGTTTCCTTGAATCTCTTGGCCAAATACATGGCGTTAGCACTGTGTTGTTTCATACGGATATGAAGTGTGTGAAGATTCTTCTGAATGCTTGCGGAACGCATAGGATCCAAAACAGGTCCCAAGAGCATGGCTGTACCATCATTTACATTAATCAATGAATTGATATAATCAGCCGTACCACAGATAGCACCGGCCACACAATCATTCATACCATTCACATACTTGGTCATACTATAAATCACAACATCAGCACCCAGTTGATAAGGTGAAAAAATCATCGGAGTGAAAGTGTTATCCACCAATAATTTTGCTCCATTAGCATGGGCAATTTTTGACAGTTCAGGAATATTAGCGATACGCAGCAGAGGATTGTTCATGGTCTCTGTATAAAGCACCTTTGTGTTCGGTTTAACAGCCTTTTTCACGGCATCCAAATCCTGCATATTCACAAAGTCAACCTCCACACCAAATTTCTTGATATAATTGTTCAAGAAAGCGAAAGTGCCACCGTATGTGGTCATACTTGACAAAATATGGTCACCAGCTTTAACCTCATGCAACAAAGCCACGGTGATAGCTGCCATACCGGAACCTGTCGTCCATGCCAACTCTGTGCCCTCCATAGCTGCCAGGGCCTTGCACAAAGCCAAAGTACTGGGATTCCAATGTCTTGAATACAAGAAATAACCTTCAGTTTCTCCATGGAAAGTGTCGGTCATTGTTTTAGCTTGTTCGAACATAAAAGTGGCGCTATCACAGATTGAGGGGTTTACACCACGTTGTGCATCCTTCATATCAATAGCCTGGATGTTTGTTGCGGGATCAAATTTTTTCATAGATATAATATTTAAAACGTTTTATTGATTTTCGGTTTGCAAAGTTACACAAAAATCCCCAATATTGTACAAGGTGACGAAAATTCTTTCGGAACAATATTTGCAGTGCTGTGCTGCTTGAATATCCAAAAAAAAAAGACTGACTAAAAGCCAGTCTTTTTTTTCTTATCGATAAAATAACTATCTAACAAGGATTCTGAAGATAGCAGCACGGTGTTCCTCTAAGCTTGCATCAGGAATATTCTGATAGTTCTGAGGATCGTTAACAGTATAAGTAACGGTGCTGATCTGACTTGCAGGAACGCCCTTGTCAATGAACATTTGCATAACCTTGTTAGCACGACGCTGTGCCAGGTCACGGTTGTGTTCTTCTGAACCAAGACGGCAAGTATAACCTTCAATCTGCAAACCGAAGGAAGGATTAGCCTTCATGATTTCAACAGTTCTGTTAATATTATCGTTGTAGTCAGCAATCTTTGGAATATCTTTATCCAAATCAAAGAGGATCTTAGTCTTAGAAAGAACATCGGCCAACTCTTTAAGAGCTTCTTTGTCTTTCGGAGTAAGTTTCTTCTTGCCTGGAGTTTCGTCACCTTCGTCTTCGATCAGGTCATCGCAAACAGGAACGATATAAACATATTCTTGATTCTTAACAATGATAGGTTCTTGGTTCTTCTTCATCATTTCGTTCATGAAACGACGTTTCAGATCGCGCATGCTTTCTCTGTTCAGATGAGCGCAAGGTTTGATATGCACACCAATCTTCAGACCGGCAGTCACAGTGCGCCATTTATCTCTTTTTACAGAGAATTGTGTAAGAACATCTGAGCCAAGAGAACCTTGCATACCTTCATTAGTGAAGAAAGGAGTTTTATTTTTGGGAAGAATGTCGAGGAAACCGACACCGCAATAAGCGCCCAAATAGAAATCTGCCTTAGGAGTCATAGTGAATAATGCACCGAAATCAGCGGCCAAATCAACTGAAGCACGCATTCTGTACTTTCTAGCTTCTTTAGCTTCTGCACCAGTGGGGTTATACTTGCTGGCCATACCAATGTTTGGACCACCTTGTTTGCTATAAGAATAAGTATCAAAGTGATTTTCCATATCACGATAATAAGCGTCAGTATATTCCTCGTAACCAGAAGTGGTCAAAGTACCAGTGCCTGCGCCAAAATTACGAGCACGGAGAGGCAAATAAGCCTTCACACCCAAAGCAGCGTAGATACCTATTTTCTCATTGAATTTCCACTCAAACTGTGCCTGTAAAGGAATTTCCAAAGCAAGTACATTTTGTTTTTCAACAACACCTCTACCTACGAAATATTTATCATAGTAAGTTTGATCATTGTTGAATTCATTGTCAGGGAACTGCAGGATAACCTTATCAAAATCCATAGTAGCTCTTGCATGGATATCTGACAAAGTAACACCTAAACCAAGTCCCCAATGTTCATTGAAGAAATAAGCGTATTGAAAATCAAAGATAGCGCTTAAAGAATAATTCTCACGGAAAGCGGGAATTCTCTTATAGATATTGTTATTCCAAGCGCCACCGAAATGGATGTTGATACGGTGATGACAAATCTGGTCTTTGTTACCGTCTTTATTATCTGCCGTAGCTTCAGTAGATTTTGCACCAGTAGGTTCGTCCTTCACTTCCTGTGCAAAGGAAGTGGCAAACAAGGCGAAAATAAGGCTGAAAATAATTAAACTCTTTTTCATAATATAACGTTTTTAATTTTTTCTATTCATTTATCATTGACCCCTTTCCTTAGCGGCCCCTTACGGGACCGCTAATCAGGGATTAACTTATTTTACAATAATGAATTTAACAGTCTTAATTTCATTAGTACCTGTGATGATGCGGCCGAAGTATGTACCTTGAGCACCGAAGTTACCAACCTTAGTAATAGGAGTCAGGTTATTCAATGATTTAACGTGAGCACCTCTTACATCATAGATGTCTAAGATAGCACCTTCAAGTTCTTCTTCAGTCATATTCAGCTCAATAGTAACTTCCTGAGTTGTGTTAGCAGGAACAGGATATACTCTGATTGAAGAACCAGCTGAGAAGTATTTCTCGCAAGTGATGAAGTGTACTTGAGCACCGTCAGATACTCTTATACCATCGAGTTCAACTGAGTAGAATCCTTCGAGACCACCAACTTCTTGGTAGTACTGACCTGTAGCACCATTGATAGGTTCACCATTCTTGTACCATTGATAAGTACTGAATTTGTAACCACCGTTGTTATCAGGATTGTTGTTCACAACAACAACATCGTCCCATCTTTGATCAACGAGAGTTGAAGTAACACCCATTGAAGCATCGCTTGCGGGAACTCTGACAAGAACTTCACCTGAGCAACCATCAACTTCGATAGTCACGATGTAGTCTCCAGCAACAGCAGGCATTTGAACTTCTACATAATGTTGTTGTGTATAAGCGTCAAACATGATGTTACCAGTTTGCTGTGAACCGTCGGGTAAGGTAGCAGTGAATGTGGTTGAAGTAGAAGCGTTAACCTGGAGAGGAATTCTAGCAATCCAGTCTTCGCAGGAAGCAACCACTGTTTCAGCAGCGATCTGGACATCTGATACACTTACAACAGCGTCAGATACATTGTCCATAGTACCGATACAGCCATTAGCATCGCTTACGGAGATGATACGATAGATAGAAGTTACAGCAGGATTAACATTGTATGTGTAAACTGAGAGTGAAGTAACGATTGTCTGAGACTCACCAGTAGTCATATTCATGATAGTGAATGTGAATGGAGCAGTACCAGTCAGAGTGATTTCCAAAGTAGCGAAGCTCTGGTAATCGTGTCCGCAGATAACTGAACCGTGACCAGCAGTAAATCTAGCAGTCGGCAGATCATTAACAGTTACTTGGGTAGGAGTAGCATCAGCGATGTTACATCCAGCACCGATATAGTCGATATACTTAGGAGCATAAGTGTAAACACCAGCTGCTTCAGGAACGTCAGTGTTCTGACCTCCTAAGCCGGCAACTTCACTTTCAACACCGTTGAAGGTCTTGTACCACTGGATACGACCAGCCTGTTGATTTTCAACACCACCAGTTACTTCTGCGTTCAGGGTAACGATACCACCGATACAGAGTTCTGTCGGGTTAACCTGGTTAACTGACCATGAAGGATCCGGAACAACTCTGATCTGGTGATCGAGTGTAGCGTGAGCAGCCTGGCAGTTGTAACCGCTAGCAGAAATAGTTACTGAGTAAGTGTAAGCAGCAGGAACGTTCAGAGTTTCAGTTACCTGAGCATTGTCAACAGTTACGTTAGGTGTAGTCAAGAATTCAGCGTTGTCGCGGAACCAAGTGTAAGTGTAAGTACCGTGAACTGAGTTGTTAGTTACACCATTGTTTACAGTAGCATAGTTAGGAACTTTAGCCATCAAGGTGATTTCACCACCAGCGCACATTTCAGTGAATCCTGCAGTCTGAGTCAACTGAGCGGTCGGCTGTTCAGCAACTGTTACAGCGATCGGAGTTGAGAAGTCAGAGTTGCAACCCATAGCACGTTCAACCATAGCGGAGAATGTGTGGATACCAGGAGTATTCAACTGAGTAGTGAATGTGCTACCAGTGTTACCAGTTTGAGTCTGACCATCAACAGTCCATACATAACGATCTGAACTGTTAGCAGTACCTGTCGCAGTAGCGGCGATAGTAATTGTACCACCAACGCACATTGACAAGCGTGAAGGATCTGTAGCAGCAACAGTAACAACTGGAATAGCGTTCACAACATGAGTGATAGTAGTAGTAGCGCTGTTGCAAGCAACCTGAGCATCGTTAGGAGCAAATACTACTGATACATTGTTAGTACCAACAGTCATGTTGTTAACTGTGATGCTTGCGTTGCTGGTAACAATCGGAGTTCCTCCGTTTACAGTCCAGTAGTAGATACCTGACAAGTTAGAAGGAATAACCACAGCGTTGAATGTCACATCACCACCCTGGCATGATTCATCAGCATTAGCAGTCAAGATAACAGTAGGAACAGGTTTGATAACCACGTTGAAGAGGTTGGACTGTGATGAAGCGTCACATCCTAAACCGTCGTTGCTTGAAATCTCAACGAAGAAGTTGTATGAACCAGCAGCCATTGTTGCAGGCAGAGTGTAGTGAGGATCAGTTGTCTGAACTGACATCAAAGTAGTACCTTCATACCATTTCCAGGTATAAGTATAAGTATTGTTATGCTGTGTAGCATTGGTAGCATAGATTACGTTAGCAGTCAAGGTAATGTTACCGCCTTCGCAGATAGCGTTACCAATAACATCGCTAGAAATCATGACTGTAGGTTCTGCTTCAACAGTGATACCAATAGTACCTGATTGAGCAACGTGGCAACCTGAGATTGTGCTTGATACTTCAACCTGATATTCATAGTGACCAGCAACCAGATTTTCATCGGTTACATACTGACTACCGGTAGCACCGTTGATAGGATTACCGTTGCGGAACCACTGATAAGTCAACATATCACCAGGAATACCATTAGTAGTAGTAGCAGTCAAGGTTACAGAACCACCTACGCAGTTAACTTCGCTACTAGCTGAGAGAGCAACTTCGATAGCTTCGAATACTGCAACATTGAATTGAGTTGAAGTAGCTGTACAAGCGATACCTGATTGAGCAACAGATACTGTGTAAGCAGCTGTTTCGTTCACATACAATGCATCGGTTACTAACTCGTTACCAGTAGCACCAGCGATAGCGAAGCCGTTCTTGTACCACTGATAAGTAGCAGTACCAAGACCACCTTCAACAGTTGCAATCAGAGTAGTGTGACCACCGTCGCAAACGACTGAGTCTTCACCCATCTTAACTGCGATAGTAACAGTAGGATCTTCAACGATTCTGAGAGTGTCAGAAACTCTGATGTTACATCCGTATGCTGAAGTTACATCAACATAGTAAACATAGAGGTTAGCAGCATCGTCAGCTGAAGTGGTGAAGGAAGCTTCTGTACCCAGAACAACACCATTACCAGCGATATTGCTGTACCAAGCGTAAGTGTAAGGATTGTAAGTGTCTTCAACACCACCATTAGGAGTAACGGTGAATGTCACAGTACCACCTTCGCAAATTGCATTTACACCTTCGTTTACAGTGATAGTAGCGGTAGGATCGTTAACAATAGTTACATATACGGGTTCGGCAACTGCGCTGCAACCGTTCTGAGTACCATTGTTTACAGTAATTTCTACAGTATAGTCGTATGCATTCTGACTTGCTGACAGGTTTTCAACAACGTATGTTCTGTTGGTTGCACCAGGTATCGGTTGTCCATGTAAGAACCACTGATAAGTGAAGTCAGTAAAGTATGCATGGTGAGGATTAGCAGTCAATGTGGTAACACCACCTTCGCATAAGGTCAGACCATTGTTGTAAGTGATGTTAACAGTAGGATTAGCATAAACTGTAACAGTAGCAGTATCAATGTTGGATACGCAACCAGAGTTGCTCATAGTTACTTGTACACCGAAGGTATAAGTAGTCATGTTGCCATCAACTGTCAGAGGTGAAGTTGTGTAAACATTCTGATCTGCGCCGAAGATAGCCTGACCATTCTTGTACCATTGATATTGTACATCACCAAGACCTGTGTACTGATCAGCACCAGTAGCAGTCAAAGTAACTTCACCACCGTCGCAAACAACGTCAGCAGTTACATTGATAATGTCGATAACAGGTGTAGGTTTAACGGTAACAGTGATATCGTTGATGCTGTTAGATTCACAACCATTGATTGTATTGGTCACATGCAATCTGTAAGTAGTAGTTTGAGTCAAGGCAGGAGTTACATAGATAGGAGCGATAGCACCTTCAATGTTAGCCCAAGTACCGTTGACATCTTGCTGCCACTGATAGATGATACCTTCTTCAGTTTGATTCATCAAAGTAGAAGTCAAGGTAACATTACCACCTTCGCAGATTGAATCCATATCAACAGCGATTACCACAACCGGTCTCTGATCCACTGTAACTGCGAATTCAGATGTCTCGAAAGTACAACCGTAAACATTGTCAGTAACGATGAGTTTGAACAGATAAGGTTCATGTCTGTAAGGTCTGTTGATTGCTAATGTAGCAGTATTCTGACCAGCGATTTCAACGCCTGATTCATACCATGTGAAGGTGTAGTCAGCATTTGTTCCGATCACACTGTCAGTAGTAATACCAACAAGGTTGATATTAGCGATAGTGATGTCGTCTTCTTCGCATACGTCAGCATCACCATAGATATTGTAAACCGGGTTCGGTCTAACTGATACAGCAATTTCAGTATTTACATCATACAGTGAGTAGCAAGCTTCTGAAGTCTGAGCAACTGTTACATTGTAAATATGAGTAGTGATATCACCGTCAACAGACATCGGGTAATCGATGAAGTTAGCACCAGTAGCGCCTACAACGATTTCGTTGTCTTTGTACCAAGTGTAAGTCACTTCGTCATTAGTGTCACCACCGCTGATGTTAGCATGCAGTTCAACAACATGACCTTCGCAGATAGTTACATCATTGCTAACAACTGTGATGCTGTCAACAGAAGGAGCTGCAACAACAGTAACAGTTACAGGATTGCTTGTAGCCTCACAATGTGAATTTCTCTGGAATGCCTTGAAGGTAAATGTAGCAGTAGTGTCCAAAGAAGTAGTGTAAGTAGTATTGTATGCACCTGGGATAGAATCACCATTCTTGTACCATACATATACCATATTGTCAGCATTCAGATCATAGAGGTTTGCAGTCAAGGTAACAGTACCATTTTCGCAAATCATAGTGTCATCAGCTGCAATGTTTACAACTGGAGCGTCGTTAACATATACGAGGAACGGTTCACTTTCAACGGTGCAGCCAAATCTGTTCTGAACTGCGAAGTTGAAGCTGTATGGATAATCTCTGTAAGGTTTATTCATTGACAGAACCAAACCATTCTCACCGTTGATAGCCACGTTGTTTTCGTACCACTGATAAGTGAAACCGAAGTTGGTGGTGTCAACATAGTAAACCACGTTAGCATTTACAGTAACATTGTTGCCAGTAGCTTCGCATACGATTGCGTCGCCAGCCAATTCGATAGTCGGGTTGGGAGCAACAAGGATAGTATGAGTTGAAGCAGGAGTAATAACTGACTGGCAAGCAGAAGCAGTCTGACGTACTACAACTTCATATACGTAAGTAGCGAAAGTATTGTCAACAGTCAAAGGATAATCAACAACAGTATTGCCAGTTGATTCGAGTTCAACGCCATTGCGGTACCAAGTATAAACTTCACCACCAGCAACACCACCACTGATGTTAGCGCGTAATTCAACGCGACCACCAGCGCAGATAGTGTCATGTTCGCTCAACAATGTGATAGAGTCAACCACAGGTATTGGAGCAACATTGATTGTGAGTTCATTGCTGATAGCAGCGCAATGTGAATCTCTCTGGTAAGCCTTGAATGTGAAGGTTGCTGTAGTATCCAAAGTTGTAGTGTAAGTAGTATTGTAAGCACCTGGGATAGAATCGTTATCCTTGTACCATACATATACCAAGTTGTCAGCATTCAGATCATAGAGATTTGCAGTCAAGGTAACAGTACCATTTTCGCAAATGTCAGTTTCTGAAGCAGAGATTCTTACGATAGGATTGTCATTAACATATACCAAGAATGGTTCGCTTTCAACAGTACAACCGTATGCATTCTGAACTGCGAAGTTGAAGCTGTATGGATAATCTCTGTAAGCTCTGTGGACTGACAAGGTCAAACCAGTTTCACCGTTGATAGGAGCGTTGTTTTCATACCACTGATAAGTGTATCCATAGTCGGTAGTATCAACGTATGAAACCACATTAGCAGTAATCACAACATTCAAATTGGTAGTGTCGCATACGATAGGATCACCAGCCAACTCGATAGTCGGGTTCGGAACAATCCACAAAGTATCGGTTGAAGCAGGAGTGATTACTGACTGGCAAGCAGCAGCAGTCTGACGAACAGTTACTTCATAAATGTACTGAGCAACATTGTTGTCTTCAGCCATCGGGTAATCAATCAAGTTTTCACCAGTTGATTCGAGTTGTACACCGTTACGATACCAAGTGTAAACCTCACCACCAGCAACACCACCGTTAATAGTAGCGTGCAATTCAACACGACCACCAGGACAGAGGGTATCCTGACCGCTCAGGTTTTCAACTGAAACGATAACAGGAATATCGTTAACCTTAACAATCTTGTTTGCTACGGTCTGGCAACCGGTAGTCAGCTGACTAACAACTACGACGAAGTCGGTAGTAGTTTCAACTGCGGTAGTGTAAGTAGGATCGTTAGCACCAGCAATCATGTTAGCGGCAGTAGTATCAGTCTTGTACCACTGGAAGGTCAAGTATTCAGCATTCTGATCATAAATGTTAGCAGTCAAAGTAACAACACCGTTAGTACAGATAGTGTCTTCAGTTGAAGTTACGTTAACAATAGGTCTTGCAGATACGAATACCAAGAAGTCTTCAGTTTCAGAAGTACAACCGAATTGATTGTCGGTAACAACGAGTTTGAAGATATAAGGTTCAGTTCTGTAAGGTCTGTTGATATCCAAGGTAGCAGCAGTCTGACCATTGATCACAACGCCTGATTCATACCAAGTGTAGGTATAATCAGCAGCATTTGCAATGATAGAGTCATTAGTGATACCATAGAGAGTAATATTGTTACCAGTTGCAGCTTCGCAAACGTCAGCGTCACCATAGATAGTATATCTCGGGTTCGGTCTAACGCTAATTTCTACTTCGTCATTAACATCGTACAATGAGAAGCAAGCGCTTGAAGACTGAGCAACAGTTACATTGTAAACATGAGTAGTGATTTCATTGTCAACAGACATTGGGTAATCAGTGAATGTATCACCAGTTACGCCTACAACAACTTCGTTATCCTTGTACCAAGTGAATACAGGAGTGTCGGTAGTGTCACCACCACTGATGTTAGCGTACAGTGTAACAACGTGACCTTCGCAAATAGCGGTGTCAACGCTTACAACAGTAATGCTATCTACAACAGGAGCAGGAACAACATTAACAGTTACTGCGTTGCTGATAGCAGCACAATGAGAATCTCTCTGGAATGCCTTGTAAGTGAAGGTTGAAGTAGAAGTCAGAGTAGTAGTATAAGTAGTATTGTATGCACCTGGGATTGAATCACCATTGATGTACCATACAAATACCAAGTTCTCAGCATTTTGATCATACATGTCAGCGGTCAAGGTAACAGTACCATTTTCGCAGATCAAAGTATCATCAGCTGCAATATGAACGATAGGATTATCATTTACATATACGAGGAATGGTTCGCTCAGGACAGTACATCCATAAGGATTCTTAACCTCGAAGTTGAAGCTGTATGGATAATCTCTGTAAGGTTTGTGGAGTGACAGAACCAAGCTATTGGCAGTTGAATCGTCAATAGGAGCATTGTTTTCATACCACTGATAAGTGTATCCATAGTCGGTAGTATCAACGTATGAAACCACATTAGCAGTAATCACAACATTCAAATTGGTAGTGTCGCATACGATAGGATCGCCTGACAGCTCGATAGTCGGATTCGGAACAACCCAGATAGTGTCGGTTGAGAGAGAGTCAATAACTGATTCGCAACCAGCAGCAGTTTGTTTAACAACAACCTCATAGATGTACATGGTAATGTCGTTGTCAACTGCAAGAGGATAATCAATCAGGTTTTCACCAGTTGATTCCATCTGAACGCCATTGCGGTACCAAGTGTAAACTTCACCACCAGGAACACCACCTTCTACTGTAGCATGTAATTCAACACGACCACCAGGACAGAGGGTATCCTGACCGCTCAGATTTTCAACTGAAACGATAACTGGGATATCGTTAACTGTGATAGCGATTTCATCGTAGTCGCTACAACCTGAGAGGTTGTGTGTAGCGGTAAATCCGAATACTGCAGATGAATCTAATGTTGCTCTGTAGATCAACATTGTAGCACCTGGGATAGGATTATGTTCAACAGTAACGATTACAGAATCAATGTAGTTACCAGCTGAATCCAATGCAATGTGTCTTACATCTTTAACAGTGTCAACAGTGTACCACTGATACTGAGCGTCATTAGCATAGTTGAATTCATAGTTATTCAAATTAGCTCTCAAAACGATTTCGCCGCCACGGCAGATTTCAGTTTCGTCAGCAGTGATGTTTACAACGGGCTGTTTGTAAACCCATACGAGGAATTCTTCTGAGTAAGCGCGGCAACCGCCAGCGATATCATCTCTTTGAACTTCAACAGTGAAACGATAAGGTTCATCCTGAGCATAGAAGTATTCTGAGAAGTATCTGCTGTCAGCCAAACCGTAAGCCATGTTGTCTCTGAGACGACCTGATTCATACCAAGTGTAATGTAAGATACCAACGGGACGACCAATAGTGTCAACATTAGCATACAAGAATACGCTGTCAGTTTCACATACATGCTGGTCACCACTGATAGCAACACGTGGATTCGGGAATACATTCAAAGTAGCTGATTCAACCAATTCTGAGAAGCAAGCCAAACGAGTAGGATCTTGGTAAGCGATTACGCTATAGACGAAGGTCTGTTCGTTGCCGTCAACAGTCATCGGTGAATCGTAAATGGTCTGAGTATTACCAGCCAAGAGCTCACCGTTTCTTCTCCATTCGAAGAAGTAAGGCATACCGGGAACACCCTTAGTTGTGTCAACGTCAGCATAAATAGTTACCTGAGCGCCCTCGCAAACGTTGGTATCACTCATAGAAACATAGTTCACAACAGGAATAGGATTTACATTGATAGTCTTGCTATCAGTGTCGAAGCAACCACTCAAAGTATGAACAACTCTGAACATGAATTCAGTAGTGTCATTTACAATAGTAGTATAAGTCAATGCAGTAGCACCAGGAACTAATACATAATCAGTATCAGATGAGGTCTTGGTGAACCACTGATATTCTAAGTTGGTTTGTTCAGGAACATTCTGGTTCAGGTGAGCAGTAACAGTTACTTCTGCGCCTTCGCAAACGGTTTCGTCAACGATGGTTACATTAGCAACAGGAGCATTGTAAACCCAAACATCATATTCAGTTGAGTATGAACGGCAAGCAGCCTCTGAATTGTCGCGTTCGATCTGTACGGTGAATCTGTAAGGTTCATCCTGTGCAGGAGCGTAATATCTCAAAACAGCGTTGTCACCATTCAGGTTGGTAATCATATTACCTGATTCATACCAAATGTAGTGCAGATCACCAACAGGATATGCGAATGTATCAACATTAGCAACCAAGCTGATAGTGTCGGTGTAGCATACATGTTGATCACCGAAGATAGCAACTCTCGGGTTACCAAATACGGTCAATTCAGCTGATTCAGTCAAATTAGATACACAAGCCATACGTTCAGGAGTCTGGTAAGCGATTGCGCTATAAACGTAGGTCTGAGTTGTACCATCAGCAGTCATCGGCTGATCGTGGATAGTAGCAGTATTACCTTCTAAGAGTTCACCGTTTCTTCTCCATTCATAGAAGTATGGATAACCAGCGATACCCTTGGTTGAATCGATATGAGCAGTAATGATAACATCAGAACCTTCACATACATTAGTATCTGACATAACAACTTCAGTAACCACAGGAATTTCGTAAACAACGATGGTCTTTGAATCTTCATCGTGGCAACCGCTCAAAGTATGAACAACGCCAAACTGGAATTCAGTAGTTTCGAAGATTGTAGTAGTATAAGTCAGTTCAGTAGCACCAGGTACCAAAACGAATGCAGTATCGCTTGCAGTCTTGGTGTACCACTGATATTCTAAGTTAGTCTGTTCAGGAACATTCTGGTTCAGGTGAGCGGTAACAGTTACTTCTGCGCCTTCGCAAACAGCGGTGTCAACGATAGTCACATTAGCAACAGGTGCATTGTAAACCCAAACATCATATTCGTTAGAGTATGAACGGCAGCCAGCTTCAGCATTGTCACGTTCAATCTGTACAGTAAATCTGTAAGGTTCATCCTGTGCAGGAGCGTAATATCTCAAAGTAGCGTTGTCACCATTCAGGTTGGTAATCATATTACCTGATTCATACCACTGGAAGTGTAAATCACCAACAGGATATGCAAATGTATCAACATTGGCCACTAATTCGATAGTGTCAGTGTAGCATACATGCTGATCACCGAAGATAGCAACTCTCGGGTTACCGAATACTGTCAACTCTGCTGAGTTAACCAATTCTGAGTAGCAAGCCAAACGTTCAGGAGTCTGGTAAGCGATTACGCTATAAACGTAAGTCTGAGTTGTACCATCAGCGGTCATCGGCTGATCGTGGATAGTAGCGGTGTTACCTTCTAAGAGTTCACCGTTTCTTCTCCATTCATAGAAGTATGGATAACCAGGAACACCAATTACTGTAGAATCAAGAATTGCAGTAACGATAATGTCTGAGCCTTCGCAAACATTAGTGTCGCTCATCACAACTCTGTCAACAACAGGTATCGGGTAAACATTGATAGTAGCGCTGTCAACATCGAAGCATCCGCTCAAAGTATGAACAACGTCAAACTTGAAGGTGGTAGTTTTGAAGATTGTAGTAGTATAAGTCAGTTCGGTTGCACCAGGAACTAATACGTAATCAGTATCAGAAGCGGTCTTGGTGTACCACTGATATTCTAAGTTGGTTTGTTCAGGAACATTCTGGTTCAGGTGAGCGGTAACAGTTACTTCTGCGCCTTCGCAAACAGCGGTGTCAACGATAGTCACATTAGCAACAGGTGCATTGTAAACCCAAACATCATATTCGTATGAGTATGAACGGCAACCAGTAACTGAGCTGTCGCGTTCAACTTGAACAGTAAATCTGTAAGGTTCATCCTGTGCAGGAGCATAGTAGCTCAAAACTGCGCTGTCGCCATTAAGGTTGTCGATAGGAGCACCTGATTCGAACCAGTAGTAATGAACGTTAGTACTTACAGGATTAGAAATAGTATCGATATTAGCTACCAAAGTAATAGTATCGGTGTAGCAAACATGCTGATCACCAAAGATAGCAACGATCGGGTTCGGGAATACTGTCAGAGTCTGTGATGAAACAAAGATAGGTGATTCACACATCATTCTTTCAGGATTCTGGTAAACCTTAACGCTATAAGTATATTGTTGTTCGTTACCATCAACAGTCATAGGAGCGTCATAGATAGTAGCTGCATTACCAGGAAGCAGTTCTGAATTTCTATACCATTCATAGATATAAGGAACATTCGGAACACCTTGGTGTACAGAATCCATAACAGCAGTCAACTGAACCTGTGAGCCTTCGCAAACTTCGGTCAATGACATGATAATGCTGTCGATTTCAGGTCTGTCATAAACATTAACGGTCATTGTGTCTCTTGCGAAGCAGTGAGGACGGTTAACATTTTCAGTCAAATATCTAACATCAACGATGAAGTTTGTAGTAGAATCAACATTAGTATTATAGAATGGTTCAGTTGCACCAGGAATCAAGTTCTCAGTTGAAATTTCATTTGCATACCACTGATATTTCAATTCATAATCGAGAACATTATAATCATCCAAATGTGAAACGAGCATTACTTCACCACCTCTACAAACGGTGTCAGTATAAGGAGTGATGTTAACAACTGGAGGAGCCATAACAGTAACCTCGAAAGGTTCTGAGAAGCTTGAACATCCACTACCGTTAACAACTTCAACTTGGAATACATAGTTGAAACCATATCTCGGAGCGAATGGACCGGTGAACATAGCACCATACATTGAATGATAAGGATTGTCTTCCAACTGACCATCTCTGTACCATCTGTAGATAGCACCTGTATCAACGCTACCGTCAACCCAAGCCTGCAATACAATATTGTTTACGCTAGGACCTTGATAGCAAACATAGTGCTGACCACCGATGATAACGATAGGATTACGACGAACTTTAACGGTGTCAGAAACAACTGATGTAGGAACTGAATAACAATTCGGATACTGAGGTTCATCAATTTCTACAGTATAAACATATTTATACTGATCGTGATCAAGGATAGCTAACTGTTCCATGAAAGTATAGCCATTCACACCTTCGATAACAACGCCATTACGTCTCCATTTATAGGTGACATTAGTGTCAATATATCTGTTGCCAGAAGCATCTTTCATGTAAGCAGTAATCTGGATGCTTGCACCCTCGCAAACATCGTATGCAGGTTGTCCATAATAACTATGGTGCTGGAATGCATCGTAGATATCATCTTGGAGGTTAGTAACCAAGACTGTATCCAAAGTAGGATTAGCAAATGTATAAACTGAATCAGTACCAGTACCCATACAAGCGCTGTTCAACTGATTAACGATTACACTGAATACTGTATGTGAACCAGCAGGTTTGTTGATAGTATAAGTGAAGGTAGATTCAGTACCTCTTGCTACGGTGTCACCATCAATGAACCACTGGTAAGTCAAATTACCTTGGTTGTAGTTACCCAGATGAGCGGTAGCAGTAACCTCTTGGCCAATACATACAGTGTCATAATCGAAAGTAATAACAACTTGCGGTTGATCTTCAATATACAAATAGAATGGTTCACTTACTACTTCGCAATTGGTACCCTGGTTAATCATCACAGTGATTTCGTAAGGATAATCTCTTGCAGGAAGTTCAGTAACAAACTCGCTTGTGGTCATTGAAGTGGAATCAACACCATCAACTCTCCATAAGTATTCTACATTAAGACCAGCCAATGTATCATTTACGATAGCATACAGATGAACTTCGGTAGTATCGCAAATCATAGGATCACCATTGATAACAACAGAAGGATTTCTGTAAGCGGTAACGGTATCAGCAACAGTTTTTGCTACAATAACACCACATTCTGTTTCATAACTTGCAGAAACCTCGATGATATAATTTGTAGAATCCAAATCGAAAGCAGCAGGTGAGAACATGAAATGATCACCTGAAACAGTAACCAATTCAAATCCATTGACGAACCAACGGTAAGTACCGGGGATAGAGTCAGCACCGAAATACATTTTTCTGTTTGCAGTATCTTGTACAGTGTAAGCAATCTGACCACCGATGCAAACAGTTGAATCGCTAGCAACGAGTTCAACAGCTTTCACAGTGTCAGCAGTCGGGAAAACATTAACAACTGTATCAGCCCAAGCTTCGCATTCACTGTTAACTTGTTTAACTCTTACATAATATCTGGTAGTATCATCAACAGCAACTGTCAATACTCTGCTAGTACCGATAGCGATTGCATTAGTATCACTATAATCAGGTTTTCCATAATACCACTGATATACCAAGTTCGGCATATTGTAGTCTCCGAGGTGAGCGGTCAAGGTAACATCTTCACCTTTGCAAACAATAGGAGCACTTACTTCAATAGCAACGGTAGGATTAATACCGATGAGAACGCTATAAACATCGCTGATAACTTCACAAGCAGTACCTTTATTAACAACAACAGTTATTTCATAAGGATAATCTCTTTGAGGCAGAACTGCTGAGAAAGTATTGGTGTTTTGATTTACTGAATCAACACCGTCAACTCTCCATAAGTATTTAACTTCCTGACCAACGATAGTATCATGAACAGTTGCATACAATACTACTGTCGAATCTTCACAGAGAACAGGATCACCAGAGATTACTACAGAAGGATTTCTGTGAACTGTAATCAGAGTATCTTTTTCTGAATATTGAGCAGCACATACTGTAAGATAATCAATTCTAACTTTTACAGTGTAATTGATAGAATCGTTATCAACTGTAGCAGGATTGAACGTATAGATGCTGTCAGTAGCATTTGCAACAGCAACACCATTTACTATCCACTGATAAGAACCGGTACCAAACAATTTGTAGTTTGCAGTGTCGATTGCTGTGAGAGTAACCTGAGCACCATAGCAAACATTAGCTTGGTCAACGAGCAGTTGAGTTGGTTTAGCATCAGGAGCGGTTTCAAACACATTTACTGTTGTGTCGCCCTTTGCAGTACAACCACTGTTCACCTGAGTAACTGTAACATAATACTTAGTTGTGTCAGTTACAACAGTTGTCAGTTCTCTGCTTGTTCCTGTTGGGATAGCCACAGAGTCTGTCATACTATTAGTTTTGTAGTACCACTGATATACCAAATTCGGCATATTGTAATCACCGAGATGAGCAGTCAGGGTAACCTCATTGTCCTTACAAACTGTTGCTGCACTTAAACCGATAGCGACTGTCGGGTTGTTACCAATCAGAACCGGATAAACTTCGCTTTCTGTTTCGCAAGCGGTACCAGGAGCAACTACAACTGTAATATTGTAAGGATAATCTCTTTCAACCAACTGAGCTTTGAACGGGTTATTCATGGTTGAATCAACTCCGTCAACTCTCCAAGTGTAGTTTTCAGTTCCATACAATCCATGGATATTAGCAGTCAATCTAACTGTATCCTCGTTACATACGATAGGATCACCAGAGATAACAACGGTAGGCTGCTTGTACAGAACAATCGATGTATCTTTTGTGGCAACCATGCTAGCACAAGTAGTAGCATAAGTTGCATTTATAGATATTGTATATATAGTAGAGTCGCTGGTTACTGTTGAAGGAGCAAAAGAGAAGGAGGTGCCTGCTGCATCTTCTACTTCAACACCATTAACCAACCACAAGTAAGTACCTGCTACACCATATTGATTAACGTTAGCTGTATCAATTAAGGTAACAGTTACTTGATCGCCATTACAAATAGCAGTGTCACTCAAGCTCACAACAAGAGGTTTAACCTCAGGTGTTGCCGGAAATACATATACGCTCATACTGTCAGCAGCCTGACATTCGCTATCGGTTTGTTTAACGACAACTTTATATGAGGTGCTGTCGGCAACAGTAGCAGTATATTGTGCACTTGTCGCAGTATTGTCTTTTGTATAGGTAGTAGCGGTGCCAACCTTGTACCACCATTCATAGGTCAGGTTAGGAATATTGTTGTCAGCCAGATTAGCTGTCAAAGTAACAGTTGCTCCATTACAAACAGTGTCAGCGCTGCGGCTCAAATGAACAACAGGAGCACCATTTAAATTAAGAGCAAAAGGAGCGCTGCTTGCTGAACAGCCATTCTCACCACTTACACTAACAGTAATTTCATACGGAGTAGAACTTGCTGCCAAAACAGGAGCTGTAACATTTGCCAATTTCAAAGTGTCTTTCAGCGTGCCTGTATAAGTTACAGTAGTTCCATTTATTTTCCAAGTATAAGAAGGATTTTCAATATAGCCATTTGTTATTGCATAAAGTTCAACATCTGCCTTGTTATCTCCACAAGCAATCGGATTACCATAGATAGAGATTTCCGGTTGAGCCACGAAGTTGACAGTATCGGTTTTTGTATATGTTTTACATGCGAAACCTGAATATGAAACTTCTGCTTTTAATATATATATAGTAGTATCGCCTGCGAGAGCAATTGGAGAGAAGAGGAGGAGAGAGTCATGAGCACCAGGAATGGTGATGCCATTCAGTGACCAGGAGATATTGGGAGTACCCAATGAGTCGGCATTGATAATGCCATGCAAATGAGCAGAAACTTGAGAGCCACTGCATGAGAGAGCGGTAATGTCATCCATAGTGATATGATCATCAGCAGGACCATTAGAAACTTTTACTTCAGCGGTATCGGATGTAGTCACACAAGCATTCCAGGTAAAATGAGGTTCAACCAAATATTTACCAACGGAGAAAGATTTACAGGGTACATAGGTAGTGTCTTCAACAGCACCTGTTTCAGCGTTGTACCATACGTATGCGTATGGAGTTTCTGCATGATTGCTAAACACATCAGCACACAACATTCCGTTTTCAGAATTACTGCAAACAAGTGCATCGTTCAATTGAACATGAATGCTGTTAACGCGGAGATAGAACGCAGGGGATCTGAACGTGTGACAACCTTTGGTTATCACCACATCGTACTCTTGAATCAGAGAATCCAGACCACCCAGATCGGGGACGGTGACAGAGATTCGATTCGGATAAAGAGGATCGACGCCTGTCGTTAAGTAATTACCGTTTCTACGGAACTCGTACGACTCGATGCCGAGATAGTCATTTTCAACCACAGCGGTCAAAGTAATGACTTGGCCCGGACATGCGTGTGTCGGTCCCACGAGATGAACCCTGACCACACTGTCGGTCAATTCGGCCGACTCGAAGTCAGAGGCTAAACTCGAAAACGGTTTAAATTTAGCGTAAGCAGATGAGCCAACGCTGGGTGAAACCCAATGACGTAATGACTTTCCAACATCAGAAGATGATGGTGTAAATTCATTACTAGCCTGGCTTGTTCCCAGATATAGGAACGCCATTAGCAGAAAAATCATAAATTTTTTCATCGCTTTGAATTTAATTATTACTATTTATATTTACTTATTAGTTTTTCTTTTTTTTCGCTTGTTTCTGTAGTAATTCATTGATTTTCTTTGTTTTGAGTTTTCGTTTCATTTTGTTATTTTTATGATATATATTATTTTATACACTACATTACACATTACATTACAATTTGCAAAAATACAAAAAAATGTATTACAAAACTAATTTTCTTAAAAAAAATTTTTTTTTGTATTCAGCCAAATAATAAGCTAAAACATAAACATTTATAAAGAGGTTTTTTGGAAAGTATAAAAAAGTACTTTTTGGCCTATTGGAGACGAGCACAAAGAGAAGAAAAAAGTACATTATAATATAACATATATACAACTATTATACAATGTACATATACAATATGCGGATATAGCATATAAAGATACTTAATATCCTTGCAGAACAATTACCCCTGTGAGCTTGATTCCGCAAGCACTGGTTAACGATGCATTCAAGGAAAGTCACACATTAAAGGGGAAAGAGAGTGCGTTCGATGAAATTGAATTTACGCGAAGGTGCGTAAGGAAAGAAGGAATTCAGAATTCAGAATTCAGAATTCAATATCCAGAGATTTGTCCATGTAGGGCTGTCACATTGTGTCAGCCTCATGAGGGCCCATGTTTACTCAATGATGATGGGATGGGGATTCCGCCAGCTGTGCAGGCGGAATGGCGGGGAGACACATTCCGCGGCAAAGGTGCGGCCAGGGCATAAAAAAAGCGGCCCGCAGAGATCTGCGAGCCGCTAGAGGATGAGGCAACGACCTACTCTTCCACCATTTAAGGCAGTACCATCGGCGCGGTCGGGCTTAACTTCTCTGTTCGGAATGGGAAGAGGTG